>Ga0209593_10000915_pt1 | contig 12956 bp, 13 predicted proteins | sample PPLLaktember2015_3_FD_187260 | JGI IMG/M metagenome (GOLD analysis project Ga0209593, IMG submission 187260) | Freshwater sediment microbial communities from Prairie Pothole Lake near Jamestown, North Dakota, USA - PPLs Lake P7 Core (6) Depth... | ecosystem: Environmental > Aquatic > Freshwater...
GGCGCGCTCGAAACCGATGTGGCGCGCGCCAACGCCCTGGCCAACCTGGCCAACGCCAAGAAAGCCCGCGACAAAGCCCTGGTCAACCTCAACTGGTACAAAGGCCACGCTGGAGAAAAGGAATACACTGAAGCCGACGCCAACCTGGCCGTCGCCCAGGCCCAACTGGATGGTGCGCAGCGTGAATGGGACCGGCTGAAAGATGGACCCGATGCCGCCCAGCTGGCTTTGCTTCAGGCACACCTCAAGAGTGCCCAGGATCAGGCGGCTGCCGCGCGCGCCAGCCTGGCCAACCTGGAACTGAAGGCGCCCTTCAGCGGTACGGTGAGCGCCGTGAACGCCCACAGCGGCGAATGGGTGATCCCGGGGCAGCCTGTCCTGGTCCTGGCCGACCTGGAACACCTGCGGGTTTCGACCACGGACTTGAGCGAACGGGATGTCCCCCAAATAGAGATTGGCCAGCCGGCCGCGGTCTTCATCGAGGCCTTGAACCTGGATGTGACCGGCAAGGTGGTTGAAATCTCGCCCCTGGCCGATACCCTGGGTGGGGACGTGGTTTACAAAACGACGGTCGAGCTGGACAAAAGCGCCCCCGGCCTGCGCGCGGGGATGAGCGTCGAAGTACAATTCCAAACAGGCGAGTAGCTGACAGCTTACCTGCTGTCTGCCGCCTCTGAAATGAGTTTTTCCAGAAAATACGGAAGCTGTTTTCGCCACCAGGGCCAGTCGTGGTTGACATCGTAGCCCCACAGGTCCACCCAGGCCGGGATGCGCTTCTTCTCCAGCGTATCCCGGATGGCGCGTACATCCGCCATCATCTCGGCTTCCCAGGCGCCTTGCCCGGCGCAGATCACAATGTGGCTGCGCCGGTAGCTTTCCAGGTACCACTCGTCCTCCAGGTTGGGAAGGTATAACAGGGGAGAGTTGAAATATACGTTGTCGTCCACGTAGCCCCCCACGAACATGCTGAGCTGGAACAGACCGCTCAGGCTGATCAGGCTGCCGAACAGGTCCGGGTGACGGAAAAAGAAATTGGTCGAATGATAACCGCCCATGCTGCATCCGGTGGCCAGCAGCAGGGTCTCCGGGCCGCTGCGCTCCTGGATAAATGGCACGATCTCATGGGTAATGTAGCGGTCGTAATCTTCGTGGCGGCGGCCGCGCTCGGCGGGGTGCGCGCTCCAATTGGCCCAACTCTGGGCGTCCAGGCTGTCCACCGTAAAAAACTGGAAGCGGCCTTCGTCGATAAACCACCGCGCAGAATCGATCATCCCAAAATCTTCAAACTCGTAGAACCGCCCGCACAGGGCTGGGAAAACCAGGACAGGTTTCCCTGCGTGTCCATAAATTTTGAACTCCATCTCCTGATTGAGATGTGGGCTCCAGTATTTGTGGTATTCGATGTTCATTTGCCCGCTTTCTGGTTAAGTTGGTGAATTATTGGGTCTTAGAACCGGTCCATTAACCCCTTAGACCTCGGCTGTGCGTGCGGCAAGCCTACTCTTTTTCTAATATCCACGTGATGATCTGCATGATCTCTTCACGCTCGGGAGAACGTACCAGAAAGCCGTAATCTCCGATGGCGGCGCTGAAAACCCCGCTGATCCGCTCGTGATGCACCACCTTGCCCGGAAATGCTGCCATTACACCGGCCTGATCGTGCCGGTAGCGGTTGATGAATTTGCGTCCCACGTAAGCGCAGAAGTAGGGCCGGGTGACCTGCGCTTCAAAACGATTGTTGACCACGATATTGGCGTACTCCCGGTATATGTCGATGTCGTTGGCATAGTTGAACATATCCGTGGTCAACCCGCCCGGTGGGCGCATGTTGACCTCTAACCCGATCAATTTCCCCTGGGGGGTGCGGAAGAATTCGAAGTGGAAGAAACGCTCGCGCAGCCCGTAAACCTTGACCAGCTTTTCCCCGACTTTCACCAGGTCTTTGGGGATCTCGCGCAGCATGTAATACCAGAAATCCAACCCCTGGTTGACGATCTCCATTACCCCGGTGCTGTATACCATCGAGGAGTAGAACACGACCCGGCCGTCCTGATCGACCAGCCCATCAAATGTCTCGATGCTGCCCTGGACGAACTCTTCGAAGATGGTATCGACCGCGGGCGTTTCGGCAAAAAAGCGTTCCAGCTCGCTTGAGTTGTGGATCTTATAGGTGCGCGCCGCGCCAACGCCCACATCCGGCTTGGCGATCAAGGGATAACCGACCTCATCCGCCAGGGTGCAGGCTTCTTGCAGGCTGCGGGCTACCTGCCCGCGAGCGACGGGGATGCCGGCTTTGACAAACTGCCGCTTCATCCCAGATTTTCGCTTGATAAGGGCCAGGTCTTCGTTGCGCAGCCCTGGAATATTGAAGTCCGTGCGCAGCCGTGCATCCGACTCCAGCCAGTATTCATTATGCGATTCGAGCCGGTCGATCTTGCCGTAGCGGAAGGTAAAATAGCCCAGTGCGCGCACCAGCTCGTCGTAGCGGTGCGCGTCTGAAACCCGGTAATATTCTGTCAGCGAAGATTTAAGCTCGGGGCGCAGATCGTCATAATTCGCGTCGGCCAGGCCAAGCAGGTTAACCCCCATCCGTTTGAGGTTAGTACAGAAAGGCAGGTAATTCGAAGGGAAATGGGGTGAAAAGCTGACGTAATTCATCTCAGTCTCCTGACCGGTCAGGGAAGAACAGGAATAAAGACCTGGCTTGGAATACTGCTTTTTTCTGCCACTACCTTAGCGGCTCTGTAAGTTGCGATTTTATACGAAATTAGTCGAATATGCAACTGCGGGGTTCGAAGGGGAGCATCCCCGTGCTGCGGAAGGTAAACCAGAATTGCTGCCTGTCGCATTGAAGAAATTTATGCGATCGGCAGTTTGAAGTCTCTAAAGCGATGTATAATTGGGGCGATTTGTTTGTGTCCCCATACCAAAATTTATAAATCCACAGCCTTGCACGCGGTTCATTGGATTTGGAGGCCTCACCGTGAACTTTACGTTCTTACCTGCCGAAGTCAAGTTCTATGATTATTTTCAGCATGCGACCGCTAATCTGGTAGAGGGCGCGCAGGCTCTCAAAACGCTGTTAGACGACTACAAGGATGTGCAAAAGCAGGTGGACCGTATTGGAGAGATCGAGCATCAGGGCGATCTGATCGTCCACGATGTAACCAATCTTTTGCCGCGGACACTGATCACCCCAATCGACTCCGAGGATATCCAGCGGCTTGTCTCCGCTGTCGATGATGCTCTGGATGCCGTGAATGCCGCGGCAGAGCGCCTGGTGATCTATCAGGTGACCGAGGTCAAAGATGTGGCTCGCCAGCTGGCCGCGTTAATCGTGGAAAGCGCGCAGGAATTGGATGCGGCCATGAGGGGGCTGCAAAACAAGAAAATGTATGCCCAGGTTCACGAACGGATCGTCCAGATCAACACCCTGGAAAATAACGGCGACCGCCTCTTCCAACAGGGGTTGAGTGAGCTGGTAGCCTGCCGGGGGGATGTTTTTGACTTTATCCGCTGGAAAGAGATCTACGAACTTCTCGAAGCCACGACCGACCGCATAGAGGATGCGGGAGATGTCATCCAAAAGGTGATGATTGCTAATGTTTGACTCCACTCTGCTGTTCATCATCCTGATCATCGTGCTGGCCTTGGGGTTTGATTTTGTCAACGGTTTCCACGACGCGGCCAACTCCATCGCGACAGTGGTCTCTACCCGCGTGCTGACCCCTTTGCAGGGCGTCATGTGGGCGGCGGTGTTCAATTTTATCGCGGCTTTCACCTTTGGTACGGCGGTTGCCAAGACAATCGGCGGTGGTCTGATCGATGTGAACAAAGTGGACAACCTGGTCATCTTTGCCGGTTTGATCGGGGCAATCGTTTGGGACCTGATCACCTGGCAGTTAGGACTGCCCACCAGCTCATCTCACGCGCTGATTGGTGGGTATGCCGGCGCCGCGGTGGTGAAGGTGGGCTTTGATGTCTTGATCCTGCAGGGGTGGATCAAGACCCTGGCTTTCATCCTGATCGCACCCGTTCTGGGTTGGTTATTGGGAACCATATTTGTGACCGTGGTCTACTGGCTATTTCACAAACAGACCCCGGCCAGCGTCGATCACCTCTTCCGGCGCGGGCAGCTCGTCTCGGCCGGGCTCTACAGCCTGGGCCATGGAACCAACGATGCTCAGAAAACCATGGGGATTATCGCCAGTTTGCTGTTTACCGTTCCGGCTTACCGCCACCTGGTCACGGATACTTCAGGTCACCTGAGCATCCCGTTCTGGATCGTTCTCATGGCGCATACAGCGATTGCCTGGGGACCGCTTTCCGGCGGTTGGCGCATCGTGCATACCATGGGGACCAAGATTACCAAATTGCGGCCCATGGGCGGGTTTGCCGCGGAAACTGCCGGCGCCTTGACTCTGTTTGCGGCTTCCGGAATGGGTGTACCGGTCTCAACCACCCATACCATCACCGGGGCGATCGTCGGGGTGGGCTCGGTGCGCGGCAAGCGAGCCGTCCGTTGGAACGTGGCCGGTCGCATCGTGTGGGCCTGGCTGCTGACCATCCCTGCCTCCGCGGGGATCGCGGCTCTGGTCTTTTTTGTGGCATCCACCCTCCAGCGTTTATTCGGCCTGTGATCTGAAAATTAGATCTGCTCCTGTAATCTCCATATAATTACCCTATGGAATCTACAGGAAAACACGCTTCATTTCAAGTCAAACAAGAGCGGCCTTATAACGGCGAGCCTCCCCTACCAGAGTTGCCGGGTTCTTTCCTGACCCCTCTCGAGCTCTTTTTTGTGCGCAGCCACGCTTCGCTCCCGCGTATCGATCCCTCTTCCTACCGGCTGTCCGTGCGAGGAGATGTGGAACGGGAGCTGTCGCTCAGTCTGGAGGATCTGCGCCGCGATTTTCCCAGCCAGACGGTCACCGCCACCCTCCAGTGCGCTGGAAACCGGCGCAGCGAGCTGCTGTCGCTGGAACCCATCCCGGGAGAAATCCCCTGGGGAGCAGGCGCGATCGGCACCGCCCGCTGGACGGGTGTTTCCCTGGCGCAGGTATTGGATGCCGCCGGTCGAACGGGGACCAGCGCGCGGCATGTTGCCCTGGAAGGCGCCGACCGGGTAGAAAAGGATGGGCGAGTGTCTGGTTTTGGCGGTTCGATCCCGCTGGAAAAAGCCTTGCGCCCGGAGGTGCTGCTGGCCTACGAGATGAACGGTGAGCCGCTGGCTCCGCTTCACGGCGCTCCTCTGCGTCTGGTGGTGCCGGGCTATATCGGCGCGCGCAGCATCAAATGGCTGGCCGAGGTCCGCCTGCAGGAAGAACCTTCGGATAACTATTTTTACACGCGCGCTTACCAGTTATTCCCGCCGTATATAAAGCCCGCGGAGGCGGATTGGAAGCAAGGCATCCGTCTGGGTGAGACGGGGATAAACTCTGCCATTTGTTCGCCGGTTGCGGGACAAAGCCTGCCAGCCGGTAAGGTTCGGATCCAGGGATATGCCTGTTCCGGTGGAGAACGGCGCGTCGAATGGGTCGAGATCTCCCTGGATGGAGGCGGGACCTGGCGAAAAGTCTCCTTTACCGGTCCGCACGAGCCGTGGGCCTGGCGTTTGTGGGAGCTTGCCGTGGACCTCGCCCCGGGCGAGTACACCGCCGTCTGCCGCGCCTGGGATTCGGCGGGGACCGCCCAACCGGAGAGCCTGCGCCAGGTGTGGAATTTCAAAGGATACCTCAACAACGCCTGGCACCGCGTGGATTTCCAGATAAAGGAACAGGTTTAGACCGCAGCCCCGGCTTTCTTCAACTGCTCGAACAATTTATCCGCCGGTGTAACCCCCGGGTTCATGTGGCGCGGCTTGCCCTGGGCGTCCAGGATGAAGGTGGTGGGTACGCTCATAACGCCCCAATCCCTGGCCAGCTCAGGTTTTTCATAGGCGTCCACCTCGATGACTTGCAGGCGTTCGCCCAGGCGGGTTTGCAGGCTGCGCAGGGCCGGTCGCTGGACGGCCTTACAGACCGCGCAGTCTGGGGTAGTGAAATACAGGATAGCCGGCTGTCCCGGCCGGAAGGCCTCCAGCTGGCTGGCTTTGCCGCGCGCGCGGGACAGCAGCCAGTGCGTGACCAGGTGGTACAGCGCCAATCCCGCTCCCAGGAGGAGCAGCGCAAGCAGCAGGCGTAAGAGCGTATCGACTGGCATGCTTACCTCGTTTTGGGGCGCATCCCGGGGAATGTGCCCTCGGGGGGTGATTGGAGGAAGCCGGGCACCCGCAGCCGGTTCAGCCAATAATACACCGCGCACCCGGCGCAGAAGCCGACAAACAGGTTGAGGGCCGCCAGGGCGATCACCAGCCAGACCAGCGCCCACCCCAGGCTGGCTGCTCCCAGCGCCAGGGCGGCATACGACCCGGCCAACACCACCCCGCCAAATCCTTGTGCGAAGCGGTGCGGTTCGGGATGGTCCAGCAGTACGTCAGGGCTCACCCAGCCGGCCGGTTTGAGCAGGCGCGTATAGAGGAAACTGAACCCCGGCCGTTTCAAGGCAGTCCCAAACAGCATCACCAGACAAACCAGCCCGGCCAGCGCCGGCTGATCGAGAACAAACGCCGTGAGCAGCAGGAAGATGATGGCTGCCTGGTTTATACGCAGGGCGGAATGATCGACACGTTGTAATCCATTGGACATTGCGATACCTCACAAAGAAGATTGATCGGTAGTACTCAGACGACAGAAGCATCCTGGCTGAACAGCCATAATTTAAAAACAAAACAGGGTGGCAACCATCATGGTCCACCCTGTGGGGCCGTTACCACCCATCGCCTGCCATCCGGAAGATGGCATTTATCTTATAGAAGACTCTGGGCGGTTAACGACCCCCGCCCAAACAGAAGCAATAGAAAGCCATCACAGTTCCATCCATAATCATATACTCCAGGAGGCCGGTGATCGGCTCCCAGTCAGAATTATTATGATTATTGTAATCAATATTATCGGAATGTCAAGCGCCAATTGATGGTTCAGGAGCCGGGGATGCTCCATCCCCGGCTCCTGAACCATGTTCTTTAGCTGCGCCGCCAGGACCTGTCCGCTCAGCGCAGGTTCCTGAAGAAGGTGCGCAGGTCGCCGGCGAACAAATCGGGGACCTCCATGGCGGCGAAGTGGCCGCCGCGGTCGAAGTCCGACCAGTGTACGATATTGTAGCCCTGCTCGCCATAGCGGCGGATGGCGACGTCTTCGGCGAAGACCGCCACGCCAACCGGTGCGGTGAGCGGCGCCGATTCCCACGAGCTCGAGTGCATGCCCTCATAGTAGATCCGCGTCGAGGATGCCCCGGTTCCGGTCAGCCAGTAGATCGTCACATCCGTCAGCATCCGGTCGCGGGCGATGGACCGCTCTGGTAGATCGGACGTTGGGAAGGTCCACTCCTTGAATTTATCGACGATCCAGGCCAGCTGGCCGGCCGGCGAGTCATTCAGGGCGTACGCGATAGTCTGCGGGCGAGTTGCCTGGATCTGGAAGTAGCCGTTGCCATTATCGTAATAATTTTTCAGCCGCTTGAGGCGCGCCTTCTCCACCTCGCTGAAGGTCGCCAGCTCATCCTCTGAAACCTCGCCCCAGGGGATAAACCCGTAGGTGGCTGCGTTAACGTGAACGCCAACCACGTGCTCCTTATCGGCTTTGCCGATCTCGGGTGAGATAAAGGCGCCGAAGTCGCCCCCCTGGGCGCCGTAGCGCATATAGCCCAGGCGGCGCATCAGCTCGGCGAATGCTGATCCGACCCGCCCGGCATTCCAGCCTCCGTCGGTGGTAGGGCCTGAGAAGGCGAAATTTGGGATCGATGGGATGACCAGATGGAACGCATCGGCGGGGTCGCCGCCGTGCGAGCGCGGGTCGGTCAGCGGACCGATGACGTCCAGGAACTCGACAAACGAGCCCGGCCAGCCGTGAGTGAGAATCAGCGGCAGCGCGTCGGGTTCGAGGGACCGTACGTGCAGGAAGTGGATGGTGGCGCCGTCGATCACTGTCGTGAACTGCGGGTACCGGTTGATTTCTGTCTCTGCGGCGCGCCAATCGTACGAATTTGTCCAATACGCGGCCAGCTCTTTGAGGTAGTCGAGCGGGACGCCGCGGTCCCAGCCCGCGCCGGCCACTTCCGACGGCCAGCGGGTTCGTGCCAGCCGGTCGCGCAGGTCGTCCAAGTCGGCCTGGGGGACCTGGATGCGGAACGGCCGGATTTCGGTATCCGACCGGTCAGCGCCGGTTTGCGTCCTGGTGGGTTTGGTAACATCGAACATAAAAAGCTCCTTTCACCTGGTTCGCGCAAACTTTGACTGTGGACTGGAGCTGTTCTGTTCGATGGAGGGTTGCGGTCACTCCTCTGAATTCCTGGATTGGAGCTTGCGCGCGAGTACAAGATATGACATAATACTGTCATGTCTACTAAGATACCACAACGACAGCATGCTGTCAAGTCAGGGGCAGGCAGCCTCGATCCGTCCGCCATCACCTCATCCCGTACAGACGCCGGCGATGCTTTTAGCAGCCTGGTGGTCCAGATCTTTCGGCTGAACGGTATGCTCCTGTCTGCCGGGGACGCCCTGGCCGAGCCCGCGGGCCAGACCAGCGCGCGCTGGAGGGTCCTCGCAGCGGTCGAAGACAGGCCCATGCCTGTGGCGCAGATCGCGCGTGTCTGGGGGCTTGCTCGCCAGAGCGTGCAGCGCGTTGCAGACGTGCTGGTGCGAGAAGGGTTGGCTGTTTACGCGGAGAACCCTCATCACCGCCGCGCTCAGCTATTGATGCTTACCCCAAAGGGCCGCTCCGCGCTCGGCACGATCCAGTCTGCTCAGCGGGACTGGGCGAATACGCTAGGTGCGCAGATTGGGGAAGCCGACCTCCGCCAGGCAAGTGCCATCCTATCCCGGATACTGCAGTTCGTTGAGAAAAATGGATCCTGAAATGGATTTAATGCTCAGCCGCAGGCTGAGCAATGGCAGATTTGCGGATCTACTCCAGGGGGATCGCTGACCCCCGGGAGCATCATGTGGGTGGTGTGCAGAAAATTCTGCGCAGAAATAGTTGTTTGAGAGCTGGATTTGGGTTTATACAAACCCAGGGACCGCGCGATCCCACGTAAAGTAATCTGGTTGGTCAGGGAATTGACGACCAGGCCCAACGGGATCAAGATCACAACGACTAAGAGAAAGAAGATGGTAAGCATAGGTTTATCCTTTCTGGTTGCTTGCAACCGGTTGCACTCGAGTCGAAAAAAATATGGGTCAGGCCGATTGGCGCACGATCAGCTCGACCGGTATGGTTACGTTGCTCACTACGCGTGTCTCCAGGTGCTGGATCAGGTTTTGGGCGAGCATCTTGCCCGCCAGGGGGACATTCTGCCGGATGGTGGTCAGCGGCGGGTTGCTGAATTCGGCAATGGATAGGTCGTCGTAGCCGACCACGGCCACGTCTTCCGGCACCCGGCGTCCCTGTTCGCGGATCGTACTCATGGCGGCGATAGCCATCAAGTCGCTGTTGACGAAGACTGCATCCAGGTCGGGGGCCTGTTCGAGCAAACGCTGCATGGCCGCCATTCCAGATGTGTTGGTGTAATTCCCGTAAGCCAGCAGAGCCGGGTCGGTGGTTCTGCCCGCGTCCCGCAGCGCCTCTTCATACCCTGCATAGCGCTGCTGGATCTCCAGCTCGTCAGCGGGACCTCCCAGGAAGGCAATCCGCCGTCTCCCGGCGTGGACCAGGTATTCTGTGGCCAGTTTTCCGCCCCTGAAGCTGTCCCCGGTCACCGAGCAGTAATTGAAATTTGGCATGGGGACCCCCCAGACGATAAAAGGGGCGCCCATATCCAGCAGAGCCCGGATTTGCTGCGGTTTGCTGACGCAAGGATAGGTGATGAAACCATCCACACGGCCGGTATCGAAGTACTGGTGCGCCCACTCTGTATCTCCCCGGTCGGCATGGATGACCAGCATGTCGTAGCCCTGGGCATACAGTCCCCTGGTAATCCCGCCCATCAGCTCCAATCCAAACAGGTCCGCCATGGAGAAATCCTTGTGGTAAGCATGCGTGACAAAAGCGATGGTACGGCTTTGCTTGAGGCTCAGCCGGCGGGCAGGGGCGTTGACGCTGAAGTTGTGCTCCCGCGCGATGGCCTGGATGCGCGCCTTGGTCTCGTCTCCGATGAGCGGGCTGTCGTTCAACGCGCGTGAAACGGTCGACTTGGAAACGTTTGCCAGCCGGGCGATATCCGCGATTGTTTGGACGGTCTTTTTGCTCATCGGTTTTCCTATATCTCTGCAACCGGTTGCATTATACGGCATTTGAAAATGAAAGTCAAGAGGATATTTTCTCAGGGCGCCTCAGCCAGGCCTGGGCTTCTTCGTATCCGGCAAACTGTCTTTCCAGGGTGCGGAACTCGGCGGTGTGCGCGTAGCGCCGGCCGTTGACTTTTTTCAGCCCCAAGAATTTGTGCAGCAGTTCGTGATACATCACAAAGCGCACCACGCACTCCGGGATCGATTGCGTGTCCAGCGTCTGGCTGATGGTAACTGTATCCGTAGCGGGCTGGTAATGGCCAAATACGCGCCGGGTCAGGCTGCGCGTCCATCTCAAGCGCGGCGCAGCCAGCTGGCCCGCGAAATAGGCCTGATTGACTTCTTCGAACAGGTCTTTCAAGTTGTAGCACTGGCCCCTGGCCGAGCTTTGCTCTGCGGTCGGATCGTCTGCATCCAGCGCCAGGGCAATCTCAGCGAACGCGTCGCTGTCAGCATAATCGCGGATGGCCCGGGTGCGTTTGGCGGAACGGCGTGAAAGCGCGGTGGCCGCCAGCGCGTCCAGCACCTCGAGTGGGGCATCCAGAAAGCCTTCGTGGACCTGGAGGTCGGTTCCCTCGGGGACGTGCCGGGCGCGGTACAGGCTGGCCTGGAAGTTTAGCGAAACATAGAATTCCCCCTGCAGACCGGTTTTCTGCTGCGTTTGGACCCGGCGCCCGGCTTCGACAAGTCGGGAGAGCGTCCTGACGTGCCCGGCGAGAATTTCCGTATCGCTGAGGAAGCGCAGCCACTGGTAGGCCCGGCGCGATGGAGCCGGCAGGCGCGTGGGTTGGCTGCCCTGCCGGGCGCAGCGGGCTTCAACCGCGCGAGCCTGCTCGCGGATCTGCCCCAGTAGATCTTCCAGCGCCGGGTCGAGGCCCGCTATTGCGTTTTGGGTTGGACTGTTGATCCGCTCCTGGGCCAGTTTGTACAGCTCCTGATGGAATCCTGCGCAGGCCTGGATGAGGCTGCTGCGGCCCGGATTTTTACGAGTTACCTGTGGGACTGTGGAGGTCTGCGCTCGGGTCGACCGGAGCTGTGACAGGCGTTGGTAGGCCCTCCGCGACGGCGCCGGGAGGTCGTGGGGCGTAATGCCGTGCTTCCGGCAAATCTGCTCGACTTGCCCCACCGCCTGGGCGGCCTGCCGCTGGATCTCCACGCGCGAGGTCCCCGCTGCGATCTCCTTTTCCACCTGGCGCGCGATGCGAACCAGCCCACGGATGATAAGACGTGCCATCCGCCCATTGTATCGCATTGTAATTATTGAAATGGCTTTTTCTAGACGAGCTTTTATTTCGCTTATAATAAGGCCACACCTGGTGAAAATTATAACGGAGGGAACAATGCGGAAAACATTACATCCCCTGACAGGGATAACCATACTGGTAGCCGCCTTGCTGCTTGGCCTGGGGCTGGCCTTGCTGCCCAATCGCAGCGTCCAGGCCCAAAGCGCGCCGGACGGCCCGGTGGTGATCTACTTCTTCTGGGGGGATGGCTGCCCGCACTGCGCCGAGGCCGAGCCCTTCCTGGCCGATCTAAGCAAGCGTTATCCCCAGGTGGAGATCAAAGCCTATGAGGTCTGGAACGTCAAAGAGAACCAGGAGATCATGGCCAAAATGGCCGGGGATTTTGGCTTCACACCCAGCGGGGTGCCCACCATTTTTATCGGCGACCAGTACTGGGTGGGATACAACGATACTATCGGCGAACAGATCGAAACCGCCATTCAGGATTGTTCGAAAACCGGCTGCCGCGATGCGGGGACAGAGCTGATCTCGGGCAGCAGCGCGGTCGAAAACCAGCTCCCCGGCGAAGTCGTGCGCCCGCGCCCGCAAACCTCTGGGGTGCTCAAGGTGCCTTTGATCGGCGAGATTAACCTGGAATCTCAGTCCCTGATGGTCAGCACCGCGCTGATTGCCTTTGTCGACGGATTCAACCCCTGTTCGTTGTGGGTGCTGTCCATGCTCCTGGCCCTCACCCTGCACACCGGTTCGCGTAAAAAAGTTGTCCTGATCGGCCTGATCTTCCTGACCGTGACTGCCGCGGTGTACGCGCTGTTTATTGCCGGTCTGTTTACCATGTTTACCGTGATCAGCTTTGTAGGCTGGATCCAGGTTGTAGTCGCCCTGGTGGCCCTCTTTTTTGCCGCCGTCAACATTAAAGACTATTTCTGGTATAAGGAGGGCATCTCCTTTACCATCGCCGACGATAAAAAGCCGGGCATTTACCAGCGCATCCGGCGCATCATGGATGCCAGCCAGTCCTTCTGGGGTTTGGCGGGGGCCACAGTGGTGATGGCGGCGGGGGTCTCGCTGGTCGAGTTTTCCTGCACCGCCGGTTTCCCGGTGTTGTGGACCAACCTGCTGGCTGCCCAGAAGGTTGGCGCGGCCGTTTTTGTGATGCTTCTACTGCTCTATATCCTGATCTACCAGCTCGACGAGCTGGCCATCTTCTTTACCGCGGTCTTTACCCTCAAGGCCAGCCGGCTGGAAGAGAAGCAGGGCCGCATCCTCAAGCTGGTCGGCGGGATGCTGATGCTGACCCTGGCGGGGGTGATGCTCTTCAACCCCAACTTGATGAACAACCTGAGCAGCTCGCTGTTGATCTTTGGCGCGGCCCTGGTCGGCGTGCTGCT
>Ga0209593_10000919_pt1 | contig 12918 bp, 15 predicted proteins | sample PPLLaktember2015_3_FD_187260 | JGI IMG/M metagenome (GOLD analysis project Ga0209593, IMG submission 187260) | Freshwater sediment microbial communities from Prairie Pothole Lake near Jamestown, North Dakota, USA - PPLs Lake P7 Core (6) Depth... | ecosystem: Environmental > Aquatic > Freshwater...
CACTGGCCCTTCGCTTGTCAGTTTGTCAGTTTGTCAGTTTGTCAGTTTGTCAGTTTGTCAGTAGCCTACCCCTCCAGGATCTCGTTCTCTTTCTGGCGGGCCAAAGCGTCGATCTTCTCGATAAAGGAATCCGTAACTTTCTGGGTCTCGTCCAATCCGCGGCGTTCGTCGTCCTCAGAAATCTGCTTGTCCTTCAGACTCTTCTTGAGCCGCTCGTTGGCGTCGCGTCTGATCTGCCGGATGGCTGTCCGGTGTTCCTCGGCCACTTTGCCGAGGTGCTTAGCCAGAGTTTGCCTGCGTTCACTCGTAAGCGGTGGTATGGGAATACGAATGATTCGGCCGTCGTTCGATGGGGTAATTCCCAGGTCGGAGGCCATGATCGCCCGCTCGATCGCGTGAATCTGGGAGACGTCCCAAGGTTGCACGGTGATGAGGGTGGGCTCGGGTACGTGCAGGGTGGCGACCTGACTCACAGGCGTGGGAGCGCCGTAGTAGTCGACAGTGACGTGATCGAGCAGGCTCACTGACGCCCGGCCGGTCCTGATCGACGCCATCTCGCGAGTCAAGTCTTCTACGGTCTTCTGCATGTGCTGTCTTGCGTCTGCCAAAATGTCTTTGATCATAGATGAACGATGGAGTGAAACCGCTGATAATCAGGTAATAATGGAACCGACCTTCTTGCCTAGAACCGCCTGTTTGATGTTTCCCTCCTTCTTCAGGTTGAAAACGATGATCGGTAGCTGGTTGTCTTTGCAGAGGGCGATGGCCGTCGCGTCCATCACTTTGAGGCCACGTTCGAGGACTTCCTGGTAGGTCAGCCGGTCGAAGAACTTCGCCTGGGCGTTATTGACCGGATCCGAGTCGTAAACACCTTCGACCTTAGTGCCCTTCATGATCACTTCCGCCTTGATTTCCATGGCACGGAGCGCGGCGGCAGTGTCAGTCGAGAAATAGGGATTCCCGGTCCCGGCTGCAAAGATGACAACCCGTTTCTTCTCCAAATGACGGATTGCACGACGTCGGATAAAAGGTTCGGCCACCTCGGCAACGTTGATGGCGCTCAGGACCCGAGTATAGATACCGATCTTCTCCAGAGCACCCTGCAGGGCGAGGGCATTGATGACCGTTGCGAGCATGCCCATGTAGTCGCCGGTTGCCCGGTCGAAACCGGCGTCGCTGACGTTCACCCCGCGGATGATGTTACCGCCGCCAACGACAATGGCAATCTCGACTCCGAGTTCGTGGACTTCCCGAATCTGGCGGGAAAGGGTATCCATCATTGCCGGGTCGACGCCGAAGCTCTGAAAGCCCATCAACGCTTCGCCGCTCAGCTTGATCATCACCCGGCTGTACTTCGGCTTTTCGACCTCGCGCGTCTCCCCGCTGGCCGGGGCTTCCTTCACATCGGCAGTCTCGCCTGGCATTTCATCCCCGCAAGTTTATTGACGATGGACGCTGAGAGCGCGCTGACAGGGTGACAGGGTGACCAGGTGACAAGGTGACAGGGTGACAGGGTGAAACTGCGGGAAACCCTTTCACTCCCGCTGTTTCACCTGGTCAACCTAGTCACCTTGTCACCTTGTCACCTGGTCACCCTGTCACCCTGTCACCGGCCTCCTACCGTCAATCGCTAATTTGAATCTTCCCCCACTTTGAAGCGCGCAAAACGGCGCACCGTGATGTTCTCCTTCACCTTGGCGATCTTCGCCTTGATCAGCTCCTGGACCGTGATCTGAGGATCTTTGATGAAGGGCTGTTCGTAAAGCGTGACTTCAGAATAGTACTTGTTCAGCTTCCCTTCGACGATCTTGGCGATGACCTGTTCCGGTTTCCCGGTCCCCGCGGCTTGTTTGCGGTAGATCTCCCGTTCCCCGTTCAGCTCGGGTTCGGTGACATCCTCTCGCCGGACATACAGGGGATTGGCAGCCGCAATCTGCATGGCGATGTCGCGAACCAGTTCCTGGAAATCGCTGGTGCGCGCCACGAAATCAGTCTCGCAGTTGACTTCGACCAGCACGCCGAGCTTGCCGCCCGCGTGAATATATGAGGCCACCAGGCCTTCACGGGTCTGCCTGCCGGCTTTCTTCTCGGCCGCTGCCAAGCCGCGCTCCCTCAGGATCGTCACGGCTCTCGACACGTCTCCATTCGCCTCAGAAAGCGCCTTCTTGCACTCCATCATTCCCGCGCCGGTTTTTTCGCGCAGTTCTTTTACTTGTTCAGCGGTAATAGCCATGAATATCCTCCTGCCCTCTGTCCGGGACCCAAATCCACGATTGACTGGCTCGTCCGCATGGGCAGCGGGTGGGCGGCAGGCGCGGGTGTAACCGCGCCTGTTTCCCGGACTAAGAGCGCAGTCTTCAGCTCTGGTTCTTTTCGGAGTCGACCTTGGCGTCGGCCGATGGCGCGGGTTCCGTCGCGGGAGGGGCTTCGGTCCCGGGCTCAGAGGGAGTTGCGGGCGCCTTGTGGTGGGAGCTCGGCCCCCTCTTGCGACTCACCTTCTTGACTTCGGGCGCTGCGGTCTCGCCGGCCGGCGCTTCAGTCACGGGGGCCGCTTCAGCCTCGGCAGCTTCCCGGGGAGCCGCATCATCGGTCACAGTGATTTGTTCCGAATCATTCGCGATTGTCTTGGTCTGGGCCAGGTCCCCGCGAATGACCGTCTCCTCAGCAGGAGCCTGCTGGGATCGTTTCGCAGCCTCCTTGGCCTCCTTGGCAGCGCGGCGGGCAGCCGCTTCCTTGGCGGCTCTGTCCTCGGCTTCCTTCATCTCCGCATCCGCTCTGGCCTGGTATACGGCCCTGCCCGATATGACGGCGTCGGCAATCGTCGAGGCAAAAAGGCGAACGGCCCGCAGGGCGTCGTCGTTGCCGGGAATCACGTAGGTGACGTCGTCCGGACTGCAATTCGTGTCCACGATCCCGATAACCGGTATTCCCAGTTTGGCCGCTTCCTGAACCGCGATGGCTTCCTTGTTGGAGTCGACGACGAAAATCGCCCCAGGGAGCCGGTCCATCTCTTTGATGCCGCGCAGGTTCTTCTCGAGCTTCTTGCGCTCGCGCTCCAGCCGGGCGACTTCCTTCTTCGAGAGCTTCTCGTAGAAGCCGTTCGCCTTCATCGACTCGAGTTCCTTGTAGCGCTTAAGGCTGTTCTGAACGGTGGCAAAATTCGTCAGGAGACCGCCCAGCCAGCGATTGTTCACGAAGAACATACCGCAGCGCTTGGCCTCCTCCTCGATCGACTCCTGCGCCTGCCGCTTGGTCCCGACAAAAAGGACGCTCTTCCCTTGTGCGGACATGTCCGTCACAAAATCCACGGCGCTTTTAAACAGCTTGAGCGTCTTTTGCAGGTCAATGATGTAAATCCCGTTCCGCTCGCCGAAGATGTATTCCTTCATCTTCGGGTTCCAGCGCCGGGTCTGGTGCCCGAAATGGACTCCCGCCTCCAACAACTGTTTTATCGAGATCGCAGTCAAAAAAAGCCTCCTGGTTATCGCTTCGAGAATTGGAACCGTTTTCGGGCGCCGGGCTGTCCGTACTTCTTCCTCTCCTTGATCCTCGGATCACGAGTCAGGAAGCCCGCTTTCTTGATTCGGGGGCGCAGCTCGGGGTTGAACGTAAGCAGAGCGCGCGCAATACCGAGACGAGCCGCTCCGGCCTGTCCGGAAAAGCCGCCGCCTGCCACATTAATGTAGACGTCAAATTTGTCAAGGTTCTCGGTCACGGCCAGAGCCTGGGTCACCACCATGCGTTGCGTCTTGTTTCGGAAGTACTCCGAATAGTCGACGTGGTTAACCACAATCTGGCCGGTTCCAGGCATCAGGAACACGCGAGCAGTAGAAGTCTTACGCTTGCCGGTTCCGTAGTATTGTACTTTGTCCAAACCCTGTTCTCCTTAAAGGCTGAGCGGTTGTGGCTTCTGAGCCTGATGCGGGTGGTCGGCGCCCGCATAAACCTTCAGTTTGCGGATCAGCTTGTCGCCCATCTTGTTCTTTGGCAGCATGCCTCGCACGGCGTACTCCATCAATCTCTCGGGGTGCTTCTGAAACAGATCTTTTGCAGAGATCTCCTTCAGCCCGCCCGGGTAGCCGCTGTGAGAGCGATAGAACTTCTGCTCCCACTTCTTGCCGGTCAGCCGGATGCTGCCTGCGTTGACCACCACGACAAAATCTCCTGTCTCCAGGAAATCGGTATAATAAGCCTTTTCTTTCCCCATTAAAATGGAAGCCACTCGGGAGGCTACCCGCCCCAACACCTGGTCGGCCGCGTCGATTACGTGCCAGTTTCGTTCGATCGCGTCCACTTGAGGCACAAAAGTCTTCATACGTCCCCTTTAGCTTTCTTTGCAGCAAAAGCGTAAACGCAAAAAATACAGGAACTGCGATCGGGTGTCAAGCGTCCACTCCGGCTGGTTTGCCGCATTACCAGATCCCTCAATACGTTACAAAAAGCCGTAGTTTCAGCATCTTGATGTGACACCAGTCACTAGCGACGGATCGTTGCCGTTGTAGGATTCCCCGTGCGCAGCCTCCGGAAAAGGGAGATTTGGAAGTCGGAGAGCACGCAAATGCTCACTAAGATGTGGGCAGTTTAGGGTTAAGAAGTTGATAACTATGGATTTTTCTTAGCAATTTGGCTGCCTTCGCATTTTGATTTTGGGTTTTTCGGGGGGAAATACTCATGTTCTTTAGCGGATGGGGCGTCAAAGCCAAGCCTCTGGTCGGGATCGACATCGGCTCATCTGCTGTCAAAGTGGCTTCTCTCAAGCGTGCCGGAAATACTTATCATCTGGAGAACCTCGGCATTGAATACCTTCCGCCTGATTGCATAGTCGACGGCGTGATCATTTCCAAGCTGCCCGTCGCCGATGCGATCTCCCGGATCTTCAAAAGCAAGGGTATCCGCAATCGGCACATCGCCACGTCCATCTCGGGCAGCTCTGTCATCGTCAAGAAGATCGCCTTGCCGGCGCAGATGGAGCACGAACTGGAGGAGTCGATTCAATGGGAAGCGGAGCAGTACATCCCATTCGACATCGCGGATGTTAACCTCGACTATCAGATCGTCGGAAACAGCCCCGAGGGCAATCGGCTTGAAGTCATCCTCGTGGCGGCCAAACGCGAGAAGATCGCGGACCAGACCGGCGTCATCTCGATGGCCGGCAAAGTTTCCACAGTCGTCGACATCGATGCGTTCGCCTTGCAGAACGTCTACGAGCTGAATTACGAACCCCAGGCGACCACGGTTGCCGCTTTGCTGAACATCGGCTCCTCGGTGATGAACGTCAATATCATCCGGGGGCGCGAGTTCCTGTTCACCCGTGACATCGCCATGGGAGGCAACCACTACAACGATTTTCTTCAGAAAGAGCTGAACATCTCCTTCGAGGAGTCGGAAAATTACAAACGCAACGGCGCTCCGACGCCGGAGCTCCAGAAGCGCACCCTCGCGACCCTGGCCTCCGTCTCTGAAATCCTGGTCCTTGAGGTTCAGAAGACCCTGGACTATTTCAAGACGACCAGCCGCCTGGAAGACATTCGGGAAATGTACATCAGTGGAGGCGCCTGCCGGACTCCCGGTTTTCAGGTCTGCCTGCAGGAGAAGTTCCAGATTCCGGTGACATTCCTGAATCCGTTCAATCGCATCAAAGTCGACGAAAAAGTGTTTCCGGCTTCGACGATCGAGGAACTCGCCAGCGATTTTGCCGTGGCAGTCGGTCTGGCTTTGAGGACAACTGGCCGATGATTAAGATCAACCTTCTCCGTGAGCCGCGGACCAAGACCAAACAGAGCTGGAGCCCCGAGCAGTCCCAAGTCGGAATCTACGCGATTATTCTGATGTTTCTGGCCGTGGTCAGCATGGCGTGGTGGTACTGGTACTTGCTCGGTCAGCGGACCGAGTACACCGCTGAACTCGAGCAACTGCAGCAGGAGAATCTGAGGCTGCAGGTGGTCCGAAGCGAACTTCAGAAGTTCGAGGAGCAGCGAAAGCTTTTGGACGACCGCATTGGCGTCATCGAGCGTCTGAAGTCGAACCAAAAAGGACCGGTCGTCCTGATGAACGCGGTGATTGACAGCATCCCGGCCGAACCTCGGCTTTGGCTCGAGAGCGTCGCCCAGAAGGAAGGTCAGGTACTCATCAAGGGGCAGGCCCTCGATGTCGCTTCCGTAGCGAATTTCATCAGCAAGTTGAGCGTCAATCCGCCCTTTAAGCAGGTTGAGTTGGACTCGTATGAAGAAGTGAACGAGAGAATCAAGTTCGAACTCACCTGCCAGATTGAGAGGTAGCCACCATGGCTCTCGATAGTTTCTCCATCAACAAACTGCCTCAGCGCACCCAACTTGCCCTGCTCACACTGGTGATGGCCGGCCTGTGCTATGTCTTCTACACCTACTACATCCAGCCGCTCAAGAGCGAAGTGAACGGCATGGGAAGTCAGCTGCGCGGTCTCAAGAACGAAGTCCAGAAAGGCCAGATCGTTTACTCCCGGCTTCCGCAGTTCAAGAAGCAGGTTCGTGAACAAGAGGTGAGACTAGCTACGTTGCGCTCGATTTTGCCCGAGCGCAAACAGACGGCCGAGATCGTATCCGGCCTGGAGCAACTGGCCCGGGAATCCCGCTTGCGCATTAAGAGCTTCCAGCCGCAGGGGACCGTGCGAAAAGACTTCTATGAAGACTGGCCGATCCTGTTGTCCCTGGAGGGCAACTACGACAACTTGGGATTGTTTTTCGACAAGGTGAGTCAGTTCACTCGCATTATCAATGTTGAAAACATCACCATCAAGAAAGTGGAGGAGCCGAGCCGAAGCCGAACCATCAGCGCGACATGCACAGCCACGACGTTTGTGTTCGTCGACCCCGCACCTGAAGCGGCTCCGGCGTCGCCCGAAAAGAAAGCTCCGGCAACCGCCGTTTCAGCCCAGCGTAAAGCGCGGCTTCCCAGCTGAGGTTTGAGATGAAGGAAACTAAAACAGTACTTGTGGTGGGGCTTCTCGTCATCTGCCTGCCCGCTCTTTGCCTTGCTCAAGGCTATGAATCGCAAGGAAAGCGAGATCCGTTCGAGGGCCCTAAAGAACAGGTCAGTGCAGGTCAAATGTATACCCCGCCGCCCCTGGATCGGAGACCCCCGGGGCTGACCGGGCTGATGATCGCAGAGGTGACGGTCGCAGGGCTGGCGGGCAGCCAGCAGGAAAACGTCGTCATACTGAAAGGCGCAGACCGCGTTTCGTACCTGGCCCGAAAAGGCAGCAAGCTCTTCGACGGTTACGTCGATTCAATAACCAGCGAAGAAGTCGTCTTCCTGAGGGACATGGTCGACGGTCAGGCGGCGAAAAAAGCGACCAGGATCGTAAAACGGCTCTACACCGAGGATAAGTAGGGAAATCAAATGAAACGCTTTCCAGCTCAAGATCTAAAACGGTGTTTTACCTGTGCCGTGCTCTTCTGTTCGATAGTTATATCCGGCGGCCTATTGTTTGCTCAGAATCTGGACACCGCCCCGATAGCGGGCGACTCCAGTGTGCCGCCCAAGCCCGAGTACAAGGGCGAGGCCATTTCACTGAAGCTCGTGGACGTCTCCCTGGTCGATTTTTTCAGAACGATTTCCGAGCTTACCGGCCTGAATATTCTGATCGACCCGGATGTGAAGGGAACAATCACCATCAACGTCGAAGAGGTGCCGTGGGACCTCCTCTTTGAAACTGTATTGAGAAGTCATGGCTTGGAGCGCACCATCGACGGCAATCTGGTGCGCATCGCGACCAAGAAGACGCTTCAGGAAGAGGAAAAGAACACCCTGGTCCTCAAGCAGGCGGCCTTCAATGCAACAGATACGGTTACGGTGACCGCGCCGCTCGAATACGCGGTCGCTGTGGACCTCGCCAAGACGCTCGAACGGCAGGTGACCAAGAGAGGCCGGATCGACGTCGAGTCACGGTCGAATACCCTCATCATCACTGATGTAAAGGCGAGTGTCGAAAGACTCTTGGGCTTGGTGAAAACGCTCGATGTTCGAGCACCGCAGATCGATATTGAATCGAGGATTATCGAAACCACCACGGCTTTCAGCCGCCGCCTGGGCGTCGAGTTCGCCTTCCTGGCAGGTAAGGACACCGACAAGGTACGCGGCATCGGAGCCGTGCTCGCTCCCATCGACCTAAGCAAGGACAGAGCCGGAATAGGGGCGGCTGAAGTCGTGATCGGAAGAGTCCTCGACACGGTGCAGCTCGACGCTTTCATCGAGGCTGGCGAATCCGTCGGAGACGTCCGGATTTTGTCCAAGCCGAAAATTGTCGGCGCCGTCGAAAACGTCGAGGCGATTATCAAACAGGGAACGAAAATTCCAATCCCCGTCATCCGCAATTTTCAGACGACTGTCGAGTATCACGAGGCAGCTCTGGTGCTGAGAGTGACTCCCCAAATCACGGACCAGAAGACGGTTCAGCTGTTCCTGAAGATCTTCAACGACGTCCCGGACTTCAGCCGGACCGTTCTCGGCATTCCGACCATCTTGATCAGCCAATCGGAGTCGGTCGTTCTGCTTCCCGATGGCGGCACGACTATGATTGGTGGTATTTATGTAGAGACAGAGCGGAAGAATGTCGACAAGGTCCCCGGAATCGGAGATGTACCGGTCGTCGGCAATCTGTTCAAGAGGCAGAGCAAGAGTCGTGACACGCGGGAAATTATCTTCCTCATCACCACGAGGGTCAGGAGCTAGGCCGGCATCACCGGATTTCGCCGGCCGCAACAATCGGTTCCGCGGCGAGCTTCAAAAACAGGGGGTGGATGGTTTCCTGGTCAGCCACCCCCCGAACCTTTCCTACCTGTTCAACATTCGCCCTTCAGTCGGTTTCGCCGTTTGCTCAGTAAGAGAGTCGGTGCTTGTTCTCGATTCCCGCTACATTGAGCAGGCCCAGGCGGAGGCCGTGAATTGCCGACTGGTCAAGGCCGGGAACTCACTCGAAGATACCCTTAAGGAAGTCATCGGCGGAGTTGCCTCAGGATCGAACACTCCGTTTCGCCTGGGGGTCGAATCCCGCCACCTATCCTTCGCGACGGCGCAGCTGATCATGAGCTGGAGCAGAGACTACCGGGTGTTGCCACGTGAGGAGGTAGTCGAAGACCTGCGAATGCTGAAGGAGCCGCACGAAATTCAGACGCTGGAAAACGCCTTTCGAATCGCTCAGGCAGCCTTCGCCCAGATCCTCCCCGAGATCCGGCCAGGCAGGACCGAACTCGAGATTGCGGGACTCTTCGAGCTGGAATTGCGAAAAAGGGGTGGGGAGAAGGCCGCCTTCGACACAATTGTCGCCTCGGGCCCGCGCTCTTCACTGCCCCATGGGCGAGCCAGCCGTCGCGTCATCGGGAATGACGAGCTTGTCCTGATAGATTTTGGAGTGCAGGCGGAGGGATATTGCAGTGATTTGACCAGGGTCCTTTTTCCCGGAGGCGCCCCCGAGCCGGACATATTCGCGATCGTCCACGAAGCCCAGCAGAAGGCGATCCAAGCAGCTAAGCCCGGGATCCTGACAAGCGCCGTCGATGCAGCAGCCCGTGACCATATCACCAAGGCGGGCTACGGTGAGTACTTTGGCCACAGCCTGGGGCACGGCCTGGGGTTGGAGGTCCATGAATCACCGCTCGTCTCCTGGCGCGCAGCTCGGCCGCTGGAAGAGGGGATGGTCTTTACCGTCGAACCCGGCATCTACCTACCCGGACGTCATGGCGTCCGAATCGAGGACGCGGTGGTGGTGACATCGACTGGATGCCGGCTGCTGTCAGATCCTGACCGTTGATGCCGCTGAACCCTTAAGAACAGCAAGGACCACAAGGACCACAAGGACACCAAGGACGCCTCAATCTCTCCCCCGTCCTTGGTGTCCTTGTCGTCCTTGTGGTCCTTGCCGTCCTTGGCGGCGCCGTGGGAACATGGTATGCTTCACCCTTGATTGCCGGAGAGTTGATGGATCTGAAAGAGATACGAGAACTGCTCGAGCTGATTGATGATACTAAGGGTATTGAAGAATTCGAGATGGAGCAGGGCGATCTGCGAATCCGCGTTCGAAAAGCGATTCTTCGCTCGAATGATTCCACGCCGTCGGTGGAGCAGGCAGGCGTGAGTGGCGCGGCAACCAGGGTGGTCTCTCCCGCAGAAAAGGCGGCTCCAACAGAGGCGTTGCATCTTTTCAAAGCGCCCATCGTAGGCACTTTCTACATCACTCCCAAGCCGGATGCAGACCCATTTGTCCGCCCTGGTGATCTGGTCCACAAAGGGATGGTGGTTTGCATCATAGAGGCCATGAAGTTGTTCAACCAGATTGAGTCCGACGTTGACGGCACGATCGTTCGGGTTCTAGTGGAAAACGGGCAGCCGGTAGAGTACGGCGAACCGCTGTTTGAAATCCGGTTGAACTCCTGATTCTCAATGTTCCGAAAAATCCTCATAGCGAACCGCGGTGAAATAGCCTTGCGCGTCATCTGCGCCTGCAAGGAGCTCAGTATCCCAACCGTCGCCGTCTATTCGGAAGCAGACCGGAACTCGCTCCACGTCCGGTTTGCGGACGAAGCCGTTTGTATCGGCCCGGCCAGGAGCAGCGACAGCTATCTGAACATACCGAGCATCATCAGCGCCGCTGAGGTTACAAACGTCGACGGCATCCATCCCGGGTACGGATATCTGGCTGAGAGCGCCCATTTCGCTGAGGTCTGTGAGACCTGTGGCATCAAGTTCATCGGGCCGACGCCTGAATCCATGACCCTGATGGGAGACAAAGCTGCAGCTCGCAGATGCATGCAGGAAGCGGGGCTGCCCATTATCCCCGGGACTGATGTTCTGCAGGAAAAAGAAGTCAATCCGGAGTCGAAGGCGGCGGACATCGGTTACCCGGTCCTGGTTAAAGCAGTTGCCGGCGGAGGTGGGCGCGGAATGCGAATCGTTCGCCGGCCGGCGGAGTTGCAGGATGCGCTGGCAACCGCCCAAGCGGAAGCGCTGAGCGCCTTCGGCAGCCCGGCTGTCTATCTTGAGAAGTACATGGACAACCCCCGGCACGTCGAGTTTCAGATCCTGGCCGACGAGCACGGAAACGTGGTGCACCTCGGAGAGAGAGACTGTTCCGTCCAGCGACGACACCAGAAACTCGTCGAGGAATCTCCGAGTCCCGCAGTCAGCGAAAGGACCCGCAAAGAGCTTGGAGAGAGAGTTATCCAGGCGATGAGAAGAGTCAATTACCACAATGCGGGCACGGTGGAGTTTCTGTTCGACCCGGAAGGGAACTACTATTTCATTGAAATGAATACCCGGGTGCAGGTGGAGCACCCGGTGACCGAAATGGTCACGGGTATCGACATTGTCAAGGAACAAATCCGCATTGCAGCCGGCGAGAAGCTCTGCTTCACGCAGGCTCAGATCGCCTTTCGCGGTCACAGTATCGAATGCCGGATTAACGCCGAATCGCCCATCAACTTCACCCCGTCCCCTGGCAGGATCACCGTCTTTCATCCCCCCGGGGGGCCAGGGATCAGGGTGGACTCCTGCGCCTACGCCGACTACGTGGTTTCCCCCTACTACGATTCGCTGATCGCCAAATTGATCGCATTCGGAAAAGAGCGCCAGGAAGCATTGGCTCGCCTGAATCGGGCACTGGACATGTTCACCGTCGAAGGCATCGAGACGACGATTCCACTCCACAAGAAGATCATCAACCACCCGGACTTCATCACCGGCAGGTTCGGGACCTCTTTCCTCGAGCATTTTTCCGCGACGTGAAACAGGATGCGAGTGTCTTTCCTGGACCCGGTCTACCCCCTGACCCACTGCCCTAATTCGAGCGGTGCAAGTCATGCAGAGCTGGCGAGCAGCTTCCTGAGGGGCGGATCTCGTTTTTTTCAGGTGCGCGCGAAGGATCTTCCAGACCGCCGGATCTACGAGGAGCTTCAGGAGATCGCTGCCGCTTGCGGAAGGCATCAGGCGCGTTTCGTGGTCAATGACCGTCCCGACCTGGCCCTGGCCGGCGCGGCAGCGGGAGTCCATCTTGGGCAGAACGATTTGCCGGTAGCGGTCGCCCGCCGGCTCTTGGGGACGTCGGCCATCATCGGCGTGTCGACCCACGATGAACAGCAATTCGTCGCGGCGCTCGGGGAGGATGTGGCCTACGTGGCCGTGGGGCCGATCTTCGAGAGCCCGACCAAGCCGGGTATCAACCGCCCGATCGGCTGCGAGGCACTGGCTCGGCTCACGTCAATGACAGAACTACCGGTCGTGGCAATCGGTGGCATCACTCTTCGAAATGTTACCGAGGTGTGGGAGGCGGGAGCAGCGTCAGCGGCAATCATCTCGGACATCGTCGGCTCCGCGGACCCGGCTGCGAGAATCAGGCAGTATTTGGAGCTGGCAGCCAACAGATTTCCCCCGATAGCTGACAAACTGACAGACCGAGAGACTGACAGGAAATGAGCTGAGGGCTCGAACGAAATTATTCGTCCTTCCGTTTGTTCAGTTTGTCAGTTTGTCAGTTGTCGGCACGAGGCTGCCGACAGTGAAGAGTTGTACATGAATGTGATCCAGTTCGAAACGTCCAGCTGCGACCTGTACCCCATCCTTCAGCATGTGGTCCGGGAGGACCGGGAGATCCCTGCCCCCCGGGGGTTTTGGGGCGGCCTGAAAGAGAAGATACACACCGGTTACCAGAAGATTAAGGAAAGGATCAATCACGAAGAAGCGTTCTGCGCCTCTCTGCGCCATGCGACTCACCTTCGGGTGTTTTATCGAACCTCGAACACCAGCGAGGAGGCCGAGAAAAGATTTCGACAATTTCTGAGATTGGGTTATAGTAAGCACAGCCGTTGGTTCTGGGTGGATGCGGTGCTTGCCTTTTTTGGGATTTTTTTGATGTTCTTGCCGGGTCCGAACATCTTCTTCTTCTATCCG
>Ga0209593_10000920_pt1 | contig 12917 bp, 9 predicted proteins | sample PPLLaktember2015_3_FD_187260 | JGI IMG/M metagenome (GOLD analysis project Ga0209593, IMG submission 187260) | Freshwater sediment microbial communities from Prairie Pothole Lake near Jamestown, North Dakota, USA - PPLs Lake P7 Core (6) Depth... | ecosystem: Environmental > Aquatic > Freshwater...
CTGTCGCTGGACGGGCGGGTCCGTCCGATCCGCGGTGTCCTGCCGGTCGCGTTGAGCGCCGAAAAGAACAAGTACCGTAAACTTCTCCTTCCTGCGGACAACGCCTGCGAGGCGGCCGTGGTACGGGGCGTTGACGTTTACGCTGCTTACGCTTTGCCGCAAGTCCTCCATTTGCTCAACGGAGGTGCTTCCGAGTACCCGCCCGTGAAAATCGACCGCGAGGACTTGCTGAAACAACAACCCGAGACATTGCCCGACTTTGCGGACGTCAAGGGTCAGCAAAACGCTAAGAGAGCTCTCGAAGTCGCCTGCGCCGGCGGCCATAACATCCTGATGATCGGCCCGCCCGGGGCCGGAAAGACGATGTTGGCCAAGCGCATCCCAAGCATCCTTCCGCCCATGCACTTTGCCGAAGCGCTCGAGACCACCGCCATTCACTCGGTGTGCGGGTTGCTGCGCGGAGACCGGCAGTTCCTGATCCACCGGCCCTTCCGAGCCCCGCACCACACGATCAGCAGCGCCGGACTGGTCGGCGGCAGCAGTAACCCGCGCCCGGGCGAAGTTTCGCTGGCGCACAACGGGGTGCTGTTTCTTGACGAGTTGACCGAATTCCAGCGCCACGTGCTCGAAGTGCTCAGGCAGCCGCTCGAAGACGGCGAAATTACGATCAGCCGGGCGGCACGAACATTGACCTTCCCGGCAAAGTTCACCCTCGTCTCCGCGATGAACCCGTGCCCATGCGGCTACTGGAACAGCGTGCTGAAAGAGTGCACCTGCACCCCGCCGCTGATCCAGCGGTACCTGGCCAAGATTTCGGGTCCGCTCCTCGATCGAATTGATCTGCACATCGATGTTCCCGAAGTGAAGTACAAAGAGCTGACCGGAGGACCACGCGGGGAAGCGTCCAAGCTGATTGCCCAGCGGGTGTGTAAGGCGCGCGATGTCCAACTCGCGCGGTTCAGGAACACAACCATCTTCTGCAATGCCCAGATGCGGCCTTCCGAGATCAGTAAATACTGCGTGCTCGACGACTCGACCCGGAAGATGCTCGAATCGGCCATTCAGAAACTGGGCTTCTCCGCCCGGGCATACGACCGGATTCTCAAGGTCTCGCGCACGATTGCCGACCTCGCCGACTGCCCCGAGATTCGCGAGGAACACGTCTCCGAAGCGGTCCAATACCGCTCGCTCGACCGAAATTACTGGGAGACGATGTGAGAAAAGGGAGAAAAGGTGACACGCTCCGAATTGCATTGTAAATAACCGGCCACACTCACTTTTTCTCTGGGTCTGGCACCAATTTCGACGCCGTCAACCGAAAAGGAGGGGCTATGCCGAGACGTCCCCGGGTCGTACTTCCCGGTTTCCCGCACCATGTAACCCATCGCGGAAACCGCAAAGAACCCATTTTCCTCGATGACTACGACCGCTTGTTCTACCTCTCGAAACTCGCGAAGTACACATGCCAATACGAAATCCCGCTTTATGGATACGGACTGATGACGACCCACGTCCATCATGTCGCTGTGCCGCCGACCGAGGAGTCATTGTCTTGTTGTTTGCATGACCTGCACGGCACTTATGCGGATCACTTCAACAACAAGTACGGGTTAACCGGCCATCTTTTCGAGGAACGGTTCTACGCTTGTGCGCTCGATGAAGCACACCTTTGGAACGCCGTCCGGTACGTTGAACAGAACCCAGTGCGAGCCGGGTTGGTTCGAGTGCCAGAGGATTATCGCTGGTCGAGCGCCCAAGGTCATTGCGGTCTGCGGGAAGACCAGTTACTGTCACAGGATTTCCCTCCCCGCGGCGTGGTCCCCAACTGGCGCGAATGGTTGTCTGCGAACCTAACAGAAAAGGAACTTGAACAGATACGGAATGCGACGCGTAAAGGCATCCCGTGTGCGTCGGAAGCCTTCCTTCGTCAGCTGGAGGTCTCGCTCGGCATTCCCCTGCTTCCCCGAAGACGCGGGCGTCCGCCTTCTCTTCCTCGGGGTTTAGGTCTAACGGCTTAGCTCGGCGCGCGACCGATACGAGGCCTCCATTGAAATCGGTGCCAGAGCTCGAAATCGGTGTTGTGTTTTCAATTACTTACGGCCGAATTAGGAGCGTGTCACCATTTTTCATGATACTGTTGGCAGACAGGAGGAACTATGAAGGCGTTCTGCAGAGGCATCGGCCTCGCTGCAATCTTAGCTTGCTCTATTCAAATGCTCGCGGCCCAGGAGACGCCGACCGGCGATCCGAAGGATTTCAAGGTCAAACCGTGCCTGCATTCGGTGAGCTATGCGGGGGTCTGGCGCGGTCAGGCTCTGCTCTCCGTGGACGAATTCCTGGTGAAGGCCAAAGAACTAGGCTTTGATTCCGTGATGATCGTGGCGAAACGGCCTCATCTCTCGCCCCTTGACTACGATGACGCTGCCCGAAAACGCCTGAAGGCGCGACTCGCGGAGCTCAATCTCAAGCTCGTCGCCTTGGCCGGCTACACGGATTTCACGGCCGGGATCGACAAGCCGGGGATCCCTCACGTCGAGATTCAAGCTCTTTACCTCACCGAAGTGGCCAAGCTGGCGCGTGATCTCGGCACGAACATGGTCCGCGTTTTCACCGGGTACGAACGCCCCGGGATACCTTACGACCGACAGTATGCGACCGTCGTGGAGGGCCTGAAGCTCGCGGGCAAGAGGGCGCAGGAATACGGCGTCACGCTGGTTGTTCAGAACCACCACGACATCGCCCTCCATCACGATGCGATGTACTGGTTGCTCAAGGAAGTGAATTTGCCGAACGTCATGGCCGGGTGGGACGCCTGGTCGCCGACTCTCGAGAAGTTGAGCGCCGAGGAAATACGGCAGTCCGTCTTGAAGATGAAGCCGTTCATCGTGAACACAATCGCCGCCGACTATATTCGTCAGCCGAGATTCAACTACGAGCCCGGGCTGACCAACTACCTCCGGCAGGAGGACGTGCTGCGAGCCGTCCCCATGGGCGAGGGGATCATCGATTATCAGACCTTCTTCACCGCGCTCCGCGACATCGGCTACCGGGGCTATATCGCCTACGAGATGTGCGAGGTCCTGGATGGCGGGGGGGCAATCGAAAACCTCGACCGGACGGCCAAGAAATTCCTGGAGTACCTGAAGCGGTTTGAAACCAGCAGCCTCGAGGGTGGTCCAAAAACAGCGTCGCGGTAAAGGCTCACTCGTAGTGCAGCGCTTTGATGGGGTCGAGGCGGGAGGCACGGAGCGCCGGCAGCATCCCGGCAATGAGGCCGACGAGGAACAGTACGCCGACCGAAACGAGGATCGACGAGCTGGAGATCTCGAAGTAGATGCGGCCGTACTCCTTGGCGATTTCTTCCCCCATCAAAGCGCCGAGGAACGGAAGTGACCCGATCGCCGACGCTATCCCGACTCCAAGAGTCACTCCGCAAACCGCCCCAAGCAGGACAATGACGACGGCTTCAGCCAGAAACTGAAACAGGACTGTCCTGCGCCTGGCCCCCAACGCCTTCTGGACACCGATCTCCGTCGTGCGTTCAAGGACCGACGCGTACATGATATTGGCCAGCCCAACACCGCCGATGGCCAGCGTCACCGTGCCTATGAAGCCGAGCAGGATCTTCAGCGCGATCGACATTCCATCAACCAGGCTCGTGAATTTGCTGAAAGGGAGCATGAAAACCGCTTTCTCATCCTTGGGAGAGAAATGGTGGATTCCCGCGAGAGTTGCGCGCACCTGCTCGATGGCTTTCTCCGTCATGTTCGGAACGATCGGCGACCAGACAATCATGTCGGGGTAGCGCAACTGCCAGAACATCGAGGCGGTCTGGTACGGGATAAAGACGCACTCGTTATCCGGGCGGTTGTAGTTGGCAATCTGGACCTTGGTCGCCAGCCGTCCAATGACAGTGAAAGTCACTCCGTTCACCGTGATTTCCTCGTCCAGATAGGGCCGCCCCTTGAACAATTCGCGGTAGACGTTGGCCCCAATTACGGCCACCCTTCTCTGGTATCGGTTGTCCTCGCCGTTGAGCCACCGTCCGCCGTCGAGTTTCATGTTGCGGATCCGCTCGTACTCAGGAGTTACCGCTCGCGCCATGTACTGCTTTTCACGGTTTCCACGCACGACCGACACGTTTCGCATCATCTCAGGGGAGATTGCTGTGACCAGGGGGACGTTCTCTCGAATGGTCTCCACATCCTTGTCTTGCAGCCGGATCGCGCGTCCGGCTCGCATCCCACCGGCCTGGAGGCTCGTCTGCCCGTTCGCGAGAATGATCAACTCCTGCCCGATGGCCCGGAAGGCGAGCGTCATGGCTTTGTGAAAGCCGTCGCCGTAACTCATGAGGATGAGGAACGAGGCTACCGCCCAAGCGAGACTGATCATAGTGATGATCGACCTTCGCCGGTAAAACCGCAATGCGGCGAGTGCGTTCTCGAAGACGGCTTTCCAGATCATAGGCTTATTTCTCGAAGCGGAGCGCCTCGACAGGGGTCATCCGGGCCGCTCTCCACGCCGGTGGGAGCGCCGAAAAGACGGCGACAGCGCCGAGCAACAAAATAACAAGTTGAACGGTATCAAGCTCAATCGGAAGCCCCGAGAAAAAGGCGGGCATCGGAAGCGCGTTTACCGCCGCCGCCAACAAGGCGACCAGGATCAATCCACAGGTTCCGCTGATCAACGCCAGCACCAGGCCTTCGGCCATGATCTCGAGCAGCACCCGCCGCCTCGTTGCACCGAGCGCCTTCCGGAGCCCAATCTCGGCCGTCCGTTCGGTCACCGACGTCATCATCGTGTTCATCACGCCTATGCCGCCCAGAGAGAGGGTGATGATGGCGACCGCACTCAGGAAAACGCCCAGCGCGCGAAAAGTGTCATCGAACAAGGCCGCCGTTTCGATGGTATCCCACATCGGCGCGGCCGCTTCGTCGCGAGGATCAAACCCGTGAATCCGGCCGAGCGTCCGCCGCACCTGTTCCTGAGCCTGTTTCCACTCCTCGACTGATCGCGGCCTGTAGATGATCGTATTTACGCGGCCTTCGGACGCTACGCCGGGATTCGGCGGGCAATCGGTGCGAACCAAGGGGCCGGGAATGAGCACCTTGTCGTTGTCCCACCCATCGTAGCTGGAGTTCTGATTCTTCTCCGGCATGACGCCGACGACCGAGTACCGGTAACCAGCGATTTGGACCGAACTGCCGATGGCGTCCCGGTGATCGTCAAACAACTGCTTTCGCACAGAGTCACCCAAAACGCAAACTCGCGACCGGTTGCGCACATCGTTCCAGGTGATTTGGCGGCCGCGACTGACTGGCAGAGTTCGGAGGCTCAAATAGTCCGGATCGACACCGAGCACCAGGAAACGGCCGGCGTTCCAGTTGCTGGCAACCGGCACGTCCCATTTCTTGATTTCCCCGGCCGCAAGTTCCACCGCCGGACATTGCTCTCGGATCGCTTTCACGTCCGCCTCGTAGAGCCGGATATCGCGCCCGGCCCGCCGGCCGCCCGTCTGCATTTCGGTCCGGCCCGGAAATAACATGACGATCCGATCGCCCAGCTGTTTCCAATTCTCGCGCTGTCCTTGCTCGAAACCATCCCCCGACGCTGAAATGAGGGCCAGTGCCACTACTCCCCAGCCGATGCCGAACATAGTCAATAGGCTGCGTAGCTTGTGACGCATCAGTTCACTGACACCCTGTCGGACGATCTCGACCAATCGCAGCATAAGCGAACCAACTCCAAGTGACAGGTTGCAGGTTGCAGGTTGCCAGTTGCGAGTCGGGGATCCATGTCTCGCGTGGACTGCCAAAACATCCGACCTGCGACCTCGTACCCCGTTAACCGGTAACCGGTAACAAGTAACCGGCAACGCTACTGCAGAATCACCCGATCGCCTTCCTTCAAGCCTGCCATCACCTCGGCCTTCGTTCCGGTTGCGATACCCAGCTTGACCGGGATTTTCTTGCGACCCGTCTCGGTGGTCGCATCCGGAATTTCTACGAGAGTCTGCTTTTTCTCGTCGTAGACAATGGCGCCTTCCGGAATGGTGAGGACCTTCTCGTGTTCCTCGAGGATGATTTCAGCGTTCGCGGACATGTTGGCCAGGAGCAAGCCTTCAGGGTTGTCGACCGATACCCTGACTTCAAACGAGGTCACGTTGTCCTTCTCTTTCCCCAACGGTGCGATCTTGTACACGGTGCCCCGAAACACCTTGTCTTTGTAGGTCTCGACGGTAATCCGGCCAGGCAGACCAACTTTCACCTTGCCGATATCGGTTTCGCTGACCTCGCCTTTGACGTAGACATCATTCATGTCGCCGAGCGTCAGCACCGGAGTTGCGCCCGCGCCCATAGTCAAAATCGACGAAACCGCACTTCCGATTTCGACTTCGCGCGATAGCACGATGCCGCGGATTGGGGAGCGAATGGTCGCAAAACTAAGCTCATCGGTGATGCGTTCGATTATCGCTTCAAATTGGGTTACCCCGGCCTGTTTCTGCTCAATGGTCGCTTCTGAAACGCCAATAGCCGCACCGGCTGCCCGCTGACGGTTCAAGGCTTCTTCCAGCCGCCCTTTGGTCTCGTCGAAGTCCGCCCGGGAGATGAGTTTCTGCTTGAGGAGCTCGACACTTCGTTCGTGGTTAGTTTTCGCCAGCTCGACGTCGTAGCCCTCGGCCAGAATCTTGTTCCGGTCCAGCTGCGCCCGCGCCGCCAGCAGATCGGCTTTCGCGGCCTGCAGATTCGCTTCCGCCTCCCGCTTTTGTGCAATTAACTGGTCGCGGTCCAGCTCGACGAGCACCTGATTGGGTTCGACCCTGTCGCCAACATCCACGTGAACCTGTTTGACTATCCCGCTGGCCTTGCTCCGAATCTCTATCCGGTTGGAAATCGGTTCGACGACCCCGGTCGCGACAACCGACCTGGCAATGTCGCCCCGCTTAACTTCAGCCAGGCTGTCATTACCGATCGTTGCTGCACTCGATTTCGAGTTGCGGTAGACCAATCCCCCGGCCACCAGGACCAGGATGAGTACCAAAAGGACGAACCATTTACGTGACCGTCTGGTTTTCATTGGCAGTTCCTCGTACCTCGTTTACTAGTACCGTGTACGAATGAACAGAGAAGAAAGTTCGATCGGGGGGCGGCAGGCAGAACCAGCAGGCAGGGAGGAGCCCGAAGGTCCGGCGGGAGGCCGGACCTCGTTATGAAAAAGGACAACAAAGGCGCCAGGTTACTGGGGAGGCGCCGGCAGAGGCTGCTCGGGGTTGTCCTGAGGCCGGTTTGGGTCGGGCGGATTGGGACGCTCTGTGTCAGGCGGTGGGGTGTCCTGATCCTTCTGGCGGGGCATGACGGTTCCGCTCTCGTCCTTTTCAGATGCAGCCTCAACCTCGATCTTGGTCGCGACCTTTTGCTGGTTCTCGTCCCGATAGTGGACGGTCACGTTGGAGCCTGAGCTGGTTGACAAGCCTTCAATTGTGTCCTGGGCTCCGGAGTATAGCGTCTGATCGTTGTAGACGAACTCCATGTCGGTCCCGTCAGAGGTGGTTACGACGATTTTCTTTGCATCTGTGTCTACACTCTTCAGCTGTCCACGGATGGACTGTTCTAGCTGCATCTGTGTCGTATCATTTGGGGAACTCTGTTGCGGATCCTGGGTCTGTTGCTGTTGCTGATCCGGTTTCTGTTGCTGGTCCTGATCCTGGGCAAATCCCGCAGGAGAGAACCCCATCATGAGTAACACGAACAACGGCAGGGCCGTTAAAAGGTTCATTCTCTTCATTAATACACCTCCGTTTTGTGCTGTAGCTCCTGCAAGCACGGTGCCACCAGCCGGCGGAGTGCCTGAAACCCAGCGATAATAGCCGATCACCCCGTTTTCGAAAATCGCTTCGCTGCTGCCGCACTATCACTTTCTTGAAAATCGGGGAATTTATTCCCGATACAGAAGAAACAGACCTTGATATATACTGCCCCGCGCAATTGACACTAGGGTAAGGGTGACAAGAGACAAGTGAACCGGAAAATTTTCCCTATCTGCCTGCCATTTTTCTTAGCGTTGACCGCAGCGGCCGCACAAAGCGCTCAAGCGCCACAGCCGGATGAAGCACAAACGATCCAAGCGATCGCCGATGAATTCGCCGCGCGACTGGAAATCGCCGCACAAGTCTCTGTCCAGGTCGTTGACCAGGATAAAAGGCTCGTCTCCGTGCGTCGCTCCCAGGAGCGAAAAGATCTCTTCCTGCTATGCTTCGATCATAACTTCCTCACCGCTTTGTCCGACGAGGAAATGCGAGCTGCCATTGCGCACGAATTCGGTCATATCTGGATTTTCACTCACCATCCGTTCCTGCAAACCGAAGCCCTCGCAAACCGAACAGCGATGCAGCTGGTTTCCCAGGAGAGCCTTGAGAAGATCTACGAGAAGGTTGTCCAGTTTGGCGGGAAAAAGCAGGAATTGAGGAGCGACTAAGGCTACCCTTCCCCCAGAACCCGTTACAAGAAAAACCTAGCCGGGCTGGCGCCGAGCTTCGGAAGCTCGGATTGTAGCTCCGGACCTCCGGGACGGAGACACCGTCGAGATTGCTTCTCCGTCCCGGAGGTCCGGAGCTACAACCAGATCTCCTCCGTTGACACTCCTGCTACCCACGATTACCATCCAGCGTCATGAAGTGGACATCCGTTCTCCTCGTCATGTTCGGTCTGACGCTTTCCATCCAGGCCAAACCGCTTGCCCCCCTCCACCTCGCCGTTAACGATCGGGTCAATCCAATCGGGGTCGGGACACAGAACATACTGTTCTCCTGGCTGCCGCAGGACTCGTCGTCGAATGAGGTCCAGACGGCTTATGAGATTCGTGTGGCCTCGAATGAACAGCAACTAAAATCCGGACAACCCGACTGCTGGGCGTCCGGCCAGGTAAAAAGCAGCCTGTTGGCCGGAATTCGCTACGGCGGGCAACCGCTCGCCTCTCGTCAGGCCTGCTATTGGCAAGTGAGGACATGGAACAGCCGAAACCAGGTGAGTCCGTGGTCGGCCGTCGCCCGTTTCGAGCTCGGATTGCTCTCAAATCCGGACTGGTCTGCCTCGTGGATCTGGACTGACAATCAGGATGAGTCGGAAGATTACCTATATTTCCGCAAGCCGGTCCAACTTCCCGCGAAAACTATTGCCCGCGCACGCGCCTACGTGAGCGCGTCTCACCGTCACGAGCTCTACCTGAATGGAAAACTCGTCGGTAAAGGGCCGAATTTCGCTTATCCCGAGTACCAGTACTATCAGACGTTCGACATCGCGCCGTTTCTGAAGCCCGACTCGGAGAACGTGGTCGGGTTCCTCTGTCATTGGTATGGGCGCGGGCAGGGGCGACCGCACAGTCGCTGGGGACTCTTGGCCAAAGTCGTGGTCAACTTCGCGGACGGAACTGCAGTCACGATTGCCACGGACGGATCCTGGAAAGTGCTCCCTGGCGAGTGGGACGTTCCGCCAGGAAAGATCTCCGGCAAGAATTTCAGAAACGGCGAGGGAATACCCGCCGAATCTATTGACGGCAGGCGCCACCCGATCGGCTGGAACCTGCCCGCATACGCTGACCAGAGCTGGCGGGCAGCCCACGAGATCGGCCCTCATCCGACCGCACCCTTCACCGGATCGCTGATCGCCCAGGAGACTTCGCTCGACGAATACGAAATCAGCCCCGCCGGCGTGACTCGGATCGGTCCCGGCCACCTGGTAGCCGACTTCGGAAAAGTCTACGTGGGCATGCCTCGCCTTCAGTTCCACGACGGCCAACCGGGACAGACGGTTAAGGTCAAGGTTGACTACCGTCGGCGCGCGGATGGCACGCTGGAAGGTTCCGCGCAGAACACGCGGATGGACTACAAGTACGTACTGCGCGGCGGACTCGAGGAATTCCGCCCCTATTGGTATCTCGGATTTCGCTACCTGGAGATCGAGGACGCCCCACCGGCTTTCGACACGAGCTCCATCCGCATGATAGTGCGCCATCACCGGGTCGATCGCGAGGCCTCCTCCTTCGAGTGCTCGAATTCCACACTGAATCAGATTTGGGATTTGCTCAAACGCTCCCTGATGCTCGGGTCTCAGGAGCAGTTCGTCGACACGCCGACCCGCGAACAGGGACAATTCACCTACGACGCTTATCAGATCTCGATCGGCTCGATGAAATGCTTCGGGGAAAGGCTGCTGTCGCGCCAGGGCCTTCGTGAATTCGCGCAGTCACAGGTGAAGTTTCACCAGGATACCGGCAAAGTGAATGCCGTCTACCCGAACGGTGACGGCAAACGGGACATTCCCGATTGGACGCAAAGCTTTCTCTTTTGGGCTTGGGAATACTACCTGGAAACGGGTGACCGGGAGCTGCTGCGCGAGCTGTACGACGTGCTGGTCAAGGTCGGGGACTACGTGAAAAACACCGAGAACAAGACCACCGGACTGGTTGACCTGGGGAACGATCCCGGCTACCAGGGCGGAATCACCGACTGGCCGGAACGCTATGGCTACGACATGAAAACCAGTCAGCGGACCGTCATGAGCATCAACGCCTGGCTCGACTACACGGACCTGGTCCAGGTGGCGAAGGAACTGGGCGATGAGGCGGTGGCCACCCGCTTTCAAAAACACGCGGACGACATCCGCAACGCGATAGAGAGCCGCCTGTGGGATGAAACCCAGCAGGCGTACATCGATGGCCTGTACTCCGACGGCAGCAGGAGCACGCACGCGTCGCAGCAGGCCAATGCGATGATGCTCGCGCACCGCCTGTCGCGAGAGGGACGGCGCGCCGGCGCGATGGCGGCAATCAAGCGCGGCGGACAGAGCACCGGCCCGATCCTCGCCCGTTATCTGGTTCAGGCTTACGCAGACGCCGGCGAAGACGAGGCGCTGATGGATTGGCTTTTGAATCCCAAGGGCCGCAACTTCGCTTACACACTCGCCGACGGCGGGACCTTCACGTACGAGCACTGGCTGGGCCGGAACAGCAGTCCCGACGGCCGGGGCGCGAGCGAGTCGCATGCCTACGGAGCCAACGCCGGAGTCGTGGCGGTCCAGGCGTACCTGCTGGGCGTCAAGATCGTCGCCCCACAGGCTGCCCGCCTGCAGGTCCGTCCACACCTGGCCGGGTTGACGTTCGCCCGCGGGGACATTCCGACTCAGTCGGGGCGCGTCTCGGTTTCGTGGGAAGCGGCCCGCAAATTCCGAATGGAACTGACACTGCCCTGTAACGTGCACGCGGATGTGTACGTCCCCAAAGGCGCTGGTCAGGACGCGGCAGTAAAGGTCGACGGCAAGACGCGTCAGGGCGAGGTCGCGGGAGAGTATGTCGTCATACGCGACATCGGTTCAGGGCGGCACAAGTTCGAACGCTGATTGTGCGCTGCTGTTTCGCACAGTCAAAAGGACCCCAAGGACTCCAAGGACTCCAAGGACATGAGGTCATCGTCCTTGGGGTCCTTGGGGTCCTTGAGGTCCTTGGGGTCCTTGGGGTCCTTTTGACTGGCCCGTCCTTCGGTTGTTACGAACTCCACGGTCGCGCTCTTACTGCTTCTGATAGATCATTTTACTCTCGAACTCGCCGCGCGGGCTCTGGTTCTTGCCAGCGATCGTCAGCGTCTTGCCGTCCGCAGAAAGCTGCCAACGCTCGGTAGAGGTCGTCGTCCCCTGCTGGCCTTCACGCACAGTCGAGACGACCAGGACGTCCCCTTCCCACTTCGGGGTCACCTTGGACATTCGGCCACCTCGTCCTTCTACTTCCTGGGTCTCGCCGTTCAGCTTGTAGCTGTACTCGCGGTTCATAAATTCGCTTGAGGACTCCTGCTTGACCTTCAGCGTATCGGCGGCTTGCTCGATCGTCATTGTGATGTCCGGCTTTTCACCGTCCCGGGTGCGCATTTCACTCTGATCCTTGTTAAGCACCCACTTGCCGGAGAAATCCGGCGGGGCGGCTAAAAGCAAGCTGCAGAAGACCACCATCACGATGAAGGCCAGACTGGTTTTCTTAGACATTGTGCTGCTCCTTAAGATAAACGGAATCTCGACACACTCTTCCCCATCTGAGAGTGGACCTACGTTGTCCAGCCGCAGTTGTTTCACCGGGCGTCGAGCAAGCTGTCGTTAGGATAGAAGTGATCGACGTTCTCGGGGGTGACCAGCCGATGCTTGATGAGAACGGCCGGCGGCATGGTTTTGCCGGAGAGAATCCCGAGAGCGAGGCGAATAAGGCCTTCTCCGTATTTCTCGGGGAAAAAGGCAACCGAGCCGATGAGCCGGGTATGTGCATTTCGCATCTCCGCTCTCGCCTCGGGTTCGGCATTGTGACCGACGACGGCGCAATCGTTCTTTCGCCCGGCTTCCTCGAAAGCACGGAGGGCACCAAGCGCGCTGGGGTCATTGGCAGCTCCTACAAGTACATGATGCGCCCTCGATTCCCGCAGGTGCTTGCGCACCCTGACCAAGGCCGTCTGGAACTGCCCGTCGCCGTCGATGAGAACCGTGGCACAAGTCTCTGGCAGTCGTAGAGTCCGGTGAATACCTTCGAGCATACCCCGGACGCGAGCCTGAGGGATCGGCCCGGCCCGCAATAGCTGGATCATCAGGATCTCATCCACGGTCCCGTTCCACATCCGGGCGGCAAACCGACCGAGGTGCTGCCCGCCAATCAGTCCAGCCTCGTAGTTGTTCGCTCCGAAATATGTCGCGCCCGGGTGCGGGATATCAACCGCGATCAGTGGAATACCGGCCTGCAGGTATTTAGAAGCGATCACCGGTGCCACCGACTCGTCGGTCTGGAATTCAATGACAAGGTCGACGTCTTCCCGGATGAACTGATCCGCGTTGCGAAGGGCGACCCGCGGTTGATACCGGTTGTCGAGTACCAGTAATTCGACCTGCTCG
>Ga0209593_10000927_pt1 | contig 12862 bp, 12 predicted proteins | sample PPLLaktember2015_3_FD_187260 | JGI IMG/M metagenome (GOLD analysis project Ga0209593, IMG submission 187260) | Freshwater sediment microbial communities from Prairie Pothole Lake near Jamestown, North Dakota, USA - PPLs Lake P7 Core (6) Depth... | ecosystem: Environmental > Aquatic > Freshwater...
ATGCCCAACCTGCTCGACGATTGCGGACGGCTTCAACGGGTTCGTGATTCACCTGGCCAACCATGACGTCATGCTTTGGGCGGTCTCACGGGCGCCGCTCGCCAAGCTGCAGGCGTACAAGCGGCGGATGGGCTGGGGCTTCCCCTGGGCGTCGTCGTTCGACATCGACTTCAACTACGACTTCCAGGTGACGTTTACCGAGAAGCAGCAGCAGTCGGGAGTCGTCGAGTACAACTTCCGTGCGATGGATACCCGCAGCGAACTCGGCGACGCAGAGACTCTTGCCGTCTTTGGCACGAACGCGGCGACGGTTACGCGGGAAGCGCCGGGCATGAGCGCGTTCGCGCTCGAGGATGGCATCGTTTACCACACCTACTCCACGTACACACGCGGGCTGGACGCCCTCTGGGGGATGTACCAGTGGCTCGACCGCGCGCCACGCGGGCGGAACGAGACTATGGTGCGAGGACTTGGTGACCTCCGAGGCGCCTTTTGGTACCGCCGCCACGACGAGTACGACCGCGAGTGACCGTCGTCGGGTGCCGTGGGCGCAAGTGCGGGACTGAGGATCACGACACATGACTTCCGATCGAGCCTCCCAGCAAGCGTTTCTTGGCGTTTCTGCGCTGCTCTTCGCTGCCAGTGCTGCGGTAACGATCATCTGGTGCAGATCCATGTCGGCGATGGGCGGGATGCCGATGCCCGGCGGCTGGACGATGTCGATGGCATGGATGCGGATGCCCGGACAGACGTGGCTTGGCGCCGCGGCGTCATTCCTCGGCATGTGGGTCGTGATGATGGTGGCGATGATGCTGCCGTCCCTGGTCGCAATGCTGTCGCGCTACCGCCAGGCGGTCGGGAGTACAAGCGAGACGCGCCTGGGTCCGCTGACCGCGCTCGTGGGCCTGGGTTACTTCTTCGTGTGGACCGTGTTCGGAATGGCCGCCTTTCCGCTGGGCGTCGCGCTGGCGGAGTTGGAGATGCGGCAGCCCGCGCTTTCGGGCGCTGTTCCGGCCGCGGTCGGCGTGGTCGTCCTGATCGCTGGCGCGCTCCAGTTCAGTGCGTGGAAGGCGCGTCACCTTGCCTGCTGCCGGGAGGCGCCCGGGCGTGGCTGTACGTTGCCGGCCGACGCCGGCACGGCCTGGCGACACGGCCTTCGCCTCGGACTCCACTGCAGCCAGTGCTGTGCTGGTCTGATGGCGATCCTCCTGGTCATCGGGGTCATGGACCTTCGCGTGATGGCTGTCGTGGCGGCGGCCATCACCGTCGAACGTCTCACACCGGCCGGTGAGCGCGTCGCGCGAGCCACCGGGGCCGTCGGAGTCGGGGCAGGGTTGTTTCTGATCGCGCGAGCAGCCGGGCTCGGATGACGTGGGCGCCCGCCCACTCGCAGGTAGGGTGGGTTTCGAAGCGCAACAGCGGCTCGCCGCGGACCGGCTCGCCGGGGAGCGCTGAAACCCACGGCCCTGAAGCGCCGAGTGTTGGTTTCCGTGGGTTTCAGCGAACCCCGGCGAGCCGGTCTGCGGCAAGCCGCTGTCGCGCTTCGAAACCCGCCCTACGATTTGCACCGAGGCGATGATGCAACCGCAGCTGGTATTCGGGATCAGTGTTCTCCTGGGCCTCGTTGTGTGGGGCATGATCGGCGCGCGATACATTTGGCCCGCGCTCCGGGCCAGACCACGTAATGAGGCGCTTCGACCACTGCTGCTATTGCACGCGTTTCGATTCGTTGGATTGGCGTTTCTCGTACCAGGCGTCGTCTCGCCAGACTTGCCGGATGCTTTCGCGCGTCCCGCTGCCTATGGGGATCTTGCGACGTCTATGCTCGCGCTCCTCGCGATCGCAACGCTGGGGAGTCGCCTGGGGACCATCATCGTGTGGGTGTTTAACATCGTCGGCGCGGTGGATCTGCTCAACGCTTTTTATCAGGGCAATCGACTGGGCGTAGGGATTGCACCCGGCCTGCAGGGTGCCGCGTACTTCATTCCCACTGTGCTCGTGCCGCTTCTCCTGGTGACGCACGCGCTTGTGTTCCGAATCCTGCTCGCGAGCCATCGAGCGGCCGGTCAGCAACATGGCCAGAGCGCGGGCTGATCGGCGACTTGGCGAGAGGGTTCAAGAGTTTGCCGTCAGAAATCGCGGGGCGCTTTGAACTTCGCTTCTGTCAGCAGCATCATGAAGATATCTCGGCGACGATCATGCACGTCGCCGCAAAACCCCAATCAGCCGCGTGGTCGCCTCCAGAAACTGCTGCATGGCGCGATGAACGGAACTATCCATGCTCGAAACATTTCAGTTTGCCGCGATCTTTTGTGGTGCGCTCTTCGCAGGCGCTGCCCTTTATATCAATCTCGTGGAACACCCGGCGCGGTTGCAGTGTGGGACAAGTCTGGCAGCGAGAGTATTTGCGCCGAGTTACAAGCGTGCAACATTGATGCAGGTCCCGTTAGCTCTCGTCGCCACGGCAGCGGGTGTGGGCTCCTGGTGGCTTGATGGATCTGTTCTGTGGGTCATCGCTGCATCATTCATACTCGGAGTAATTCCATTCACGCTTGTCGTGATTCTGCCCACGAACGAACGCTTAGTTGATCCAGGCTTACAACTTGACTCGCCAGAGGCCCATCGTCTTCTTGTCCGTTGGGGACATTTACATGCCGTTCGGACAGCGGCGAGTTTGACTGCGACGATTATTTTCCTCATCGCGAACCTAAGCGCGCGCTGAGCACATTCTTTATACGCACGATTGCGGATTGACATCCCCGCATAAACGAGGAGGAAGGCATGAGCCGATCGCCTTATTACCTGGGCTTCACGACCCTGGCTTCGGAAACCACCGTCGAGGAACTGCCGGTTCGTGGCACAGTGCCAGCCTGGCTGACGGGCACCCTCGTTCGCACCGGTCCGGCGCGGTTCGAGGTGGGTGACAGGAAGTACAACCATTGGTTCGACGGGCTGGCGATGCTGCACAAGTTCGCCTTCGGCGGCGGCCGCGTCTCCTATGCCAACCGCTACCTCCGCAGCCGCGCGTATCAGGAGGCGATGGCCAAGGGGAAGATCACCCTGGGGGAGTTCGCCACTGACCCGTGCCGGTCGCTCTTCCAGCGAGTCGCATCCTTTTTCTCGCCGAAGCTCACCGATAACTGCTGCGTTAACATCGCCAGTTGGGCGGACGCGGTGGTCGCCCTCACCGAGACGCGGCTCCCCGTCCGCTTCCACCCGGACACGCTGGCCACGATCGGGGTTAGCGAGTATGACCGCCAGATCAAAGGGCCGGTCTCCACCGCGCACCCTCACTTCGACCACGCCCGCGGCCGCCATTACAGTTACGTGCTCGACTTTGGGCGGAGGAGCGAGTACCACTTTTTCGCCATCGACGAGGCAACCGGCCGGCAGTCCCTGGTGGCCACGATCCCCGTCGAAAGGCCCGCCTATGTCCACTCATTCGGCATGACCGAGCGTTACCTGGTCCTGGTGGAATTCTCGCTGGTGGTCAACCCGCTGAAGTTCCTGTTCAGCGGCAAGCCGTTCATTCGCAACTACGAATGGGAGCCAGACCGCGGCGTCCGGTTCCACGTCATCGAGAAAGAGGGCGGACGGTTGGTCGGCACGGCGCGGAGCCCGGCGTTCTTTGCCTTCCATCACGCCAATGCATTCGAGGAAGGGGATGACGTGGTCGTGGATATCGTGGCCTACCCTGATCCGACGATCATAGACCAGCTTCTCCTTGACCGGCTGCGTTCGGCCGAGCCGATCACGGCCACCGGGAAACTCACCCGCTTCCGTATCGGCACGGAAGAGAGCGTCGCCGGTGAGCGGCTGTCGGAGGTCCCCTTCGAGCTCCCGCGTTTCGACTACCGACGCTTCGCGGGCCGGCCCTACCGCTACGTTTACGGGGCAGGCAATGAGGCGCCTGGTAACTTCATCGACAACCTGGTGAAAATCGACCTCGACCGGCGCACGGTCTCGTCCTGGCACGAGGAGAGCTGCTATCCGGGTGAACCCGTGTTCGTCGCAGCGCCGGAGAGTGCGAACGAGGACGAAGGTGTCATCCTCTCCGTGGGTTTGGACACGCGCAAAGCCGCCTCCTTCCTGCTGATCCTGAACGCCTCGAGCTTCACGGAGTTGGCCCGCGCGGATGCTCCACATCACATCCCTTTCGGCTTTCACGGAAATTACCTCGCGGATTAGAGCTCGGCGAACTTTGTTCACTTCCCTGGAGGGCTCCCGAGCATGCCCCTGCGGCGAACAGTTCTAGGACTGGAACGTAAGCAAGGCGGCTTTGGATTCACGATTGTTCGTGCCCCAAGTCCTCCGGCCGCTGTATCATATGCCCAGAAGTCGTTCTCCCCCTGCCTCGCGGAAGGCGACGAGCGCTTGCTGGCGGCCCGCTTCCGCTTTTTTCAGGAGGGCCTGAAAGGCGGGATTGCTCCTCAACGCGTCGAACTGATGACTGCGCGCGAGAGTCGGAGCCACAGAATAACCCTTGGTCACCGCTCGCTCGAGGTAAACAAGCCCTTTTTCGTGCTCGCCTGCATCGCAGAGCAGCCATCCCTCTTCGAAGATAGCCTCCGGATCGTCCTGAATCTTCAACGAACGGAAAGCCGATGAATCGAATACCATGTCAGAAGTGCGACGATCGAGCCAGGCCAACAAGTAATCAATCCACGCCTGAAAGAGCGGGAGGTAAGAGTCTCGGCGCATGTGAAGCAGTATCCGGCGCGCCTCGTCGCGACGGCCGGCCAAACCAAGACCGATAACGAGCTTACCATCGTCGCCTCCGGCCACGAGCGATGGTCGCTCGACAGCCAGGAGCCGGTCGACGTCACCCATGAGCAGCAGGGTGCCGTCGAAGCTCGTCTCGACGTTCGGATCCAGTCGACGGGCCTCGTGGTGTGCCGCGGTGGACTCATCGTAGAGCCCGCAGTAACGGCAGGCGTGGACAAGTCCGGTGAACAGTTCCGGATCATTGCCGCGCCGGTTGGCCTCGTTCAGCAGGCGTACGAGCGCCCGTTGCACGCGTCCGGTGTCCGCCTCCAGGTACGCGTAGAACTTATGGGCCACCGAAAGGCGTGGATTGAGCTCAAGGGAGCGGCGGAAGGCCTCCTCGGCTCGTTCCTCGCTGTCGGGCGTGCCCTCGATGAATTTGCCGATCACGCGGTGACAGCGGCCCAGATGGGCCCACGCTGGAGCGAAGCCAGGATCCAGGTCCAGGCAGCGCTCGTACAAACCGCGTGCCCGCATGAGCCCCTCATAGTTGCGGGCCAACTCATTCGCTCGCAGGTAGAGCTCATAGGCCTGGGCGTTTGCCGGCGCGTCGGGCGCAGGCGACATTCTCTCTCCCATGAGCGGTAGCGAGAGGGCTTCGACCACACGCCGGGCGATGTCGTCCTGCAGCCGAAACAAATCACCCAACGACGACTGAACGGTGTGTGACGTGAGCAGCGTTCCACCCGGAGCCTCCACCAGCTGTGCCGAGGCTCGCAACTGGTCCCCGGACCGCAGCAACGTTCCCATAACCACCCGGTCGACGTCGGCCTCCGCCGCCAGGGCTTTGAGATCCGGGACTTCCACGGCGAATCGCGCGGCAGTAGCGCTCGACCGGACGATCAACGAGCCGATGCCCGATAACGACGTCGAGATAGCATCCGGCAGACTGAAGGCCAGAAAGTCCGTCTCGGGATCGGAGCGCAGCACGCGGAACGGCAGCACCACGAGGCGCGTGAGCGCCCGGGCCAAAGCAGGCGTGTCGTCGCCGTCCAGCCCGCTGACGGCGCGCAGGTCCTCGGCCATAACGTCGGCTGATGCCGGTCGTTCGGCGGGCCGCTTGGCCAGTGCCCGGCGGATCACCCGGTCTACCGCAGCGACCGCCGGTGAGCCGGTGAGCGCAGGAGGCTGTTCGAGGAGCGTGGCGTGAAGGATGTTGACCTCTGAACTGCCTCCGAACGCCGGACGACCTGCGAGCATCTCGAACAGGAGCGCCCCCACCGCGAACAGATCGGAGCGGCTGTCGACCGCCTCGCCTGTTACCTGTTCGGGCGCCATGTAGCGCGGGGTACCTACTATAATCCCAGTGCGCGTCAGGGCCGTGGCCGAGGCAGGCGATTGCTCCACCGTTGGCCGGGCCAGGCCAAAATCGAGCAGCTTCACGCCGTTGGGAGTGAGGAAGACGTTGGACGGCTTGAGGTCGCGGTGGATGATACCGCGGGCGTGCAGCGCCGAAAGCGCTGCGAGGATCCCGAGGGCGACTGGCATTGCCTGGGAAACGCTCAACGGTCCCCGCCGCAGACGCTCAGACAGCGCCTCGCCCTCCAGAAGTTCCATTGCTATGAAGAGTTCTCCACCGTCCTCGCCGATCTCATAAATCTGGCAGATGTTTGGATGATTGACGCTCGCCGCGGCCCGCGCTTCACGCCAAAAACGCATCCGTGCCGTCTCGTCGTTGGCCAGCGACGACAGCCTCTTCACGGCGACGGTGCGTTCCAGCCTCTCGTCGAGAGCCGCGTACACCACGCCCATTCCGCCTTCTCCCAGTCGGCTTGAGATTACATAGTGCCCGATGCGAGAGGGCAAGCGCTCGGGCGCAGGAGCGCCGCCGAAACTCGAAGGGGAATCCGGAAACGGCGTTGCTTGCGTCAGCCACTCGTAGAGAGCGCGCAGGCGTCCCCGGGGCGAGTTGTCGACCAGCTTGTCGGCAACTCGAACGTCGGTCACGCCCTTACTGCCGGCTTGCCCACGTTGAGTCGTCATGAGTAAGAAAGTCTCACTTGTCCACTTGTTTCCACGGGTATACACGATGGGATGCAGCAACAGGGAGTAGGGATTCATCGAGCGCCCGTGTTCACGGCTCGCCGGGTGTTCCAGCGGCGCGGGGTTTCGATACAACTCGCCGAACAGCACGGCGCGTCACTCACCCCCGCTGAGACCCAGGACTCTAAAAGCCTGTTCGTTCACTTCTCTTGGGTTACTGCCCGCCGCCGCTCGCTTTCCCGGATTAGCGGGGTCATGTCAACCGCCGGGCGAATCTCGAAAGGCCCCTCCTTCACACCCGGGTGCTTCGACATCAATTCGATGGCTTGTTCGAGGTCCCTTGCTTCGAGCACCAGGATTCCGCCAATTTGCTCTTTTGTCTCGGCGTACGGGCCGTCGGTAACCGTCACCTTGCCGTTCTTCCATCGAAGGGTCGCCGCATTCCGGGCGCTTTCGAGCCCTTCTCCACCCACGAAATGACCGTTCTTCTTCAACACCTCGTCGTCATAGGTGAAACATTGGTCCATCACAGCGTTCCGCTCGCTTTCGGACTTCGCTCCCCACTTCTTCTCGTCATAATATCCAATGCAAACGTATTTCATTTCCGTTCTCCTTTTATAGTTGACGTCTTACGCATCTATTCGGCTGATCAGCATGATCTCTCCGGAAGCCGACGCTTCCAGGCAGACCAGTGTGGCGTACTGCGAAATGGCCGTAGTCGCGTTGAAGATGCGATTGGCGCGCGCCAATGACGATGCAAGGTCCGTCCCATCGGGCAGAAGGGTTCGGAACAACCCCTGCAGGTTTGCGGCGAGCAGGGAAGCTGCGACCCCTTTTCCGGAAACGTCTCCGATGAGAATGTCAACGTCCTCGCCACCATGGATCACATCGCAAATGTCGCCGCTTGCCACCCCGGAAGGCCGGTAGTAGTGGCAAACTTCCCAAGACCCAACCCGCAGATTCTGAGGCGGGAGCAGTTGGCGTTGGACTCGCGCGACCAGATCCAGGTCACGCTCGAGCGCCTCCCGCTCGCGCCGCGTAAGGCACGAGAGACAAGTCTGAATCACCCGGTTCCAGGGCAACCCTTGTGCTTCGACGGGGCCCCGGCATTCCACACAAATGCCCGATTCGGGCTGATCAAATACCTGAGGAGGTGCGTCGACTTCTTTCATGACGCTGCGAACACTCAAGGTGGAAAATCCGCCAAAGTCGGAGTGCCGATCCCACTGCTCGTGTAGGTGGTCAACCATTCGTCGCCTTTGCCTCCGCCAGTAAGTCGAACGGCAGGCGGCGGGATCGACACCTTTTCAAAAAGCATTAAGAAGCAGCCCGTCCGCGATGGCTTTGCAGGTCTCTGGGAGCCGAAGCCGTCACTGTCTTTCCCACTTCGTTGCGGCGAAGGAGCGCGAGCACATGCAGCAGGATGAAAAGAGGCACGAAGAATGTGGGTATGGCATTGACCGGAAAAGTCACCATGGGAGCAGTGGAGACGCCTTCGCGCAGTATCCCGAACGGGCCTTCCGAGTACAGCATCCCCACCGTAATCGCAGACAGCAGATCAAGAAGGCCGAAAATGTTCCAGAGAACGAAATAGCCTCTCACGGGCTGGTTACGCCGCAGCGCAAGCGCGAGTGGGAGCGCAAATGCCGCCGCCACGATGTCGCCCAGACCCTCGGGTATGGCGAACTGAGCCGGCAGTCTGCCTAGAAGATAGGCGACTAGAAACCCCAGTCCCACGAATCGCCAGACATGCGCTCCGACGATCAGCCACAGGCTGATGCTGTTCGCAAAGGCGCGGAATCGCGCACTGACGATGTACCACGTGATGAAGAAAAGAATCGGCACGACGAGGAACAGTCCGAGACCTATCAGACCGCTGTCAGGGGCGATGAAGACATCAAACCAGCCAGCGACAAGCGCGGTGACAAACCAGAGGACAAGGGCTAAAGCGACAAACGCCTTTGTGTTTTCTGATGACATGGTTGGTAACTCCTGGGAGCGAATTACTAACCGGGAGGCATTTCCTGTGCCGCAAGAGAACAATCAAGAGCTGAGTCAGGCTACTTATTAGCCGGCATCGAGTTCCAGAAATGGAGGTGTCCCCAAGGACTCGGTGCGTGCCAAACATCCTGAGCGAACATGTTGGCACTCTGCCAACCGGTTGGCGCTTGAGCATTACCGTCAACGCCTCGCCGCGCGATTCCGAAGCTGTCACAGGCAGAGGACGGTTTCTGCCATCATTCGCCGGTCTTGTCACCTACCAGTAGCGAGGCCTTAGACCTAAGATTGCCGATGCTGACTGCGGCTCCACCGGAAGACGCAAAGCGATTACCCTTGCCAAGATTACGTCACGTCTGCACCGGCATCGCAGTCTTGGCCGCCGCCAACGTCAACACAACCTCCAGCCCGCCGCCGGGCCGGTTTTCCGCCTGGACGCTTCCGCCGTGCACACGGGCTACGCGTTCAGCGATAGCCAGCCCGAGTCCCACGCCGCCTGACTTGCGGTCGCGCGCCTGGCCAACGCGATAGAAGGGCCGGAAAATGTTGGCCAGTTCAGCCTGGGGAACGCCGGGTCCCCGGTCAGAGACCCGAAGGACCGCATGATGACCGTTGCTGCCCTGGCGACATTCGAGGCGAACTTCAACCGCCGTTCCGCTGACGGTATATCGGATCGCGTTTCGGATGATGTCTTCGACCGCACTGCGCACCAGGGCCGGATTGGCCTCGATGTAACAGTTTTGCTCACACGCGAACTCGACCCTGCAGTCGCGCTCCTCGGCCTCGAACTGGACGTCCGCCACTACCTCCGACACAAGCGCGTCTAAAGCGATCCGACTCATTTCCGGAGATGCGGCAGTCATATCGAGCCTCGCCAGCGTCAGGAGCCGGCCGACCATCTCATTCAGCCGGTCGGTGTCTCGCTCAATTCGGTCAAACACAACGTCCTGGCCGAGCCGCTGGCGGGCCACTCCCAGTGTGGCGTTGACACGCGCCAGCGGCGAACGCATCTCGTGCGAGATATCGGATATGAGCTGACGCTGGCTTGTGAGCGGTCCCCGCTCGAGAATCGCATCCAGCGCCTGGCCTTCGTAATAGGCCATCGCGATGTACACACCCTCTTCGCTCTCGCCGATGTCATAAACTGTGCAAATGCCGGCGTGATCGAGAGTCGAAGCCGCACGGGCTTCCGCGAGCAGACGGGCCTTTGCTTCCTCTGAATGGGACAGTTGCGGGGAGAGGAACTTCATGGCCACATACCGGCCGAGGCGAACGTCACGCGCCTGGTAGACGACTCCCATTCCTCCGCGACCGATTTCGGCGATGATCGAGTAAGGGCCGATTTGCCGGGCCGGATGTCCGGATTGCTCGCGCTCGGAAGTGGGTCCCATCTCCAGAGGGGGTCCCTCGCCCATCTGGAGATGAGCGGCACTTGAAACCGGCGGACGCTCGTCTCGGACGGCTTCCGTTTTTTCGGAGCCGGTGAGCTCTCGTGTGCTTTTCCCCTTCATAAAAGAGCGCAGACAGCGACAGGTCCGAAGGTTCAAGCATGGTCCAGTCAACCTACCTTGGAACCTTATAACCTTGACCTTTGAACCTCTCAACCCTTGAACCGCTGAGCCTCTGAACCTATGAGCCTTTGAACCTTGAATTTGCAGACAGATAAAGAATGCAGACCTTATTTACAGATCATTATCGGGGGCCGTGATGGGGCACCGAGGCGTTTTTGAGAACATCGGCTAATCCCTCACCGGTAAGTGTGTTGACCCCCGTATCGAGGGCGGCTGCGACAGCCTCATGGCCCTGTGCCCCCAGCTTTTGGACGACCTTTGAACCGATAAGCCCGGTTCCACCAATCACCACAATCTTCAGACTCATGACGAACCTCCTTGTTCGTTGTCAGGTCTAAAAGGGCACGCATCCGGCGCGCGCTCCGCGAAAAACGCTCCGCTTGCGGCTCTGTTCGGTTCTTGCCTGCCTAGCGTGTTGCGGCCGTCTCAGTGTCCGCATGGGCTTCCGCTTTGGAGGTCTTGCGCCCCTTCTTCAGGAACTCCAACAAGTCCGAGTTGACTTGATCCTGGTGAGTGGCTGTGATGCCGTGGGGGGCACCGGGATAGTAGATTTCCGTTGCACCCCGGATCCGTTTGGCGGTTTTCTTCGACGAGTCCTTGACCGGAACGATCTGATCGTCCTCGCCGTGGAGCACCAAGGTCGGGACGTCGAACTTCTTGAGATCTTCGGTGAAGTCGGTCTCAGAGAATGCCTTGATGGACTCATAGGCACTCTTCAGACCGGCCTGCATGCTCCAGAGCCAGAACTGGTCGAGGATGCCCTGCGAGACCTTGGCTCCGGCACGATTTGCGCCGTAGAACATTATCGCCAGGTCTTTGTAGAACTGCGAAGGATCCTTGACGAGACCGGCGCGCAAGCCATCGAACACCTCCATCGGAAGTCCCTCCGGATTCGCGTCGGTCTTGAGCATTAACGGCGGGACGGCAGCGATGAGAACCAGCTTTTCCACGCGCTTCGTTCCATACCGACCGACATAGCGAGTGACCTCGCCTCCTCCGGTCGAGTGTCCAACGAGTACGGCGTTCTTCAGGTCGAGGTGGTCGATTACAGCGGCAAGATCATCCGCGTAGCCGTTCATATCGTTGTGAGATGAGGTCTGGCTCGAGCGCCCGTGTCCTCGGCGGTCATGGGCGATGGCTCGATACCCGTGTTGTGCGAGGAAAAGCATTTGGCCTGCCCACGCTTCAGACGACAACGGCCAGCCGTGGCTAAAGACAACAGGTTGGCCGGCGCCCCAATCTTTGTAGTAGATCTCAGTTCCGTCCTTGGTTGTGACAGTGGCCATTTTGGTATCTCCTTTTTTAGAACGGCAAGTCTATGTGTACTTGCCGGTGAAAGTTGAAAAAGGGAGGACCGCCAGCGATTATTCCGAGCAGTGAACATCGCCGCGCCTCTCTTCAAATGTTGCGACGATCGATTCGGTCACGGTTTGCTTTCCGTGAATTTCGACCTTCGCGTGTATTGCTTCGGACGGCAGTGCAGTAGCAGGAAGTTGAGCCCGGACGGCTTGCACAGTGCAGTGGGAATTAGTCGAAATTTAATCACGCGGCCATCTGCAATTCAAGCAAGGCTTTCTCTGTTATCTCCGTTGTGTCCTGCTGACTATGCGCCGCGTGGCCTGTCCCGCTTTTCTTTATTCGGTCTTCAACCCGCGGGTGTCGACGGAGGAGCGGCCGGGGGCGGCGTGATCATTTCCCGTTCGATGCGGCGGTCCGGGATCAGCCAGGTGGCCGCCACCACAGCGTACAAGGCGCAGGCGAGCCAGGGTCTGACCAACGCCAGGCCAATCCCCACCGCGTACAGGACGAGCGACGTCCACTCCTTTCGGGCGCCTCTGCCCGCGAGCGCCCGGGCGATCGGCGAATCGCTATGGTGGTGTCGAAGCAGGACGCGCCGCTCGATTTCCCACGCCACCGCGCACATCAGCAGCACCGCGCCGTACAACGAGACCGGCCAGGCTGCGAAGTGCGTCTCGCCCATCCAACTCGTCACGAAGGGGATCAGCGAGAGCCAAAACAGCAGGTGAAGGTTGGCCCAGAGCGTCAGGCCGCTGACGCTCTCGACGGCGTGGAAGAGGTGGTGATGGTTGTTCCAGTAGATGCCCAGGTAGATGAAGCTGAGCAGGTAGCTCATGAAGGCCGGGACGACGGGGCGCAGCGACTGAAGCTCGGCTTCGCCGCTATGCGGCGCCTTCATCTCCAGCACCATAATGGTGATGACGATCGCCAGCACGCCGTCGGTAAACGCTTCCAGTCGTCCCCTGGTCATGCCCACAGGATACAATGAATTTGCTCAACGCAGCGCCACTCCGATCAACACCGCGCCGCCGATGGCGACTGCGTCTTCGATGAAGGCGGCCGGACGATCCCTGCCGAAGGTTCCCGCAAGCCGCGCACGAAGAGCGTGTCCACCGAACGTCCCGACTATCGCGCCGACGCCCCCGGCGAAAAGTCCGCCCACCAATGTCCCGCTTCCCGCCCCGATTGCCGCGCCGGAAAGCGCGCCCATCAGGATGCGTGCGCCGAATTGCAGGGGCACCGTACGG
>Ga0209593_10000930_pt1 | contig 12847 bp, 12 predicted proteins | sample PPLLaktember2015_3_FD_187260 | JGI IMG/M metagenome (GOLD analysis project Ga0209593, IMG submission 187260) | Freshwater sediment microbial communities from Prairie Pothole Lake near Jamestown, North Dakota, USA - PPLs Lake P7 Core (6) Depth... | ecosystem: Environmental > Aquatic > Freshwater...
GGGCAGAAGGCATTTGTGTATCTGAAAAGACCTGCGGGATATTCACTCTGCCGCTTTCGATGTCTAGGAAAGTGTCTGAAACGTCTTTCGCCACAGACACCTGCACTTGCGTCAGGTGCAAGTGTCAACACGGAGAAACGCCGATCCTTTGGAGGAGAAGCCACGCCAGAACGTTCGAAAAAATCTTTTTCATCCGTGGTTTATACCGGTTTTCAGATAGTCTCTACAGTGAGTCCGCGAATGTACGCCAATCTTCGCGAAATGTTTATAGAGTAGCGCCACTTCGCGCAGACATTGTGCCCGCAGGGTAGTAGCAGACAAACAGATCCTGACCGGACTCCGGGAAGTGCTGAGATATTCAAACTGTTTGGGAGTACCTTTCCGCATGTCAACACCCGCCATACATTTCGACAAAGTCAGTCGCCATTTCGGGGAGGTCAAGGCAGTGGATGAAGCCAACCTCGAAATTCGGGATGGCGAATTCTTTTCCATGCTGGGTCCCTCCGGTTCGGGAAAGACAACCTGCCTGCGCATGATCGCCGGCTTCGATCGGCCCACCTCGGGGAATATTTTTTTATACGGGCAGGATGTCTCGGACCTGCCGCCCTACGAACGGGATGTCAACACGGTCTTTCAGGACTATGCCCTTTTTCCGCACATGAGCGTAGGCGCTAACATTGCCTACGGGCTCATGGTCAAGAAGGTCCCCAAAGCGGAACGCCTGAAACGCGTGCAGGAGATGCTCGAACTCGTGCGGCTGACGGGGTTTGCCGAACGGAAGCCTTCCCAGCTTTCCGGCGGACAGCGCCAGCGCGTCGCTCTCGCCCGAGCCTTGATCAACCACCCCAAAGTGCTCCTGCTCGACGAGCCGCTCGGCGCCCTCGACCTGAAGCTGCGCCAGCAGATGCAGGTCGAGCTCAAGGCGATCCAGAAGCGGGTCGGGATCACCTTTATCTTCGTGACCCACGATCAGGAGGAAGCCCTGACGATGAGCGACCGCATCGCGGTCTTCAACGAAGGCAGGATCCAGCAGGTCGGCACCCCCTCCGAGATCTATGAACGACCCGCTTCCGCCTTCGTCGCCGGGTTTGTAGGCACATCGAATTTGATCGACGGAGAGACCGCAAAGCGCATTACCGGCTCGGAAGAAATGTTCTCCATCCGCCCCGAGAAGATCCACCTGGATGCCACGAACGCTGAACCGGAGAAGGATATGCTTTGCATCGATGGGGTTGTGCGTGACGTTGTGTATCTTGGTTTGTTCACCCGCTATCTCGTCGAGATCGAAGGCGGAAGCGACCTGATCGTCATTGTGCAAAATCTAAAGACCACTTCCATGGATGTCTTGTCCGCCAGGGGCCAGAAGGTCCGCCTGCACTGGCATAAAGATCACATGAGCCGCGTGGGAGCCTGACATGTTCAACCACCTCTCCACCTATCTTTACCAGCGCCCAAAGCTGATCCTTGCACTTCTGCTCGGACCACCGCTGCTCTACATGCTGGTGGTCTATCTCGGTTCCCTGTTCACATTACTGATCAACAGCTTCTTTTATCTGGAGGAATTCACAGGTCTGGTCGTACGGCAGTTTACACTCCGCACGTACTTACAGTTATTTTCCCCAACCAATCTTGGCATCTTTGGCCGCACGGCTGGCATGGCATTGGCAGTGACCGTGGTCGATGCGATCGTCGCCTTCCCGCTTGCCTATTACATTGCCCGCTATGCCTCGCCGCGCTGGAAAACATTTTTATACATCGCGGTGACGCTCCCCCTCTGGTCGAGCTATCTCGTGCGCGTCTACGCCTGGAAATTGATCCTGGCAAAGGAAGGCATTATTTCCTGGTTCTTCAATTTGCTTGGGCTGCAGGGCATCCTGGATGGGATCTTATCCCTCCCCGGCATCGGCGGGTCATCGCTTTCCCTCTCACCGATCGGGATGCTGATTGCGTTCTGTTATATCTGGCTTCCCTACATGATCGTGCCGATCCAGACCGCGCTGGAGCGCGTGCCCAAGTCCCTGCTGGAAGCCTCCAGTGACCTCGGTGCGAATGCCGCCCAGACGTTCCGCAGCGTGATCCTGCCGCTGGCGTTCCCCGGCGTGATCGCCGGCTCCATTTTTACGTTTTCTCTGACGCTGGGAGATTTCATCGTCCCGCAGTCGCTTGGGAATTCGCGTTTCTTCATCGGGCAGGCAGTTTATTCCTACCAGGGCACCGCGGGCAATATTCCGCTCGCCGCGGCCATGACGATGGGGCCCGTCGTGATCATGGTCGTTTATCTTTTGATCGCCCGCAAACTGGGAGCTTTCGATGCGCTCTAGATCCTTTCGCGAAAAGGCACCGCTCGGCTTGACGGTCGCAGCGGTCGGGGCTTTGCTCTTCCTGCACGTACCCTTGTGGATCATCTTCCTGTATTCTTTCACGACAGATGAAGCCACCTATTCATTTCCGCTGCCCGGCCTGACGACCAAATGGTTCGGCGTGGCGCTGCAGCGCGCGGACCTCTGGTCGGCTCTGGCGCTGTCGGTGCGCGTGGCAGTCGTCGCGACGTTTGCCGCGCTGATCCTCGGTACGCTGGCCGCCGCGGCGGTCTATCGCAGCAAATTCTTCGGCCGGGAAGCGGTTTCCTTTTTGCTGATCCTGCCGATCGCCTTGCCCGGGATCGTGACCGGGATCGCCCTGCGCTCGGCAATTGGCACACTGGATATCCCGTTCTCGTACTGGACGATCGTGATCGGTCACGCAACGTTTTGTGTGGTCGTCGTGTACAACAACGTGCTGGCGCGTTTTCGCAGGATGCAGGGATCGCAGATTGAAGCCTCGATGGATCTGGGCGCGAACTCCTTCCAGACCTTCCGGTATGTCGTCCTGCCGAACATTGCCACTGCGCTTCTGGCGGGCGGGATGCTGGCGTTCGCGCTTTCCTTCGATGAAGTGATCGTCACGACGTTCACCTCCGGACAGCAATCCACGCTTCCGATCTGGATCTTCTCGCAGCTGACACGCCCGCGCGACCGGCCAGTGACCAATGTGGTCGCGACCTTTGTCATTCTGATCACCTTTCTTCCGATCTTTTTTGCACAGCGCATTTCCGCCCAAAGCTCGGATACGGAGGGCGCCGGTAAATAAAAATTCATGTCGATGCGAGAGCAGAGCGGAAGCTTGGGGAATGGTGAGCGAGTTCCGCTTTTCTCCCGAGCAGCCTTTATCGTTCCTTCGACAATCCTTCGCTCATCCTACAGGGTGTCTATATCGTAGCTATATCGTAGCTATATCCGGGCTATATCGTAGCCATATCCTCCCTTAAGGCTTCCTTCGTCATTCCCCCGGATGCGGAAGTTGCAGTCTTGAAAACCCTCCCAAAATTGATGACTCCAAAAGATTGACATCACAGCTTAACCCATTACAATTGCGTTCAACTTTAAAAGGAGCATCCTATTGGATAGACTCGCACGAGTGTGAATGAAGAAATGCTTGTGCCTATTTTCTAGTATTTGCCACGAATAAAATCTGGCTTCCGCCGCCCTCCAACTCAGACTTGGTGAGGCGGCGGGACTGCTTACAGAGTGCCGCGCTGATATTGAATCTGAAATTTTGTTTGTGCCTTTATTGTGTGCAATCAGGTTTTGGATTTGATGCTTAAAGCGGTAAGCAATTGCAGTCAACACAAGTGGTTCAGAGCTGTTGTGCTTTGGCTGTTTTTGTTTGCAACAACCAGACTTCGGAAGTCTTCTTCGTAAAACTCCCGTTGTGAAGATCCCCAAAAGACTTCCGAAGTCTCCTCATGTTCTCACTTTGGCATGAATGGCTTAGCCATTCATGCCAGAGATACTCTGGGCGAAATGCCTTTACCAAGAAGAAAGGATAGAATGACCGGTCAATATCACTCCTACCTGAACCCGAAATGTGCAGCGGGACCGCATGAACAGAAAGGCGGGCACGGTGTGTTCGCCCTCGAGCCGATCCGAAAGGGCGAATTAATCTCGTTATGGGGCGGTCGCATTGTGACCGCAAGTGAGCTTGATCCGAACATGCCGAACTTCACACAGCGCATTTTACAAATTGAAGAAGGTTTGTATCTGGAAACCCCCGACCCGCTCGAGCCCACGGACTGCTTCAACCATTCCTGCGAGCCAAATGTTGGCTTCTCCGGCCAAATCGGACTGGTTGCCATGCGTGACATCGATGCAGGCGAAGAAATCAACTTCGATTATGCCATGTGCGACGGTACACCCTACGATGAGTTCGACTGTGAATGCGGTTGCGAAAATTGCCGCGGCCGTATTACAGGCTCGGATTGGATGCGTCCCGAATTATGGGAGAAATATGACGGCTATTTCATGCCCTATCTGGCAAGACGCATTGAAGCGCTCAAAACCAAAGTGCAGGTCCCGGCCTGGGTCACCAGAAACAAAGTATCGGCATAAAGCAAACACGGATTGCGAGGATGCATGTAAAATCAGCGCAATCCGTGTTTATGTTTACAAAGTGCCGCACAATTCACCTGACTTCACATTTGAATTTCAACTTGCCAAATCGTTTGAAAAGTTTACTTACTTACCAGGCGAGCGGCAAATCGTTTGCTCTTCGCATTTTCATTGTCGCCCTGATCTTACGGCTCATCCCGGTCCTTCTGGCACGTGGATTGGGGATCGGGCTGGATGACATGTTCCAATATGACATGCTGGCGCGCAGCCTCGTTGCGGGGAATGGCTTCCGCTGGTACGCTCAGGGGGACGTCGATCAACTCGCCGTCTACATCGACTTCGACTTGTCCAGCGCTAAAGAATACGATCCCGTCCTTGGCATTCCCACTTCGTTTCGCGCGCCGTTGTATCCGACATTCCTGGCAATCGTTTACTTTTTCAGTGGGACGGGCTTTTCACGCTTCTTCGCCGCACGGCTTGCTCAAGCTGTTTTCCTCGGCGCCCCCCTGGCACCGTTGACATACTGGGTTGCCCAGCGCCTCTTTCCTCTCTCGTCTTTCACTCCCTCCTCGCTGGAGGAAAGAAGAAAGAAGATGGAACGCGCCGCCAGAATCTCCGCCTGGATCGTTGCCTGTTATCCCATGCTGCTTGTTTACCCTCTCGGTCTCGGAACGGAAAACCCTTTCTTTGTTTTAATTCTCATTGCTTTCCTCTTTCTTCTCAAATCCAACGAACAACCCTCCACGATCAATTTTCTCCTCTCCGGCTTCTGTCTTGGTCTGACAGCTCTCACCCGCTCGGTTATTCTCCCATTCGTAGGACTGGCAATTCTATGGGCCTGGTTCACCTTGAAACAGAAACGTGGAGCGCTGCTGCTCGCACTGGCATTCACTTTGACCGTTGCGCCCTGGGTCATCCGCAACTCGTTATTGCACCACAAGCTGACCGGGATCGAGACTTCGCTGGGATACAACCTGTATCTTGGGTATCATCCGCAGGGAAACGGGTCCTTCGCGTTCGGACCTTCGTTTGACCTCCTGCCGATCCTGGACGATGCCGAGCGCGACAGAGTTGGCACTGAAAAGGCGCTCGAATTCATCAAAGCCCAACCGGAACGATTTCTTCCGCTGGCGATCAACCGCCTTGGCTTTTTCTTCGGTCTTGAAAAACGCGTGCTGATGTATTTCTATTCCAATAACGTCATTGGATACCTGCCGCCTCCTTTGTTGCTGACCATTTCCGGAATCCTGCTTCTACCTTTTGTGATCGTCTCGACCCATGCCGCCCTGGGGCTGTCCTATCTGCGCTGGAAGCCTGAGCATGTTTTACTTGGCTTACTCCTGATCGCTTACACATTGCCACATGTTTTCATCCTCGCTGAGGATCGCTTTCACCTCGCGCTGGTGCCTCCCCTCACCATCCTTGCTGCACAATTCTGGGTGAACGGCTCTGCACCTTTACATGTGCGCTGGCATGAATCCTGGACAGGAAAGCTGATTGTGAGCCTGACCGTGCTTGCGGTCCTCCTGTTGGTTGTCAATTGGGAGATCGAACTTCTCCGCGACGCGGATAAAATATCCCGACTGCTGGGACCGTACGGAAACCAACTCTACTTCCCCTACTGATCACTGACTACTGATCACTGACTACTGATTACTGACTACTGATTACTGACTACTGATCACTGACTACTGATCACTGACTACTGATTACTGATCACTGACTACTGATTACTGACTACTGATTACTGATCACTGACTACTGATTACGGACCACTGATAACTATGAAAACCCTCCTCGGCGAAAAACTACACTTCGACTGGAAAGTCGTCACGATCACCGTCGTCAGTACCCTGTTGCTGATGATCGATTATTATCACCGCTTCACCCCCTATAAATATTGGGACCGGGTCATCCTCTACCTTGTCATTCCGCTGCTCATCATTGTTCTACTCTTCCGTGAAAACCCTAAGGAATTTGGCTTCACTCTGGGCGACTGGAAAGCCGGATTGATCATCACAGCGATTGGCATACTGTTCATGGCTCCCATTATTTATTATCTGGGACGGGGCGACGCGTCCATGCAGGAGTATTACAAGCCGTATACCCTGGGCTTGCCCTGGACGACCTTTCTGGACCTCATCGGCTGGGAGTTCCTCTTCCGCGGCTGGATCCTGTTCGGATATGCCCGCAAGTTTGGTCCGGAGGCCTTGTGGCTGCAAGCCGTCCCGTTTGCGGTGGCACATATCAGCAAACCGGAAGTCGAGACCATATCCACCATCTTCGGCGGCTTTGCGTTTGGCTGGATCGCCTACCGGACAAAATCATTCGTCTGGCCGTTTTTGATCCATTGGTTCATCCTAACATTCGTCATTATTGTCGCGGCAGGATTGATATAGCGAAAGCCTCCGAGTTAATATAACTGGAGATGAGGAGACCCGATGACCAGTATTCGCCCCGCGCGTGAAACGGATGCCGCTCCCATCCGCGAGCTGATCTATTTAGTCGGGATCAATCCGATGGGCCTGGATTGGAAGCGCTTTGTCGTGGCGGTCAACGATCGGGATGAAATGATCGGATGCGGTCAGTTAAAACCTCACGGTCAGGAAGTCCTGGAGCTGGCTTCGATCGCCGTGTACCCTGAACATCAGGGCAACGGAGTGGCGCGTGCCATCATCGAACACCTGCTCAAAGAGAGCCCACGACCTCTGTATCTCATGTGCCAATCTAGGCTGGGACCTTTTTATGAGAAATTTGGTTTTCGAGCTATCCCCTACGAGGAGATGCCGCGCTATTTTCAGCGCATGAGCAAATTAGCTGGGCTGGCAACAACATTGGCTCGCAGGGAAGAATACCTACTCATCATGAGGTTGGAGTAAAATAACTCAAATGCAAAGCTTGAAATCCATTCTGTACCTTGCTTCCGGGATATTGTTCGGTTTATTTGTCGCAGCCCTCGTCTGGGTTGTGGCGCGCACCCCAAGCGGCGAAGCAGTGATCCTCCGCCCCGCGCCCACGGAAAAGCCGGTGATCGTTTACATCACCGGTGCGGTCCCACGTCCGGGCGTTTATGCGCTTCCGCAAAACGCACGCGTCCAGGATGCGATTTCGGCGGCGGGAGGTTTTCTCGCCGAGGCCGAGAAGTCGCAGATCAACCTGGCAGCTTTGCTCGAAGACGGCGAAAAACTTGACATTCCCTACCTGGAGGGAGCTTCGCCTGTCCTTGGCACGCCCGTACCGGAAGTTATTACTTCCACCACCGAATTGATCGACATCAATATCGCCTCCAACGCCGAATTGGAATCGTTGCCGGGTATCGGTCCCACCACCGCACAGAAGATCATTGACTATCGTGAAGCAAACGGTCCATTCCTCAGTATCGAAGACATCATCAATGTCTCCGGGATTGGGCCCGGAACGTACGAACGCATCAAGGATCTGATCACCGTCGGACCTTAAACCAACAGCCCGGCCTTTCAAGGTCGGGCTGATTTTTTATTGCGACTCTTCCTTTTTGCCGCGAATTTTTTTAACGGTTCATAGCTAAGAATTTATTATTCTTTTCTCCCATCCCAGGTGGACCACTTCCGTTTCTCCCTGGCAAGCAACTCGTCTGCTTCGGCTGGCCCCCAGGAGCCGGGCTCATAGAACGCGAGCGGCTGCTCTAGTGCTTCCCACCCATGGATAATCGGATCGATCAATCCCCAGGCAGTTTCCACCTCGTCGGCGCGGGTGAACAGGGAGGCATCATCCGTCAGGACATCCAGCAGGAGGCGCTCATAGGCTTCGGGGATGGCTGTCTTCCCGAAGGAATCCGCGTAATGGAATTCCATATCCACTGAACGCATCTCTGCAACGGTATCGGGGACCTTGGCTTCGAACCGCCAGTGCATACCCTCATCCGGCTGGAGATACAGGACCAGCATGTTCGGGGTCAGATGACTCTCTGAGTTGGGGAAGAGCATATGCGGCGGCTCTTTGAATTCGATCGTGACCTGCGATAATTTTTCTTTCAGGTTTTTGCCGGAGCGCAAATAGAAAGGCACTCCCTGCCAGCGCCAGTTGTCAATTTGCAGACGCACCGCTGCATAGGTGGGAGTCGTTGACTTTGGATCGACCCCCTCCTCCTCGCGGTAGCCTTTATACTGCGCACGGACCGTTCGCTGAGGGACGTCCGCCTCCTTCATTGGATGGATGGCACTCAGCACCTTGACCTTTTCATTGCGCAGCGCCGTGGCATCGAAGGACACAGGCGGCTCCATCGCCACCAGTGTGACCAGCTGGAGCAGATGATTCTGGAACATATCACGCAGCACGCCCACCTGGTCATAGAAGCGGCCGCGATGCTCCACGCCGACCTGTTCTGCCACTGTGATCTCCACATGATCGATGTAGTTTCGATTCCACAGGGGTTCGAAAATCGTGTTGGCAAAGCGCGCTACCAAAATATTCTGTACCGTCTCTTTGCCCAAATAATGGTCGATGCGGTAGATCTGCCGCTCATTCAATGCCTTGTGGATCTGCTGGTTCAAGCTGCGCGCCGATTCCAGATCAGTGCCAAATGGCTTTTCAATGACAACCCGCCGCCAGCCGTTCTGTTCACCGAGTTGATCCGTCAACCCAAGCAGGTCGATGATATTGGGAAAGATGCCGGGGGGCGTCGCCATGTAATAAACTCGATTCCCCGAACCACCTTCCCACTCCTTGAGGAAATTTCCCAGCTTCTTGAAATCCGCCAGGTCCGTATAACGACCCTGCTGGTACACCAGGTTGGGGGCGAAGCGGTTCCACTCCTCCTCGGAATATTTGAAGGAAGCAAATTCCTTTAACCCCTCTTTGAGGTGCGCGCGGAATTGTTCATCGGTAAAAGCCGTGTTGCCATATCCCACGATGCGGAAGCGGCTTGGCAGTCGATCCTTGCGGCACAAATTAAACAAGGACGGCACAAGCTTGCGCTGCGTCAGATCGCCCGAGGCGCCAAAGATAATGATGGATACTGGTAAATTGTTGTTCATATTTCACTCTGCTTTGTAGTGGAACTCAACGACTGGTGTCGTTGGAATTTACTATACTTTTAACTTGCCTCATGCGGCAGCCGGCCCGCCGCACCCTCATCCACCAGCCAGATCAGCCTGCCATCCTTTGGCTTGATGCGCTGGGCGGGATAGTGCTCCGGATGATATCCGTCGCTCAGTACTTCCGCGAGCGTGGCCGCTTTCTTGTCACCGGTTACCATGAACACGACCATGCGGGCGCTGTTGAAAACAAGTGGCGTCAATGTGACGCGGTTCGCAGGGCGATCCTGATAATGTGCCGTGACCGGCAGGACTGGCTCGGAGATCGCTGCCGGTAAACCAGGGAAGAGTGACGCCGTATGTCCGTCCTCGCCCATGCCAAGATAGACGAGATCGAAGCGGGGCCATTCGAGTGGAGGGGCAGCGAATCCCTGCAAGGTCAGGAAGTAATCTTTCGAAGCCTCAACAGGTCCCAGCTCGCCGCGCATGCGGTGGATGTTCGGGTCAGGGATCGGGACATGCCTCAACAACAGATCCCGCGCCTGACCATAACTGCTCCCCGCCTCCTCAGGCGGAACGCAACGCTCGTCGCCCCAGAAGACATGCACCCTGCTCCAATCAACTTTGTCACTAAGACTTGTAGCAAGCAGCTCGAAAAGACGAGTCGGGGTATTGCCGCCATTGAGCGCGACCAGAAAACGTCTCCGTTCCGCGATGGCCTCGATCGCTTGTTCGACAAACACATAGGCTGCCGTGCGGCTCAATTCTTCCAAATTATTGAAGATGTGAATCTCAGGTTTCATACTTGCTCCATATGGGTTTTCAAAACACCGTGTGCAGACTTTGCAATGGTTTGGAGCATATGAAGGCGGTCTGTTGTGTTTTCGGCGCTGACCAGATCTCCAAATGTAACGCGCGGGGTAAGACCGAACGTCTCGTTTCCGGCGATCATTTGCCGGATCATCTGATACATAAAAGCCAGACGCTGGCGGTCGGGTCTCGCTTTGCGGACCCAGGTGATGGGATGCTGCATCGCTTTTTTCGAGATCACGCCGCTGACCATGGTCACCAGCACCCGGGTGTGTGGGACCTGCTTCAGGAATATTTCCAGGCTGCGCGACCAGTGATCGAATTCGGCGTCCGGCTGAGGCATCCAGGCTGGGTCGGCTTCGATCATTCCGCGCGGGAAGATCAGGATGGCGCCATCGTTCTTCAAATGTCGGATCACCTCCCGCACTACCTGCATCCGTCCCACGGCGTCAGTCGACTCGGGTGCAAAGATGGCGTTTCTGTGGATGTTCGGCAGCATCTTGAAAAATGGAATCTCGCCGATAATGACTTTATAGTCCCGTCGCGGGACATGCGCCGAGATCACGACGGAATCGATCGAAGCCGGGTGATTCGAGGCAATGACGAGAGGACCTGCCGCCGGGATGTTTTCAACGCCCCGGGCGGAGTGTCCTTTCACAAAGCGCGGCAGGAGCCAGCGCGCACCGCCGGGAATGCCATCTTTTTCAACCACACAATCCAGCTCGAAAGCAAGTTGAGCGAATCCTCGGATCGCCTTGCCTGCCACGGAAGCGACGATCCTCCTGATCGCCCTTGTCTGCGGGAGGGCAAGCGCCTTGGTAAGCTCGTAGACCAGATTCTCGGTCAGCGCCTCCGTAATTCGAAGCTGTTCATCCATACTCAATTCTCGGCTTGAACTATTGTTTTTGGAAGAGAAACCAGGCTGATGAACTTTCACCGTTTTCGTCAAACCCATCGCAGCGCGAGAGCAGGCTCAACCGTGAGGAGATCCGGCGGATGTCCGCTTCACCCAGCCCGGGCGTCGCGCTGAGCGTACCGGACCTGAGGAATCCATACACCAGCCAGAACCCATTCGGGGCAAGGATTCGGTCCAATTGTTCCAGATATTGATTCCTTCCATCCTGTGAAATCGTGTGAAAGCAGCCAAGGTCAAAGGCAAAGTCAAATGGACCGTCAATTCCCTCCAATTTTGTCGCATCTCTGACAGATAATTCTGCCCGGATGCCCGCCTGCTCGACCTTTTGCCGGGCAAGTTTGATGGCGCGCGGGGCAAAATCCACTCCGGTCACCTGCCAGCCAGCCCGGGCGAGCGTAACGACGTTAGTGCCAGTACCGCATCCGAGGTCGATGGCGCGGCCCGCTTTGTGTTCTCGTATGAATTCAAGCAACTCGGGAGGACTCACACCCGTGTCCCAGGGCGGTCGGCGGAAGTACCAATAATGAAAAAGGAGGCGGCGGAACAGGTTTTGCACGTTTAGCTAAAGGCGGAACACAAATGTAACTTCGAGAAAGTGAATGTTCTCACTTTGACAATTCAATTGAGTTCTTTTACAATCACGCAGCTAGGTTCACAAAATACCGCACGCATGCTTCAGGTGCGTGACTAAACTGGAAGTTTGGTTTTCGCCTGTCAATTCTTCCTAACGTTTAGCAAATACAAACGGTAAAACTAACCATGATAGGAAGGGCTTATTCATGAAAGAGTATACCACTGAGTTTCTTCGCAACATTGCACTGGTCTCGCATGGCGGCGCGGGGAAGACAATGTTGGCGGAGGCATTTCTACATGCAACCGGGGCGACAACAAGACTTGGCAAAGTGGAGGACGGCACAACGACGTCAGATTATGACGAAGAGGAAATCCGTCGCAATATTTCGATCTATGCGAGCATGATCCCTGTTGAACATCGCGACTACAAAATAAATATCATCGACGCGCCCGGTTACACCGATTTTTTGGGTGAGGCAATCTCCGCCCTCAGTGTCGCCGACGGCGCGGTTATTTTAGTGGACGCGGTCGCGGGCGTGGAAGTGGGCACGGAGCTTGCCTGGCGTTATGCCAACGACTTCAACCTGCCGCGCTTTTTCGTGATCAACAAGATGGACCGCGATAACGCCGATTTTGACAAGACCTATGCAGCCCTGGAGGAATTCGCACGCGGGCACAACAAACGCACGCTCAAAATCCAGTTGCCGATCGGTGAGAAGCAGAATTTCAAAGGCCTGGTGGATATTATCGGCATGAAGGCGTACCTGGGCGATGGCAAGACAACGGCCGAGATCCCTGCTGATCTTAAAGAGGCGGCCGAGCAGGCCCACTTCACCCTGGTGGAAGCCGCAGCCGAGGGGGAAGACGAACTGATGGAGAAATATCTCGAAAACGGTTCTCTCTCCGACGAGGAAATGGTGCGCGGACTCAGGGATGTGATCTACGCTGGAGAATTTATCCCGGTCTTCTGCGCTGCCGGCGGACGCGAGATCGGCACGCTCGCGCTGCTCAACGACCTCATCGACCTGATGCCTTCCCCGCTGAGCGCTCCCAAGCGTGTGGCGCAGGGAAAAGGTGGCGAAGAGACCTTGAAACCATCCGATACC
>Ga0209593_10000932_pt1 | contig 12826 bp, 6 predicted proteins | sample PPLLaktember2015_3_FD_187260 | JGI IMG/M metagenome (GOLD analysis project Ga0209593, IMG submission 187260) | Freshwater sediment microbial communities from Prairie Pothole Lake near Jamestown, North Dakota, USA - PPLs Lake P7 Core (6) Depth... | ecosystem: Environmental > Aquatic > Freshwater...
AGCCGCGTGAGGCATTGCTTCTACCTTCATTGCGGTTGTTGTCACGGCGTGCAGCTGGTGCTGCGCCGCGGTCGGCACGGCCTTCACTACGTTGACCGTCACGAGGCTGGCTATCGCGTGAGTAAGGTTTTTTGCCAAATGCTACGCTGTCACCAAAGCTACGGTTAGGTGCGCCTGCATTTGAGCCACGGTTACGGTCGCCAGAAGAACTACGGTCACCGAAACTACGTGGACGGTCGCCAGCTGGTCTCTCTGAGCGGTTAAATTCAGGTTTTGGCGCATAACCGGCTGAATTGCCGTTTGCTTCACGTGGAGCTGAATCACGGTTGCTACGGTTCTCAAAACGACCTTCAGAACGACCTTCGCTGCGAGGTGCGCTGTCACGGCTTGAGCCACTGCGATCATCACGGCCTTTGTAACCACTACGGTCATCACGTGGTTTAAAGCCACCGCGACCACCTGGTTTGTGACCATCACGACGATCACCACGGCCACCTGGAGCGTCCATTTTCATCGGGCGTTTAGGTTCAAAGCCTTCAATTACAACTGGTTCCAGACGGTTACCTGTGAATTGTTCAATTTTACGCAGAATATGGCGATCCATATTTGAAGCGAATGAAATTGCGATACCAGTAGCGCCAGCACGGCCGGTACGGCCGATACGGTGAACATAGTCTTCTGCAAATTTAGGTAAGTCGTAGTTGATTACATGTGAGATGCCAGCTACGTCAATACCGCGTGCAGCAACGTCAGTTGCCACCAATACTTTTACATCGCCGTGACGCAATTTTGTTAATGTGCGGTTACGAGCGCCTTGTGTCATGTCGCCATGTAATGCCGCTGTTTTATGGCCAGCTGCGTACAAGTCTTCAGCCAGAACGTCAGCGTGACGTTTTGTTGAAGTGAAAATGATGGTTTGGTTAACTTCCGGAGCAATCAACAGATGTTCAAGTAATTTGTTCTTGTGTGTCATGTCATCAACAAAGTGCAAACGCTGCTCAATGTTGGCATGTTTTTCTTTTTGCTGTGCAATTTCAATTGTTTTTGGATTTTTCAAGATGTCACGTGCAATACGGCCAATGTTGCCATCCAGTGTTGCTGAGAACAATAGTGTTTGGCGTTCTGCTGGCAATGCCTCACAGATACGCTCAACATCAGGCATAAAGCCCATGTCCAACATACGGTCAGCTTCATCCAGAATCAGCATTTGCAAACGTGATACATCGATACGGCCACGATCAAGGTGATCAATAAAGCGGCCTGGAGTTGCCACCAGAATATCCAAAGGTTGTGACAGTAATTTGTTTTGCAATGGGTAAGGCATACCGCCAACGATACTTACAGTACGTGCGCGGATATATTTGCCGTATTTACGTGCAGATTCATTTACCTGAGCAGCAAGTTCACGTGTTGGTACCAATACTAAAATACGTGGACCGCGGCTTTTAGATTCATGTGGTGTAGCTAATAAGTTAAGTGCAGGCAATGTAAAAGCTGCAGTTTTACCGGTACCGGTTTGTGCTGAAGCCATCAGGTCGCGGCCAGCAAGTACTTCTGGAATGGCTTGTAATTGGATAGCGGTAGGTGTTGTATAGCCAGCCTCTTCAACAGCACGGAGGATAGTTGGGTGTAGATTTAACGATTCAAAAGACATTTAGTCCCTTTCAAAAGCAAGACTTTTGCAAAAACATTTGTTGTGACGCATTACAGTGTTGCGCGGTGCTCATAGTCTCGCTGTATTAAAATACTATCTCGACTCTTGCGCTCCGGGCGCCTTGTACTGCATTCACAACAAAAACTTTTTTCAAAAAGTCTTAAAACAAAAAAGGGCGCAAGCAAATACATCTATGTTTCTAGTCATGCAAAAAACATAACGCAAAAAGCAGAATTCAAAAAATATATTGAGATGCTTTATTTACCAGCGCACGGGCATAGCCGCTAACCAGTAAAGATAGATTTAACATTAAATCTAAAGATAGTCGCTTCAAAATTTCACGAGCGACCGAGGGTCAGGGCGATGAATCTAAAACTTTTATATAAAGCTTTAAGTTGTGCGCATTATAGGCATAAATTAAATATTGTCAAATCTTTATTACAGGTAGTTATAGTTAATGTGGTAAAATCGCCGCCTTTCAATGGAACTGGTAGCAATACAATGTCATCACGTAATTTAAGAAACATCGCAATTATCGCGCACGTTGACCATGGTAAAACAACCATGGTGGACAAACTTTTACAGCAAGCAGGTACATTTACATCTCATCAGACGGTGTCTGAGCGTGTGATGGATAGTGGTGATATTGAAAAAGAGCGCGGTATTACTATTTTGGCCAAAAATACTGCCTTGAACTATGAAGGTACGCACATTAATATCGTTGATACTCCGGGCCATGCGGACTTCGGTGGCGAGGTTGAGCGCGTATTAGGTATGGTAGATGGCGTGGTTCTGCTGGTAGATGCGGTTGAAGGCCCAATGCCGCAAACGCGTTTTGTAACGAAAAAAGCTTTAGCACTTGGTTTAAAACCAATCGTAGTTATTAATAAAGTAGACCGTCCAGGCTCACGTACGGATTGGGTGGTTAACCAAACTTTTGATTTGTTCGCTAACTTAGGCGCGACTGATGAGCAGTTGGACTTCCCGGTAGTGTATGCATCAGCAATCAATGGCTACGCCATGTTGGATATGAAAACGCCAAGCGACAATATGCGCGCTTTGTTTGAAACGATTTTAAGCCATGTAGCGCCACCTGAAGGCGACAGCAGTGCACCATTGCAATTACAAGTTTCAGCACTGGATTACTCAACTTACACTGGTCGTCTCGGTATTGGCCGTATCACTAACGGTAGAATCAAACCTGGCCAAGCAGTTACGGTAATGAACGAAAACAAACAAATCGCCATGGGTAAAATTAACCAAGTGCTTGGTTTCCGTGGCTTGGAGCGCGTGCTTGTAGAAGAAGCTGAAGCGGGCGACATTGTGATTATTTCCGGTTTGGATGACATCGGTATCGGTTTTACCGTTTGTGATCGTGAAAATCCGGTAGGTTTGCCGCATTTAGGTGTGGATGAGCCAACATTGACGATGGACTTTATGGTGAACACTTCACCATTGGCTGGTACAGAAGGTAAGTTTGTAACTTCACGCCAAATTCGTGACCGTTTAACTAAAGAGCTTTTAGTTAACGTTGCATTGCGTGTTGATGAAACTGAAGATGCTGATGTGTTCCGTGTTTCTGGTCGTGGTGAGTTGCACTTAACGATCTTGCTTGAAAATATGCGTCGCGAAGGTTTCGAGATGGCTGTAGGTAAGCCAAAAGTGGTTTACCGTGAAATCAATGGTGAAAAATGTGAGCCATATGAAATCCTTACTATTGACGTAGAAGATGAGCATCAAGGTGCTGCGATGGAGGAATTAGGTCGTCGTCGCGGTGAAATGCAAAATATGGAGTCAGATGGTAACGGTCGTACACGTTTGGAATACAAGATTCCAGCGCGTGGTTTGATTGGTTTCCAAGGTGAATTTTTAACCATGACACGCGGTACAGGTTTGATGGGTCATGTATTTGATGAATATGCGCCAGTAAAAGCGGATATGCCGGGTCGTCGTAACGGTGTATTGATTTCAGCTGAAAATGGTGAGGCTGTGGCTTACGCGCTTTGGAAGTTGCAAGACCGCGGTAAAATGTTCTCAGTACCAGGCGACAAATTGTATGAAGGTATGGTGATTGGTATTCACAGCCGTGATAACGATTTGATTGTTAACCCGATTAAAGGTAAACAGCTTACCAACATTCGTTCATCAGGTACCGATGAAGCAGTGCGTTTGATTACACCAATCGCATTGTCTTTAGAGTCAGCAGTTGAGTTTATTGATGATGATGAGTTGGTGGAAATTACGCCTAAAACGATTCGTATCCGTAAACGTTACTTATTGGAGCATGAGCGTAAACGTTCATTGAAATAATAAGCTTCAAGCGTTTTACAAAAACCCAGCCTCATCAGGCTGGGTTTTTTTATGGCTAAAATTTGTATGTTGTTGCTATATAAATACAGGATCAGTTAAGTGTCACTACGTACTGCCATAGGGATTAGTCTATGGCATTATATAGATTGGATTATATAGATTGGGCCCTAATCAAGATAAAAACTGATTCTAATCAGATGGTTCCAGAAGGTGACTTAGTACGATACAGCGAAATTGATTGACGAATAGGAGTTCTGAAATTTATTAAGATATTCCAGGAGGCTAAAATGGCTGTGATTGATCGTGTGTTAGTAGGAGAGGCATTGGTGGTTGAAAACCGTCCTGATGGCGATGGTTTAGATCTTTTAAATGTAGCGCATATTGATTTAATTATGGGGCCAAGGGGTAGTGCAGCAGAGGATGCTTTCTGCCGCACCTTAACAGATCAAAAACAAGGTGCTAATGGATTGCTTGCAATTGTTGCACCTAACCAAATGGTTAAGCCAAACACCGTAATGTTTAATAAAGTCACCATTAGAACGGGCAAACAAGCGGTGCAAATGTTTGGGCCTGCACAGCGCGGTGTGTCGATGGCAGTGATGGATTGCGTAGCAGATGGTACCATTCCCTTAGAAGAAGTCGATGATGTATTTATCTGTGTAGGTGTGTTTATTAGCCATCGTGCAGACATAGATGAACGTATTCAGGACTGGAATTATCAGGCAACCAAAAAAGCAATCAAGAGTGCGATTGCACGCGAGCCTAAGGTGGCTGATTTACTTAAGAGTTATAAAAACTCAGTGCATCCATTTGCAGCAAAAGGTAAAAAATAGCAGTTTGCTGAGCGGTTGCCAGAGTGGTTGAAAATGTTTTTTCTCATATAGTTTGGAATTGATTTGCACGAATACAAATCAGAGTAGGGTATTTGTGCATCCTACAAGATGTTTTGGCGCGGGCTTAATAAGGTAGGTTTGAGCCCGGTTACTATCAGGTTTATGGCAGTACTGTTTATGGCAGTACTATGGTTTATGGCAGTACTATAGCAGACTCTAAATTTTCTTCGCCAGTTGATATGATGGGTCGTTGTCTTTGATTTTATGTTGGTCAGATATGTTTAAACTCGGGTTTTCGTTCAGAAGTTTTATGTCAAATAATTGCGCCTGATTTTTCCCATTTCTTTTTGCTTGATACATCGCTAAATCAGCATTAATCATAAGTAGTTTTTCATCTTTACCATGCTTGGGGTAAATTGAAATACCAACGCTTGCAGATACCTGCAGGTTTTCTGGTATAACTTTAACGGGTTGTGACCATTCACCTGGTTTAACGATTTCTATAGGTTTTGCTACAGCGGCAACAATTTTATTAGCCACTAATAATGCATCATGCTCGGTATCAACAATCGGTAACAGTACAATAAATTCGTCTCCTCCAATTCTAGCGATGGTATCTGACTCGCGCACACTGGCAATTAAACGCTGTGACGTTTTTTTGAGTATTTTGTCGCCGACTTTGTGGCCGTATAAATCATTGATTTCTTTAAATTGATCCAGATCGACAAACATGACCGCGAGTAATTTTTCTTCACGCTTTGCATAAGCCAATGCTAATTTAAGTCTGTCTCCAAATAGGATGCGATTAGGTAGCCCTGTCAAAGAGTCAAAGTGCGCTAAATTCCCAAGCTTATTTTCTAACAGTTTACGTTCGGTAATGTCTGTATGAGTACCAACCATTCGCAGCGGCTTACCATTTTTACCACGCTTAACAGCCATGCCACGAGAAAGTACCCATTTAATGCTTTTGTCTTTACAGATTAATCTGTGTTCATGCGTGTATTTTTCAGTATTGCCAGCAAGATAATTGTATATTGCACGATCCAAAGGTTTAATATCATCAGGATGAACGTGGCGTTTCCAATCGCTCATTTTGACTTTAATTTCAGCGTCATCAAAACCAAACATTACTTTATATTGATTGGAAAAGTGTGCAATATCATTGGATATATCCCAATCCCAAACGCCATCACCTGAGCCTTCCAACGCAAATTTCCACAGCTCCTTGTTTTTTTTCAATTTAGCCACACAGTAAAAACCACCCACTAATCCTGCAGATAGCATTATCCATATGATAATAATTTCAGGTAAATGTTGTTGGTAATAAGGCATCATTAAACTAACCGTTATTTATAACTTATTCTTTTCCTTGGATAATCTTTAAGTCATTGATAATCTGCTGCGAGTGATTGGATACATCTACATTGGTGTAGATTTTTTTAATTTTTCCATCAGGATCAATTAAAAAGGTATGGCGTTTGGCAATTTTAGCGATGTATAAATTGGTAAGGGCGTGATAGCTTTCGGCAACCTTGCCAGCTGTATCAGCTAACAAGGTAAAAGGTAAGTTGTATTTCTTTGTGAATTTTTCATGTGATTCGTTACTGTCAACGCTAACGCCAACCACTTTTGCCCCCAATTTTTCAAGTTGCGCCATGTCATCTCTAAAATGACATGCTTCTTTTGTGCAACCTGGCGTATCGTCTTTTGGGTAAAAATAAAGAACCAGATATTGCCCGTGATAGTCGGATAATGCATGCGATTTTCCATTAATATCGTTGAGCTTAAAGTCGGGCGCATCCCCGCCAACAACCAAGCTACTGGAGGCGGATGCATAGCTACGATACCCAAAAATTGCGATTAATAGCAATGCCGTGTAAAAGAACAATTTGAGCAACATACCGATACCCTGAGTTATATCTCATTGATTCAATATTAAAAACCACAATAATAGTAGCACTATTCATTTGGGTTGGTAAGATAATTACGGTTGTTTTTAATCTATGTCAAGGCGTGGTTTGTGCTAATTCTTTATGTGAGAGTTTTGGCTGAATGGGTGAATATCTGCATAGTTGCTGCAAATGCTTCTGGCGCACTCCGCACTTGGAGTACTGTCAATAACTGTACGATGCATTTTCATCAAGACTTGAAATTTCTACCAACATAAATTAATATTATGAGTAAATTTACTCAAAGTATTAATTTATGTCTAAATACGAAAAGAAGGAAGTTGAAATTTTGCGGTCTCGATTAGCCGAGAATCCAAAATCAATTATTTTCATTGCTGGCCCACGGCAAGTTGGAAAAACCACACTTGTTATAGATGCATTATCAAATTTAAACACCAAACAATACAAATTTGCACCCGCAGACCAACCAGATACAACAGATTGGACTCTGTCAGATCTTAGAGGAGATGTAGCAGAAAGCATTTCTGTAAATAAGGATGCAAAATGGCTGGTTAGAATATGGCAACAGGCACGTGTCGAGGCATCAAGAAATGACAAGCCATATATTTTAGTGATAGATGAAATCCAAAAAATTCCAGATTGGTCAGAAGCTGTAAAGGGTTTATGGGATTTTGATAGAGCAAATAAAATAAACTTACATATCGTACTACTAGGATCTTCGCCATTATTAATGCAGCAAGGGATGAGTGAAAGCTTAGCAGGAAGGTACGAGTTAATTCGTATTACTCACTGGTCATTTATTGAAATGAACAAAGCTTTTAATTTTACGTTAGATCAATATATTTATTTTGGAGGGTATCCGGGCGGAGCGTCACTGATAAGACAAGAGTCTCGCTGGAGAGACTATGTCAGAGACAGCCTAATTCAACCGAGCATTGATCTCGATATTCTGATGATGACAAGAGTAGATAAACCAGCATTGCTAAAGCAACTATTTAAACTTAGTTGCTCATACTCAGGCCAAATTTTGGCTTATTCTAAACTATTAGGACAATTACAAGACGCTGGTAATACTGTAACTTTAGCTAGTTATCTCGATAAACTAGGAGACGCAGGCTTAATTGTCGGGTTAAATAAATATGCTAGTCAACCACATAGACGAAGATCTGTACCTAAACTTAATGTATTAAATACTGCTTTAATGTCTGTTGAATCAGGATACACATTTGAAGAAGCGTTAGCGGACAGAACTTTCTGGGGGCGCATGGTTGAGAGTGCAGTAGGCGCTCATTTACATAATAGCGGCCACCCTGAGATACAAACATATTATTGGAGAGAAAGTCCTCTAGAAGTTGATTTTGTTTTAAATAAAGGCAAAAGAAATATAGCAATTGAAGTTAAAAGCGGTGCAAAAAACGGTTCAATGTCCGGTTTAAATGAGTTTGAAAAAAATTTTGGAAAATGCAGAAAAATTTTGATTGGGAATGGTGGCACATCAATTGTAGATTTTTTATCATACCCAGCGGAGCATTGGTTTGAAAAAGAAACTTAATCTCACACGCACTTGTACATTGCTATCAGAGCATTCAAGCAAGCAAATAATTACCAAGCTGGAAGATAACAGACATCTTCCAGCTTACGTGCTATTGGGAGATCCGGGGGCCGGTAAAACTTTTTCTTTCTTAAAAGAAGCCGAAGAAACCAAAAATGGTGTTTATATAAAAGCCAGAGATTTTTCAAGCATATCATCCGTTCACAACACTACAAACGAAACAACATATTTCATAGACGGACTTGATGAATTAAGAGCTGGAGATGGGGATAGCAGAACCCCATTAGACCATATAAAGGTTGAATTGCAGAAACTTGGTAACCCAAAATTTAGACTTTCTTGCAGAGAGGCCGACTGGCTTGGCTCAAGTGATAGCGAAGCTTTAACTCGAATCTCACCCGATGGAGTAATCAATGTTTTACATTTAAACCCACTAACGACCAATGATATAAAAGAATTCTTGTTACATTATGAGATACACAACCCAGAAAAATTTATAGAAAAAGCTGAAAGCCTAAGCTTAGATGAATTATTAACAAATCCGCAAACCTTAATTTTGTTAATTGAGGCAGTTCAAAGCAATAATTGGCCAGCAAGCCGTAAAGAAGTTTACGAAATGGCTTGCTTGGAACTAATTAAAGAAACCAATACTGAACATAGGCATGCCAAACGAAACTCTTCTTATCCAAATATAGACATTCTCGATACGGCTGGTTATCTAAGCTCAGTCCAATTACTATCAGGAGCTACAGGCTATGCTTTAGATGTTGAGCAAGCGAATACTCAATATATAGAACTGTCAACACTACAATTTTCTAACAGAAGCTTACTTAGTAAAACACTAAAAACACGACTTTTCAAAAGTGGTGGTATCGAACGTTTGATACCTATTCATAGAAGCGTTGCTGAATACTTGGGTGGAAGATACATTGCCAATCTAATCGATATTGATGGTTTACCAGTAGAACGAGTTTTATCATTAATGTGTGGTTTTGATGGTGGTCTAGTAACGGACTTACGTGGCTTAGCTGCTTGGTTATCTGTTCATAGCACCCAAGCAAGAGAGGCCCTAATACAGCGTGATCCTCTTGGAATAATTCTATATGGAGACATTACGCATTACTCAATCACAGATAAGAAATATCTTCTCAAAATATTGCAAAAAGAAGTAGAGAAAAATCCTTGGCTAAGATCTGGGGAATGGATATCCCATCCATTTGGCGGATTAGCAACCAAGGACATGAAAGAACCATTGGTTAAATTATTAAGTACAATAAAAAGCAATGATGCTGATCAATCATTATTGGGATGCATACTTGACGCAATAGAATATGGAAATATTGAGTTTGAAGCTCAATTGATCGAATCTTTAGTCAAGATATTGTTAACTTCAGAATTTTGGCCAATAAATCGCAAGTTATCTTTTTCACTACTGCTCAAAGAGATTAACAATAACTCCACTTTGATATTAAAACTAATTAGTAAAATAACTACTGGGGAAATTGAAGATAGAGATGATGAATTATTAGGTCTTGCTTTAAGAGATCTATATCCCAAATATATAAATTCACTTACTGTATTTGATTATTTACATTCACCAAAAGACAGAAATCTAATTGGTAATTATTTAACGTTTTGGTTGAGTGATTTGACTGAAAATTCTAAGTACAACGATATAAAAATATTATTGGATCAATTGGTTTTAAAAAAACAGGAGTTCGAATCTATACTTTCTGATTACCAAATCAACGAAATGTGTGGGAAGCTATTAATACAGGGTTTAAACTTATTTGGCAGTGAAATAAGCAAGGAAAAGTTATATGAATGGTTAGGAGTTGGTTTAGATCAGCACTCACATTCTCGCCTAGACAGAGCATCATCCGAGGTAATAGGACAATGGTTTTCGGAGCATCCCCAAAAATATAAAGATGTTGTCAAAGCATGGGCAGATCTATGTCTATCTGGATTAGATAATCCCCTTAATTTTTATAAGCTTTTAAATAGACTTTATAACGCAAAACCACCCAAAGATATTGATGAATGGTTTTTAACTCAGGCGATTACGTACGAAACATCCGAAATTTCTCATCAGTTTTTCCATCAAGCTTTAATCGCTAGTTCTGATTATGGAAATTTTAAAGCCGACAAATTGGAATTCTATGAAAAGTTCGTCGAGAAACATCCAAAATATCTACCTTGGCTAGAGGAACGCACTGTTTGCGACATTCCTGATTGGCGCAAAGATGATGCGAAACTTAATAATAATTGGAAAAAAGAACAAGACGCAAAAAAGAATGAACATATAGTATTTTTAAAAAAGCATATAGACGAAATTACAAACGGTTCTGCCTCCCCTCACGTTTTACATAACTTAGCATTAGCCTATGGTGGATTGCTGATCGAGGCACATGGTGACGACCCCCTAAAAAGACTAGAAAATTTTTTAAATCATGATTTTGAACTTATAGATGCAGCTTTATCAGGACTTAAAAATTCAATTTATCGCAAAGACCTTCCGGAAGTAGCTGAAATTCTAGATCTAAATAAACAAGGAAGAATGCACTACATACGTTCTGCTTGCTTAATTGGCATCAAAATCCTTTTCCAAGAAGACCCCTCAATACTTAACGGTCTTAGTGAGTCAATATTAGCGAAACTCATAGCATTTAAATTAACATATGATGTTGGATCTGATTTAAACTGGTTCACAAGTCTATGTGAAGTTTATCCAAAACTTGTTGCAAAAATTTTGGAAGAATATGCTGTTCCACTAATAAAATCTGGTCAAGAGCATATCAGCTCCCTATACCCATTAGCTCATAATGAAAGCTATAGTAAAGTAGCCTTATTATGCGTTCCTAAACTATTAAAGGCATTACCTTTACGTGTCAAAAAGACCGTAATCAACAACAGTGTAGAACCATTGTTAACAGCAGCCATGTTTTATTTGCCCCCCGAAGAACTAAAATCGATAGTTAAAAGCAAATTAAGTCAAAAGAGTATGGATAATGCGCAACGTACTTATTGGTATGGTTGCGCTTTGCTACTTGAACCTAAAATATATGAAAAAGAAGTAAATGAATTTATAGGCACAAGTCAGACAAGAAGTACATATCTAGTACGGTTTTTATATATTCGCCATAAAAATAAAGGATTTTATGAAAATTTACCTATTAGTACTTTGGGAATGCTAATTAAAGTATTGGGGCCAGGGCTAAATTCAAGACAACCTGAAGGTTCCCATTGGATAAGCCCCTTACATGAAAAAGCAGATTTAGTTAGATCGTTAATTGGCATCTTATCTAACCATATTGATATCGATGCATCTGTAGAATTAAAAAAACTATCGGAACTACCACAATTAGATCAATGGAATTACTTACTAACAAGAGCCTTGCATGCTCAAAAGATAGTTAGACGAAAAGCTACATTCCAGCATATAGCAATAGATAAAATTGTTTATACACTTATGAATAAGCAGCCATCTAGCGCTGCTGACTTATGGGCATTAGCACTTAATCAAATTACGGATATTGCTAATTCATTGCGAAATGGAAGCTTAGATGGATATCAGCATTTTTGGAACACAGACTCTAAAGGAAATGTTACAGATAATGCACCGGAAAACATTTGCAGAAATCGCCTTTTATGGTTACTAAAAGAGAGATTATCCAAATTTAAAATTGATGCCGAACCTGAAGGAAACTATGCAGAGCAAAAACGTGCAGATATAAGATTATCTTATGGCGGATTCAATATTCCTATAGAAATTAAGCTTGATAAGCATAGAGACTTATGGAAAGCAATTAATGATCAATTAGTAGCAAAATATATTAGAGATCCCGGATCAGATGGCTATGGGATTTTTATCGTTATTTGGCTGGGAGGCAAAGACTCCCCACTTCCTCCGGATGGGAAACGCCCTCTAAGTGCACTGGAATTACAAGGAAGATTAATTAATAGCCTTGATGAAGACATAAAACACAGAGTTGGGGTTTGTGTAATTGATAGCGAACCGATATCCAAAAAATAAATTTCCAAATTGATGTAGCCTCGATGCAAATTAAAGCTACTATACGGCTACTAAAATAAATTTTCTTGTATTATATTTACGTAACTCTTTGTTTTATTTGGTAGGAGATGCGAGGCTCGAACTCGCGACAAACGGATTAAGAGTTCGTAATATTAACCTTTGTAGTTGCACTGTGGTTGCACTGTTAGCTTTAAAGGAAACTTGGTCAGATAAGATAAAATAATAACTAGTTGTTTTAATTATATTTAATTGGTGCCCCCGACACGAATCGAACGTGTGACCCTCCCCTTAGGAGGGGGATGCTCTATCCACTGAGCTACGGGGGCGCATTTTTCTGCAGGGGTCGTAGTATAAGGCTTTTAATGGCTTTAATAAATGCTTTGTATTAGCAAAATAAAGTACATTTAAGCACGCATGTGCTTTTTATTACTTGGTGGCAATACAACGAAACTCCAGGAGTATCAGCGCCAGCAGGTGGCTCAACAAGTTGTGTGGTTTGGGTTGTGTCGGAGCTGGGCATTACATGCCCAGCCC
>Ga0209593_10000934_pt1 | contig 12820 bp, 19 predicted proteins | sample PPLLaktember2015_3_FD_187260 | JGI IMG/M metagenome (GOLD analysis project Ga0209593, IMG submission 187260) | Freshwater sediment microbial communities from Prairie Pothole Lake near Jamestown, North Dakota, USA - PPLs Lake P7 Core (6) Depth... | ecosystem: Environmental > Aquatic > Freshwater...
TTCGAGCGCCGTGACGCGCGCGGTCAGGGCGGCGAGGTCGTCGGATGGCACCGTGCCGCCGGCTTCCCCTGGCGTCACCACCGGCGGCCCGCCCAGGTCGCGCCACTCCCAGAGCAGCGACCCGGGCGTCGGGCCGTCGCGCAGCGGCGAAAACGGGTGCGTGTAGTAGCCGTTCGGATCGGGTTCGGCGGTCGGCAGAAACACCCGCCCGGCGATCCGGCCGTCGGTCCCGATCTGCTGCGTCATGGCGGAAAACGGCATGGACGCATCGGGCACGATATGCGGCCCGTACCCGGCTGGAATGCCGCTGGAGCCCAGCACCAGCTCATAGTCGTCGGCGGGCTGTCCCGGCGCGCGCCCGATCGTCGAGAAAAACAGCGTCTGATAGTCGGCACTGGTCATGGTCAATCCTCGTCGCGGTCGTTGGCCGCAAGCTTCGCATAATCCGGCGCTGCCGGTTCAGGGCGCAGCCGCGCCAGGATCTGCGCCGGCGTCCCCAGCGGTTCGACGTAGGTGGCCAGGACCTGGTGCGTCAGCATCGATCGCCGGTACGCCGACTCCTGGAGAATCGCCAGCAGGCACAAACAGCCGCCACACCTAGCCTCCGTCAGCGCGTATTCGACCAGCTCACCCCGGGCGTCGACCGCGAACCGCGACCCGCAGAGAAAACATGCCCAGTCACGCGGCGTCATGCCGCTTGCTCCGGCGTTTTTTGATCCCGTCGATCAACTCGGCCAGCGATATCCACGGCCGGTCGATGCGCGGTCCCGCCGTCCGCAGTTCGGGAGCCCGTCGGGCCGGCGCGCGCGTCGCGGATGTCGGGATCGTCGGGATCGGCCTGGGGCGGTCGCGCTCGACGCGGGTCATCGCTTCGCCGATCAGCGCCGGGTTCCGGGGATACGTCCAGCCCTGCGCGAGCAGTTGGCACTTGAGGCGCTCGCGCCATTCGCTGTCGTCCATCGTCGGGTCGTCCGTCAGCAGGCGCCGCGCGATCACGCAGAGCGCGCGTAGGTCGATCGGGGGTCGCTGCATTTCCGTTTTCCACAGCGTAGGGAGCGCGGACGCGAGAATCGCGGCCGTTGTTTATGCTTGTTGTACGGATCTCGGAAAGCTTCTGTGCTTCAAGCTGGTTGCTAGTACTAGCTCTCTTCCTCTTAGTGGTACGTGGTACTGGTACCGCGCGCGCGCGAGTCCGCGAAATGTCCACCGCGGACAGGTTCCCGTTTCGCCTCGACCGTTCCGCCGCTTTCCGCTGGCGGTCATGTTCCCGTTTCTCTTTGACTTCAGAGGCTTTCGGGTTGTACGCGTGGTAGTCGTGGATCACGTAGCCGCCCCTGACCTTTCGCCATAGGCGAATCGTGCGGTTTGCCAAAACTTTTGCGATCGATCCGCTCTTTGAAATGGCACCACAAGACGAAACGAAACTCTCCGGGATGAACCCGTCGGTCAGGTTCTGGCGCGCGTAGGCGAGGCCCAGCAGGTAGAGATGGAGCGCCCGCGAGGCACCCCCAGCGCCCAGCAGTTCGCCGGCTTTCAGGATCTTGGGATGGGTCGGCAGCCGGTCGTCGAGGTAGAGCATTAATAGACCCTGAGAAAATGAACGAGATCGATCGGGCACTCGTAAAACGTGCGATCGCGAAGCTTCGCATGATCGTGTTTCGTCACACGTTCCCACTGGCGCGCGGTCGTTCGGAGCACCAGCGCCGCGACAGTTCCCGGCTGGTTGAGGATTACGTAGGCAAAGGGTTTCGGGTGCGCGCGGTCCCACGCGTGCGCGACATCAACCGTTACTGTGCGATACGGGTAATCCGCCGCGGACGTGAACGCGAGTCGCCGCTGTTTCACTTCGATCCGATTGATGATCTCAAGATCGCCAGCATCAGCGTAGTCGGCCATATCCTCGACCGTCGGGCGGACGTGAATCGCGCGAACCGTGACGTTGTTCCCGCGACGCGACAGCCAGCGCGCGACAATCCAGACCGCCTCCTGGCTGTCGAGTAGGTCGCGCACAAACGTCGGATCTGTCTCGTCCAAGTTGCGGGTCATTTGCGCCGCCGCCAGTCTTTGTCAGGAACTGGGATATCGATCTCGCGGTCGGCCGCCCAGTCGCGCGCCCAGTCGATCAGCCCGGACATTTCGTCGGCGGTCAGCCACGACAACGACGCCTTGACCGGCGCCAGGTCCTGGAGCGCGCTTTCCTCCAGCCCGAATCGCTCGACCAGCAGATCGCGCGACATTTGCCGGTCAGTCGTCTGGAAACGCCGCGCGCAGATCGGCACGACGACGGACCACCAGTAGCGGGTCTGCTGCGCCCGCGGGCCGGGTCGCGCGGCCGCCTCCGCGATCGTGACCTCGACGCAGAGGCCGTCGGGGAGGTCCGCCAGGCGCAGCTCGTAGGCGTCGCGGTCGAGCACATGCACGCGGCCCTTGATCAGCACGGCGCCGACGGTGAACGCTTCGAGGCTAGTCATGCTCGATCACGATCCGAGCGACATCCGCCATCAGCTCGACGCTGCCGACCAGCGTCAGGATCACGGTCGTCGGCTGGCCGACCTCCGCGGTAATCTCGATCGCGCGGCAGGCGTCCGTGACCTCGACCCCGTTGATCAGCACCTGGGATCCGATCCCGTCGGGCGTCAGGACGACGGCGATCGTGTTCATGCCGCGGCCTCGAGTAACCCGCGCACGTCGTCGAGCTCGCGCGCGACCTCGTCGAGAAACAGCCGCGCGGCGAGCTCGTAGGCCGCCAGGTCGACGGCCTCGCGCGGCACGCGCACGCGGAACAGGTGCAGCGGGGGCGGAAAGCGATCGTTGTAGCTGACGAAATCGCAGAACCCCGCGCCGGTGATCCAGAGGTTGTGCGTCACCTGGGCGCGGTAGTCGGCCGGCAGCGCGCGCCCGCGGATGTAGCCGAGATGGATCGCGGGTTTCGGGCATTTGATCTCGACGATGCCGCCGCGGACCAGGCCGTCGGGTGAACAGCCGGCCTCGAGCTCGTCATGCGCCACGAACCCGACCGGCTTGACGATCGCGCCGGTCGCCGCCTCGTAGGCCGCGCGCGCGACGGGCTCGAGGTCGATGCCCCGCTGCATGTCCTTGCTGACGAAATCCGACTCGGCCGATGCGCCGGTCAGGCGCTCGCACACGAGGCGCAGGCGCAGATCGCGCCGCGCTGCGGCCTCCGCGCCTTTGGTCTTGACCGTCGCCAGCATGTCGGCGGCGACCGATCCGGTGAGCTTGCCCAGCCGGGCGGCGTGCCATTCGGGCGTGCGCTGGTCCTGGCAGACGACGATCACGAATCCGCCTCCGCTTCCCAACGGGCCAATTCGCGCGCGTGCGCGTTAAGGCGGGCCTCAAGCTTGCTGGCACGCGCCTCCAGCGCGGCGAGCTTGTCCCATGGCGGGGCGAGCTGGACGCACGCCTCTGGAATCAAGCATTCATTGACCCAGGCGACGTTGGCATCCTCGACGATGTCGAGCGCGACCTCGTACGAGTAACGCCCGGCCGCGCGCACGTCCGTCGTATAGCCGCGGCGGTTCGGCCCCCACCAGGCGCCATGCTCGATCGACCAGATCAGGAAATTCATACGCCGCAGTGCCCTTCGCAGTCGTTTTCAAACAGGTTCGGCTGCCCGCGTTCGGCCGGCGTCGACAGGTCGACGAGCTCCAGCGGGATCAGCGAACTGTGGACGAACAGCTCGCCGCTCAACGTGTCGCCTTTCAGCCCGTGCCGGATGGCGCGGTCGACCTCGACGGCCTGCGCCCAGCCGGCGGCATCGGTGTCGCGCAGCCGGCGCCAGGTGGCGTCGTCGTGATACGGGCAAAAGGTGCAGGCCGATTTCGGCGGATGCCAGCCGCGCGCGGCGAGCCATGCGAGGCATTTGCTACGGGTCCAGCCCAGATCGATCAGGGGGTACTCATGAGCAATCGTCGGGATGCGCGACGCCCGCATCCGGCTGGCTTCATCGATCGAAATCCCCATCACCTGGATCGCGCGCACCTCGCGCGGCCAGCGTTGCCGGGCAACCAGCCCCAGGAGCTCGCGGACCTTCCGCTCAATCGGGTCGATCTTGTAGTCGCCGGTACATTGCCGGCGGATCATGCCGCGCGACCCGTCGGGGTTTTTGACGAACAGCGGCGGGCGCGCATGTGACCCGCGCTTACTCTCCCGCCGCGTGGCTTTCAAGATCTCGAGATAGAGGTTCCCGGCGCTGATGATATGCACCGGGAACGGCAAGGCCGGCACCAGCCGCGCGAGATGGTCATAGACGCCGCGCGGTTCGGCGCCGGTGTCCGCAAAGATCGCGCAGTCGAGCGGCGGGAGCTCGCCGGCCGCCGCGAGCAGCGCCACCGTGGTCGACTGCACGCCGGCGCCCAGACTCAAGACCCGGATCACTGGCCGCCCCTCGCCAGCGCGCGCTCCTTGAGCGTTTGCCAGGCGTCCGGCGTCACGCGGGCCAGATACATCCGGCAGGGTTCCGACGACTGGGCAAAGGCATCCTCCAGCTTGTCGATGCCCTCGTCGGCGACCGCCTCCATGTCGACCAGCCACTCGGCGTACCCTTCCGGCGGGTCGGGCGCCGGCGGCGCCTCGACGGTCTGCACGTCGATCGCGCGCTGGCCGTCGAGTTCCTCGGCGGTCTGCTCGCCGCCGATCTCGTCGGGGAACGCTTCGCGCAGGCCGGCGGCCTCGGTGCATTTCGTCAGCATCTGCACCGGCGCTTTCGCCCAGCGCGCGTTGGCCTTGTTGTTGTCGCCGAGCGCCACGACCTCGCGGAACAGCACCCGCACGGGATACTCCGCGCGCTGGCCGGCGTCGACGTTCCAGCGGTAGAACGTGATCGCGCACCAGGCCGGCGCCCCGACGCCGGCGTAGGGTTCGAGCGGCCCGTAGTCGGGCGCACTGTGGCCGAGATAGACGCCCGTGCGCTGCGCCGTCGTCCGCAGCTCGTAGATGCCCGGCAGGATCACGTCGCGCCATTCGCCTTTCACCTTGAACGGCACGATATGACACGGTTTTTTCAGCGGGTCGAGGCGCCGCGCGACGCAGTAATCCCAGACCAGCAGGATCGACTCGGGTTTCGCGCCCGGGTACAGGGTGAACAGCGTGCGCCACTGCGCCTGATTGATGCCGCGACGGATCACGGGCTCCGGCAGTTCCTTGATCGTGTCGAGCGCGGTCGATGTCATCTCGCCTCCCCAGGTCAGTCGCAGATCAGCCGACACGGCGCAGCCGGCCGACCGGCGCCCGCGCGATGAATTGGCGCACATCCTCGCCGGCCCAGCGCCGGCGGGAATCGATCGACGGCAGCGACGGGATCGGGAACGTGCCGACGGCCAGCTTGCGGTAGATCGAGCGCCGGCTGGTGCGGAGCGCCCGCGCCACGTCGTCGATAAAGCACACGTCCGGGATGTCGAGGGTCGCGGTCATGCGGCCTCCTTGACGGTTTCGCGGATCGCGCGCATCACCGCGCCGGTCGTCACCCCCAGGACATCGGCCAGCGCCTCGACGGTCGAGTAGCGCGGGTCGGCGACCTTGCCGGCGTCGAGCTGGCTGATCGTGGTCTGTTCGACATTGGCGAGTTTCGCGAGTCGGGCGCCGCTCGCGAACCCCTGCCGTTCGCGGAGTTCCTTGAATCTCATAACCCGGGCAGGATAGGAAATCAAATCCTACGTTGTCAAGACGGTAATCCGCATACAGGAATACAGTGTGCCACCGCGGCACGCGTCACGCTTTCAGCGGCCGGCCTGTCAGGATTTACTTCCTAAATTATGGTAGAGTGTTCGACGACTCCACTGCGGGAAGGGAGAAACTTGCAGCTACCGGCAGGATTGATTTCCTACAATAGCCATGTGACCTCTGAGGATTTGTGGCGCGACGTTGGCTGGCACCTCCGCGATGTACGCGAGCGGCAGGGCAAAAAGTGGCTGCACGTCGCGACGGAGGCCCGGACGAGATTTCAGGGCAAGCTGGATCCGAAAACCATCCAGGCGATCGAGCGCGGCGAGCCCGGGCAGATCGACAAGCTGGAACTGCTGGCGCAGATCCTGGGCCTATCTATCGTCGACGTGCTTTCGTCGGTGCTGAAAGACGCGGAACAGCGCCCCACGCCAGAGGCCGCCGCGCTGTTGCGCTGTTTCGAGCACCTGGGCGTGGTTGATCGGCGGCTGTTGCTGGAGTCGGCGCAGCGCCTGCTCGAACAGCATGAGGCCCGGACGCGGCTGGAGTTACAGGTTGCAGCCGCCGCAGCCAATCCAGCACCAGCGCCCGGTCGGCGACCGACGCCGCCGCGAACAAGGTAAGCAGCTCCCGTTGGAGCGTCGACAGTCCTGCCATAACCGCGCGCTCCCCGGGACATCGTGCAAGGTGAGGCCGCCGCGCCGAAAGACGACACGGTAAGAAAAGTACGACCAAAAAGCAATACGTCTAGGACTAAAGCCCTAGCACCTCAACAGGGATTACCCGCTATGCATTTCTACATCCTCGACGGTCACGACCCGATCCCAGAGCCCGACGTGTTGGTGTGGGGTCGCTGGCTAGAGGCCGCCGGCGACGCGCGGATCGTCGGCAAAACACGAGTCGGCGATCAGGACGTTTCGACCGTGTTCCTTGGCCTCGATCACCAGTACGGCAGCGGGCCGCCGCTGCTGTTCGAAACGCTGGTCTTTCCCGAAGGTGACGACTGTCAGCGGTACAGCACCTGGGATCAGGCGGTCGCCGGGCACGACGCGACGGTCGGCCGGCTGCGCCGCGAACTACTTACAAAGGATCAGGAATGAGCATCTACGACGGCTACAAAGGGATCAAGGTTGAAGGATCGACGATCCGCGCCAGCGTCAGCGTCGGCAGCGGGCCGGGCAAGCGGCAAAAGGTCAAGCGGTTCAAGCCGGGCACGCCGATCAAGACGATCACGGACTGGCAGGATCGGACGCGGGTCGCGCTGCGCGGTGGCGTCATCCCAGACGCGAAACACCGCCTCGAGTTGGATGCGACCTTCTACCTCGAGGCCATGCGGGCGCAGCTCGCGAGGTCGTCCTATGCCAGCTTGGTTTGCGAGATCAACGCCTGGCTCCCCGACCTTGGACACATCCCCCGCGACCAGATCACACGCGCGCAAATCCTCGCCCTGCGCCAGCGCTGGTTGACCGTCCCGCGCGGCGGGTCGACGGCGCGCGCCGGCACGCGCGAAGCGAAGCCGCACGCCCCCAAGACGTGCAATCACCGGGTCCGGGCACTGCGCGGGCTGTATCACTATCTCGACGGCAGCAAGGCGCCGACCCCGTGTGACGACATTCCGAAGCTGTCCGAGCCAGCGCCCGATCCGAAGTTCGTCAGCCCGGCGACGGTGCTGACCGTTCTGGGCAAGCTCACCGATCCCAAGACCCGCGCCCGCCTGATGGTCCTGGCCTCGACGGGTCAGCGCCCCTCGCAATTGATGCGCGCGACGCCGGCGGATGTCGACCTGGTCCGCGGCTACTGGTTCGTCCGCGCGGGCAAGGGCGGGAACCCGATCCCGATCAAGCTCACCGGCGATATGGTCGTCGCCTTTCAGGTGTTCGCCGCCGCGGAGGCCTGGGGCGTCTACGACAATTCCGACCACGCCAAACGGCTGCGCGCCGCCGGCTGGCCGGCCGACGTGCGGCCGTACAACACCAAACACACGGTCGCGATCACGTTCGCCGAATCCGGCGCCGATTTCTCCGACATGCGCGACTGGTTCGGCCACCAGGACGAAAAGAGCACCCGGATCTATACCGGGCACATCCTGTCGCGGTCGACGCAGATGGCCGAGCGCCTGACGGGTCGGTTCGGCTGGACGGCGGCCAGCGTCGCGGCGACCAGCGCGGCTACCACACTGGTAGCCACTGGTAGCCGCCAGCGTCCCGACGGGACACGACTGGTCAAAAATAGGCGCAATTTGTCACAGGCCGAAAACGGCCCGATCGCGAGCGGTTCCACGGGGAAACGGTGATTTTAGGCCCGGTTTTGTTGAGGTATGGTGGTTGCGGGGGCGGGATTTGAACCCGCGACCTTTGGGTTATGAGCCCAAAGGAACATCAAAAAAGCCCCGCCAAAGTGGCACTGGTAGCCGGACTGGTAGCCGTCACCGGTGATACGGGCACCGGAAATGCTCAAGACTGATCAGCGCCCAACACACGTATTCCGGCACGTTGACGTTGTGCGGCCCGCGTCCGAAGTCCGCAGCACAACGGAGCGTCCGCAGCGCGCGGCCGCGCCACTCGACAACCGGCAACTGAGCGATCGCGGCTGCGCGCTGTCGTGCCGCATGTTCGCCGCACAATTCGACGAACGCATCCCGCGTCCGTCGGAGGCACCGTTCCGCATAGCGGATGTAGGTAAACGACATGGCGATCAAACGGTAGAGGGTCTGATAACGGCGGTTATGGTAACGGGCTATGCCCCGACGCCCGACACATTATCGCGACATCACGGTCGGCCTGACGCCGGCGCAGTATGCGTACCTCGCCGCGGAGGCCGCGGCCCGCACGACCAGCATCGCGCAGCTCATTCGCGAGATGCTGACGGAGCACCTCCCGCCGTTGCTCAACGTGCCAGCCACGCCGCGCAAGCTTAGACGCCGGTCCCCAGGAGCTGCTTGATCCACGCCGACGCCGCGACCGTGTTTTTGAGCTGCGGCAGATCGCCGATATAGAACCCCTTGATCGCGTTCACGTCGGCCTGGTCGAGGCCCAGCTCGATCAGGTCCGCATCCGGCCAGGATTCGAGCTGCACCCGAAACGCATCGCCCTGCTGGACGGAGTCGCGGATCAGCGTCGCCAGGTTGCCGGCCGTCGCCTTGATGCTGTCCGCCGTGACCGGCTTCCCCGCTTGCACGATTGCCATAGTCGTATCCCTTTCAGTAAATCCGATGCACGCCGATCGCGATGGCGCCCGCAATCAGGTTCTGCGCCGCGCCGCTGCTCTGATAGAGCTGGAGCGATAACCGCTGCATAGTGGGCGCATAGTAGAGCGTCGACAACTGCTGCAACGTCCCGACGCCGAGCCCGTTGACCACGGGCGCGACAAACGAATAGCCGGGCGGAAACATCAGCGTGGCGTCGTTGATCGACAGTTGCATCCCGCGCCAGCCGACGTTGTTTTCCGGCCAGGTGACCTGGGCGCGGATGTCGTACGCGCCCGGCCCGGGCATCCAGATCTCGGTATCGTTGGCGGCGTGCATGGACATCGGGTCGAATCCCTCGGTCCCGAATTGCACCTTGGCCCAGACACTCGGCCCCCAGGAAAAACTGACGCTGTTCCAGAGCGCGCACGCGTACTGCCGCGCCTGGTCGCCGCGCGCGATTTCGGCGTCCACGCTGTCGAGTAGGTTTTTAATGTCGTCTTTGCCCCAGACCGTGCCGACGGCGTTCGACCCGTCGTCGTCGACCAGGGCGTTATACCAGGTGCGGTCGAGCGCCATTTATCCGGCCCCCCCTTCGCGCCCGCGCAGCCGGCGCAGTAGATCCGCGAATGTATAGATCTTGTTGCTGGCCTCGACCGTCCGCAGCGCGGCGACGCGCGCCAGGCCGCCGGTGATCGCGATCTCCGAAAAGCCGACCCGCTGGATCCGAAACGTGCCGCTAATCGGCGGCGTCGTCATGGTCACGGAGATCAGCCGGCCGACCTCGCACGACGGGTCGCGGGTCTGGAACCGCAGCGTCCGCCGCGGATCCTTGCGGTCGGTCAGCAGCGCGCGCGCGTAGTTCAACAGCTCCGCAGAGGTCATCCGCGAGTCGGTAAAGGGTTCCTCGACGATGCCGTAGGACGCGGGCAGGCCCAGCCGCGCGGCGAACGCCGCCTGGGCCGCGGTGTCCTCGACCTCGACGCGAATCGTAACGGCGTCGCCGGCCGTGACCGCGCGGATCAGCGCGCCGGCGCCGCTGACCGGGATCCCGACCAGGCGCGCGACAACCAGGACCTGGGCGCCGTGGCGAATTGTCGCCGTGATCGATCCCTCGCCGAGCGCCGGGAGCCCAGTCAACTGGCCGCCGCTGGCGCCGGTGTAGCGGATCGGCATGGTCCCGACCGCGGCCCAGCCGGCGCCGCCGTCGGCGACGAACGGCGCGATCGAAGTCACTGGCAGCGTCGTCGACCCGACCGGCACCTGGGCATTCGTCGGCGCCACGCCCGCCGTGTCGGTCGTCGGGACATTGGCGCCCAGCGCCGCGTCGGCGACCGTGTCGGTATAGTCGACCGGCGGATTCGTCACCAGCAGCTTGAGCTGCGCGCCGCCGGCGGCCGTGCGGTAGATCTTCGTCCCGGTCATGCCGGCCGGCGCCGCCTGGATATTGCGAATGACCACGGCGTTAAACGACGCGACCGGGCCGGCCGGATACTGCGGGCGCGCGACGATCGCCGCGTCGGTGAAATTGTTGGCGGTCGTGTTCCAGCCGTTGATCGTCGGCACGCCCTCGCTGAGATAGTTCTTTTCGCTGTAGTAGACCGCGCCGCCGTTCGTTGTTCGGTAGATCTGCGTTTGCAGGATCTTCGCGAGGCCGGTCGACTGGAGCCCTGGGTTGTAGCTGTACCCCGTCACCGGGTCGACGACCGGGATCCCGAAATAGAGTTCCCATTCGCTGCTGTCGACCGTGTAGTAGGGGGTCGCCGGGCCGAGCGCGTAGCCGCCGCCCTCATACAGGACGGCGACCCGCCAGGAGTAACTCCCGCCCGGCGTCATCCCGGGCGGCATCACGACCGATCCGCGCGACCGCGCTGTCGTCGGGAACAGCGACGGCGCCGTCGATCCCGTCGTCGCGGTCGCCTGCGGCCCGGTCAGCGTTTCGCCGGCGGCGTTCGTGAACGTCTGCGCGTACTTGTAAATGCCGGGCGCCAGCCCGGCGCCGTTCGCGACCCGCACGTCGAGCGGGGACGACGGGATCGACGCGACCCCGACCAGCGCGCCCGTGCCGCCGCGCCCCTTGACGCCGGTATAGGTCACGCGCGTCGCGGCGACCTCGACGATCCCGCCGGCGTCGCTGTACCACCCATCGTCGGTGACCGGCAGCTCCGCGGCGCCGCTCGCCACGTCAACGAACGCCTGGCCGCCCCCGCCGCGCGCCAGGATCCGCGTCACGACCTGGCTGAGATCTTCCGATAGCACATGACCGCTGGAGCCGCGCGGGTTCGCGTCCGTGATCGGCGCCGCGGTGACGGACTCGGTCAGGCCCGCGTGTATGTCGCCGTCGTAATCGGCGTACCAGTACGCGCCGATCCGCTCGCAAATCGCGGTCAGTGCAGTCGCGACGGTGTCGTTGGTGAACGTGATCGCGTCGATCAGCGGCAGGCCGGCGGCGACGTTCTTGACCGTGAACCCGGGCGCGAACCGCGACACCACGTCAATGATCATCGCGGTCGCGGTGACGTTCTGATAGTTGAACAGCACGCGCAGCCGGTTCAGGAGCCAGGTATGGTCGATCAGCGCCAGGTCGTAGGCAACGTTTTTCTTGATCGACTCGTACAGGACGCTGGTTTCGAGAATCCGCCCGCCGAATAGTTGCGAGTTGGTCGAGCGGTCGCCGGTATAGAGATCAAAGAGTTGCCCGGCGACGGGCGCGAACCCGTGGACGCGGACGGCGCCGGTGTCGGGCGCATCGTTCAGGACGTGCGCGACCTGGGCGGCCTCGATCCTGACGTTGCGGGTCCGGTCGACGCCGCCGACGATCGCCAGCGGGATCGGTTCGTAGTAGTTCAGCCGCGCGGCGTTCAGCCGCATCACGTTCAGGCGCGCGCAGCCGGGAACGTGCAGATGGGATGGCATCTAGAACCGCACGCCGTTCCGGCGCATCTCGTCGACCAGGGCTTTCGAGATGTCACCCGCCTCGGTGCTGTTGACGTTGACGTTCAGCGTGTTGCCGGTCGACGACATCGTCGGCAGTAGCGTCTTTTGCTGGTTGCGGAAGTTGTACGGGTCGAGGCCGATCTGACTGCCGGTCGCGACGCCGGCCGCCTGGTACGACTCGAACAGCGCCTTGCCCGCCTGGAGTTTCTCGAACAGGCTATCGGTCTGGTGCACGGCGCTCGACATCGCCACGGATAGCCGCTCGACCGACGCGGTGGCCTGCTCGACCGGCGGGGGCACGGTCTGCCAGGCGCCCGCCATCCGCTGCGTTTCCGCCTCGTACGCCGCGGTTTCGGCTTTCATTTTTCCAATGTCCGCGACGATCGCGTCAGCCGTGACGGTGAACTTGGTCCCGATGCTCGCAAACTCCGACCCCAGCCCGCTGACGACCGGGCCGATCGACACGGTCGCGGTGTAGAGATCGCGCATCGCTTGCGGGGCGATCTCGCCCGTGCGCGTATACGCGGCGATCGCCTCGCCCAGGACGGCGTTCAGCTTGGTCTGTTCCTCTTGCGTCATTCGCGTCAGGTTGCCGACGCCGCCGAGCGCCGCCTGGTACTCTTGCGCCTTGGTGATGCTGTCGGTCCCAAACATCGACGCGCGGAGTTTCTCTTGCGCCGCCGCTGCGGCCTCCGTCTTGCGGGTCGCCTCATCCTCCGCAGCGGTCTGCTTTTTCTTTTTCGCGACGTAGTACTCGATCGCCTCGGCGCTCATCCCGTACTGCGTTTCGAGCTGCTTGACGGTCGCCGTGTGATTGTCGAGCGCGGCACTGATCGCCGGCAGTTCCTCGCGATGTTTGCGGATCGCCTGTTCCCAGAGCGCCTGGCGATGGATCGCGGTGTCGACCGCGGCCGTCCCCGCCTTGACCGCGTCGTAATTGATCTTGATTGCCTCGGTCATGTCGGTGATCGTGCGGCCGGCATTCTTCGAGGCTTTCGCGAGCACGTCGGCTTTCGCGCC
>Ga0209593_10000937_pt1 | contig 12775 bp, 18 predicted proteins | sample PPLLaktember2015_3_FD_187260 | JGI IMG/M metagenome (GOLD analysis project Ga0209593, IMG submission 187260) | Freshwater sediment microbial communities from Prairie Pothole Lake near Jamestown, North Dakota, USA - PPLs Lake P7 Core (6) Depth... | ecosystem: Environmental > Aquatic > Freshwater...
AAAATAATGGGAGCCCGGTGGCGCGCCAGCTCTCGCTGCTGATCCGCCCCGCCTTCGTGCCCTCCGGCGACAACGTGTTCGTGTGGAGCGACTGGAGCAATATCGAGGCGCGCGTGCTGCCCTGGCTCGCCGGCGACGAGCCTGGCGCGCTGGCGCGGCTGGAGATCTTCCGCGCCGTCGACGCCAACCCGAAGCTGCCTGACCTCTACGCCCGCACTGCTGCAACGCTGTCGCATTTGCCGATCGAGCAGGTCACCAAGCCGATCCGCCAGCGCGGCAAGGTCGCCGAACTGGCGCTCGGCTTCGGCGGCGGCGTCGGCTCGCTGCAGGCGATGGGCGCCGGCTATGGCCTGCACGTTTCCGACGCCGAGGCGCGCGCCACGGTCAAGCTGTGGCGCGAGGCCAATTCGTGGTGCGTCGACTTCTGGCACACGCTCTCGGACGCGGTCGAGCAGTGCATGCGCCTGCCCGGCGTGCCGCAGCGGGTCGGGCGGCTGCACTACATCTATCGTCGCGACTACCTCGGCGGCTCGCTGTTTACTGTGCTGCCCTCCGGCCGCCTGCTTACCTACCGCGCGCTCTACGCCGAAACGGTCGACGAGTATGACGACGACGGCGAGGTGATCGGGCAGAGCCGCGCGCTGCGCTTCACCCGCGGCTATGGCCGCATCAAGCTATGGCATGGCCTCTTATGCGAGAACGCCGTGCAGGCGGTCGCCGCGGATGTTCTGCGTGGCACTCTGGTGCGCCTGGAGCGGCGCGGCGCCATGGTGCGCCTGCACACCCACGACGAAGTGCTGCTCGAGTGCCCGCGCGAGGAGGCTGACAACGTCGAGGTCGGCCTGCGCGACACCATGCGCGAGGGGTTCGACTGGAGCGAGGGCCTGCCGCTGATGAGCGAGGAGACGCAGGCGTATTACTACAGCAAGCACCCTGGGAGCGTCGGGCTATGAAGGAGCCACTGATCTATCCGGTGTCGGTCCCGCGCGACGTCTCCGAGATGTTCGAGAAGCTCACCTTCCGGGTGATCGCCACTGGCAAGGTGCGCTACTCGGCGCGCGCCATCCTGCACGCGATCCGCTGGCACTACGAGATCGAGCGCGGCGTGCGCGAGTTCAAGTGCAACAACAACTGGACCCCGACGCTGGCGCGCTGGTTCATGCGCAAGTATCCGTACACGAACGGTTTCTTTGAGATACGCACCGCGCGGCTGCCGCGTGCGGAGCTGGAGAACGGCAATGCGCTCGATCGCTGACCTGCGCCCCTACCAGCAACGCATCGCCACTCACCTCTACGAGCAGAACGAGGCGATGTGCGTGCTCCGCCCTGGCGGGGGAAAAACGATCGCCGCGCTCACCGCGATCGCCGATCTGATCGACCAGGGTGAGATCCGCCACGCGCTGATCATCGCGCCCAAGAGGGTCGCGCGCGTGGTGTGGCCGGACGAGATCGGCGAATGGGCGCACACCGCCGGGCTGACCTATGCCGTGCTCGACGGCGGGCCGGAGCAGCGTTTGAAGCTGTTGCAGCATGCGCCCGATCGCGACCTGACCATCGTCGGCCTCGACGTGGTGCAGTGGCTGATGGAGGCGCTCGTAGCCTACCACACCGACCATGCGCTCTACGACCTGCTGGTGATCGACGAGGCCAGTCGCCTGCGCAATCCGAAGGGCGAGCGCGCCAAGGCGCTGGCGAAGTATGCGCATCACTGGCGCATGATCTGGGGCTTAAGCGGCACCTTGCGGCCGAGCGGCCCGCTCGACCTGTTCATGCCGGCGCGCGTGGTGACCCGCGGCAAGCTGTGGGGGCGCTCGTTCTGGAAATGGCGCGAGCAGCACTTCTATCCGACCGACTACAACGGCTACGACTGGAAGCCGCTGCCCGGCGCCGAGGAGAAGCTCAACGCCGAGCTGGCGCCGCTCACCGTGACGGTGGCCGAGGGCGAAATGCCGATCGTCACACCGACCGTGGTGCTCGACCGGGTCGAGCTGCCGCCGGCCGCGCGCAAGCAGTATCGCGACATGCAGGCGAAGCTGATGGCGCAGACCGATGATGAAACCGTCCTGGCGGCTTCGGCTGCGATCGCCACCGGCAAGCTCGCCCAGATCGCGAACGGCTTCGTCTACGGCGACGACAACTTCGTCAACGACATTCACGAAGTAAAGCGCGAGTGGCTCAGGGATCTGATTGCCGAGGCGAGTGAGCCGACCCTGATCGTCTACGAGTATCAGGCCGACTGGCGCATGCTGGAGCACGAGGTCGTGCTGGCGACCAAACAGGCGTTCCGCTACCTCGGCGCTGGCGTGTCAGACAAGCAGGCCGCTGCCAATATTGAGGATTGGAACGCCGGCCGGCTCAAGTTCATGGGATTGCACCCCGCATCAGGCGGCCACGGCCTCAATCTGCAGCACGGCGGCGCCGACATGGCTTGGATCTGCCCGACCTGGTCGCCGGAAATGTGGGAGCAGACCATCGCGCGCCTGGCGCGGCCAGGGCAGCAGCGCCCGGTGGTGGTGCGGGTGTGCGTGGCGGCCGATACGGTCGACGAGCTGAAGCTCGACCGCGTGCACTTCAAGATGGGCGCGCAGGAGGCGTTCGAAGCATGGCTGCGCCGTTGGCACGCGGATGCTGCTGGTCGTACAGCTCCAGCGTGCCCCGCAGCGTGACCGGGATCGCGTCGATGATCTTGTCGCGCGTATCGTCGTCGGCGCGCGCCAGCATGGCAGAGATCGCGCGGAGGAACGTGAGCAGGACCACGGCCTGCTCCTGCCCGCGCAGTAGCGGCTCGATCTTGTCGTGCAGGTCGTCGATCTTGTGCAGGACGAGGTCCGGGTCTTTTTTCATACGTGAACCCTTGCGCGCGTCATCATGTGGCCGCAGCTGATCCCGGTGTGATAGGCGCAGTAGGTCTTGCCGGCGGTCGGCGCGCCGCAGAACAGATAGGGCACCCGGTCGCCGTGCGGCCAGCGGCACGTGTTGTCGTTGAGCTGCAGCAGGGTCAGCCTGCCGCGCTCGGCCGGCGCGTCGTCCGCCATCACGCGCCAGCGCGGCAGCACGCACGGCACCACCTCGGCCTCGATCGGCGCCGGCGTTGACGCCACCAGGGTGATCTGGCGGCGCCGCTTGTCGCCGCGGAATACCTTACGCTTACGCTTGGTCGTGCGCTCCGGCAGTCCCATTCTGCGGGCCTTTCCGATGCAGGCGTTCTTGGTCAGCGTGACCCTAAACTCTTCCGACAGCACCTCCGCGATCATGTCGAACGACAGTCTGTCGTTGCGGTGCAAGGCGCGCAGTCGCGCCATGCGATCGTTCGACCAGTCCATGTCTCCGTTGCGCTGCATAGCCTATTTCTTGCTCCTCATAAATGCGCGGACTTTCTCGACGGTGGAGCGACGCGGCTCGCGCCCGGTTTCCAGTCGCGGCAGCAGGTGACCGTCGTTGGCCGCCAGGATCCCGAACTTGGTTCGGTCGAGTCCATGCTTGGTCCGATAAGCATTGATCTCGTCGAGCAGTTTCCGCACGTCGGTATGAATTTTTCGCGCCATTTTATCGTTTCGTCTGCTCGGTATCCGACACATCTAAAATTTCGTAATCGCGCCTAAAGTCCGCGTCCGTCTCGTGCTCGATGCCGCCGGGGGCGCGGATCAGCCAGTCGCCGATCGCCATCTCCTTGGGTTGCCCGGCGCCGGGCCACGCGGCGGGCCACAGCGCCAGCACGCCGTCGCGCATCGCGGTGACGTTGAGCACCCAGAGCGGCCGGGGGCTGCTGCGGTCCTTGTATTGCCAGACGTCCCAGACCTCTGGCTTCAGTCGTGCGCGCATGCGTTAACTCCGCGTTAGGTAATGGGTGTTATCCCATTGCCGCGTCCACATCAATGGGAGTTATGCCATGACCACGCTCGCCGCCATCGCTTGGGGCCTGTCGTTCGCCACCCTCGCCTGCGTCGTCAACCTGTGCATCATCTCGACGATCCGCGGCGAGCCGCCGCGCGACGAGGAGTAGTTATCCACAGCCTGATGTAGCAGTTGACACCCTGTATCAGACGTGCCATATAGGGTCATCAACAACGGAGACGACCAATGACAAGTGCTATCGACCACATCCGCAGCGAAGTTCTGACGGAGCTGGCCGACCGCTACACTGCGCTTCCCGACCACTATCGTCAGCATGTCCGCTTTGCCGACGAGACTACGCTGCGCCGCGTATGGCAGCTCGCGACCGCCGACGCACCCGGCCACGACATCTGCCTCGCTCTCGGGCTGGAGCCTGTCGCATGACCCAGAAGCAGTTCAACGCCGCCTGCGAGCGGCTCGGTATCGAGAGCCACCGCCGCGCCGCGCGCGTGCTCGGGCTCGGCCGCTCGACCGTGATCCGCTACGCCTCCGGCCGCACGGCAGCGCCAGAGAGCATCAAGCGCCTGCTCACCATGCTGGTGAAGCACGGTATTCCAGAGGAGTTCTTGCGATGACTGGCTTTGTCCGCCAATTCGCGCTGCTGGTAGCCTCAACGCTTCCGGCCGCAGCGCAGCACATCCAGGATCACGACACGAGGACTGGAATGACCTGGTTCCCTACTGAGATAACGCTGGTCAAAACGATTAAGATCGAGGGGCCGGTCCCGCATCGTCAGGGCATGACCTCGATATTGCAGTTCTGGGTTCCGCCGGCCGCCGCCAGTGAGCATCAGCCGATGACGGCACCCGGCACCGTACCGATCACGATCTATCGCAGCCGCCCGATCGGCTCAACCACACCCAGCAAGCCCGCAATGATGTAGACGCAAACGATCACGACGATCACGACGATCAGCACGTTGATGATCGTGTGAAACGGCGCAGGCAGCGGGATTAGCGGGAGGAGCTGTTGCACACCCCAAAGGATTACGCCGAGTACGATGAGGGTCAGGATCACAGAGATCAGTGTACCGATCATGGTCGTCTCCTATCGTCGCACTCCGCAGCGTTGTGCCTGCAGTGTCGACCGCGCCAGACGGCGGCACTCCGCCTCGGCGTTGATTGCGTCGATCTCGGCGCGGTCGTAGTAGGGCGGCGGGCGCGTGATGACCTCGTCGCCGCGCCCGAACCACCCGCCACCAATGGATGCGCAGCCCGACAGCAGCAAGGCCATCAGGGCTGCGCGGATCATGGCGGCTGTGTCTTGGTCAGGAAGTCGGCCAGTGTCAGCGGCGGCTCGCCCTCGATCGCGCGCAGCCTATTCTCGTGGTCGTACAGTACGGTCGCCTCGGGCGCGGGCTTCGGCATGACAGTAGGCGGCGGCACGTAGGGATCGGGCACGCCGCCATCGTAGAGCCATTCGTCATATTCCGCGCGGTCCCGGTTGGCCGGATCGTTCGGGATGCACGCGCCATCTTCGGTGCGGATCACGACATCGGTCGCGGTGAGTTGATATTCTGCCATCACAACCTCGCGTCCATTGTAAGACCCGAAAGACCGTCCGCGACGTTCTGGAAATAACACCGAGCAGGTCCAGCCACTGAAACAACAGATTGTAAAACAACATGCTCGTTTGATACTGCACCTATAACTGGGACGCCTGTGTTTACTGTATTCCAGCTACCTATAATCGCTCCAGTAGGTGCTGCCCGCATCTGGACTGGATGCTGTTGTGACCAGTTAAAATATGTACCTGTTACTCCATAAAACTCTGCGTATACGTAATTCCCCGTCACCATTTTGTAATAATACCGTCGCGCCAACTGCAACTCCTGATCATACGGCCGCATGATCAGCGGCGATTGCGCTGCGGTCGGAGCCTGCGTGCCGGGAAGGATGGTGACGCCAGTTATATAAATAGCGTTCCCGCTAGTGGCGAAAAAATTGGTCGCAGTCGGGCTACAAAACTTATTCCCCGCTTGCCACGAGCCCGCGGCTTGCTGCCAGTTGGTCCCACAACGCGACGAAAATCCAACAGTAATTCCGAGAGCGTTATTCTTGGCCCATGTACCCGCTGTATCGCCGGGAATGGTGACTGTCTTGTATTGCCATCCACCCGCGACAGACAATGCGACATCCGTTACATAGCTGCGGGTGCCGTTCCGCGCCGACACACTCAGTGTACCAGTGATACTGGGCCACACCCAAAAGCCAACGGTAATCGGCATTGCGTCTGCTGCGCCCCATGAAAGCCGCGCGACGCGGTAGCCCTCGCAGTTCTGGAATATGTGAGCAATGTCGTTCGCGCTGCTGCCAATGTTCCCGCCAACCGTAGATTGCATAAATATGCTATTGGACAAGCCCGTAGGACCAGCCGCTATTTGGCCTGCCTGAACCGCCGCCGTCGCGGGGACATGATTATACTGCATCCACCAGCCATCGACGACGACATGCGCGCCGCCGTTCGACAGGGCGAATGCTGTCGCCCCGCGCTCTTGGCTCACATCCATCGAGCCGTTGATCTGCATCCCGTTGTAGGCCAGCGCGTCGAACGGCGCGGCGGCGATGTTGTTGCACGCGACGGTCTTCTCCGCGTCCGTGTATGTCTGCGCCGCCTTGACCGACACGACGCCGAGATTGTTGGCAGCGTCGATGGCGTTGTTGGCACCCGTGCCGCCCGCGATGATCGGGCGCGGCGCGTTCAGGTCGGTTTCGACGTCGGCGACGTTGGCGTTGTACTTCGTGCTCTCGATCGTCGTATCCGCCACCGCATTGGTGCCGGGCGGCCTCGTGTAGATACCTGATCCGTCGCGCGGCATGGCGCCCTCCTACCTGTTCGTGGATGACGGCGCCAGCGCAGGCGCGCCCGACAGCAGATGCACGATCGAATTGCGCACGCCGGCTTCGGTCGCGTCGCGCGCCGGCGTGGCTGCGAGGATCTGTTGCACCAGGCGCTGCAATGCGGCCGGGTCTTGCGTCGCCATCAGCGCCGCGATGCGCTCGCGGTTGCCGGCGCTGACGTTGCGGGTCAGCGCACGCGCGGCCTCCTGCAGGCCGCGGCTGGCAATACCGGTGAGCGTGGTGTCGAGTGGGATCTTGCCTTCGCCCGCGTCGAGCGCCTTCGCCGCCAGCAGCCGATCGGCGGTCTGCGGCCCCTTCACGACGTCCTGGTAGGTGTTGGCGAAGGTGCGTTCGCGCTCCATCACGGCGCGCAGCGCGGCGGCGCGCTCCGGCCCGAACACGGTCGCCAGCTTCTGCGCGTTCCAGTCCTGCGGCTGGCCGAGGATGCGCTCCAGCGCGGCGAGGTCGTGGCGGTTGGTGCCGACGATGCGGTCCAGCTCGTTGCGTGTCGCCTCGCGGAAACGGAACGGCTCGGCCGACGGCCCGACATTGGTCCCCTTCGGCTGCGCCGTCTCGGTCATCACCCGTTCGGCCTCGGCCGGGCGCACCACGTTCTCGCGATCGGTCTGGAAAATGCGCGAGCCCGGGCTCGAGGTCTGCGCGGCGCGCTCCTGCGCGCCCAGCTCGGCGTACTGGCTGTCGATCTGGCGGATGCCAGGGACTTTCGCGTGCATCTCCTGTGTCAGCCGCCGGTAGCCCATTTCCAGCTCGCGCCGGACCTCCGGGTTGTCGGCTTCCGCGATCATGCCGCGCACGGCATTGCGCGCGGCCTGCAGGGCGCGCGGGTGCGGGTCGAGGTGGCCGGGGTTGCCCGGGATGTCGAGCATGGCGCGGACTTGGCGCAAGGCGGCCTGCTCCGGGCCGCGCGAGTTGACGATCCGCGTCTCGATCTCGCGCGCGAGCGCGGTGTTGTCGATCGCGCGCGCGTTGGCGAACGCAGCCTCGTACTGCGGCCCCAGCTCCTGCATGCGGGAGCGTACGCCGGCGGCGATGTCCTCCGGCACGCCGGCCGGCCCGAACGTGGCCTCGATGTCGCCGGTGATGCGCTGCCCCTGCGCGGCGTTGCGCCCCTCCAGCGCGCTGGTCAGTGCCGTCTTGCCGGGGCCGCCCGCCCCGCTGCGCGCACCTTGCGCAACGCCGGTCATCGACGGCCCGGCGTCGGGCAGCATGGCGCCGGGAATGTTCGGCAGGTTGCGCAAGCCGGCGGCGTCGGCCTGGCCGGCCTCGGCGAGCGCCTTCGGGATGCCGCCGAAGAAGCCGCGATCGGCCGCGGCGCGATAGGCCGAGCCGCCGACGGCGCCGATCGCGGGCGCCGCCGCGCCGACGCCGGCGCCGAGAATGGCGCCCATGCCGGCGTTGCGGGCGTAGTCTTCGGGAATGCCGCTGTAGGTCGTTCCGGCGCCCTGTAGCGCGCCCAGACCGAGACCTTGCGCCCCGCCCGTGAAAGCCTGACGAGCGAGCGTAGCCCCCGCAGGAGCAGCGCGCAGGATGCCTGCACGGATCAGGCCCGCCGCATTGGCGGCGCCGCCGGCCAGCTCGGACCCGACCGAGGACCAGGGATGCTTGGCGCGCATCTCCTCATCCTTGGCGTGGAGTCGCGCCAGCGCCTCGCTGTAGCTCTCGCTGCCGCGTGCCGCAGCGCCCAGCGCCGAGGCGCGGTTGCCCAGGCCGAACGTGGCCGAGTTGGCCGCCATCGCGGCCAGGTTGCCGACGTCGCTGCCGGTGAACGACTTGTCGGGCGTGTTTACGCCCGGCGGCGAGACGATCGTGTACTCGCCCGCGGTCGGCCCGGTGCCGGCGTTGCGCGGCGGCGGTTCTGCGCCCGGCGGAACGATCGTCCACTCGTCATCCGAGGCCATTAGAACAGATCCTCTTCGTTCTCCCAGTGTCCGCCCATCACGCGCTGGCGAACGCCGGTGCGATTATTGATGCGCAGTGTCCCTTCCGGCACCGTCGGCCTGCCGGCGTCGGTGACCGGCACGCGGCGGCCTTTACGCTCCTCGCGCCAGTCGTCGATCACCTTCTTGCGATCGCCCAGCGCGTGGTAGAACGTCTCCTCCTCGGTCTTGCGGCGGAATGCCTTGTCGCGGATGGTCTGCTCGTTGTCGCCCGGCTGCGGGAAGTAGGCCTTCATCTTGTTGGCGATCTCGCTGGCACCGAGCACCGCGCCGCTCTCGTCGCGCAGCACGGCCTGCGCCCAGGTAAAGGCGGCGTTCTGCGCCTTCTGGTATTCCGGCGACACCCAGTAATTGCCGCCGATCGGCAGCTTGCCTTTGGCGGTGTCGACCAGGCCGGCGAGAATGCTGGCGTCGCCGAGCTGGCTCGACGCGACGACCGCGCGCTGCATGAACTTGACCGTCTTGGCCTGCGTCTCGGTCAGGTTCTCCTTCTTCGGGCTGCCTGGCGCCACTTCCCACGGCCCTTGCGGCGTCGTTGCCGTCGCCGGCCTGGCCCGGTAGATCGTGCCGTCGATCACCTTCTCGTCCCATGTCCCGGCCTCGCGCTCGGCCTTGGCGATGTTCAGCCCGGCCTGGGTGACGTCGCGGCGCGCCTTCTCCAGCGCCACATCGCGCGGCTCGCCGCGCTCGAAATACATTTTCTCCAGTTCGGCCTGCGTCTTCTCGGCGCCGAGGCGCTTGACCAGCTGCTCGGTCTTGCGGTCTTCGGTCTCGCGGGTGAACTTGTTGTAGTCGTCCGTTTCCTTTTCCCAGCGTTGGCGCTGGTGGGTGTAGTCGGTTTCGCGCCGCTGCATCAGCTCGGTGCGGATTTTCTCCTCGATGTCGAACTGCTGCTTGGCGAACGCCTTCCCGTGCTCGCTGCTGTTGCGGCTGTTCATCACCTCCAGCGCCATCTGCTGGCGCGGCGAGAACTCGATCCGCGCCGGCGGCGTCGGCGCCGGGCCGGGGTTCGGCATGGTCTGCTCGGACGGCGGCGGGATAGCCGTGCTCGACGGCAGCGCATCGCCGACCACGCGCGTGCCGTGGACGGCCGACGCTGTCGGCCGTGGTGCGGCGGGGACGCCGGCCGGGTCTGCGCCGGTCGCGCTGTCGATCGTCGTGCTGCCGCCGCGATCGTCGCCTTCCGAGGTGTCGCTCGCCACCAGCATCGCCGCCGGCGCCGCCGCGATGTCGGTCGGTGTTGTCGGGTTCTCGTCGGCGAGCACCGGGGCCGCGTCGGTGGTGAGGCTCGCGCCGGTCATGCTGCCGGACGGATAGATCGCGCCGCTGCGCTTGGCGCCCTGCAGCCGGCGCAGGTAGTCCTGGCCGTAGGTGCCGACGGTGAGGCGGCCGTGCGCGTCGGTGACGCCGGGGTTGTTGACATTTCCCGGGCCGCCGAACCAGGCGCGCGCGGCACCCTCTTCGCCGAACTGGTTCACATACTGGCCGAAGCGGTGCTTGAACACGGCGTCTTGCGCGTCTTTGTCGGCCAGATACTGCTGCGGCGTCAGCGCCTGGCCGAGCGCAGCCTGGGTCCACTTCGGCACGTTGGCCGCCACCACGCCGTATTTGCCCAGCGCCGGGCCGTACTTGGTCGGCACGCCGACGGTGCGGTACGGGTCGGCCTGGCCGCCGCTCTCGATCGCGCCGATCGCGGCAGCGCGGGGATCATCCCCACCCGACGGGTCGCCAGAAACCGGGGTTGCCTGCGGCGAGGTATCCCCCGCCGCCAGGGTAGGGTTTGCTGCGGCGCCGCCTTGCCCTCCCGCATAGTAGGCCGCAATGCGATCGCGCGAGCCGAGGTCTGATGTGCGCGCCGGGCCGGTCGTGCTGACACCAGGCGCGGCCGGGATCTTGCCCAGGCGCAAGTCCTCGGCCGCTTGCAGGGCACGCTCCTGCTCGGTCAGCTGGGCGTCCATACGCCGCTCGCCGAGCGCCTCGCCCATCGCGGTCAGCCCTTCGCCGATGTTCTTGGGGAAGCCACGCGCCTTAGCCGCCAGCGCCGTCTGCACGGCGCGGCGGCGCTTGACGTCTTCCAAGGACATGCCCACGCCGCCGCCGAACACGTAATCGAGCGGGGCGAGGGGGTCGAGGATGCCGCTGCCACTTGCCATGTCACGCCACCTTCAGGATTGAGCCGAGCCTGGTCTTGTTGATGTACTTGGTGCCGCCGATCGTCTTGACCGCGCGCTTGTCGATGCGCTCGACGTCCTGCGCCATCGGGCCGACGTGGCGTGTGCCTGCCGGGTCGTCCTTGTAGGCGTACTCGTAGATCGGCAGCTTCTTCTCGTCGCCCTCTTCGGTGACGCCGAACACCGTGCCCATGCGCTCGCCGACGTCCTTCTCGCGCCGGTCGGAGCGCAGGTAGCCGGCCGCCGCGCCGAACGCGCCGCCGACCAGCGTGTTGAAGTTCTGACTCTGCTGCTGGTAGATCCCCATGTCCTGGCTGAAGCGATTATTCACCAAGCCGGCATAGTCTGTGGTCGGGATCGTCGAGGTCGTGCCGGGCTGGTTGAAGTTCGGCTGGCTAACCTGCGAGCCCGACATCAGCGAGGCGATCTCGTTTAACGGCGCATTGCGTTGGGCGTATTGCTCGGTCAGCCAGCGCGCGCGGTTCTTGGTTTCGGCGTCCATCTTGGCCTGCGCCGCCGTCATGCGCTGGCCCTGCGCGGTGTTGTAGAAGCCGGCCTTCTGCGCCGCCATGTCGTTGAGCAGCTTCTGTTCGGCGCCGCCGTGCTCGGTGATGCCGAGCCGCGTGTCGGTGAGCTGGCGGCCGAACTGATCCATGGCGGCCTGGTAGGCCGGCGAGCCGATTTTTATCCCTTGGTCCGCCAGACGCGCTTCGAGCTGGCCGCGATCACGCTGCAGCTGCGGCTCGAGCCGCTGATACATCGCCTCCTCGACCCGCGTGCGATCGGCCGAATAGCCGTCGTCTGGGCCATAGGTGTCGCTAAAATTAAAGCCGCCGAGGTCGTTGGGGTCGCCCGCACTGGGGCCGCCCGAAGTGTCGATCGGCTGGCCGTAGACGTCGCGCAGCATGCCGCTCTGGTTCGCCGCCAGGCCCGCCAGGTTGGTTTTCGACGTCACGCCAAGGTCGTGGATGCCTTGCTGCGCCGGCGAGAGCAATTGGGTCGAGGTGAAGCGCGGCAGGTTATAGGTCGCGCCAGTGCTCGGGTCGGACCAGCTGTAGGTGTCGGTCGGATCGAACCGCAGCATGCCGTCGGGCGTGATCTGGTTCATGTTGCCGAGGAATGAGTTTGCGACCGCTGTCGACACGTTGGTGCCGGTCTGCGCAGCCGCGGTCTGCGCCGGGTTGGGCGGCGTCGGCGGATCGCTCTTGAACCATCCCATACCTCAGTCTCCTCAATAAGATCGCGGCGGCGTCGGCTGCGGTGCCGCGCCCGGCATTGGCTGCGGCGCCAGCATGCCGCCGGGCTGCATGCCGGGCGGCACCGCGGCGCCGAGCTGCGGCATCATCGGCTGGCCCATGCCAGGCGCCCCGGCCGCTGCGGGCGGCATGGCGCCGCCGGGAGTGCCGCCCGGTGCTCCGCCCGGCATGGGCGGGGGCGGCATTGGCGGCACGTCGGCGACCGGCGGCGGGGTCTGTACCTGCATCAGTGCTTGCGTGATGCGGTCGCGCCCGGCGCCGGCGCTGTCGTATGCGGTGTTCTCGTACATCAGGCGGCCTCTTCAAGTCGCAGGTCGGGGCGGCGAATAAACTTACTCTTCTGCCACGCCTCGCGCGTGAACAGCGCCAGCACGCCGTCGCGCTCGCGTCCGAACATGCGCGGGACGTGGACGAACATGTAGTCGAGCGCGGCGAGCTGGCGCAGCAGGCGCTCGTTGTCGGCCGGCGTCGGCTGCGCCACCATCTGCACGCCGAGCTGGCTGAACGGGTATTCGTACATGCGGCGCAAGGTCTCGCGCGTCAGCCAGCGCGGCGAAGTCGCCGCCGCGGCGAGCATGATCACGCCGGATTGCGGATTGTAGTCGTGATAGACGATGCCGCCAATAAGACGCCCCTGCGCGTCGATCACGCCGATC
>Ga0209593_10000938_pt1 | contig 12774 bp, 11 predicted proteins | sample PPLLaktember2015_3_FD_187260 | JGI IMG/M metagenome (GOLD analysis project Ga0209593, IMG submission 187260) | Freshwater sediment microbial communities from Prairie Pothole Lake near Jamestown, North Dakota, USA - PPLs Lake P7 Core (6) Depth... | ecosystem: Environmental > Aquatic > Freshwater...
CTACGTCGATCCGGCGGCTGCGCAGGCGCCGCCGCCCGCACCCCCCAACCAACCCGAAGAGCCGGAAGAACCCATCCCGGCAAAAGACAAGGAGGCCGCGTGAGATCCCGATCCCTGCTGCATATTCTCGGCGAAATTCAAGAACGGCCGTGGGCGATTACCCAGGCCGCCATGGAAACCATTCTCGGCATCGTGGAGCGCGCCCCGGTCGACGTCGAAGCCGTGGCCGCACGCCTCGGCAGGCCGCTGGAGAACACCGGGGGCCGCGTCGAGATGCACGGCAACGTCGCTGTAATCGGTGTGGAAGGGCCGCTGTTCCGTTACGCCAGCATCTTCGCAGAGATCAGCGGGGCGACGTCGATCGAGAATCTGTCGCGCGACTTCCGCGCGGCGCTCGATAACCCCGCCGTGGCGCAGATCGTGCTCAACGTCAACTCTCCCGGCGGCCAGGTGGACGGCATCAACGAGTTCGCCGATCAGATCCGCGCCGGGGCGGCGAAGAAGCCCGTCACCGCTTACGTGGATGGCCTGGCGGCCTCGGGCGGCTACTGGCTGGCGGCGGCGGCCTCGCGCATCGTCACCAACGAGAGCGCCTTCCTTGGTTCCATCGGGGTCGTGGTGAGCGTCACCGACACCCGCGATGCCCAGGAGCGCCAGGGCGTGAAGCGGTACGAAATCGTTTCCACCAAATCGCCGTTGAAGCGGACCGACGTGCGCACCGACGAAGGCCGGGCGCAGCTGCTGGCCATCGCCGATTCCATCGCCGACCTGTTCATTGGTCGAGTGGCCCAATTCCGCGGCACGACGGAAGCTCGCGTCGAGAGCGATTTCGGGCGCGGCGGGATTCTGCCGGCGCGTCAGGCGATCGCTTCTGGCATGGCCGATTCCCTCGGCAGCTTCGAACCTTTGATCACTGGACTCGCAGCGGAAACCGCCGCGCGCCCGATTGCTTTTCCCAACAGGGCGGCCAGCGCCGCCAGCTTACAGGAGGCCCCTATGGCTGACCCACAACGAACCGATCCGCCCGCGCCCGCCGCATCCCCGGCTGCAACAGCGGCTCCAACCCCGACACCCGTACCCGCAGCGATCTCGCCTGCGGTCACGCCGCAGCACGAAGGCCAGATTGTAGCCACCGACCGCCAGCGGATCTCGGCGATTCTTAATTGCGAGGAAGCGCAAGGCCGCGAGAACCTGGCGCGCACCCTGGCCCTCGAAACCGATCACGATCTCGCTACGGCGCAGAAGATCCTGAAGTCGGCCCCGGTGGCGGGTGCCCCGGCGGCGGCCAACCCACTCGCCGCGGCGATGCAGAACCTCAAGAATCCGACCGTGGGAGTCGGCAGCGGGGGCGATCAGGATTCGCCTGCGGCGGAAGCCGAGCGCGTCCTGCAGTTCGTACCCAAACTGCGGCGCTTTCAGGCCAGCTAAATCGATCACTTGGAAAAAGGAGCTTAATCAATGCCAACTTACAGTCCGCTTGGACAAGCCAGCTTTAGCACTGTAGCCTCTTCCTACTCGCCCCTACTGAGCGATGGGGAGCGCATCGTCAGCCGCAATGGGACCGTCGCCTCGGGCATCGGCGTCCTGAAGCGCGGCACCATCGTTAAATGCGATCCCGCCACCGGGGCGATTACACTGCCCGCCGCCGCCGCCGATTGCAACGGGGTTCTCGCCGATGACGTGGACGCAACCGCCGCCACCGTCCCGGCGCTCGTCTACCTCAGCGGCAAGATGAAGGCCGACGCCATCATCTGGCCCGCCGCGCTCGGCCACGCCGTCGTTTCCGATGCGCTGCGCGACTTCGGGATCCTCATCGAGAGCGTGGTGTTTACCGATGGCATCACGGTCCGGTCGGTGCCCACCGAAACGCAGGCGCAGGCCGCGCAGAACGTGGTGGAGTACAACCGCGAAGGTGGAGCGGCAAGGGGCGCGGAAGCGCCGGAACTGCCGCCCGGCGGCCGTGACCATCCTATGGCCTACCTGACACCCGACGAGCGGGAGAAGAATCCCGAACTCGCCGACGTCCCAAGCGGCCTCGAACTGGTCGGATCGGTGCCCGACGTGCCGCCCGTCACCATCAGCCCCACCAGCGGCAGCGTCCCGGCGGAAGGCGGATCCGGCAGCATCGCGGTCACCATCGACGGACCCGGCCAATCGGGAACGTTTACGGTCGACAAGGATGCGGACGCGACCTGGCTGACGCACACGCCCACCACGCCCCAATCGGCCAGCGGCAGCGTGAACTACACGGCGGCGGCCAATACGGGCGCGGCCCGTACGGCGCACTTCTACATCAACGGCAAGACCTTCACGCTCGATCAGGGCGCGGCGGCCCCGGCCCGCAGCAAAAAATCCGAGTAATCCAGCGCCGCCCGGCGGCTGATGGCGACCAGCCGTAGGGCGGCTAAACCGCAACGTTTCGATTTTGAGGAGCTTACGACAATGGCAGATCTTTTCTCGACCGATGTATTGAATACCGTAGTCGCCAGCCTGCTTGGCAGCTCGCAATTCCTACTCGACCGATACTTCCCCAACGTCCAAACAGAAGTATCGGAAGAGATTCACTTCGACACCCTGGACGGGAAACGGCGCATCGCGCCCTTCGTTTCCCCGCTCGTGGAGGGACAAATCGTGGCCTCGCTCGGCTACAAAACATCGACCCTGAAGCCCGCCTACATCAAAGACAAGCGGGTCTTCGACATGAACCGCCCGCTCAAGCGCTCTGCTGGTGAACGCATCGGCGGTTCGATGTCGCCTGCGGATCGGCAGCGCGCCATGGTCGCCCGCGACATGCAGGACCAGATTGATATGCTCAACCGCCGCCTGGAGGTGATGGCGGGTGAGGTCCTGGCAACCGGGAAGAGCACCATCAGCGGTGACAAGTACCCGACCGTGGTCATCGACTTCGGCCGCGCCGCCGGGAACAGCATCACGGCAAATCCGCTGTGGAGCGTCACTACCTCCTCGCCGCTCGATAATCTGCAGGACTGGTCGCAGGTGGTCCTGCAACAGACTGGCACGATGGCAACCGATGTCATCATGCCCGTTTCGGTATGGAAGGTATTCAGGGCCAACGATCAGGTCAACGAACGCCTCAACCTGCAGCGCCTCGCATCCACACTTCCCACCATGGGCCAGCCCGCGCAGATCGAAGAGGGCGGCGTGTTCATGGGGCAGGTGGACAACTTCAACATCTTCGTCTACAGCGGCTGGTATGTCGATCCCGCCGATGGGCTGGAGAAGGCCATTCTGCCGGCGGATTCGATCATTCTCGCTTCCGCGGCGATCGAGGGCGTCCGCGCTTACGGCGCGATCCGCGACGAGCAGGCCGGGCTGCAGGCGCTGCCGTACTTCGTCAAGTCCTGGGTCGAAGAAGACCCGAGCGTGCGCTTCGTGATGATGCAGAGCGCCCCGCTCGTGGTGCCGTATCGGCCCAACGCCAGCTTCAAGGTGAAGGTACTCTAATCGTTTCCCCGCACGCATTTTCCGGGGGGGCTTCGAATGTCGCCAACCCTTTCGCACCTCCCCGGAAATGCGCTGCGCGGGAGGTATAAGCGGATGGCAACCAATCCCTTCATCGGTGTCCACGTTCCCATGCTGTGGGAATCGTTAGTGCCCGTCTTCGGGCGCGAGGTCGAATACTGGCTGGACAACGATCCCCTCACCGCGCAGCCGCTGATCCTCATCTGGAAAGAGGGGGCCGCCGACGAGCAGGTCTCGCCGGGCCGCTATTCCCACGCCCTCATCCGCAACGCCGATTTGCCCCGGCAACCGAAGAAGGGCGATGTGGTGGTGAAGGATGCCATCGAATACGACGTGGTGAACGTCGACGCCTACGCCAACCAATGCTGCAACGTGATCCTACAGGACCGCAGCGGGGAGTTTAGACGGCGATGAGCATTTACGGCCTGACGATCAAGGTCAAGAAATCCGGGCGGCTCAAGGGGCCGAACCTGGCCGACCCGCAACTCCACGCTATCGGCGATGTGATGGTGGCCGAGCAGAAGAAGCGATGGGAAGACGGCCTCAATGCCGACGGCATCCCGGCGAGGAAGCTCTCCCGGCGCTACTTCTTCATCAAGCGAAAGTACACCCGCCAGGTGTCGCCGATCCGCGATATGAAGATGACCGGGGCCACCCTCGCCAACTTCTCCCTGCGCAAAGCCGCGCAAGGCGTGATCCGCGCCGAGAACACCTTCCGCGAAACGCGCCGCCGCGCCAATGTGGCGCAGGCCGCCGAGCAAATGATCGGGCTATCCTCGTCCGATCAAATCGCCATCTTTAAGGCCAGCCAGCTGCAGTACGGCCTGCTGCTGAAGAAAGCCTGGGTGCCTCTTTGATCAGCCTCATCGAACTCACCGACGCGATGGTATTGACCCTGCGGAGCATTCCGGAGGTCGTTGCCCTGCTCGGAGGCGATCCGGCGGCCATCGACGGCTACATCGATCAGAACCCCGACCGCAACGCCCTCGGCTCGGCGATCTACCAGATGAGGCCGGGAAGCGTGCTGGTGGCCTGGCAGGATACCCTGCTCGGCCAGGGCGAAATGGAAGCCTGGCTTCACCACCTGGTGATCTTCGTCCGCGCCGCCCGCGGCCAATCCTCGCTTACGTTGATTGAGGCCATCGTCAACGGTGTGCCCGTTCCCGGCGATGGGCTGCGCTGGCACTATTGCCCGATCATGCCTGGCGTGCTGCCGACCAACATCACCGAACTCGCCCGGCCCACCGACGAAGAAGGCATCGACTATTTTTCGATCATGACCGAAACCAAAGAAACAGGAGACGCATAATCATGGGTAGCTGTCCAGCCAATGTCCGCGAAACTAAGATCGCTTTCGGCTTCCAGCCGCAGGCCGATCTGTCTACTCCCAACGCCCTCGCCGAGTTGTGGAGCCTCACCAAAACCAATCCCGCGCTGGCCATCACTGAGCCCGTTACCGAGGACAACGCCCTCGACATCGGCAAGGGCGATGAGTTCCCGACGCAGACCTTCCCGTCGCACATCAACACCACGGTCCCGCTTGAGAAATACACGTCGAGCGAGATCATGGCGCACCTGTTTCTGTTCGGCCTGGGCAAAGGGACCAAGACGGGCACCGCCCCGGCCTTCGTCTACGCGGCGGTCCCGAGCGATCCGGTAGTCAACTGCATCAACATGGCGCCCTTCACCTGGGTGGAGCAGATCCGGACGGGGGCCGATGCGGTGGTCGACCGCGCCTTGGTCGGGATGTGCGTCAACGAATTTGCGCTCACGATCGAATCCGGCCCGGGGCGCGCCAACAGCCGGGTCGTGGCGGGCTTCGTCGGCACCGGGCAGTTCATCAGCCCCTCGGCCATAGTGATCCCGGCACCGACCCCGGAGCATTTGCTGAATGCCTCCGGAACCACCGTGCTCACCGTGAACGGCATCGATTACCTTCTCGGCGGGTCCTTCATCTCGGCGGAATTCCGCTGGAATAACAACATCCGCCTGGACACCGGGATCTACCCGGGAAGCGGCCAGCAGAACGGGTTCGCCATCCGGGGCCGCATGGAATACGGGACGCGCGAGTGTACGCTCTCGTTCGTCGCCCGCGCCCAAAAGGGATCGGTTGAATTCAACAACCTGATGAGCCAGACCGAAGGCTCCACCAGCATCAAGATCGACGGTCCCACCATCGGCGCTGGTCCCGACAAACACAGCATCCATCTGCAATTCCCGCGCACCGTGCTCTCGGCGGTCGTTAACGGCGAAGCCGATGGCCTGGTCACCGTCGCTTGCACGGCGAAGATCATGAAGCCGCCAGCGGCTGATCTATGCACCCTGAGCGCCACCACGGCGACGGATGAAATCTTCGGGCTGTAAACCTCAAGGAGGGGTAGCCGATGTTTGACAGTACAGCGGAGTTCGCGCTTAAAGCGCGCAGCGGCAAAACAACCAGAGAGATCGAGCTTCGGTGGCCGACCGATGAAGAATGGGCCGAGCGCCACCGTACGCGCAAGATCGTCATCCGGCAACTCGGGCGCGGGATTACCGAAACCGACATCGACACCAGCGAGGCCGACCTGAAGCTCTACGAGGCTGCCAAGCTCAACGGTGCCCCGGCGTTGACGCCCGCCGAGGCGTCCATCGTCATCAAGGTGCTGGAGCGCGCGGAGGTAAGCGAGGTCGTGCTCGATGGCGAGGAAGCCACGGTTACGCTCCAGGTCCCCGGCGGCCCCGTCACCCATCGCCTGCAGCTGCCGACCGCCGACCAGGCGCTCAAGATGCAGCGCGCGGCCTCGCGGCTGTTCTCCCTGCCGCAGCGCAACGCCTCGCAGATGCGCATGTACCTGGACCCAACGGCGAAGCTGTGGGACGAGTGCAAAGGGCACAGCGACGACTATAAGGGGCCGATCCCATCGCTGCATAAGGACGCAGCCATCCGGGCGGTGGTGGAGCAGATCAACATCGAGATGAGCCCCGCCGATGACGAAGCGATTTTTTAGAGGGCGGCGGCTGGCCGGAAACACCGTCGCCGCGCTTTATCTTCCACAGGCTGCTGCGCCGCAATCGCCTCTGTCCGGGTCCGGCGGATTGCCCTTCGGCGCAGATGGAGCAGCCCGAGTTGAACGAGCGGGACGCCGGGCCATGTACGGAGTGTCCGCTGCAGAAGCTCGATGCCTACATGCAATCCCCCTGCGGCCGCGTGATGCAGCTGGTCGTGGATTTGGACTTCGCGCTCGAACGCCACATGACCGTCGGACTCGATCAGGTGACGTACCTCGAATTCCAGATGCTGCGGCTCTTGGGCGAAGAAAAGAATCGCTGGCAAAACGAAGAGGTTGAACGGAACTCGAAGCGGCGTTAGGTTATGGCGGCAAACAAAATCTACATCCAGGTCGACTTCCAGGCGGAAGGCGCATCCGCCGCCATCAACAAGATCAACCAAGAGATCAAGAGCATTGGCACCACGTCGGAAAAGGCCACCAAGCAGGCCGAGACCGGATTCAACGCGCTCTCGGTGCAGATCTCCCAAACCACCCGGGGCCTGGATCAGATCGCGCAAACCTTCGCGGGCCTGGGCGTGGCCCGGGTGCTCGGCGGCATGGTGCAAGCCGCGGACGACATCGCACGCACGCAGGCCGCTTTCAAAGCCATGGGCGCCAGCGCAGAACAGGCCGGAGAGGCGATCGAGCGCATCCGTGAGGTGGCCGCCAAAAGCCCGCTGTCGTTCGATGAACTGCGTACGGCGGGCCAGGCGCTGCGCGGGTTCGGCTTCGCACTGGAAGAGATCCCGGGCCTGCTGGCTGCCGTCACCAACGCCACGGCGGCGCTCGGCAAAGGCAAGGTCGGCATCGACAGCATCACCCTGGCGCTCGGCCAGATGAAGGCCAAGGGAATCATCCAGGGCCAGGAAGCCTTCCGGCAACTCGCGGAGCAGGGCATCAACGCCATCAAGTACCTGCAGCCCGCAATCGCGGCGGAACTCGGCAAGACCGTCAGCGCGATGGATGTCCGCAAGATGATCGAGAAGCAGATGATCGGCGCGGAGGCGGGCGTGCGCATCATCCTCGAGGGAATGCAGAAGGAATTCGGCAAGGCCGGGGAAGAGATGGCCAAGCTACCCACGGCGCAGCTGACGAAGCTCCTGGACGACTTGAAGCAACTCGGCGCGGCGATCGCTCAAGACTTCGGCCCCATGCTGTTGAGCGTCATCGGATCCATGCGGGAGTGGTTGCAGTTCTTTAAGGAAATGCCCGCGCCCATCCGCGACACGGCGGCGGCGCTCGGTGTGCTGGCCGTCGCGTTGAGCGCTGTGGGGGCGGCGGCGAAGCTCGGCTTGCTGAGTTGGATCGGCCCGGCCGTGGCCGCACTGCGGCAACTCGGCCCCGTCCTGATGGTCGCGGTCAACGCGATGACCATCCTGTTTGAAGGCGTCGGCGCTCTCAGCGCGGCGGAGCTTGCTGCCGTCACCACGGCGATTTGGGCGATGGTGCCGGCCATTCTGGCGGCGGGCGCGGCCTGGGTGGCTTACCAGGCATATCAGGAAAGCGCGCTCACCAGCCCCGAAACCACCGCCGCGATGAAGAAGGCGTTCAAGGATCGCGATGAACTGGTTCGCCAGGCCGAGGAAATGGAAGCCATCTTCAAGGCAACCGGGTCCAACCAGTTCGGCCTGGGCGCGTCTCGCCAGCGGTCCTTCCAGTCGATGACGATCGATCAGCTAAACGAGCAGATCCGGCTGATGAAACAGGCCGCCGGGGAGCAGGCCAAGCTCGTGCAACAGAGCGAGGACGCGGCGAAGCACCGGACGGAGATCGCCGACCAGATCCTCTCGCGCGCCGAGGCCCGGCTGCATGGAGCCATCTTCGGCTTGACCGATAAGTACGCCGGGGCGCTGCGCGAATTGAGGGGCGATGCCATCAACACGGCAAAGGTTCTCAAGGCCATGGCGATCGACCTGGAAGATGCGAAGCAGAAAATCCAGGCCGATAACGTCAAACTGCTGGAGAAAACAGCGGCGGACCGGATGGCCAACGCGAAGGCGCTCTCAGACTTCTTCGAAGACGTGGGCCGAGCGCCTACGGAGCGCTTGAAGGAACACCTCAAGTACGTCGAGGAAGCCGATCAAATGGAGATGGACACGCTGCGCGCCCGCCTCGCCTACGAGCAGACGGCGCTGGCCGCCGACCGCGACATCCAGATCGCCGAACTCGACCAGTTCCATCGGCAGACGATGGAGCAGGAGGTCGCCTACCAGGAGGAGGTCCTGGCGATCCGCACGAAGTACGCCTACCGGATTCGGGACGTGGAAATTGAACTGGAGCGGCAGGACACCGACCGGAAGGTGGCCGAGCTACATGTGCTCCACCAGTTGAAGCTGATCGGGGAAATCGACTACCTGATCAAAGTCACAGCGCTTCAGAACGCGCAGCAGCAGCGGGTCCGGGAGATCATTTCGGATACCGATATTGCAATTAGCAAAGATCGATTGGAAACCTCGAAGCGAACCAACGACGCCATCATCGCCGAGCAGAAACAGATTTACGACAAGCTCAAGGGTTCGCTCGACCGGGTATTCGATGCTTTGCTGAACAAGTCGACCAGCATCTGGCAAGCCATGGCGAACGGGTTAAAGACCGCCGTCATCGGCGCGATCAAGGAGATCGTGACCAGCCGGGCGGCGGCGGCCCTGATGCAGCTATTCGGCTATGGCACGGTGAGCTTCGGCGGCGGCCCGCGCGGCCTCGGCGGCCAGCAGCCTACCTTCGGCGGGGGCGTCGGCGGGGCGGTCGGCCCCGGCGGCATTCTGGCGGCCCTTATGGGCGTGCGCAGGGGCACAGGGGGCACCGTGGCGGCCCCGGCGGGCGTCGGCACCTATGGCGGCTATACGGGCGGCTACAGCCCCGCCAGCGCGGCGGCTGCGGCACCTGTAGCCATGCCGGGGTTCGGCGCGACGGCGGCGGCCCTTTGGCCCATGGCGGCCCTCCTCGGCGGCACCGCGATTGCGGCGCAAGGCTTCCAGCGTGGCGGGAAGGTCGGCGCGGCGCAAGCGGGGGGCGGCGCGGCTGCGGCTGGTGCCGGGGCGGCGGCCTTGACGGGCGGCCTCGGGATGGGCCTCTCGGCCATCGGCGGCGGTGTCCTCGGCGCGGGCATCGGCCTGGCGGGTTACGGACTATACCGTGGCGGCAAGGCAGGCATCGGCCTGACGGCGGGCGGCGGCGCGTTGATCGGCGCGGTCCTCGGTACGGCCATCTTCCCCGGCATTGGCACCCTCCTGGGCGCGGGCATCGGCGCGGCCGTGGGCGGCCTCGCGGGCCTCTTCCGTTCGCTCGTCAAGACCGCCGATCAGAAGCTGCAAACCAAGCTCAAATCGGTGTACGGCGTCGATGTGCAGGACAAAGGGGTCCGCGCGCAAATTCTCGAAATCGCCAAGCAGAAGTACGGCGGGAATCTCGACCTGGCCATCCGCTCTCCCGAGATTCAGGATCTGGTGCAGCTGTACGCGCTGACAACGGCGCAGAACCCGACCGGGATGCCGCAGAAGATGTACGCGGCCACGTTCGCCCAATCGGGCGGCAACCTGCAGCTGCAGCCCGTCTACTCCAACGGGCAGATGGTGGCGAATCCCTACGGCGCGTCGGCCTCGGGCGGCCTCTATGTGCAGCTGAACCCGCAACAGGCCAACGATCTATTCGAGGGCAGGGTGGTCAACGTGATCCAGAGCAATCCGGATAGCGTGGGCCTGGCCGCCGCCACCGCCAGCCGCTCCGGACGGTCGCGCGAGGCCCAACGCAGCGCTCTGTTCGAACCGCTTACGGTGGTGCGCTGATGCCGGGCAACGTCGCGCCCGCCGCGCCTGTCGATACCTTCCCTACGTTCCTGTACAACACCTTCACCGTGGAACTGCGCATCGAGGCCACCGTCAACGCCTACCCGGATGGCTCCACCGACCGGGCCGCCCTCGCCATCAACCCGCGGCACTTCTTCAAGCTCGCCTTTGCGTTGACGCCGATGCAATGGTTCACGCTGCGGAACTTCTATGCAGCGCATCAGGGAACCCCGTTCTATTTCTACAATCTGCTGGAGAGCCTGCCGGGGCCGCCGCCGGGGGATCCGGTGGGCCGCTATACCGTGGTCTTTGACGGGCCGTGGAGCGAGGAGTTGAGGGTCGGTAGATCCGGCGTCAGCCTGGCGCTGCGGGAGGTGGCGTAAATGCCGGACATGCTCGGCCCGATCCCGATCCCGGATCCACCGTTCATCTCGCCCTTTCCGCTGCGCGTGGATTTCGGCAGCGGGGCGGATGTGGAGCCGCCGATTGCCATCCATTCCTTCGACCAGCCGGGCCTGAAGACGGAGCAGCGCTTCCTGCTCGGCAACGGGATGAAACGCTTCCGGGTCCGGCGCGATCATCTGGCCTGCGACGAATACTCCCTGCTCCGCGCCCACTGGATTCAGGCGCAGGGCACCTATGCCGAGTTCACCTTCACGTACCCATCTCCCGCGATCAACATGAGCGCGCGGGTGCGCTACGAGAACCCGCTCATCGACTTTCCCATGAGTGCCGGCCGCATCGTCGGCGACCCAGGCATCACGCTGATCGAGGTGCCGGAAAGCTTCCCCACTTACACCTCGTCGCAAACGCTCACCCGCTTTCCTGACGCCGCCTTCGACGCGGCGCTCACCCAACAGGTCCAGCGCATCATCCCGCTGATTGCGATTCAGGACAGAGCGGCATCATCCGTGCCGATCTACCTTTCGAACCAGCGCGTCACCGTGGACGGGCGGCTATACCTCCCGCGCCTGCTCTCCTGGGGCGGCATCTCGCAGACGATTGGCGAGGCCAGCGACAGCGCCCGCTTCAGCTTCGGCAACGCCGATGAAGTGTTCACCAAGCTGGCGAACACCATCAACCTGTACCGCGCCGTGATTCAGTTCGCGCTCTACCACGTGGATTCATCGACCCTGGTGCGGCTGTGGAGCGGCTATGCGCTGCCGTGGAGTGTGGACAGCGACGGGAACTTCCAGCTTCCCGCCAGCGATGGCGTATTCGAGCTTGGCCTCTCCTATCCAAGCCGGATGGTGACCCGCTCGTGCTGGAAGGTTTATAAGGGCCGCTTCTGCCCGTCGACCAGCCCGCTCCCCGATTGTCCGAAATCCTTTGAGGCTTGCACGGAGCGCGGCGCGCCCAAGAGCTTCGGCGGCGTCGTGGTGGCCCCGCAGCAGCGCCGCTTCGAGTTCCCATTCGATACCGGGGTGGTCGGTTGGGCCGGATCCAAGTTCACGTCGGTGACCGTGGCCGCCGATACCGTCTACCAGCGCGTGGTGCAAGAGGTCTATACCGACAAGGCGATGGTCGTCGCTTGCGATGTGGCAGCGGGCCGGGACGAGAGCGAATTCTACAGCGCCTTGGGGATCGTCGGGGAAGGTCCCATCGGCGGCTACTCCACCGACTTGATGAAGCATAAGCTGGACAACCAGCCGCCCCACGACCCGCAACACGGCGGCGGCTGGCGCGGGATCACAGGCACCGACCCGGCGGCCACCAGCGATTTCTTCGCGCTCGATTCCTTCCCATGGAACACCGTCCCGCCGGGATCGACCTACGCTGGCGGTCTGGCGTTCGCCGAGATCCGCCGCAGCGACGAGAAGGGACTGCAACTGAGTCAGGTGGCCGAGCGCGCGATGACGGTCACGGTAACGGCGGGGATCGGCGGCTGGACCTGGACGGCGCCTGGGGCGCGCGTGTGGACACCCGCGCTCTCTAACACGATATGGGTGGCGGTCAACGTCTACCTGCGCGCCATCGGCCTGCGGGTCGGCGAGGCCCAGGCCGCGCTAATTTCGGCCGCGCAGATGGAAGCCTTCTTCGACGTGCAGCAGGCCATCGCCATGGCCGCCATCTGCGACCTGGAAGTAGACAAGCTGGTCGGCAGCGGCAAGGAGCGGCAATTCCCCTTCCGGGGCGCGCTGAAGGAACGCAAGCCGCTGAAGGATTGGCTGCAGGAGATCCTCAACTGCTGCCTGGGCTTTTATACCTTCGTGAACGGGAAGCTCTGGCTTGGCATCCGCGAACATTCCGGCGTTGCGCTGCACAACACATACACCCGCGCCAACATCTTGTTTAAGAGCCTGCAGACGATTCCGATTCAACCCTCGTTCAACCAGTTGACCGTGCAATTCGGCGATGAAGAGTTCGACTGGCAGATGAACAACGTCACCATCTACGACATCGACCAGGCCGCGCTGGCGGGCACCGCGGAATCGCCGCAGTTCAATAGTTCGACCATGAGCCTGGTGGGCGTCAGT
>Ga0209593_10000939_pt1 | contig 12760 bp, 5 predicted proteins | sample PPLLaktember2015_3_FD_187260 | JGI IMG/M metagenome (GOLD analysis project Ga0209593, IMG submission 187260) | Freshwater sediment microbial communities from Prairie Pothole Lake near Jamestown, North Dakota, USA - PPLs Lake P7 Core (6) Depth... | ecosystem: Environmental > Aquatic > Freshwater...
TGGACAAAATAGTCGCACGAGAAATTGGAAGTGAATAGGGACTTTTGCATTTAATTAAAAACAAATTTTAGGCTTATCTTAGCGGCATTCTTGACTGTCCCCTTTTTCTATTCCGAGCCCGTGCAATCGTATTACGAATCAGATTGCACGCTTTCCGAATCCGATTGCAGATGACGGAGAAATGGATGCGCCCAAAAATTTACACAAAATAGTATACACTCCCGACACAACCAACTAATAACCAAAAAAAAATTAAAAGCAGAATCAACTATTCTTTTGATTTCTGGTATAATCTTATCTTATGAAACGAACAAACACGTTACTATCCTGTATAGCGCTTTTTTTGATATGCTTTTTTACAAATGAAATAAGGGGCCAACAATTGGAAAAAAATTTCCTGGGGCTTCGAGAATCCACAGAACCCGCCCTGCGGTGGGATAACATCGAACGCTCCCCCCTGTGGGTCGGCGGTATTCCCCCGGACTATAAACCCGGCAAACATATGCACCTGGTCAACCTGACCCCGGGAGCCAACGTAACGGTCCATATCCCTGCCCGCGAAATCCTGCGAATTACCGCCCCCAACGGGGAACTCACTACCGACGACCTACTGGTCTGGGTTTCTAACGGGAGTACCCTGTTCAAGGAGATATCGCCGGTCCTTTCGCAAGATGGAAAATCCCTGTTGGTTTTCCCTCCGCCTGCCTATTCATACCTGGTCACGCTGACCCGTCCATCCCCATTCAAAACGGCTGCGGAAATAGGTTTATTCGTTTCACGCCACGAAGCCAAGCCCACGGCTAACCTACCGGGATTCCAACCGCTCCGCCATCTACCGGGAAAATCGGTATCCCTCCTTCAAACCAACCGAACCGAACCGGATCGATACTGGTTTCCCCCAAACGAAGGGAAAAAAATCCTGCTTCGGGTTACAGGCCCTATCCAATTGCAAATCGAAACACGACGCTTTTACACGCGGGACGATTCGGAAGTTCTCCAGCCGATGTGGTTAATCGCCCGGTTGGACGGGAAGTTCCATAAACTCATGGAATATCGCACCGCTGTAGAAGAACGGAGCCCGGTCCGGGTTAATGATAAAATCCTCCCGGTAGGCAAAGAGGGGCTATCTTTCCTGTCTGTACCCCCGGGACAGCACCTCCTGGAGATCGAGGGAAACGCGCCCTTTTATTACCGGGTATCCTCCCTGGATTCATCGAAACTGAAATTCCCGAAAAATATCTCCCAAAAAGCAAAAGCATTGACGACATTGGAAGTCACAGGGTATGGCCGGGTAGAAAATAATTCCCTTCGCGACAGCTCCCTGGCTGCCGCTGTCGAAATGCAGCAGGCAGCGGATAACGATTTCCATGATCGCCTGCTCTCTTCATTGGCACGAGATTTCTATTACCACCATACTTTTTACCGCCAGCTCCACCCATGGAAAACCGGGGAGAAAGCCAGGCAAGTGTCGGGGTATTTTCTTATTCCTTCCCTGCTTTCCCCCGATGAATCGGTTCCACACCCGACCTATTTCCCCCAATTCGTGGATACGGACCTGGAAGATTTACCCTCCGGGACCTTTTACCGGGTTACTCCCGGTCCACTGGAGTACCGTCTCCCGGGAAGAAAAGTCCCCTCTACGCTGCGGATCGCCCTTCAATGCTTAACGACTTCCCAATCCGCTCCGACTCATATATATATTCGTTTCGATGAAAAACCGCCGCAGCGGTTGATTTTTTTCCCGGTTCTACCGTTTAAACCGCGTTATGTGTATCTTTCACCCCTGGAAAAAGCGATAGAAAAAAATGACCTTCGGGATGAGGCGTTGAATTTGTGGGGAAAACAGCATAGTATTCTCCCGTTATTGAAAGTCGCCACTGCGGAAATCCCGCTTCCGGAAGAGGTTCGATCGGTTCGTGTGTGGGTGGACGAAGGTGTACCGTACCCGGTCGACGCTGCGATGCATTACCGGGCATCGAATTCATTTAAACTGGATGAAACACAATTCCTGGCGGGAATCAAACTGGTAAAGCCTTCTATTACGGATTTTTTTCCATTTTTCTGCGCAGACAAAAACCACATGTTTTTCCCGGTGTTCCAGGCTCTTCAGCATGACCTGGAACCGCTGGTACGGCTTTTTAAAGCACGCTGCTCCTTATTTTTAGAGGGACAGAATTTCAACTCCAACCTATCGCTCCAGGGGAAAGCCGCTTTACCTGCGGCGAAGATAGAAGAACTTTACCGGGAATCGTTGGCGGCAGAAACCGCGGGGAACTGGTACGAGGCACTGGAAAAATGGAATGCGCTGTTGTATGACGGGGATGCTTCAAAACGAATAGAAGCCTTGTGGGGGAGGATTCGCGCATTAACCGCCCTGGATGAACCGTTTCTCGCCGAACAACATTTAAAGACGATCATGTTCCAGGAAAAAGATATGTCCCTCAAAAAGGAAGCAGCCAAAAAGCTGCGGCAATTATATGCTCCCGATGAACGCGAAGAAGAAAAGCAATTAATAAACGATATGGCGGAAGCCTGGATGGATCCTTCGGCAGAAACGATGGGCCGGGTTTGCGACAATATGGTCCGGCAGGGGCTTTATGAAGAAGCACTCCGATTGGGACTGCTGCTCCCGGCGGGGCAAAGACCGGGAAACCTGGTGGTTGCAGCTTTTGCTAAATCCAATCGCCACATTCTCAACCACCTTACAGGGGAACTGCCGAAACCGAAACAAGCGCTGTGGAACGGGCTGTTGAAGATAAAAGACGGGGATGTGGAAAAGGGGATTAATCAAATCGAAGAAGCGGGAAACGACAGCGAAGCCCGCCAATGGCTGGTGTGGCTGCGGGAGGGTACAGGACTTCGGCGCGACGTAATGAACGGGGTTCCTCCTCTAAAAATCGATCTCTTGAGACGGTGGGAAGCATGGCAGTCAAAATACCCGGGCCCGTGGATGTGGAAATCCGCAGAAGCTGCGATTACCGATTGCGACGGCATCGAACAGGTTTACAACCTGGAACTGGATATGGCTTCGACCTATTACCGGTGCACGGGGGAACGGCACGGTTACCTGGAAGCGTATGGGCCTTGCCGGTTAAAATTTCAACTCCGTCCTTTATTCGATGACTATAATGCCAATAAAGATTTAACCGCTCTTTTCGATTGGATGCAAATCGAAGTGGATGGAGGAAGTATAACGCGATATGTACCGGTTAATCGGAACTTGCCGAACCCGGGTTTGGAACGAGTGGGAGCAGTGGGTTTGAAAATGGGCGAGAAGGAAGAAGCAGTAATAACATTAGGCCCCGGCTTCCACCGCATCCGGGTCATCCCGGGGAAAACCCATGCAGCGGTACGGGTTTTCCAATATATTCCTGCCCTGGATATGGGGCTTTTACCCCTTTTGACCGGCGAAGTCAGGAGACGCTTTTTCGGCCGGCAAGGGAATGAACCGGCGCGGATAGAAACCCCGGGACAAGAAACCGCCCGGGCAGAGATGGAGAAACTGGTCTTTGAGGCGGAGCAAGACCGGGAAGGGTCACAGTCGCGTGTGGGAAGCGCTGCACAGTACTATTATGCCAACTCGGCACGCGCTTATTTAACGGATTTATTCCAGCGGTTGAGGCAGTTCAGCCGGTGGGAGCCGGTAACATCTTTCACTCAAAGTGCAGGGATGATCCCGGTGGTCCAGCCAACGGGCCGTGCGACGTCTCCTTTTCCCAGGATCCGGTTAGCAATGCTCCCTCCCCAGGCTGAAAGTATCATATTAAATTCGTCGGATACAGTAGAAACGACCCTCTACTACCCGGGGTATTCCCGGTCGGTTCGAGTGGAGCTCACGCTCTTGACACCGGACTTTCAAAAGCCATTTCCTCTACCGGTATCGATTCGATTAAACGGAGAAAAAGTCTCCCTGGTGACATTGTCCGGGTCCAATACTCCTTTCCCCGTATCGGTGCAAATTCCACAAGGCAGGAACACGCTGCGTATCGACCCGGACCGATATTTGGTCAATCATTACATTAATATTCGATTATTTGAGAAAATTGGCCCCAACCAATGGGTGCAAATTAAAGAAGACAACCGCACTTATTTTGAAATCGGGTCAAAGGAGCAGCCGCTTCATATGAAAATGGCCGGGCCGGCATGGCTCCGGGTAGACAGTTGGAACGATCAAAAAAAACAACTCTTTTTCGAATATAGAACCATTCCGGCGGGGGAGCATGAAATTTCTTTTGAAAAGGATTCGTCATCACCGGATACATTGGTGGGTTACCGGTTATATAAAAAGGTATTCTCCCCGCTGCTGCAAGCATCCGTGGAAGAACCGCTGAGGCAGCCATTGGCACCGCTTCCCTTTGTACCCTTTTCCCCGGCATCCTCTTCCCCGGTAAAATTACTGGAAGACGGGTTTGCTTTGGGTGGGCAAGAAGACGGAACTCCATCCGCATCGATGGGGTACTTTTCACGCCGCATATTGGATGAGGAAGAGGATTCCATCGATCGTTTCCTCCAGTTGACGCTGTCCAAACGAAAATTCAACCCGCACAAGAATTTTTATTCGTTGGCCGAAGCGTTCATGCGCATCCGGGAGAGACCCACGGCAGGACTTCATTACAATCTCTTTTATGCGCCGGATGTAAGGAAGCATGATATCGAGATGGATGCAGTATTCTATTTCCAGGATACCCGCCGAATTCCTTCCGCCGGCAGTATAAATTGGAGTATCCGTGTTTCCGGTACGTATCGGCTGCGGTATTATATCGGCAGCCGCGTTTCGTATATGCCCGGTATTCAACTTTTTTACCGTCAACTGGGCCCGGGTGCCGAGCCCGATTTCGATTTTACGGGACTGGACCCGGATATCTATACACGTTACAAAGGTCACCACCGGTATGGGGTTATCTTGGAGAATTCGCTTTCCATTAAGCCCGATGACGACACGCGGTTGTGGTTTTATGCCAATGCCGCCAGCAATGAGAATTTCAATTTATTCGCCCCGGATTATATCACGTTTCAAGCGGGTTTGAAGCAGCGATTGAGATGGATCACTTTATCCTTCGATTACCGGTGGCGTTTTTACTTCAAAGATGATTCCCGTGAAAACCCATTTAACCAGCGATTTTTTACCCTGCGATTTACCCTGGATTATTGGTTCCGCAATTTGACCCGGGTTGAATTGGGAGGTTTTTTTACATTGGAACCGCGGACCGAGCGGAAGAGTTTTTCGCTTTTCCTGTCGTGGCATTTGGGTAGGGGCCGGGCTTACCGGGATTTCAGCACCCGGGAGATAGAATTTAAAAAACAGCGCCAGCAGCAACTGCAAGAGCAAGGCCGCTGTAAAAACAACAAAATTAAGGAATAGCCGACCGTCATGGAAATTGGGAAACTACTTCAACTAAAGCTTTCGCCCTTCCAAAAAAAAATTTATATGCCGCTAATCAAAGAACTGGAGAGAGGTTTTCGTGCATGGGAAACGCAGTTCGAGAATATTACCCCCGATGCGTTGGTGCTGCATTACAACGATTACCTTTCGTTTGTAATCCGGCAGGATCTGGAGCAAATAAATCGGCTGCAAGCGGACTTCGAGACCTTTAACATCCACTTCGGTCGTTCGCTGACACCGGAAGAAAAAGAGCAGCATTTGTTGAGCTATTCCCAAAAATTAGGGGCATCCCCCAGGGAATTAAAAAAAGACAAGAAAGCCCTGAAACGGTGGTTGGGTTATGACGCGATGGTGGAACGATTCAACCGCCGTAAGGCAGTGACGGAGCGAAAAATCTATTTTTGTTTCGAACGGCTGGCGGTTGCTTTCAAGGAAACATCCTCAGACTATGACAAAAATCTTTATCCCACGCCCATGGACTATTGGAAGCGGCTGAACCCGGGAGTGTCGGTATCCGACGTGTTGAATTACCCCGGGGATTATCATGTTATGTTGGGGGGTATCCGGTATTTATCGAGTGCCCTATTACGGATCCCGATGCAAAGTCGAGTGGATATGCTTTCGAGTGAGACGATCCAGACCCTATACCGGTACAGTATGGACACCCGTCGGCCGGCGTGGGTGCAGGTCGAAGCCTTGCGGTTTTTACACATGGAAGACCCTTCGCTTTTTTATAAAGTCATGCCCCTTCGTCTTCGATTCCAGTCATTGGATCATGACCTATTTATTCGAAAAAAATGCTTAGAAATATTGATGGGGGAGAACACGCCGAAAGCGGAGTTGGAGAAGGCGATCGCTACATCCATCGATGACCCTTCGCCATATGTGCGGCAGGCCCTGTGCCGGTTGGTCGTCAATTCCGCCGAAGAAAAAAGGAGATACTGGTGCCGGAAGCTGGGCCTGGATGACCCGGTTTCCCAGGTTCGCGGCAAGATGGCCCTGGAGTTGTTAAATTGGCTGCGGTCTTCCCCGGATTTTGTCATCGATGAAGTGTTGGAGCTTCTCATTGACATGATGGACCGGGAGACCCACCCGTTTGTACTCCGGGTCGTAATGAAAGTTGCGGTAGACGGAACACGGTTTTTGGATGAAGAAGACCCGGGTTTGGTGGAAAAATGGGTTACTTCTTTCAACGATCCGCTGCGAAAGCTTCAATCGGGATCGCCCCTTATACCTGTACGGCGTTGGGCCGCGCTGGCCAAAGAAGAAATCTGGTGTGAACACAATCCCGAAGCAGCAGAGCTCAGGGATTTTTTACTACCCATTATCGAGCGTATCCCGCCGGGGAAAAGCCGATTTATCCAGCGCCGGTACCTGGAGGAAGTCCCGCAAGAAATACTGGGCCGGGTGATTTCCATTCTATCGCACCAGGATTTCGAAATCCAGGTCAAATATTATAAATACGGTATGGAAGTCTTCCGTGGCCCGCAATTCGGGTTCCGTGCGTGGCGGTTTCTCCATGAAATGCGTCATCCTTCCCCGGACAAGAGGCAGGCCCATTCGCATACGCGGGGCCGGCATTTTTGGGGAACGCTGCGGGCGCCTTCCCCGATTATGGCTGAATTAACTCAAACCAAAGTCCCGGGCGAACCGCTGTTTATCGATTACGAGCAAGGCTGGCGACCTTTCTTACCCCTCCCCGACGACTTGCTCTCTTCACTGGGACACTTCGGCTCCAAACCCATTTCCATTTACTCCCCCGAAGGTGTCACGCGCATCTATCCTCCTCGTTTGTCCCGGCGGCTCCGGGCGTGGTTCCGCCTGACGCTTCACTATACCTACTATTCCGATTTACGAAATTGGAAAGAAGAACAAACCGGCCCTCCTACCGATTATATCCAGGCTGTCCGCGACCTCGGGTTCATTGTTCAATTTCAACCCCACCTGGACTTGAGGGAGCAAGAAGTCGTGAATGATCCGTCGGTTCAAAAATTCTTTCCCTTTCTGTCCATTATCCCGGGGATCACGGATATTTTTAACCGGTTAAAAGAGTATTTTATTTCAATATATGAAAATTCTTTCCCGGAGCTTATTTTTTTTACAGTGCTCATGAGTGCGATTTTTTTCGGGCGCCATATCCTCTTAAATTATTTACAGCAAAAACGGCGGGGAAAAATTCCCCTGGTGATCGGCGGATGGGGAACGCGCGGGAAATCCGGGACAGAGCGTTTAAAAGCGGCGATGATGAATGCGGTCGGTTATAGTGTCGTATGTAAAACCACGGGTTCGGATGCAACTTTTTTGCATGCGGCCCCTTATGGCGTATTGCAGGAAATCCCCATATTCCGACCTTATGAGAAAGCCACTATCTGGGAGCAATTCGATATCACCCAAATCGCCGGCGATTTGCAATCGGAGGTTTTCCTCTGGGAGTGCATGGCGCTTCAACCTTCCTATGTTAAAGTATTGCAAAAGAGGTGGATGCGGGACGATATTTCCACTATTACCAATACGTACCCCGACCATGAGGATATAATGGGACCTGCCGGGATCGATGTCCCTGAAGTCATGACGTGGTTCGTGCCTGACCGTTCGAAATTGATTACAACTGAAGAGCAAATGATGCCTATTTTGGCTGAAAGTGCCAAAAAAAATAAAACGGTTTTTCGCAAGATCGGGTGGATGGAAGCTGGGTTTTTAACTCCCGATGTTTTGGATCGTTTTCCATACCGGGAGCACCCATACAACATTGCATTGGTAATGGCTTTAGGGGAAGAGTTGGGGATCGACCCGGATTTTGCTTTAAAAGAGATGGGTGACCGGGTAGTCCCGGAGATAGGGATGTTAAAGACCTTTCCCACCGTTCCGCTGCGGGGGCGCAGCATTCAATTTACCAATGGCATGGCTGCCAACGAGCGGGTAGGATGCCTCAGCAACTGGAACCGCATCGGTATGGGGTCCCAGGATTATATAAAGGAGCCCGGGGTTTTTATTAGTACTGTTGTGAACAACCGTGCGGACCGGATTCCTCGGTCCCGTGTGTTTGCCGATATCCTGGTGCGCGACCTGTCCGCCGATCTCCATTTCCTTATCGGCAGCAATTTGAACGGTCTGACCGGTTACATCCACGAAGCCTGGAACAATTATGCCCCCAGCCTCCAATTATGGCCTTTGGAAGAAAGCGGCAACCCGGAAGCCGTCGAATTACTCCGGCGAATGGTTTTGCGGTTCAGGCTCCCGATGGAACCTCTCCACCTTCAAAAACCCCTGGAAATTATGTTGAAAGCTCTTTCTTCCCGGATCCCGGGACCCACCGCCGATGAATTATCAAACCTATGGCAGGAGCCGGGACGATTAAAAGAACACTTAAACGCCTTTCACGTCGATTCATCGCTGGTCACACCGATAATCGACCGCCTCAGCTTCATGCTGACCGCTTATAACCAATACCTCCAAATAGAAAAAGAAATCTCTGCCGCTGCTGCCGCAGAGCGAACCGCTTTAACCCAACGTTTCCACAACCTCTTATGGGAGTGGTTCCAAAAGAAGATCATCGTAACCTGGGATTTCCACGCCTCGGGTTCGGATGTAGTGAACCGCATTTGCGATGAAACCCCCCCCGGTTTTTTAAATCGCGTTATGGGTATCCAAAACATCAAAGGAACCGGTATGGACTTTGCATTGAGCTGGCAATCATGGGACCATGTGTGGAATGCCTGCCGCGATATGGACAGCGATAACCCGGCCGTGTTTGAAAGAGGCTTAAACCGGCTTGAAGCATTTCACAATTTTACGATCCAGGGCCAGGAATATTTAACCCAGGTACTCCGGCAAGCAAAAGGACGGGCAATTGCCCAGAATGAACGCTGCCAGGCTAAACTCCTTCTTATCCAGGGTAATTTTGAAGATGCCTTGAGCCGTATTAAAAATCCATCGAGTCCAAAACCCCTGCATACAAGTTTTTTTATTAAGTTGTTACTCTGGTTTGAGGGATTCCTGGATATGGGTGACGCGGTCAAACGAAAGAAAAAAGCGCGCCGCATTTATGACGATCTGATCCATGAGCGAATTTCCCATTCCCGCGCTATTTCCGAGCTTCGCTATCTTTTTAAACGGCAGAAAGGGGGATGGCTGCCCGCCCGAATCCAGCAAGCCCTTAATGTTTTCCGCCAACCTTAAAGGCTTTCCGCTTTATGATTTTTGGAGCACATTAACCCGGATAATGGATTTGTACCGAATCCGGTTAAACGCCTTCTTTTCCCGGTAACTTTTTCGCCTGACTTTTTTTTCTGCTGCTTCGATACATTGATTTCTCTGGGCTTCGTCATTGACAAAGATATTCATACATCTTACATAATCGGCGAAACTGCGATTCATGTAAAAGTAATCCTCGCTGATGGGTTTAAAACCGAGGTGAGGGGCTTTTTTGATTTCCTCATAAGCTTTTTTTTGAATTTTGCGTTCGTCTTCCCGCAGGCGAACCAATTCGAAATAGGCGCCCCGGATGCTGACCGGTTCGGCAATAATGGCACTACCTCCCGGTTTAAGAACCCGTCGAACTTCGCCCATCACTCCCGGTATCAACTCTTCCGGGATGTGGTGAAAACTGGCGAAATAGACGATAATATCGGCCAAGTTACCCGGGAAAGGCAATTTTGCCCCTTGTTCTTCCAGGTATTTTTCAGTTTTTCCAGGCGAATATTCATTAATCCCGGCCAGCCGTTCCGCTGTGTCGATCCCGGTTACGACAGCCCCGGCTTTTGCCAGGTCTCTGACCAGGTCGCCTGTTCCGCAGCCGACATCGATGATTGTTTTCCCCGATACTCCCGGTGCAACCAGTGAAATCAATTCAAAATTGGATTTGATCAGACGCATTTTCATGATTGTTTACTCCCGGGCTCATTATTTCAAAATAGCCATTGTTTGTCAAGACTTTAAGAGGGAATTACCCGCTTTTGGTGAAATTTGCTTCAAAGTATTCGGATTGGGAGGCGGCGGAAAAATATTTTCAAAAACGAACACTTCATTTTGATTGTCTTGGGGTTGACAAAAAAATATTTTCCAATTATATTATTGGAGTAACATTTTCTAATGCATTCGGAATCGGTTTTTTGCCGAGAGAAAAAAATTAATTTTTAAAAATAAATTTAGACCCCATACTTTCCCTAAAATTAGCATATTTTTTCGTTATTATAGGGGTAAATACAAACGGTCTATCCAGAAAGGAGATCATTATGCCGCAGAAAACAGAAGGCAGCGGGATTTTTAAGCGACAAAAGAACAAAGGGATGCTATTAAACCTGGAGCGGTTTCTCGATGATGAAGAGAATATTTTTGTACCGGATTCATTGGTACGTCAGTATCAATTGATCGAAGGGGCGACGGTATCCGGTTTAGTCCGGGAGGGAGAAAAGGGCCGTATCCTGGATTCTGCAACAACGATTTGCGGTCTTCCACCCGACGAATTTCGAAAACGTGTTCCGTATAGCCGTTTGACCCCGATCCCACCGGACCGGAGATTTAAATTATCGGTATCGGGCGATATTTCCATGCGCGTTATCGATATGATTGCACCGATTGGGCGAGGGACGCGAGGATTGATCGTATCGCCCCCCAGGGCCGGGAAAACGATCCTATTGGAACAAATAGCCAATTCGATCTATACCGATGATCCGAAAACCCGTATCATCATGCTGTTGATCGATGAACGGCCGGAAGAAGTCACTCATTTCCGGCGCCAGGTGAAAGCGGAAGTATTTGCCAGTTCCAATGACCGTGATATAAAGCAGCATGTCGCATTAACGGAGCTGACTATGGCTCATATGGTGGCGGAGATGGAATGCGGTCGCCATGTCGTGGTTTTAGTCGACAGCCTAACGCGGATGGCACGGGCTTTCAACTTGACAAAAAGTCCCAATCATACAAAGGGCCGCATAATGAGCGGCGGTATCCAGGCCGGGGCTTTGGAAATACCCCGGCGATTCTTCGGCCTGGCACGAAACATCGAACACGGCGGTTCCGTTACGATTATTGCCACCGTCTTAGTGGACACCGGTTCGCGGATGGATCAATTGATTTTTGAAGAATTCAAAGGAACAGGGAACAGCGAAATCATTTTAGATCGCAAAATAGCCGAGGCGCGTATTTTCCCCGCTATTAATGTCCCTGCCAGCGGAACCCGGAAAGAAGAGCTCCTGTACCCGCCTCACCAACTCCAGCAAATCAACCGCCTGCGGCGGGCCCTGTCAAAAATCTCCAACCCCAAAGAAGGCATGGAACTCTTCCTCAAATTCCTGGCCAAATATCCCACGAATGATGATTACCTGAACGCGCCGCCTGAAACCGGGACTTAACTTGTTTTTGTTTTCTCCCTGGAAAGGATTTCCATCATTTGGTCATGAACCAGGTTGTTTGAAGCGAGGCACTCTTTCATAAACGGGTTAAACGGGTTTCCCGAATAATCGGTTACTTTTCCCCCGGCTTCAGATACCAGGAGAGCGGCCGCCGCTGTATCCCACGGGTGTAGTTTCGGTTCCCAGAATGCATCGAAACGCCCGGCGGCGGTATAACAAAGATCGACGGCAGCAGAACCCATTCGCCGGATGCACCGGACTTTCATAATCATATGGGCAAAATGGTCCAGGTTGTTTTCTTTCGATACCTTTCGATCATATGGAAACCCGGTGGCTAATAAACATTTGGCCGGGTCTTGTTCTTTAGAGACGCTCAATTTTTTTTTATTTAAGAAAGCCCCGCCGCCTTTTACTCCATAGAACAATTCATCCAGCATCGGTATATACACGACACCGGCCCGTGTTTCACCCTCCGCCCGGAATGCGATACTGACGGAATACATCGGGATCGCGTGCGCATAGTTGGTGGTACCGTCCAGCGGATCGATAATCCAGAGGTATCTATTGCCCCGGTCGATGTCCAGGTTTTCTTCACCCAATACGGAATGGTCCGGGAATCGTTCCTGGATTATATCAAAAATAATTTTTTGACTGTTCAAATCCCGCTCCGTAACCAGGTCGATTTCTCCCTTGTATTGAACATCCGGTCGGTCATCAAACGAATCCCGGAGATATTTTCCCGCTTTTAATGCTGCTTCTTGAGCTGTTTCGAGTATTTTATTTTCATCCATAAAAGAAACTCCCTTTCAAACAAAAATAAGAAACTCTATTTTACCATAAAAAGAAAATACGGTGAAATTAATTTAGCCGCAGGCAGCAGTACTCATTTTGGAATCGCGGGGGCTGTAGTCGGTTTCCCCTTCCACTTCACCCCTTCGCCGGTCATCGGCTCCGGGGACCCGTCTCGCCAATTTTCGGTCCTCGAAAATTTGGCTCAACAGGGCGTTCCAGGGGAGCACCGACA
>Ga0209593_10000941_pt1 | contig 12754 bp, 10 predicted proteins | sample PPLLaktember2015_3_FD_187260 | JGI IMG/M metagenome (GOLD analysis project Ga0209593, IMG submission 187260) | Freshwater sediment microbial communities from Prairie Pothole Lake near Jamestown, North Dakota, USA - PPLs Lake P7 Core (6) Depth... | ecosystem: Environmental > Aquatic > Freshwater...
TTCGGACGCGCGCGAACACTTGTGATCTGGAGACTCCGTTATCCGCGAACAACGTGTCTCTTTCCGACCACAACGTCAGCACGCCCTCCTCCGTGCCCACGTCCGCGATGCGGAAATTAGTCGTCCATTGCTCAGACATGCTCAGCAATTCAGTTCGCAGCAGGATGGTTCCCGTATCCGTGGGCGCCGTATACGACGTTCGCGCCCATCCCAGTCGGTCGCTGCTCACGGTGGTATCAGCGCGGCCGCCGGTCAACATACCGCGATTCACGCTGAACCGTACGGCTTCGGCTTCCGCCGGCTCATTCATTTCATTGAGAATGCGTGCATGCACCGCCGCGGTTTCACCGGGACCGACGATGCGCGGGTCCACGATCACCGTGTCAATGAACGTGAGAATGTGTTTATTGGAACCTGTAGGACTGATATCCCCCTTTTGCTCGCAACCCAGCCAGAGCACCAGGGTGGCCAGCGCACAGGCGGGGAGCCACATTCGATTTGCCCAACGGCTCTGCTTCACGTTCGATCCTCCTCTATCTGCAGTGATATTCTTTGAGCTTGTACAACAGAGATCGGTGTGAGATCTCTAACAGTCTGGCGGCGCGCGTCCGGTTGTTGTTCGTCAGCTTCAACGCGCGCGCTATGAGTTCCTTTTCAACGCGGGGCACCAGCTCAGTCAAGGTCTGTTTGATGCTGAGCTGTTCATCCGGTATCTGTACTTTAAAATCGTCCGCGGTAAACCGCAACTCCTGCGGCAGGGAATCCATACTGATTTTATTGGAATCCGATAAGACAATGGCGCGTTCAACAATATTCTGTAGTTCGCGAACATTGCCCGGCCATGGATACTTCATTAATACCTGCATTGCATCCGGAGTGACATCTACCGGTTCATGGTTCTGGGTAAGTTTCTTCAGGAAATGGTGGATCAACAGGGGGATGTCTTCCGGCCTCTCCCGAAGCGACGGCATGACAATCGGAATGATATTCAGACGATAAAATAAATCTTCACGGAATCTGCCTTCCCGGACTTCCGTGGCCAAGTTCCGCGATGTGGCGGCGATGATGCGGACATCTACGGAAATCTCCGACACATCGCCCAGCCTCCGGATCTTGCCCTCCTGCAGCACACGAAGCAGTTTAACCTGCAAAGCGGTCGGCAATTCACCGATTTCGTCCAGCAGCAATGTGCCGTTGTTCGCTTCCTCGAATAAACCGTGCTTCGTTCGCACGGCGCCGCTGAACGCGCCCCTATTGTATCCGAAGAGCTCCGATTCCAGAAGTGTTTCGGGAATGGCCGCGCAGTTGATCGTGATGAACGGATGATTGCGAACCCGGCTGTGGAGATGAATCAAACGGGCGATGACTTCTTTGCCGGTGCCCGATTCCCCGCTGATCAGTACCGTGCTGTTAAACGGCGCGATCCGCTGGACCTTCTGGAAGATTTCCCGCATGATGGCCGACTTGCCCACGACGTTGTCGAAGGAATAACGGGCCGAGACTTCCTGCCGCAACCGCTCGTTTTCCTGCCGCAGACTGCGCTGCTCTAAAGCCTGCGCAATCATGAGATCCATGACGTCGGGAAGCAAGTCTTCTTTCGCGACGTAATCGTACGCTCCGCTCTTGATGGCCTGTACGGCGGTCTGTACGTAACCATACGCCGTCATCATGACGATCGGCGTTTCCCGATTAATCGCTTTAAGTTGTCTTAGAATTTCGACGCCGTCTTTGCCGGGGAGACGATGATCTAAAAATACGAGATCGAATTCCTCATTCGTAAAGGCGTCTAAAGCGGTCATTCCATCGTGCGCAGCGACGACCAGATGACCTTGGTCTTCCAAGTGTTGTCTTAGAAAAGCACAATAGTCTTGTTCGTCTTCGACGATCAGAATTTTGACATGATTCATATAATAAAACGAATATACCTTTGCCGATAGAGTCTATTCACCGCAAGGTTTTGCAAGGCTTATGCCACGCTTATCGCATTTCTCCAATGTCAAACTATGCAAGCAATTGCATGCGATTCCTCTTTGCGCTCTTCGATTTCTTCGCAATTGGTTGCAGTATTCACGGCGCAAATTGCCGCGTAGTAAGACGAGTTCCTGCCCAGCAAAAAAGGCAACCCTCGGCTCAAGGCCGAGGGTTGCCGATTTACAACGTTTTGAAATCTGAAGTCGGTTGCGCATTATTGCGATGCGCTCACCGTCACTTCCTTACTGCACGCCGTCCGGGGTTGCCGTCAGAACGGTTCCGGCATTGTCCAGACAGGTCACGGTGATCGTGTAAGAAGTCGGAGTCGTCGCACCGTTATACACGTAGGTGAACGCACCGAAATTCGATCCCGTAGGCAGCGACATGTACGGATTGCCCTGCGGATCTACAAGGGTGGTTGCAGCGGTCGCGAGATCCACTGCCGCCGGATAATCCGCATTGTCAATTTCAAACATACCCAGAGCCTGCCGATACTGATCCAGGTCCTGACGAGCGGCGCCCACACGTGCACGATCTTGCGCACCCATGAAACGCGGGACGGCAACAGCCGCGAGAATACCGATAATCACGATCACGACCAACAGTTCGATCAGGGTGAAGCCTTTGCGTGACTTCTTGCTGCGGAATGCCTTCAACATCTTTTCCTCCAAAGGGTGGTTTAGTATTTGGTGAACTTGCTTTCTGGTTTTACTTTTGGCAATGCGTATGCCATTTGCGACTGTCTTCCGATAATGTCATGACTTCATTTCGTTTAGGAGTTTTCTCGTCTCCGTTTTTCACCTTTGGAAACTCGTTTTGCGTGGCATTCTGCAAACGTCTCGTGCAACTCGCTTGCAGGATCGAATCCGAATGTTGCCAAATCGCTACTTCGGAACATCCAGTCCGTACCGTTGGAGCTTGCGATATATGGTGGATGGGTCAATACCCAAAATTTCCGACGCCCGTTTTTTCTGCCACCCTGTCTCTTCCAGAACCTTTAATAGATATTCCTTTTCCATGTCTTCCAGCGTTCCATGCGCGGCATCGGTCGTCATACGCAAACCGCAGGAATCGGAGGACTGAATCTTTCCCGGCATCACTGCGGACTCGATTTCCGGGCCTTCCGTAAGAATCACCGCCCGCTCGATTGTATTTTCCAGTTCGCGCACGTTTCCCGGCCAGGCATACGTCTGGAAAAGCCGCCGGACGTCGTCCGAATACCTTTTCAGCGGAATACCGTGACGGCGGCAGGTTCGCTCAAGGAAGTATTCACTCAGATCGAGAATGTCTTCCTTCCGTTCACGCAGCGGCTTTATATGGATGGGAATCACAGATAACCGGTAATACAAATCCGAACGGAATTCGCCGGTCTTCTGCTTTTTTTCCAGATCGGCATTGGTAGCGGCAATGACCCGGACGTCAATCTTGATAGATTTCACGGCTCCCAAGGGCAGAATTTCCCGCTCTTGAAGTGCGCGCAAAAGCTTTACCTGCAGGGCGGCGGACATATCTCCGATCTCATCCAGAAAAAGCGTTCCGCCGCTGGCCACCTTAAATAAGCCGTCTTTGTCGCGCACCGCGCCCGTAAAACTACCGCGCGTGTGGCCGAAAAGTTCGCTCTCCAACAGTGTATCGGGCAAAGCCCCGCAATTAACGGTTACAAATTCGCCGACGGATCGTTCCGACAACTGATGAATGACTTGCGAAACCACTTCTTTACCGGTCCCCGATTCGCCGGTTATTAAAATAGTGGAATCCGAGGGAGCCACGCGCTGAATCAGCTCAATCAATTCCCGCGTTTGGGGAGCGCTGCCGATGATGCGGGGAACCGCACCCTCTTCAAGCAATTTCGCTTTCAGCTTGCGGTTCTCACGCCGGATCGTCAAACCGTCAATCACTTTCGATACGACCGCGCGAATCTCGTCCACGTGGAACGGTTTAGTGATATAGTCCGCCGCTCCCAGCCGCAGCGCCTCCACGGCCGATTCCAGCGACGCGAATGCGGTCATGACGACGACTCCCAAGTCGGGATAGCGCTTGCGCGCCTCGGCAACCAACTCCAACCCGTTCATTTCGGGCATCCGCAAATCCGTGATCATCAGTTGGCAGGGTTCGTCTTCCAGAATAGACAACGCATCCCGCCCCGATGTGGTGGCACGCACGCGGTAGCCTTCCTTGGTTAACAAGAGCGTCAGGAATTCGCCCATGCTGCGCTCGTCGTCAACGATAAGTATTTTTTCCTTTGCCATCGTGATTCAGATGGTTAGTTCAAACCAGGTGCCATAACCCGGTTCGGAATCCAATGTGAGTGTACCGCCATGTGCATGTACGACCCGCAGAGCGGTGGGTAGCGCCAGTCCGCTGCCGGTCTTTTGTACTCCCGATAGCGGCTGGAACGCCGCGTCCTTCACATCCGCCGAAATTGTCTTCTGCTCCAGCAGAAACCGAATACGATTTGCCGTAGCAGTCGGCTCCAACTTAATCCGTCCGTTCGATTCCGCCCATTCGAAAAGTGAAATCAGGATCGCATCAATCACCAGCGAAAGCTGATCACTGTCGTATTCCGTCTCGAAGCTGGAAGGCAGCAAGTCTTCGATCATTAAGCCTTCCGGGACATGCGCCGTTCGTTTCCGCAGCAGCGTCAGCAAATCGTTCCGCTGTTTGCGGGGGACTTCCTGCCGCGCAAATGTCAAAAAATCCCGCAGTAAGTCATTCAGCCGGTCGGACTCGCGAAGCGCCAGATTCAGATAGGGTCGGAATTCACCGGATTCCGATTCGTTGAACTGAATCATCTCCACACAGCCGCGAACCGTGGCCAGAGGGTTGCGGATTTCGTGAGCCAAATCCCGGGATAAACGTCCGATGGCGGCCAGCCGTTCGCGTTCGCGCTCCGCCCGCTCCATTTCTTTCACCCGGGTTAGATCACTGAATAGTACGATACAGCCCCTCCGCTCCCCCGACGCATCCAACAACACCGAAGCGGACAACCCAACCGGACGCCGGCTTCCGGTTGAAGTTACCAAATCAATTTCCGTCCGCGAATCCAACGTCGTATTTCCCAGCAAGCCTTGAACCGCTTGACCCATTACGGTTTCCGTGCCGAATACACTCTCGACGGCTTTCGAATCCGCCTCCGGCGGCAGTCCGAGGATTCTTCGGCCCGCCGGATTCGAATACAGCACAATATGATTCGCGTCCAGCACGACAATTCCCGTAGTCAAAGAGTCTAAGATCGCTTGCGTATCGAGCCGGAGTTGCTCAAGTTCGCCCAACGTCTGCTGGTGAGTTCTTTCCCGTTTCTGAAATCTGTCATATACATAGGACGTCAGAAACGCCGTCAACAGAAAATTAATCGCATAGATAAACGTTTTTAAACCGAATTCGCTGAACCAGCGTGCGGATTCCGAGTGATACAGCCAGACGATTCCCGCCGTGGAAAGAATCGCCGTCCATACGCCGCCCGGAAGTCCCGTAATCAATCCCGCGGAACCGATGGAAAAAAAATACAGAAATACAAACTCACTATTCGCGCCGCCCGTGTAATAAAGAACAAGAGTATCAAGAACCACGGCGCCCGTCAGGGCAATCCATTTGACGCGAACGGCTAAGCGGCGAAAGCGAAACCATTCCCAACACCCTAAACTGAGCATCGCGTTGAGCGCGAACAGCAGTATATAAGGATAGGGTCCCGCGCCGCCCGGTCGAAAGATAAAGGCCACTCCCAGCAGCACGGTCACAAAGATTAACCGTGCTGCCAGAAACGTAGAGAAGTTCTGCGATGTTTCGGATACGATTCGCATATCGCGACCTATTTAATCGCACCGATCATGTCGAACATCGGCAAATACATCGAAACCAGCAAGCCGCCGATAACGCCGCCCATGAGGACAACAACCACCGGTTCAATGAGAGAAGTCATGGCAGAAACCGCCGCGTCCACTTCTTCATCGTAGAAGTCGGCGATTTTACCCAGCATCTCCGCCAGCCGTCCGGTCTGTTCACCGACAGCCACCAACTGTACGACCATGGAAGGGAATACTCCCGATTCTCCAAGCGGCGTCGTGATATTCTTTCCTTCCGAAATCGAACGCCGTACTTTTTCGATGGCGTTTTGAACCACCCAGTTACCCGCTGTCTTGGCCGTAATGTCCAGTGCATGCAGAATCGGCACACCGGACGAAATCAGCACACCCAGAGTTCGCGTAAAGCGGGCAATAGCCGTTTTTCGAATCACGCCGCCGATCACCGGCGCTTTCAGTAGCGCCTTATCTACAGTCCGTTTACCGGCCTCTGTGCGATGCCATCTGCGAAACATAAAAATGCCCACGACCAGAACCACCAAACCGGGCAGAAAAGTGCGCTGCAATACTTCCGATACTGCCATGACAAAGCGCGTTGGGCCGGGCAATTCTGCGCCCAAATCCGCGAACATCTTGGCGAAGACAGGAATCACCTTAATGAGCATGAAAATCGTCGCTCCTGTGGCAACGCAGGCGATGACAATCGGGTAGATCATCGCGCCCTTCACTTTTCGAGCGAGCGCGTCCGCCTTTTCAAGGTATGTGGCAAGCCTGCCGAAGACCATCGCCAAAGCGCCGCTGGCTTCACCGGCAGCCACCATGTGCACAAACAAATTGTCGAACACGCGCTTGTGTTTGGCCAGGGCATCGGCGAGCGACGCTCCGCCCGAAACATTATTATGCACTTCGGCGATAGCTTTGGCGAAAGTTTTATTCTTGGTCTGTTCGCAGAGAATCTGCAGACACATGTCAATGGGCAAACCCGCATTGATCATCGTGCCGAACAAGCGCGCAAAGATTTTCAGATCCTTGACGCCCACTCGTTTGCGTTTTCCTGCCACAGCCAAGTCGCGCGGTTTACTGCGCACGTCCGCCACGACGATGCGTTTTTGCCGCAGTTTTGCCACGGCATCCTGCTTGTCCCGCGCTTCGATTTCACCCGTGATGGTTTTTGCGCCCGCTGTGCGGCCGCTGTAGACGAAGACCGGCATGGTTCACCCGTTTGACTTCGTTTATCGTTCCAATCGTCCAGCCAAATTTCTCGCTCGATCCGACGGCGCGTTCCGCGTCATTCCCAGCATGCGGTCCAGCTCTTCCGGAAGATTGGAAGTGCTGAGCGCGCGTTCAACGGACACGTGTCCCGCGGTCACCAGATCATAGAGCGACATGTTCATCGTCAGCATTCCGTATTTCTGCGAGACTTGCAGAATGCCGTACATCTCATGTACTTTATTTTCGCGAATCAGCGCGCGAATGGCGGGAGTGCAAACCATGACTTCCGCCGCCAATGCCACTCCTCCGCCCGCCTTTCGCGTCAGCAGTTTTTGCGTGACGACGCTCTCCAGCGACATCGAAAGCTGCGCTCGGACCTGACCTTGCTGGTGCGGCGGGAAAACGTCAATAATACGATTGACCGACTCCGTCGCGGAGTTTGTATGCAGTGTAGCAAATACAAGGTGGCCGGTTTCGGCGGCGGTCAGCGCCGCTTGGATCGTCTCCAAGTCGCGCATTTCACCGACCATGATGACGTCCGGATCCTGACGCAAGACATATTTCAACGCCGTGGCAAACGATTTTGTGTCCGCGCCGACTTCCCGCTGGTTGACAATCGCCTGCTTATGCGTGTGCACGTACTCCACCGGATCCTCTATCGTAATAATATGCACGGCACGCTCGGAATTGATTCGATCCACAATCGCGGCCAACGTCGTGGATTTGCCCGAACCGGTCGGACCTGTCACTAAAACCAGCCCCTTCGGCTTCGACGGAAAAGCTTGACAGATTTTCGGCAGTTTAAGCTGCTCCAAGGGAGGGATCTGAAAGGGAATGGCGCGGATCACGGTTGTCAGGGAACCGCGCTGAAAAAACACATTGCCGCGGAATCGTGATAAGCCGTCTACGCCGAAAGCAAAGTCCACCTCGAAATCCATCTCGAGTTTTTTCTGCTGCTTGTCGGTCAATATGCTGTAAGCCAGACTTTTGCATTGTTCCGGTGACAACGAATCATACTTCAGAGCGATGATCTGTTGATCCACGCGAACACGGGGCGGGCTGTTCACCACCAAGTGAAGATCGCTCCCCTTCTTCTCGATTAAATCCCGCAGCAGAATGCGGATGTCCAGCGCCATGGCAACACTCCTCTGTAGATGACCGTGAGCCGTCTATATTTCGGCGGTTTCGTAACGAACGAGCGCCAATCCCAAGGTACTCATCATGCGTTTAACTACTTCGATGCGGTCGCCGTAATCCGCAATCGCTATTTTTTCTTTCAACTGCAGATTGCGCTGCGCCTCCGCATCGTAAGCTTCAAAAGCGATCTGCACGCTGCTTGGCGCATTCTGTTTTCCTTCATCCGAAACCTCGTCAATGCGCTCCAAATCGTATTTTAAAGTAGGAATACCGGCGTCTGCAACCTGCCGCAGGAAGCGCATCAACGCTTCATCATCATAATGAGCATGGTGCTTGCCCAACATCCCGGGAATCGCCCGATAACTGTGCTGTCCTTCAATATCGAAAGGAACCGGCTCAACGGCCAGTTTCTCCGGCCATTCATGATAGCTGTTTTCGTCCATGATGACGTTGTTGGGCGTTCCGCGCCAGGCCGCCTGATTGGCGCGGCGAACAAGCTGCGAGGAGCGCAGGCTGCGCGGAGATCCCGGAGCCAGCGTGTCTGTACCCGAAGCCAACCCAAGTTTAAGACCGACGCGCATCGTATCCTGCCGGTATTGACCGTTCAATTCCGGCAATCCGCTGAGCAGTGCCGAGCAAGCGCGACTCGCTCCCGCCACAGATTGAAACAGCACGACACTGAGTTCGGGAGAAAAATAGAGGAGTGAACCGCCGCCGGTCGCCGCACTTCCGGATATGAACCGGCGCATGTCGCGATGAAAGCGCTCCAAATCCAGCAAATGCTCGGTGCGCATTATAGGACGGTCGGTTTGCACGGACAGTACGGCATAATTGCGCCGGTATTTTTCCTTGCAGCGATCCAATTCCTCTTCAAGGTGCAGAATCTCTTCGAGCGATAGATCGTTGAAGAAGAGAGACACGCGATCTCGCATCTCGATTCTCCCTTTACATGTCTCCGGTCACCCGGAGAACTTCTTCAATGGTCGTTATGCCTCGTTCAAACTTCAACACAGCGCCGATTCGCAGAGTGACCATGCCGTCTGCAACCGCCGCAGCTTCTATGTCCGTCGGGGTTTTTCCGTCGAGAATCATCGTACGGATCTTCGGAGTTATGGACATCACTTCATAAATACCGGTTCTTCCCCGATAGCCGGAGTTGTTGCATTCGATGCATCCGGCTCCCTTATAGAACGTCGTCCCCTTTGTGAGAACCGGATCCAACCCGATTTCACGCAGCGCTTCTTCATGCACTTCAACGGGTGTCTTGCATTTCACGCAAATTTTCCGGATCAAGCGCTGAGCGACAATTAGTGAGAGCGATGACGATACGAGGAATCGTTCAATGCCCATGTCCACCATTCGTGAAATCGTGGCCGCCGCTGAATTCGTGTGCAGCGTGGACAAGACCAAGTGGCCCGTCAACGCCGCGCGCACGGCGATGGAACCCGTTTCCAGATCGCGGATCTCGCCGATCATGATGATGTCGGGGTCTTGGCGCAGAAAGGCACGCAGCGCGCTGGCAAACGTGAGACCGACTTCTTCGCGTACGAGCACTTGATTCAGACCGGCGAAGTTGTACTCCACGGGGTCTTCCGCGCTCATCGTATTTACGGTCGGAGTGTTGAGCTTCGATAAAACGCTGTACAACGTGGTGGTCTTGCCGGAACCGGTGGGTCCCGTCACTAAAATCATTCCGTAGGGCAAACGAATCGCGCGCGCAAAATCATCCAGAGCCTTCTCCTCAAATCCGAAAGTGGCCAAATCGAGGGTCAGGTTCGATTTATCCAGGATTCGCATCACCACTTTTTCGCCGAAAAGGGTCGGCAGCGTTGAAACGCGCAAATCAATAGTTCGGTCAATCAATTTCATTTTGATATGACCGTCTTGCGGCACTCGACGTTCAGCAATATTCAGATTCGCCATGATTTTTGCTCGTGAAATCAAGGCGCTCTTCATATGATACGGCGGCGACATGACTTCCGTCAGCATGCCGTCAATACGAAAACGAATGCGCAGTTGTTGTTCGTAGGGTTCGATGTGAACATCCGAAGCCCCCTTCTGCACGGCGTCGGCAATGACACCGTCCAGCAGTTTGACTACGGGCGCGGTTTCGATCTCTTCACGAAGTTTCTCTTGCTCGGCATCGCTTGTATCCTGAATGATCTCGGCGGATACATCATCTCCGATATCCTTGAGAATCTTGTCCAGCGTGCCGCCCATGTGGTAGTAAGTCTCGATGGCACGCAGGAACTGCGTTTCCGTTACGACCGTCGGCTGAACGTTGAAACCTGTAATGAACTTGATATCTTCAAGGACGAAATCTATACTGGGATCCACCAGCGCAATTTGCAGAGTTTTTCCCGAGCGTTTTACCGGAAGAACCTGATACTTCTGGATAAATTCGGGAGACAGCATTTTGCGCACGGCTTCGGGAATATCTGTGCCTTCCAGATCAATTTTCTGCAGATCATAGTAGCCGGCCAGAAACGACGCGATCTGGTCTTCGGTGACAACGCCCAGCTTGCATAAGTCGGTCACCACGGAGTTTCCCGAATCCTTCTGCCGCGATTTGAACAAGAGATACTGCTCCTGCGACAGGAGGTTGTTATTCAAAAGCAGATTGGGAATCCGTGAGTTCATGTACGGTCAGTGATGTTTCGATTTTTCATCGCTTTTGGCATCATGCAAAAGAACACCCGACAAGTTGCAAATCGCATGCCTTGCAGCCGCCTTCTTATTGAAAACTGCAAAACTGACGACGAATGCCGACGGTTTATGCAATTTCTCCCTGATTAACGTTCGGTATCGGCAGCATGCTCTGCAATCGCTTGCGTACTTCTGACTGATTTGCTTGCTGTCTTGGCTGATTTAAACTCCATGGTTTTATCTTCGCCACGATTAAGATATAGTGTAAAAAAAGCCCGACCGGACGGTCGGGCTTCATTTTGCCTATGTATGTTGAGCTTCAGCCACTATGTCGAATGAGTAGAATGTCGCCGTCTTTCACAATGTATTCTTTGCCTTCCAGTCTTAGAAGTCCTTTTTGCTTGCAGCCGGGATACCCGCCTTCTCTGACGAAATCATTGTAGTGAACAACTTCCGCCCGGATGAAGCCGTGGGCAAGATCCGTATGAATAACGCCTGCCGCATCCACGGCGGTCCCACCCTTTTCCATCGGCCAGGCTCGCGATTCCTTCTCGCCGGTTGTCAAAAAACTCTGGAGTCCCAACATCTCGAAACTGGCGCGCAGCACACGGTCTCGGGCTAATTCGTGAACACCGATATCGTCCATAAATTCGGTCTGCTCTTCGGCCGGAAGGTTGGCTATCTCCCCCTCCAATTTAGCCGACAGTGCGATGGCATGGATCTGCAGCGGTTGAAGTTGGGAGTTCAGATTGGTCAAATCCGAAATGCTTTTCTGCAGAGTGTCGTCACCGGCATTGACAAGGGCTAACAGAGGTTTTTCGGAAATGAATTGAAATCCGCGCAGCATTTTCTTTTCCACATGTTCCAGAGTTAGAGTCCGCAACGGTTTTCCCGCCGACAGATGCTCCGATGCGCGCGCCAGCACTTCGTGTTCCAGTTTTTCCTCTACGCTGAGCGGCTTGACCCGCCGCTGCTTATCCAGCTTCTCGATTCGTTTTTCTAAGATAATCATATCGGCCAGAACTAATTCTTCCTGCACGGTCGAGATGTCCCGCAGGGGATCCAAACCCGAAGAAATCTCGTCTGCCCCGAAAGCCCGGACCACCAACAGCAACGCTTCCGAGTGTTTTACACCGCCTTCCATCGCAGCGGTGAACCACTCCGACTTGGAGGCTCCGGCATCCAATGGGGGTGTGTCCAAATAATCAACCGTCACATAGGTTGACTTCTTGGAATTGGACATTTCCGCAAGCCTATCCACTCGCGTATCCGGTACATGCGTGGTTCCATGCTGGACTTCCCGCTTGAATTCATCTGCATGTTTCGGCAGCGTTCCAGTCAGCAGGTGAAATGTGGTTGTTTTCCCGGATCGTGCCGGACCGATAATACCGATATTCATAGAATTAGAACCTCACATGTTCGCCTAAAGATAGCGGGTTTCCCGGACTTCAGCAAGTCCGGACACAGAAGAGCCCGCCCCGAACGGGACGGGCTGTCGAATAACGATTCCCCGGTGTTTATTGGCAGAGATTCGTCAGTCTTACAAAATCTTCTTCCACCTGCTTCATCTGATTATAGATGGCTTCGTTTGTGCCTCCAAAACAAATGTCCCGCAGACGGTCGCAGCTTTTAATCAGATCTTTAGCCGCGCTCTTATAGCGCTTCTTCTGATCGTCTTTTACCCATTCATCGGACTTTTTAACATCCTTGGAATGTTTATAGAGATGGCCGGCATGTTCCCGGATGTAAGCCGATTCATGACTCTTGCGGGCTTCCATCATGGGAATGAGTAATTCATGGAATTCGTGCAGCGGCTTAGGGGCACAATCAGGCATATAATGCGGATCACTGTACGAATAGGCCCAATCCGGCTTTGCTCCGCATGTTGAGCCGCATTTGTTGCCGCACTTGTCTCCGGCAAAGGTCAGGCTCGCCGCCAAAATCAAGGAAAAAGCGATGAAAAGAGTGCGCATGGATCTACCCTCGAA
>Ga0209593_10000945_pt1 | contig 12723 bp, 9 predicted proteins | sample PPLLaktember2015_3_FD_187260 | JGI IMG/M metagenome (GOLD analysis project Ga0209593, IMG submission 187260) | Freshwater sediment microbial communities from Prairie Pothole Lake near Jamestown, North Dakota, USA - PPLs Lake P7 Core (6) Depth... | ecosystem: Environmental > Aquatic > Freshwater...
TGAAGAAATTTTCTCCATCGTTTTAAGAATTTGCATTCAATTCTAATGGGGGATAGAAAATTTTAAGAAATCGCATTCGATTGCAGAAAAAAGGTTCAACGCTTGCAAAAAAGGCATAAAATTGAAGTAAAACTCCCTTCTATGGCCGGTTAAAGTTTTTTTTCATAATTAGAACTGCTGCTTTACCCTTCACCAGGTTGACTTGCTGTTTAAAAATCACTATAATTACATATTCGTATTGGTTAATTGTTTTTTAGTCTTTAATTTCTCCTGTGGAGGAAGCGAAAACATGGATAATCGATTTTTTGAGCAGCCGGTTCTTAATTCTCCGTACCGCTACCCGAAACGCCATTGGGAACTGGATAAGAACCACCAACCGACCCACGAGATCATCGAAAAGCGCCGCCCCGCCGTACAAAGCACTCAAAGCAACCCTGAAAGCCCAGGTCGACGAAGAAGCACAGCGCGCCACAAAATCCTTCCAAGAAACAACTTGATAATTGATAATTCCTTTTTTGTGGACGGTGGACCATGTGGACCTTAGATGGAAGGAATTGCCGCGGTTGTCAAATCATATAAATATTCCGGTGCTAAATCCAGCCCATTTTCCCAGACCAGGGTGTCGTCTTTTACTTTAAATCTCTTGAAATTATGTCGATCGCAAAGCTGCTTGAAAATCTCCCGGTGATCATTTTTTATAGTTGATTCCAGGTCGATTATTCCTTCAATATTATCATTGAATTTTATCCAAACCTTAAAACTATCTATATACTTTGCTTTTTTAACCCATTTCATCGTTTAGCTCCTATACCAGGGGTTTTATTTTTTTAAATTTTCCCTCTTTTTTGAGGGTTTCCCAGTTTTCCAATAATTCGGTTCTGTGACTATTTGCCCATTCCAGGACTAAAGCCATTATGCGTTTCGGGAGTCTTCCCTCGATTAATTGAAGCTCATTTATGGTTATTTTACCTCTGAATTCATTATATTGGGTATGAAAATGGGGAGGATCATGGTCATTAAAGTACATATATATTATAATACCTAAAAATCTACAGATTTCCGGCATTTTATCCTCCTTTTAATACCATATATATTATGGATTCTCTTTGAGATTATGTCAAGGTATTTTAGGCTCGTGTTATTGTAACTAAATCCGGGTATTTTTCCCAGGGTGCGAAGCAGCCTCAAAACCAGACCGGCACGCAGTGCCACAAAATCCTCTTAACTTCCTACCCTCCTAACCTCCTACCTTCCTCTTCTTTCTCCCCGTGCTCTCCGTGAGCCCCGTGAGAGACCTCTTCCCGGGCCGCAGGCACGTCAAAACCAAACCGGCACGCAGTGCCACAAAATCCCCTTTTTATCCCGCAGCGGCTGACAATTAAGGAAGCCGCAGGATGGCACACCGTGCCATAATAATCCCCCACGCAGTGGGGTTTCTTGCGAATTTTTATCGAACGAGCGTAGCGCTGTTCGTGGAACTCCGAGGTTATTGGAATTCTTCGAAATTACTTTAGGCTTGTAATGGACAGAGGGTAGGCGCGTAGTATTGTAACTGATCCGCGGTATTTTTTGCCAGGTATGGAAAAAAAAACCATTTTGTGAGAGAATTATCTTTAATAAAGTATTGGAGGCAAAATGCTTAACAAACGCACATTTATATTTTTTTCACTATTATTATTCACTATAACAAATATCCCCTTCATCCCAAACGCCCAAACCCCCACAGACCCCCTATACCCTGTACTCAAACCCTATAAAACCGGGTACCTGGAAGTTTCCCCTGTGCATTCCATTTTCTATCAATTGGGCGGAAACCCCAAAGGCAAACCGGTGATCTACCTCCACGGCGGACCCGGCGGCAGTTGTTCTCCTTTTTTATTCCGGTACTTCAACCCGGAAAAATTCCATATCATCCTCCACGACCAACGAGGCGCCGGAAAAAGCAAACCCTACGCCGAAATTAAAGAAAACACGACCCAATCGCTGGTCGAAGATATCGAAAAATTACGCAAACTCCTGGGCCTGGGAAAAGTTCTCCTGGTAGGAGGCTCCTGGGGCTCCACCCTCGGCCTGGCCTACGCCGAAACTTACCCTCAAAATGTGAGCGGCATGGTCCTGCGAGGCATATTTACTGCCACGAAAGAAGAAATCGACTTCTTCTACCACGGGGGAACCGGCGCCTTTTTCCCCCAGCAATACAATCACCTGGTATCCTTTGTAGACCAACCCGAGAAAAAAAATTACCCGGCTCAATTATTGAAAAAACTCCTGGGCCAGGATCCCGAAACCAGTAAAAAAACAGCCCAGGCATGGGCCGGCTTCGAACTGAAAGCCGCACCCCTGGAAGCAGCGGATAACGAAATCAAGGAATTCCTCGATAACTACAACCTCTTCGCTTTTGCATTAATCGAAAATTACTATATGGCCAATAACTGCTTCCTTCAAGAAGGCCAATTGTTGAAAAACGCGGACCGCCTGAAAGACATACGGGTTATTCTTGTCAATGGAAGATACGATACCATCTGCCCCCCGACTACCGCCTACAAACTCCATCAAAAAATCCCGGGATCAGAGCTGATTATCGTCGAAAAAGCCGCACACTCGGAAAGGGACACCCCGATCCGCAATACAGTCATTGCATCGATAAAAAAATTCGAATAACCACCGGAGGTATATATGATGGGATCATTTCAATTCAGCCGTCGATTAAAAGAGAAGAAACCGTTGATCGGTACGATTCAATCGCTAAATTCCACGGAAGTCACAGAAATCATTATTTCTGCGGGTTTCGATTGGATATTTGTCGATCTTGAGCATTCGCCGATGGGAACATCGGACGCCCAACGAATCTTGCAAGCGGCAGGAACAGCATGCCCATGCATCGTTCGCTCCCCGAACCACGAGGAAGAATGGATTAAAAAAATACTGGATACCGGCGCGGCAGGGATTATCATCCCCCGGGTCAATACCGCAGAAGAAGCCCAACAGGTCATCCGGTTATGTAAATACCCCCCGGAGGGGTGCCGCAGCGTAGGTCTCTCCCGCTCCCACGGTTACGGTATGACTTTTAAACCGTATGTTGAAAACGCCAACCGCGACACAGCCATAATCCTCCAGGTGGAAGATATCGAATCGGTGAACAATATCGAATCCATCGTGAAAGTCCCGGGTATCGATGCGCTGTTCATCGGTCCCTACGACCTCTCCGGCAGCATGGGAAAAATCGGGCAGGTCAAAGACCCGGAAGTCCAACAGCAGATCGAAAAAGTTCGCACTACTTGCTTGAAAGCAGGGATCGCACTGGGTATTTTTACTTCCAGCCCTGAAGACGTTCCCGCTTTCATTGAAAAGGGATTTAACTTGATTACAGTAGGAGTCGATGCGTTTTTCCTGGCCCAATCGTTAGCCGCAATCGCGAAATCGGTTAGATAATTTGCCTTAGGCCAGGGGCTCTTTTCGCCGCACTGCGTGTGGATTTATTGCAGAGCCCAATGGGTGACCGGAAAAAAAAAGCCCATGACCAGGAACCTTTTTGGAAAAAGGTTCCTGGACCTCCAAAAACTTTTGATTATTATTTTTATCTAAAGCTTCGAGAGGTGTCGGAACCCGTCTATTCGTGATGGTTTCAAAAGGGTGTCCGTCCGTGACGGTTTTGTAAAAAGGGTTTTGCATTCCCAAAAACTTTTAAAAAGGTAAATAATTAAAAGCTTTCGGAAAGTCCAGAAAACCATTTCACGAAATGGTTTTTTGGTCGTCGAAGACAAATGAGGTGGTGGATTTAGGGTGCAATGGGCTTCACGAAAAGAGCCCCCTGGTCAAAACCGGAAGACAAAGTCTTTAACTGGGTGATATCCTCTTTCTACGGCTTGTTCTTTTTTGAATACGGCCCAATTGGGAATAAGCGGGTAAACCCGGGTCATTCGATACAATTGGAGTGCGCTGTTGGCTATAACCAGGTAAAGGACCCGTTTGGGATTGTATGGATTGGGATAAACGACAATCAAGCCATCTTCGGCATCCCCGTAGGTTTTATCCTGCCATTGGAAGTAGTTCTTACCCAGGGAGAGCCCGAGTTTATCTGCGAGGGTTCGGGTCAGCGAATTATCTTCGGGGCCCCCGAGGACCATTAAATCATGCTGGGCCAATTCGGTTTCATCCACTTCGCTGTCTTTTTTAACGGGAGATAATATCTCCGCGGTGAGGTCCGCCATAACGTCCCTGAACCGGAGGGCAAGGGTGTGATTGGCTTCAACCTGGCGAGAAGTACCATATATAATTATGGTATCCCGGAAATCATCGGCAAAATTGGTAAAAACATAATAATCCGGCTGCTGGACCGGGATATCCCGTCCGGCATTGAAAACAAGGGAAACGGGTTTATCGGGATAAGAGAAAGTAAAGACCTGGTCTGGCTGGGAAACTTCGATTTTTTCCCATTTCTTACTTTTTTCGGTTTCGATTTCGACAAAAGCGATAAAATGATAAGGCTGGCCGTCCTGGTGGACCTGGAGATCGATTTGCCATTGTTCCCCATTTTTTTTCAATTGTGGGGTAGGTTTGATAATCGGCCGATCGCTGCGGTTTAACCACTGCATGAAAAAGGGTTCCAGGTTTTTTTGGGCGATCCGGGAAGCGGTATCGACGATTTGTTTGTTAGTCACGGGTTTATCTTTGAAAGTGTTGTGGATTTCGTTCATTATTTTAGAAAACGGATCGGCGCCGAGGAGCAAGCGGAGTTGGTGGAGTAAGAAAGTTCCCCTGATCCTGGGAACCTGGTAATTATTATATGCATCATATACGCGCCGGGCATTCAATGGGGCGATGGAGCCTTCCCTGGAGGTGATATACAATAATCTCAGGGTTAAATCGTTTAAGCCGTTTTTAAAAGTAGTCACTGCCTGGGGAGCGCTGGGGGGCAATGCTTTTAACATTGCCCAATAAGCGGCAGTGGCGCTGACAAACCAATTTTCTTTTTCCGAAGAGGGATAAACGGTATTAAACCAGAGTGCCCTGGGGCTAAACGTATAAAAATCTTTGACTGCCGAGATATCCGGTTCCGGTGTTTTTTTGGTTTCCGGTGCTTTTTCCTGGGAATTTTTCAGGGCTTTTAATTTTTCAGTGACAAAGATGGGACTGATCACGGAATAGCCGAGGGTGAGGTGGGGGATTGCATCGGGGAGGTCCGGCATGATCCTGGAATTGGGGGTGGGGAATTTTTCACGGAGGGTGACTTTGCCGAAATGAGCGAGGAACATCAATTGTTCCGCCATTTCCGACGTGGTAATTTTCCCGTCGCAGGCATGGGGGCGGTTAATGGGAGATGAAGCCAGCATATTCACCCCGGTAATACTGTCGAAACGGCCGTTGTACTTTTTATAAAATTCATTGAAAGCGAGGTCGCGGTTCCAGGGGGTAAAAATAAAATCGTACGGGGCATTATCTTTATTGGCGATATATTCTTTGCGTACCTCGATTTCTTTGGCATTATTCACGCTCCAGTAAAAGCCCTGGGTTCCGCCGGGAAAATCGCCGGTCTTGCTTCTCCACAATTTGTTTTTTTTCGTACCCAGGAGGAAAATAGCGGTTTCGTCGGTTTTGGTGTCGGCAATCAACCAATCGTTGGTATATAAACCGTTGTTTTCCGTGCTGAGGATGCGAACGACATCGTCGATACCGGAAGCATAATGGATGGCTTTACGGATGCGGCTGGATTGGGTCAACCCGTTCATATTGAAAGGGGTTTGGTTCACTGTGGTTTCACCGATCATGATACCGGCGGAATTGATATAGAAATCCGTGCCGGAGTGAATGCCGCCGGGGAAAGTTTCATATACGAAGCGGTGGCCTTTATCCGGGAGTACATCGCAGATCACATTGAAATGGACACCGGTATAGCCGCTCCACATGAAAAGTTGGCCGAAGACAATGCGGCCGTCCTTCGAAGCGGGTCCGTTAGCGAGAAAACCGGAGCATTTATGCTGTCTTCCCGGGATATTCAATTCATCTTCCGCATTAAGGAAGCTTTTTCCTGTGAGGGCGTGGGGGGTATATCGCATACCGCCGTCAACCTGGCCGATATCGATGGCGGTGTTGATGGCGACGATATCGATGAGATCAAGGGGGACTCCCTCGAAGGCGGCGCCTGCTTTGACTGCGCCGTCGGCTATACCTTTCATTTCTTCCAGGTATTCCGGGTCATATTTCCGGAGGAAAAACGCATCGGTGGTACGGCGGAGTTGGTTCCAGCCGTCGATGATGTCTTTTTCATTGGTGCGGACGGCTAATTTTTTCATGTATTCCACGATTTCCATGGAAAGAAGGTAACCGTATTGATATCCTCTTTCATAGGCTTTTCCTTCGATATGAACAAATATCCAGCCTTTGTCCGTATACCGGAAAGCGGGTCCGAACCATTTGACGGTTTCCATGGGGATGTAGGCGGTAATGTCTTCGACTTTTTCCAGGCGGATATCGTCGAACCAGGCTTTTCCAACCGCGTCGCCGTTCATACCCAGGTGGAGGCGGACATGGTCTTTGCTTTTGGAGGCGATAAAAAGAGTTTCGATTTTTTTCCAACCCGTTGTTGCTGCAGCAGAGGGGGAATGGTTGGTAAAGGGGAAAGATTCCATCGTCAGGCAAGCGGCAGCGGAGGTTGGGTAACGGTCCGTGGGCCGGCTTTGTGCCGCTTCGGTTTTAATCCAACCGCTGAGGCGGTAGAGGTGGCCGACTTTTAGAATGACGGGTTCTGAAATAACGGTACTCCGGTCCCATCGGTGGTGCCGGATGCATAAACTCTTCTGGTCTGCATGGGCTTCTTTGGGGTCGATACTCGCCGAGATATAGTCTTTGGTTCCCGGTTCTTCCATGTACCAATTCATGGGGAAACCGTTTTTGTCGAGATTTTCAAAACTGTTATTGGGGATTTCTTGGGCCGTTAAACCTGGAGTAAACCCCATTAGCCAGGTCAAAGTAAAAATAAAAATAACGAATAGAGGTTTAATTTTTGTTTGATTCATTTCGGTAATACTCCTTGAAAATAGTAAATATGGAAAGGTCATGGGTTTGATATAAATAAAAAATGGTGGGCAGAAGGAGGATATCCAAACTGCCCACTGTTTAAAGTCATATTTTGTAAATAAAAATAATGGAGGCTATTTATTAACCTGGAAGGTTTTATCGCCATTTTCGAGGAAGTCGATAATTTGTTTAATGGAGGCGATACCGGCGTTGGTGTTGGCCTCTTCGGTTTGAGCGCCCATTTTCTTTTCGGTAAAGAAGCAGCGGGTGCCGAATTTTTCGGTCATTTCCTGCCTGCATTTGGGAGCGACGTCAGCACCGTAGAGGAGGTCTTTTCGTTCTTCCATTATTTTTACCAGCGACGGTTCGTCTACGACTTCTTCCCTCGCGGTATTAACAATGGCGGCGCCTTTTTTCATTAAAGAGATCAAGTTGTAATTCACCATTCCCAGGGTTTCTTTCATTTTGGGGAGGTGGATGGAGATGTAGTCGCAGGTTTTGTAAAGTTCTTCGACCGTGTCGACCGGGATAACGCCGTCGGCTTTGATGGCATCTTTGGTAACAAAAGGATCAAAGGCGCAGACGTCCATGCCGAAACCTTTGGCAATAGCGTTTACAGCGCGCCCAACGTAACCGTAGGCGTGGATGCCTATTTTTTTGCCCCGGAGTTCCGTACCGGATTTCCCGTTGTAATGGCGCCTGGCCAGGTTGAGCATGATACCGAAAACCACTTCCGCTACGGCATTGGAATTTTGACCCGGTGTGTTCATGGCCACCACGCCGTGTTCGGTAGCGGCTTTTAGATCGATATTGTCATATCCTGCGCCGGCTCGAACCACGATCTTGAGATTTTTAGCGGCATTAAATACGTCCGGTGTAACCAGGTCGCTTCGAATGATCATAGCGTCCACATCCGCTGCCGCTTTGACCAGGTCTTTCGGATCCGTATAATTCTCCAGCATGACTAATTCATATTTTGCTTCTTTTGCAATCCGGGAAATATGTTCGACTGCGTCTTTAGCAAAAGGTTTTTCTGTTGCAACCAACACTTTTTTTGACATATGTCACCCCTTATTTATTTTAAGTTTTAAGTTATGTACCGGTTTAAATGTATTATCACACATATTATGATTTTAATATAGAATGAATCCATTGTCAACCACCACACGTAGTTCCGTAGTTCCCCCAGGACTGCGCAGTGTGGTGGGGGGATTTACATTCTATTAATTTTTAGATATCATATAGCATGCGCATCGGTAAAATATTTTTTTATGGAGGATGAGTATGCCTGGATTAACAAAACCAAATGCACCGGGTACAAACCGGGAAAGTAAGGATTTCGATCGCCCGGAGACGAGCAAACCGGGTTTGAAACTCGTGGTGGAACCGGGGGATAAACAAAACCCGGCAACCGGTCCCGGAGCCATGTATAACCTCGATCATTTTGTTTTTAATGTCCCCTTCAAGGCCAAAGGCGAAGGCATGGTGGGCCGTGAAGAACAGCTTTTAAAAGTGAGGGACCAATTGGAAGCAGGTAAACGCACCGCCATTGTTCACGCCGCTGCGTTCCAGGGTATTGGGGGTTTGGGAAAAACCCTATTGGCCGTCGAATATGCCCACCGTTATAAAGACCGGTACCCCAAAGGCGTTATATGGATCGATGCCAACCGGGAGATCGACCCCCAATTGATGGCCATCGCCCAACAGGCCCATTGGATATCCCCGGAATCGAAACCCTCCGATATCCTGGAAACCACGTTAAACCGTTTGATCCACTGGTCCCAATGCCTGGTGATATTCGACAACGTCGAGAGATATGACCATATCGAAAAATATTTACCGGCAGTGGATGCGGCACCCCATTTGCTGGTAACCGGTCGGTTAATGCTGCCGAATTTTCACCCCGTGGAGATTTCGGAACTCGATCACCGCCAGTCCCTGGAATTATTAATGAAAGAGTCCCACCGGGATTTCGAGGCATTACCGGTGCAGGAGAAAGAAGCGGCAAAATCAGTGGTTAATCGATTGGAAGGGCTGCCGCTGGCCATTGAAATCGCCGGCGCTTACCTGGCCCACAGTTCTTCCTGCACGTTTCACCGGTACAAAACCCTCCTGGAAGCCTATTTAATGGAAACAACGAGCAGCCTTGAGCGCAATTTGTTTGCCACCTTGAAGGTGAGCGAACCGGTATTAAAAGAGACCCCGCTGTTGAAAGAGATTATAGATTTCCTCACATGGAGCGGCAGCGCCTTTATGGATATTTCCCTGCTGGCCGCTGTGCTGGATAAAACAGGAACCGAATTGATCGCACCGCTGGATATTGGTGCAGCATTGAAAATCCTACAAAAATCCGAAGATGGAAATCGATATGATCTTCACCGGTTAGCCAGGGAAGTACTGCAGGGCCTATATCCCATCGATGAGAGGAGCCAGTGGGTGGACCGGGTTTGTTTGCTTTTGGGAACATGGTTCGAAGATCGGCGTGTGGAATTTAAATATTTACCCATATTTGAAGCCGAGTTCGATCATTTGAAGAAATGGTCGGGTCATGCGCAGTCATTATTCCCCGTGCATGCCGCGCGATTAACCTGGCTCCAGGCTTACCCCGCCTATCATTGGGGGAAATACGACGAATCCTTCCGGGTCGTTCAATCCGCTTTTTCTATACTGGATAAAGCCAATGAAGCAGATACGGATTTGAAACTAAAGTTGAAAGCCGATATTCTCAATGATCTCGGTTCCACTTCCTCTTTTTCGGAAAAATACACCGAAGCCATTAAGTATCATCGGGATGCATTGGAAATCCGGCTGAAATTGTTTGGCGAGCTGCACTTAGACACGGCGATGTCTTATAATAATATCGGGAGCGTTTACGATCACCTGGCAAAACACACGGATGCGCTTCAATACTTCGAGAAAACCCTTGAAATTTATCGCCGGGTCCTGGGTGAAGAACACCCGGATACCGCTATATCTTATCATAATATCGGGTATTCTTATGGAGAAATAGGAAAGCACCGGGAGGCGCTTCAAAACAAAGAGAAAGCACTTGAGATTTATCGAAACGTCATGGGAGAGCAGCACCCGGATACTGCGGACGCTTATAATAATATCGGCAGTACCCTGGGCGATATGGGAAAGCACCAGGAGGCGATTCAATACTATCGGAAGGCGATCGATATTTATCGCAACGCCCGCGGAGAAGAGGACCCGGATACTACCAATTCTGTCATAGGGCTTATTCGCTGCCTGATTAAACTCAAACGTTTCCCGGAAGCCTCGGAACAATTGGACGAGTGGCTCCATCGCCTTTCGCCCGATCATGAGCATTATAAAGGCATGGAAGATTTGCGGAATACGATGAACAAAGAGAAGCGAAACAGCCTCAGCCGACTGCCGTCGAAGAAGAAAAAGAAAAAATGATAAAACCGCTTCGATTAGCCCCTTGATTTCTCGTTTCTACTGTGCTTTAATTATAATACAGGAGTATGATATGCTAAAGACAAAAATGATAATTCTACTTTCGGTCTTATTATTGGCCCTTATGTGCACAACCAACGCCTTTGGCGTCATTTTAAAAGGAAAAGTCACCCTTCAAAGCAGCGGATTCCAGTTAATAAAAGATATCCATGTCCGGGCTCCGGGTGAAAAATCCAACCCCCAAACCATTTCCGATACCGGCGAATTCGAACTCAATATCCCGGATCGAAAACCCGGCGATGTGGTTTTACTGGATATTTTTAAAATGGGCTACGAACCCGCCACCCCCGAAGCTCTCAGCGTCATAATCCCGGGGAACCCCGACGAAAAAGTCAATGTCCCTCTATGCCTCTCCGGCGAAACTGCCAAAAACGCTCTAAAATTCTATAAAATCCTGGAAAAAGATATTAATAAAACCTTTACCGATAAAACCGCTAAAATAAAAACCAAAACCCTCAAAGAAAAAAACGACGAAACCCGCCGTTTGACAGAAGACCGCGACGCACTCCTCTCTCAAGCGAAACTCATATCGGAAGAATTCGCCCGGATCAACCTGGACGAAGTTTCAGATTTATACCGCGAAGCCTTCGGGCTCTTTTCCAATGGAAACATCGATAAAGCCCTGGAAGTCTTGAATAAACAAAAATTGGACCAATCCCTTAAAATGTTCCAGGAAGAAAAAAAAAAAACCGATCTGAGCCTCACTGAAAAAATCGAAGCCGGCAGATCCCTGGCTAAAGATTATATCCTCGGCGCCCGCCTCTCTAAAATCAAATCCCGCCTCACCGACGCAGAAGGATATTATTCCAAATCTTTCGAAGCCGAACCCGGAGATATGCTAAAACACCTGGGAAACCTCTATTCTAACCCCAAACGCTTGAAAGAATTGGAAACCGCCTTCTCCGAAACCCTGGACATCCAACGAAACCTGGCGGAAACCCAACCTTCCGATTTCATACCGAACCTGGCCTCTACCCTCGACAACCTCGGCACTCTATATATTATTACCAACCGTTTGAAACAATCCGAAACCGCTTACAGCGAAGCCCTACAAATTCGACGAAAACTGGCGGAAACAAACCCCTCCGCTTTTTTACCCGACCTGGCTATTTCACTCAGCAACCAGGGAAATTTTTACTATCATATCGAGCGATTGAATGAAGCGGAAACCTTCTACACAGAAGCCCTGGAAATCCGACGAAAACTCGTGGAAACCAACCCCACCGCCTATTTACCCAGCCTGGCCAATAACCTCAACTCCATCGGCTTATTGAAGCTCATGACCCTAAAGTATGCCGATGCATTCCTCATCATCCTGGAAGTAGAACAAATCCTGGATAAACTCGCACTCGAAAACCCTGAATACTTCGAAATGGATCTCGCTAGAGCCATCCTTACCCTGGGTAATCTTTGTATATTAGACCCGGCAGCCAGTCAATCCATCAGGGGAAATATCCACGCCTGGCTGGATCGTGCCATTTCCATTGTTATAAAGTACCCCTTTGAACCGGACTCTCCGTCTATACGTGCTCAAGCAGGAAAACTCAAAAAAAGAATAAAAATAAAAAAGTAAAAAGAGTAAAATGTAAAATGAAATGTCGAGTAAAAGTACTCCCCGGTGACTTTAATTAGGATTGGATAAAATCACCGTACGATTCCAGGCGGAAATCCCGTCACTACTGTTCGATAATCGTTTCCGTTCTCCCGGATTCACCGGAAATAATCGTTATTTTATTCGTTTTTAAATCTATCTTCAATATTTTCCCCGTCATCTTTCCTTTTCCACTGCCATCGCTGCTGCTTTTAATTATGTAAGGGGACTCTTCAAGGGTCACGGTTTCTTCTTTAAACAGCCAGAGGATTTTATCGGAATAACCGGAGATGTTATCTTTAACAAAATTAATCGTTTTCTCACCGGTGATCCGTTCGATTTCATTATTATCGTTGAAATGGATGACCAATAAGGAGGCGGTTAAGATGTTTTCGTCGCTTTTAATAGCCGCGTTTGACCGGATGGTAATGGTTTTTTTTCGGGCATCGAAAGAGAGTTCTTCCCCTTTGATACTGATCTCTTTTTTACTCTTCCGGTCTTTAAAAAGAAAAGCAACGCTGCCGGCCGCATTGATATAGTCTTCTTTTTTAATTTCCAGGGAATTGGCGTCCAATTGGAGTTCTTTCTGGGTTAAGCTCACTTCCTGTTCATAAACGAATTTTTCTTCTTTTTCG
>Ga0209593_10000950_pt1 | contig 12671 bp, 7 predicted proteins | sample PPLLaktember2015_3_FD_187260 | JGI IMG/M metagenome (GOLD analysis project Ga0209593, IMG submission 187260) | Freshwater sediment microbial communities from Prairie Pothole Lake near Jamestown, North Dakota, USA - PPLs Lake P7 Core (6) Depth... | ecosystem: Environmental > Aquatic > Freshwater...
CTCGTCGATGATGGGAGAAAGAACCGGCGATTCGGAAGAGTAAAGCTTTTTTAAGTGGAGGTACGAGCTTTTGATTTCATGGAAGGAGGCATCGGCTTCGAGTTCAAGGATTTTATAGTATTTAATTAAATCATCTTGTTCCATAGTTAGATATACTTAAGGCTGTCGATCTTCATCTGATCGTTAGCAATAATATTGTGGGTGATCTTCAATACTTCATTCTTCGTACTGTGGGGCACGATGAATTTGGGAACCATCTGGATCAAGCTCAAGTTTCTCCAGAATTGGTAATCATATTCGATGTATCCGGCAAAAAGTGTATTTACGCCGATTAATTTAATACACACACTTCGTATTGAAAAGCCTTCCTGCAATTCACGGACATTCCGTACTTTATTTAAAACAATGTGGAAAGTAAAGTTTGACAATTCCTTGGTGAGAAAAGATTCGATATCCGGCGACATCGTTTTGAGATAGCATAATAAATCGTTAATCGTTTTAATGCCGTGATCCGCCCTATTTTCCCAGGTGTCCTTGGCGTCTTCTCTTAGCCCGATGGAATTTAGGACCGATTTGATTTTTCGAAAATAGGCGCTTTTAACAAACTGGTACAAATTTTCAATGGCGGTTAATTCGGGTATAGCGACGGTCACAAGTTTATCAGCCAGGATAAAGGAATCGATGGTGTCGGTATTGGTTCCCCCGCCCAGGTCCAGGAGAATATAATCGGCGTCGAGTCTCTTAATTTGTTTGAACAGTCTTAGTTTTTGGGCGTAATTGATATTCGATGTCGAAACGGAATGGCTATTCCCCGGGATAATGGAAAGATTTTTGACAGGAGTGTTGACGATGAGGTCTTCCAGGTTTTGTTTTTTTTCGAAGAATTGGTTGATGGATTTGGTAGAATTTCGAATCCCGAAAAAAGTATGAATATTGGCTCCACCGAAATCTGTATCGATGAGAATAACTCGTTTACCCAACGCGGCAAGGCAATTGGCAAGTTGGCAGGCGACAAAGGTTTTGCCAGTGCCTCCTTTACCGCCGCCAACGGCCCATATTTCGGCTTCTTGTATCATTGTACCCTTGTGTTCCAGCACGGTAACTTATTTTCGTGTGCTTCAATTACAATTTAATTTTGATTTCGCTAATGACGCATCGAAAAAGAAAATCAATTATATCGTATTTCTCAAATAAAAGAAAGCTTGTTGATACAATTATCAAATTTTTTACTGCAACACACAATTTTAGCCCTCATGCCACACAAGGGTATTGTTTGAACCAAATTCTGAATCGAGTATATTCAGAAAAAACGAAAGTCTATTTTGAGAGAGTGGACGTTAAATTTTGACCACGTTTCTAGCGTGAACGCCTTTGGGACCTTCTGCGACTTCAAATTGGACCTTTTGGCCCTCTTTTAATGTTCTGAAGCCTTCATCCTGGATATCGCTGTGATGGACGAATACGTCATTTCCTTCATCGGTAGAAATGAATCCGTATCCTTTTTTTGCATTGAACCATTTAACTGTACCTTTGGCCATTATTCCTCCTTTGGCAACTGTTCATTGTTTAGTAAATAAATAATGACCGAAACTAGAAACCTAGAGTTCCTTATCCATATTCAGATGGTAATAACGAACCTGGGCCAAATTTCGAACCCTTTATTTACGCAGTACGAAGTATTTTACAATAGCTTCGTGGTTTTGTCAACAGGATTTGGATGCCCGGATTCACCACCAGTTTGTCAGAACCCTTTTGTAAAAAGGTTCCGACACCTCCCAAAATTTTTATTAAGGTGAATAATCTAACGCTTTAGGAAGTCCAGAAACCCTTTCTCGAAAGGGTTTTCTGGTGGTCGAAGACATATTTGACGGTGGATTTCGGGATGGAGTCAGCAATTCTCTTTTTGGAAAAACAGTGACACAGTGAATATGATCGAGGTAATTTGAGCATCGTCGAGGTTAAAACCTTATCGGTTGCATGATTTGCATAAAAAACCACAAATTTACCTCGTCGTTTTAAGTATTTGCATTCGATTGTTTCATTCGGGACAAAAATTACAGCTATTGCATTAATATGCGGTAAAAAAGGACAAATATTTCGAAAAAAGCATGAAGTTGACATAGAAACCTCGATGATGCAGACAGGGCCATATAAACCACCGGCTTTGATTTTTTTTACCCGCTACTATAGCTATTACTAAGAATACCGCTAAGTTAAGGTTTTTTTTGATAAAAGGGGGCGTATCGGTGCCTTTGAAATGATGAATGATGAATGATGAGTTGGGAAGAGGAGCGCGAGGTGAAAGTAGGAACGTGTTCTAATCACGCCCCAGAAATAGAGGATATTCCGGCAATGCAATAATAAAAACCGTCCGTGACGGGCCGACTACAGCCCCCTGGATTTGAATTTAACTCGAATATTAGCCTTAACTTAGCAGCATTCGGGACAGTAAAGAAAATTATAAAACCAAAATAAACCGTTTGTCTACGAGAGGGAAATAATGAAAAAAAACCGCAGCGGATGAACGGCGCTTTTATTACAAGAAAAGAGCTTAAACGGGTGGTTTCTCGCATCGGTTAGGTCTCGATTTGCTTATCGATGGCGGCGATCGACACTAAAAGTGTCGACGACGACACTAAAAGTGTGAACGACGACACTAAAAGTCTCGACGATGACACTAAAAGTGTCGACGACGATCAAAATTTACCCGTTACCGGGGTTAAAATATTAATGAATGAGTTTCGGGGAGTAGGTGACGATGTTCAAATAGGACGTTCAAGGGTGCACCGACACCACCGACACGCACCGACACGCCCCCTTTTATCAAAAAACCTTAACTTAGTGGCACTCGGGACAGTCGAGAAAAGTCTAAAAAACGATGAATCGGATTTCAGGCCAACTCTTTTCGATATTATAAATCTTTTTGCAAGAAAATAACGTATCGAATGTTCCAGTATATTAAACAATAGGAGTAAAGATGAAGAGAATTTTATTAATTATTATCGGTTTAGCGGTTATTTTGAGTTTTAACGGATGCGGTAAGAACGATTCACCCGGCGATAACCATAACGGCGCCGGTCAAAATACAGCCGACTCGAAAGAGAAAGACGGCAACCAAGAATCTAAAAACGGGGAAATCGACCTGGATAAACTTCCCCCACGCCTGAAAGAAGCAGTCGAAAGCGGTAAAATGACTAAAGAAAAAGCCAAAGAAATCATGGCCCGAATGAAAGACGGAAAATGGGGCGGTCAAGGCATGGGCCCTGAAGGCGGCGAATGGAACGGCGGCGGCAGCATGCCCACCGTTAAAGTCGAACAAACCAAACGCCAACCCATCAACGCCTTCCTGGTTCTCAACGGCGCCGTAGAACCGGAACGAAAAGTCGAAGTATACTCCCGCTTGTCCGCCTACGTGAAATCAATCGTCCGCGAAGAAGGCGACTTTGTCGATAAAGGCGCAATTCTCGCTTACCTGGACGATACGGAAATACGCATCAGCTACCGTCAAGCAGAAATCCAACTCAAACAAGCAGAACTCACCCTCAAAGACGAAGAAGCAAACATTAACCGAAGTCAAAAACTAAAAGAAACGGAAATGATCTCCGAACAGGATTTCCAAACAGCACAAGCAAAATTCAGCAGCGCTAAACTGGATTACCAGAATAAATTGGAAAATTATAAAAACCTTGAACTCCAAATGGGCTACACGCAGGTTAAATCCCCGGTAGAAGGCTACGTCACCCAACGATTGATGGAAGTGGGAAGCCGCGTCAACTCAAACCAACAAGTTTTCACCGTGGAAGATTTCTCTCCCCTCCTCGTCCGCGTTTATGTGCCCTCTGCGGATATCGCTAACCTGAAAACGGGCATGCCGGTCGAAGTCACCACAGATACTATTAAAGGAATGGTTTTCAACGGACGGATCAAACTGATTAACCCCCGCATCGATGTTCAATCCGGCACCATCAAAGTTACCGTGGAAACGGTAGATAACACCAGGCACCTGAAACCGGGCATGTTCGTAGAAACCAAGATATTGATCCGCAACAACCCGGAAGCCCTGGTCATCCCACGCAATTGCATCATCTATAAACAAAATGAGGCATATGTTTTTATTTTTAATCTCAAAGATATGCAGGTTTCACAGCGCGCTATTAAAACCGGTATAGCCGAAGGTAATAATATGGAAGTATTAGAAGGCCTCGATGAAGGAGAACAAATCGTCACTGTAGGAGTGGACGGCCTAAAAGACCAAATGAAAGTGAGACCGGTCAAATGAAAATCGTAAAATTCTCTTTAAACCACCCGGTTACCGTTTTTATGTTTACCCTGGCGGCAATAATTTTCGGGTTCATATCTTATTCCAAGCTACACCTCAACTTATTACCTACCATTACTTACCCGACCTTAACGGTCAAAACGGAATACCCGGGAACCGCCCCCTCCGAAATCGAACATATCATTACAAAACCCATCGAAGAATCTGTGGGAGTCGTGGATAATGTTTTACGCATCTCCTCGGTATCGAGAGCCGAACTCTCCGAAGTCACGGTAGAATTCGCCTGGCATACCAATATGGATTTCGCTACCCTTAAAGTACGCGAAAAACTGGACCTGCTCAACCTACCGGTGAACGCGAAAAAACCCATTATACTTCGCTACGACCCGAATACCGACCCGGTATTGAAACTGGGCATTACCGGCAGCGCCGGCTTATCCAAAACCAGGTATATCGCGGAAACCGATATCAAACAAGCGATAGAAAGCACGGAAGGAGTCGCCGCCTGCTCGATATCCGGCGGCCTGGAAGACGAAATCCATATCGATATGGACGAAATCAAACTCAATAACCTCAACCTGCCCATCACTACGGTGGCTAACCGCCTCGCCCAGGAAAATATCAACCTCTCCGCCGGTATCCTCAAACAACAAGACAGCCAATTCCTGGTCCGAACCGTCAACGAATTCAAAACAGTCGACGAAATCAAAGAAATCATCATCGAAAAACGCAATAATGTCCCCATCAAACTGGGCAGCATCGCCAACGTCTTTAGGGGCTTCAAAGAACGAAAAGTCATCTCCCGGATCAATGGAGAAGAATGCATCGAAGCGGCCATATACCGCGCAGCCGACGCCAACACGGTTACGGTATCCGATGCTGTCCTGGAAAAATTAAAAAAAATCGAAACCTCCATTTTCAAACCGAATGATATGAAAGCGACGATAATCACCAACCAGGCCAAATTCATCAAGAGTACGATCGACGAAGTGATATCCACCGCCATTTTAGGCGGTATCCTGGCCATCCTGGTGCTCCTATACTTTTTAAAAAATATGCGGAGTACCCTCATCATCGGCCTTGCCATCCCAATTTCCGTAATTATTACTTTCTTCCTGATGTTTTCTTTCGACATCTCTTTAAATATCATCTCGCTCGGAGGCCTCGCCCTGGGTATCGGTATGCTGGTGGACAACTCCATTGTGGTCCTGGAATCCATCCAACGATACAAAGACCAGGGAAGAGATTTATATAATGCCGCATTGGAAGGTACTTCCGAAGTGGCCGGCGCAGTGACCGCATCCACGCTGACTACCGTAGCGGTTTTCTTCCCCATCGTTTTCGTAGAAGGAGTCGCGGGACAATTGTTCAAAGATATGGCCCTCACCGTCACCTTTTCTCTCCTGGCCTCCCTGGTCGCATCTCTGACTATAGTTCCTATGCTCTTTTCTTCCCTGAGACGAAAAAACACAAGCGATCGCCTTTCCAACTACTTAAAAAAAATCTTCACCCCCATCGACAAAATCCATAACGGCGCATTAAACTTCTATAAACGTTTCCAGGATTTTGCCTTCAACCATAAAAAAACCATTGTTATTACTGTATTATTGCTATTTATCATTTCCATCAGCTTTTCCATATTTATGAGCAAAGAATTGATCCCCGTCATTTCCCAGGGTGAATTCTTAATCAACGCCGAATTTAAACCGGGTACATCCCTGGCGGAAAATGCATCCGTTGTCTCGCGGGTTTCCGAGCTGCTCAAGAAATACCCCGAAATCGAAAATGTCTATGAATCCGTAGGAAAAGGTTCCCGCGGAGGCGTAACCTTCCAGGAAGAAATGGAAAACCTCTCGGAGTTCACCGTGAGATTGAAAAAAGGAATCCTGGGTAAATCCGAAGATCGAATCATGGAAAAAATACGCGGAGACCTTGAAACCTTCGCCGATATGAAAGTAAAAATATATAAGCCCCGCCTTTTCTCCTATAATGCCCCCCTCGAAGTGATCATCTCCGGCAATAACCTGGATCAACTGAAACAGGTATCGGATGAATTATTGGGAAAAATCCGGGGAATCGAGGGGATTACGGATTTGAAATCCAGCATGGAAGAAGGATACCCGGAAATCCAGATCGTGCTGAACCGGGCTCAATTGGCTTCCCAGAATATGACCATCAACGAAGTGGGGAGCCAGATTCGCAATAAAATCGAAGGAAATGTGGCCACGAAATTCCTGGAAAGCGACCGTGAAGTGGATATCCGTGTCCGGTTATCGGAAAACTTCAGGGATAACTCTGAAAAAATCAGCCGGCTCAGTATCCGGAACGGCCTGGGCATCGAAGTTCCTTTAAAAGCTGTGGCAGAAATCGATATCAAAGAAGGCCCGGCAGAAATCCGGCGCATTTTCCAACAGGAATCCGCTGTCATTACGGGGAACCTGGTGGGGATAGACCTGCAAACGGCTAAAAATAAAATAATGGAACTGGCCAATTCGGTTAAAAAACCTGACGATTTCGCCATCTACCTGGCAGGCCAGAGTAAAGAACTCGATGTGGCTTTTAAATCCATGATGTTTGCGATTGCCCTGGCAATATTCCTGGTTTACCTGGTTATGGCTTCCCAATTCGAATCCTTTATCAAACCTTTTATTATTATGTTTACTATTCCATTAGGAATAATCGGCGTGTTTATTGCGAATGCCGTAACGGGAATATCCGTTAATGTGATTGTTTTCCTCGGGTTGATCATCCTATCCGGTGTCATTGTCAATAACGCCATTGTGCTGGTGGATTATACCGGTATTTTGGAGAGACGCGGGATGTCTAAAATGGAAGCCCTTAAAACAGCGGGATTGGTTCGATGGCGCCCGATTTTGATGACCACGATTACGACGATCCTGGGCTTGCTGCCCATGGCCCTCGACTTCAATGAAGGTTTTGAAATCCGGATTCCCCTCGCCGTTACACTGATCGGCGGACTCACCTTCGGTACATTCCTGACACTCGTATTTATTCCCATCATTTATAATGGGATGATCAAAGAGAGTAAAAAAGAGGAGGCGTGATAAGCACATTAAACCCGTGATATCATGAACCCCCGGAGAATGTAAACAATGAATTTACCTGAATTTTCAATAAAAAAACCCGTTACCGTCGTGGTAGGCATGCTGATATTCCTCACCATCGGTGTGATATCGATTATTAAGCTGCCCCTGGAGATGTTCCCGGATATTTCATTTCCCGGTTTAATGGTCCAGGTGCCTTACCGGTCGTCATCGCCTGAAGAAGTGGAACGTGTCATCACACGGCCAATGGAAGAAGTATTGTCCACCATCAATAACATGAAAAATATCCGTTCCACATCTTCTGCCGAGAGTTCCAATGTCTTCGTCGAGTTCGAGACCGGCACCAATATGGATGTGGCCTCGATGCAGATACGCGATAAGATCGACCAGGTTCGCGACCGGCTGCCGGACGATATCGAACGAATCCGGATCCGGCGCTGGTCCATGTCGGACAGCCCGGTTATATCGTTCAGCGTCTCCAACCCGGGAGACCTTCAACAATTCTATTTCATGGCTGAAAACTATATCCTCCCGGAACTGGAACGCGTGGAAGGGATCGCCAATGTCGAAATCCGGGGTATCCGGGATAAACAATTGATTATCACCTTAAAACCCGAACTGGTTTATTCCAGCTCCATCAATATCATCGATCTGATCGATACGCTCAGGAACAACAACGTCAATGTTTCCGCCGGTTATGTGGAAAGCGATAAACGTTATTCGGTTCGTATCCCGGGCGAATTGAAACAAGTGGATCAAATCAACGAACTCCCGCTAAACCGCCAGGGGCTGCGCATCAAAGATATCGCCACCGTTACTTACGATTACCCGGTGAAAGAGGAATACCATAAACTGAACAGCAGGGAATCGTTGAGTTACCGGGTCTACAGGGCTTCAAACGCCAACGTGGTGGATGTGTGCCGTAAAGTCAAATCCACCATGGAAAAGATAAAAAATACGGAGCCCCTCCTTAAAAACATGGACATGCTCTATTACAGGGACCAATCGGAAGATATATTGAATAGTTTATCCGATCTCACTTCTTCCGGGATTCTTGGGGGTATACTCGCTATCGCCGTTCTATTGGTTTTCCTCGGCGAAATCCGCAGTACTCTCATTATAGGCCTGGCCATCCCCATGTCCCTGGTTATTACTTTTTCCTTTATGTATCTTTACCGGGCTATCTTTAATGCCCCGATAACCATTAATGTTATATCCCTCAGCGGATTGATGATGGCCGTGGGTATGCTGGTGGATAACGGCATCGTGGTACTGGAAAATATGTACCGTCTCCACCAGGAAAAAGGATATCCGCCCATGAAAGCTGCCATTAAAGGGAGCAGCGAAGTGGCTATGGCGGTCACTGCTTCTACTCTTACAACAGTCGTCGTGTTTGTCTCTCTCGGTTTCATTTCTGCCAGCGGTTTCGGACGTTGGATGAAAGATTTTTCCATTACCATCACCCTTTCGCTTATTGCTTCGTTGATTATCTCATTAACGTTTGTCCCCTTGGCGGGCAGTAAACTATTGACGGGAAAATCACGGAAAAAAGCCAGGTGGCTCGACAGCCTCACAAAAAACTACGGAAAAGTCATCCACTTTACGATTAAAAATCCAAAAACCAAGCTATTTACAGCTTTTATCGCTCTTTGTCTTTTTATCTCCGCGTTATGGATGATGAGTAATGTGGAAAAAGAATTCTTTCCATTTAGCGAAGAGAGAAACCTGGAAATGAATGTTTATATGCCCAGGAGTATGACATTGGAGCAGATGGATCGACTGTTCGACACTTACGAGTCGATCTTGAATAAAAATAAAAAAGAACTGGGAATTATTACAATAACCACAGATTATGGGATCAACAACCGAAGGGAAGGACGTTTCAGGGGCGGCATCGAATTGTACTTCACGGAAACAGGTCCTACCATCAGCCAGGTGAAAGAAAAGTTACTCCAATTATTTCCCCAGCCTGCCGGTATTACGTATGAATTCGGCGAGCGGCACGGGAGGGGCGGACATGGTGGGGGAATGCGTGTCGAACTTACAGGCATGAATTTCTCCAAATTGAGTGAATTGGCCCCTATTGTCATGACTAAATTACGAACTATCCCGGAAGTGGAAGACCTGACTTCGGATCTCGAAGGCGGCGACATGCAGCTCATGGTTTCCGTGGATCGCAAAAAAGCCGAAAGCAGCGGGGTCAATACCAACCGAGTGGCACGTACGATTATGAATTCCATTTCGGATCGACCTGTAGGGAAATTCAAAACGGAAAACAAGGAAATCGATATCATCGTGAAAATGCAGAAAGACAGGGGTTTTTCCCAGGATGATTTGAAAAATCTCAGCGTCGGGACTGCGTCTCAGCCTATTCCAATTTCCGCCATATCCGATTTTTCATTTCGTTTTGGATCGATGTCGATCAGTCGTGAGAATAAAAAATCGCAGTTGCGGATCACCATCAATACCAAAATCCAGGGTATGATGCGAATTTCGGAAAAGATTACCGAAGTTATGAATACAATCCAGTTTCCTGAGGGATATTCCTGGAGTTTGGGTTCCCAGTGGCGCGATTTCCAGGAGTCGCAGAAGAGTTCGATGACTGCGGTGTGGTTGGCCATCATATTCATTTACATTATCATGGCGTCGTTATTCGAGTCTTTCGTTCACCCGTTCACGATCCTTTTGACTGTTCCGCTGGCGCTTTTCGGTGTGGCTCTTCTTTTTACGGTTACGGGTATAACTCTTAATAATTCGTCATACCTGGGTTTATTGACGCTTTTCGGGATTGTCGTGAATAATGGGATTATATTGATCGATCACATTCGTTTCCTGCGCCGCGGCGGTATGGAGAAGAATCCATCCATTATCCAGGCGGGTAAAGACCGGTTGAGGCCGATTCTAATGACGGCCATTACGACGATTTTCGGTGTGCTGCCTATGGCATTACCTTCATTATTACCCTCGGTATTCCCGGCCGCGCAGGGGAGGTCTGCGATGTGGGCGCCGATCAGTGTTGCTATTCTTGGTGGTCTGACCACATCGACCTTCTTTACGTTGATTATCTTGCCTACGTTTTATTCGATTTCCGATTCCGTGACTCGTCGGGTTAAAAAGCGTTTTGGTTTCGAAAGCAATAATAATTACATTTAGCACTCCAAACATCCCTATTGTAAAAATTTTTCGGGGTCCAGGGGCGGTTTTTTAAAAAAGCCCCTGGGCGCTGGAAATCCAAATAAAAAAATTCTCATGAAACGCCGTGTGATTGTACGTTTATCTCCTTTAAACCGTCTCTCGTTTCCTGTGCTTTTGAATGCGTGGGAGCAGTATGGGATCGATGCTCATTTCGATATTCTCGTTCGTACCGAGCCGCTTCTTCCCCGGGAATTCCAGCCAGGGGACATTGTTCTTTTTTCTTTTATGACCTCGGTATTGCCTGCGATCCATGAAGAAATCAAAACCATCAAAGCCTTGAAGATACCGGGTATTTTATTATGTGCGGGGGGGCCGCATGTCAATGGCGAGCAAGAGCTGTCGTATCGGATGGGTTTCGATATTCTTTTTAAAGGTCCGGGAGAGGAGACGTTTGTCGATTTTGGGAACGATTTAATCGGTGGGCGGGTGCTGCGGGACCGGTATGAATCCAGGGGAAACCAATTTTCGGGGGATTATCTTAACCGTTTTTTTCCTGTTTCCCGTCATATCGATACGATTCCCCCGCTGGAAATTATGAGGGGGTGTTATTGGAATTGCCGGTATTGTAGTACGTCGATGGAGCGGGTTCATTTTCGAAGTATTTCTTCAGCCGACTATTTTTTTAAAGAGATGAAAAAGCGTCGGATGACCCGGTTAAATTTTATTTCTCCTTCATCGATGGAGTATGGGGCGGTGAAAGGTCGCCGTTTGCGTTTGGATTTAATCGAGGAGCTTCTTTTTTTGGCGGTTTCGTACCGGTTCCCGTTTAACGAATATGGGATATTTCCTTCCGAAGTGCGGCCCGATACTGTAACCGATGAAGGTGTCCGGATGCTGAAGAAATATGTTTCCAACACCTATATTACCATCGGTGCGCAGAGTGGTTTGAATGAACGGTTGAGGCAGTTGCGGCGCGGGCACACCGTCGAAGATATCGAAAGGGCTGTGGCGATAGCGAATAATAATGGATTTCGTGCTTTCCTGGATTTTATAGTGGGTTACCCGGATGAAACAGGGGAGGAGCGTCGTGCAACCGTCGATTTTATCAAGCGTATCAATAAAAAATACCGTATTCGGGCGCATTTGCATCATTTTATCCCGATTGCCGGTAGTCCTTATGGTTTCCGGTTTCCTTCCTTTTTAAATCCGATGGAAAAGGAGGAATTGGTCCGCTTAAAATCTGCGGGGATTGTCATCGATGGGTGGGTCAGTAATGAGCAGCATGCGCAGGTTTATCTTAATTGGCTTAAAACCGAATTCCCGGGATATTATTCTCGTTTCTCTTAAATAAATTTTATTTACAGTATACGCTCGATAGCTGGGACAGGCATGCCTGTCCCCTACACCCATTCCCCTTTCTTCTTTTCACACTTCACATTTCTAAAAATTTTTTTGTCCGTCTTTTTTATAAAAAAAGCGGAAAAGCGATTGACGAATAGCCTTGTCTCTCTTATAATAGGGGCTTATATTATCTAATGGAGGTTTTCCGTGACTTATTCTTTTGCAGCAGACGTATTTGATTTTGATCGAATGGGGGAGAGTTTATCCCCTTCCATTTTTAAAAGGTTCAAAAAAACCGTCGATGAAAAAAAGAGCCTCGATGCGGACGTGGCGGATTCGATTGCCGCTGAAATCAAAAAATGGGCGGAATCCAGGGGGGTCACTCATTACACTCATTGGTTTTTGCCTTTAACCGGTTTGACTGCGGGTAAGCAGAACACTTTTTTGGATAAAGATGAAAATGGAAAAGTGATTTCCAATTTTTCCGGTCGCGAGTTAATCAAAGGCGAGCCCGATGCGTCTTCTTTCCCTCATGGAGGGATGCGTTCGACGTTTGAAGCGAGAGGTTATACGGCGTGGGATCCTACATCGCCGGTTTTTATCGTTCGACGGGAGAAAGGATGTATTCTTTATATTCCATCCGTATTTTTCGGTTATAATGGAAAAGTGCTGGATAAAAAGACGCCGCTTTTGAGGTCTTTAAAGCTAATCAACGATGTTTCTTTGAAAATATTGAAGCGGTTTAACCAGAAAGTAAACTGGGTGAAAAATATGGTGGGGCCCGAGCAGGAGTTTTTCTTGGTGGACGAGAAGGATTTTTTTCGTCGACCGGATTTAAAGACTCTGGGCCG
>Ga0209593_10000951_pt1 | contig 12670 bp, 11 predicted proteins | sample PPLLaktember2015_3_FD_187260 | JGI IMG/M metagenome (GOLD analysis project Ga0209593, IMG submission 187260) | Freshwater sediment microbial communities from Prairie Pothole Lake near Jamestown, North Dakota, USA - PPLs Lake P7 Core (6) Depth... | ecosystem: Environmental > Aquatic > Freshwater...
TGCTCGCTAGAGGGCCGCCGGCAAGGCCGGCGAGCAAAAGCGGCGTCAGGGCCGCCGCACTTCGAAAGAGATCTCGCAACTACTGGCGCTTCAGAGGCGCGGGGTTTCGACGATGACAACGAAATGCGGGTGAGATCGGATGTTAAAACGGGTTAGGCCACGGCGAGCCTCACGGGGACTGGTTGGTTTACGATCGAGATGGCGTGTTGCACGTGTGACAGAAATGCGTCCTCACGCAGGCATTTCTTGCTGACCGGTATGGCTCGGCAGGTGGCCTTTTTTCTGCGCTCGGTACGGATAATCTGAGCGGCCTGCCAGTTCTGAGCAAAGGCAGTGGCGAGGTTTTCCAGACGGCCTGCACAGATGATCTGGAGGTAGTCGGGGTGATCGAGGTTGGCCACCAGGAATTGTTCTGGTCGCAGAGCCTGCACTTGGCGGATCAATTCTCGGGCCCCAACGCGGCGGCGCACGCCCCGTTTGGTTTCCCCAAAACGCCGTTCGCACAAGTTATTAGTGCGCTGCACCACGAACGGCTGAGGGTGGCCCGGCAGGGGGATGAGATGGCCACCGAGGTGAGCCTGGTACTTGTCCAGGTAAGCCAGCACGGTCTTAAGGTCGACAAGGCGCTCGGGGTCCTGCTCGGTGACGGTGCGCTGGCGGAGCCGAGCGGTCCACTCGCGAAGGTCTTGTTCCCGAAGTTGGGCCTGAGTAGGCCGCTCGGTGAGGAGCGGTTGAGGGCCCGTCAGCGGCATCTCGAGACTGAGTCGGAGGGTGTCACGAAGCTCGTTGAACAGGGTGGCGGCTTTCTCCAGGCGTGCGGCGGCAGCCCGCAATTCCGGGTCTTCCTCCAGCAAGGCCAAGTGACGCCGGAGGGTCAGCAGGGTGGAGAAGGTCCGGGCGAGGTCCGGCTTGGCCGTCAGCATGTGGACCAGCCGCTCCTGCAGCAGGCGGCAGCGGCGATAAAAGGCCAGGCTGGGCAGGTCAAAGGGGAAATACCGGCCGCTCAGGTCGGCGGTGTAGTCTTCCAGCCAGTCCAGGAGCAGGTAAGCGAGGGCTCGGCGGCCTTGGGCGGGATCCGGCAGGCCGGCTCGTTCCGGCTCCCGCAAAAGTTGCGCGATCTGAACCGAGGAAAGGGAGATCCCCTTGTTGCGGCTGTTGGCGAGCAAGTGGTGACGCAGGGAGTTCAAAGCCGGCCGGATTCTGAGGCGACGCAGGCTGTTGGTGAGTCGGACATGGGGCGACTCGCACAACCGCAGGCCCACGTTCTCCAGGAAATGATACTGGCAAATCAAGTCGGGAACGTCCGGCATCACCTCCCGGTGAGCGGTCCGGATCGCGCTGCTCAAGTCCCGGACGAGGGCTAGCGGTCTTCCGAACCCTTCCACACAACCGCGCAGCAGCGCGCCAATCCCGCCGGCCTCCTCGGTCGCCAGCTTGGCGCCGGCCAGCGTCCAGCCCCGATTGCCAGCGACGGCGGTGAACACCTGGGCGGTGCCCGCCTCACACGTCCCGTCCACGTGCAGCGTATATCCACCGTCCTGGTGCAGCCGCTGGCGTAATTCGGGAAGGTGGGCCTGATGCGTGGCCCCCAAGCCATCCAGAAACGTCTGGGCCAGTTCGCTCACGGTGGAGCTGGAAAGGTGCAGCCCCCAGCCGCGCTCCAACTCCTGCTGAATCTCCCGGTTCTGCCGATGGCGCTGGAAACGGGCCAGACCCACTTCCACGATCAGGTCAAAGGCGTATTGGCCCTGGGAAGGAACCTCTCGGGGATACACCTCGGGTCGGTATACCCGGCCGCAGAGCGGACATTGCTGGTAGATCAGACGGACCCGCGGCTGGCCCAGCATCAGCCCCACCGGATGACGGCTGACGCTGCGTTGCCGGCGTAGCGGCCTCTGACAGCGCTCACACACGTTTTGCGGGCTGGCCGCCTCCAGGACGTAGCCGACCGGAAGCCGGGTCGCCGCCGTCAAAGCCGCTTCCCCGTCGCGCAGCAGTTGGTAGCGGACTTTCAAGAGTTCCAGAGCCCTTTTTTTGGCGCCAGCTGATAGTGGTCCAGAACCGCTCGGATCTGCTCCGTTCGCAAAGGGATGTCACGGCGCGCCAGCCGCCGCGCCCACTGGCGCGGGGTCTGGTCCGGATGGCGGACGATCTCGACGAGCAGTGCCACCAGCCGGGTCGGTTCGGGCAGCGGCGCAGAGCGGCGAAAAGCCTGGGCGCGGTGCTGCCGCTGCCGGTCCCGCTGGCTGGGCTCGGCCGCCAGGTAGACGAAAGGCTTGGTTTCCGCTTCCCGCCAGAGCCGTTGGCGGTCGGCCAACTGAGTGAGGGCGGGCCTGACATTCCGGACCTGCAATAGCTCGGCCAGCTCGTGAGCGGTAAGACCCGCCGTACTGTGCTCGACCAACCCGACCAGGGTTTCGGGAAGGCTCCCCCAGCGGCTGAAACGAATCCCTTCGTAACCCCACAATCCCCGTTCGTCGAACTCGGGAATGGACACCAGGGTGTAATAGCGGGCGTTGCAATTGTAGCTGGTGAAGTAGCCCTCCCGGGACAGCAACCGCCAGACGGTCATGGGCGAGCAGCCGCAGGCCTCAAGGAGTTGCTCCTTGGTGAGGACCGGCCGGTGGGTGAACTGGTCGAGCACCTCCTGACGGGTGAAGCGGGGCGTTCTCATAGCTGTGTCCTTGAATAGGATATTGTATTAACAATCTGTACACATCTAATTCATACAATATCATACAGCCGGTTTCAAAGGGGCCGTTTCCACCCGCAGAGGCGCTAATTTGCAGAATAAGAGTCGTTTTTTCCCTCGGCCGCCCCCCCCGGTCCCGTTTCGCCCGTTGAATGGTGGTAAGGTATAAACCCAGATGTTATTGACAAGCTGCTGACAATAATATACTTAGAGGAATATTCACCCGCATTTCGTTGTCATCGTCGAAACCCCGCGCCTCTGAAGCGCCAGTAGTTGCGAGATCTCTTTCGAAGTGCGGTGGCCTTGACACCGCTTTGTGTTCGCCGGCCTTGCCGGCGGCCCTTCCACTGTCGATGCTCGCTAGAGGGCCGCCGGCAAGGCCGGCTAGCACAAAGCGGCGTCAAGGCCGCCGCACTTCGAAGGGGAACAAAGCTCATGACGCGACACAACATCCCGTTAGGCAGGGTATTAGGGATTCCGATTGCCTTGGATTATTCCTGGTTTCTGATTTTCGCGCTGCTCACCTGGATGCTCGCGGGCACTTACTATCCCTCTGAGTTCAAGAATTGGTCGCCGCTGCTCTACTGGCTGGTGGGCGCAGTAACGGTCATCATGCTCTTTGCCAGCGTGCTGCTCCATGAACTCGGCCACTCCTTGGTCGCTCTGCGGTACAAGATTCCGGTGCGCAGCATCACGCTCTTTATCTTTGGAGGGGTTGCTCAGATAGGGGCACAGCCGCCGAGCCCGATCGCCGAGTTTCGCATCGCAATCGCGGGCCCGCTCGTGAGCCTTGGCCTGGCCGTTTTTTTCTACGCCGTTCAGCCGGTGGTTGCGGGCGTTGAACCCCTCTTGGGGCTGGTCACGTATCTGGCTTACATCAACCTCGCCCTCGTACTGTTTAACCTTATCCCCGGTTATCCCCTGGACGGCGGCCGCGTGTTTCGTGCCATCGTCTGGGCCGTGACGAAAGACATGCGCCGGGCGACGCTCACCGCAGCCACCGCGGGCCGGTTTTTCGGCTTCATGTTCATCTTTTACGGCGTCTGGCAAATATTCACCGGCAACCTGGGTGGAGGCGTATGGATTGCCTTCATCGGCTGGTTTCTGGACAACGCCGCTTCGACGCAGATACAGCAAGTGATGGTTCAGGGTCTGCTGGCGGGCCACAGTGTTTCCCAGGCCATGAGCACTCACTGTACCGTTGTGCCTGAGGAGCTGACGCTGCAACAGTTGGTGGACGAACATATCCTCGGCGGGGGGCAGCGTTGTTTCCTCGTCAATCGCGGTGAAAGAACCGTCGGCCTGATGACTCTGCACCGGATCAAGGAAGTGCCGCGCTCTGACTGGGCGACAATGAGTGCGGGCCAGGTCATGATTCCCTTCGAGCAGTTGAAACGCACTCCCCCTGAGGCAGGGCTGTGGACTGCCCTCCAACAGATGGATCGCGATGGAGTCAACCAGCTGCCGGTCACACGGGAGAACCTCGTCATCGGGATGCTGAGCCGCGAGGATGTCATCAGTTTCCTGCGAACGTTGCAGGAACTGGGAGGCGGCGCAGGTACGACCTCGACCCGGACGCTGATAAAGGCGACACACTGAGGGAAAACCTTCTTCGCCGACCGGATGAGAAATTTTGATAGGAGGACGTATGAGACAAAGAAGATTAGGCAGATTGGGACTTGCCTGCCTCGGGGTCGGAGCGCTGTCTGTGGGGCTCCTGTTCGGGGGTGAAAGCGCTACGACCAGATTGAAGACATCGGCCAAAGTCTTGGGGGAGATCATGGCGACGCCCGACAAGGGCATCCCGCGAGAGCTGCTCGCGCAATCAGCGTGCATCGTGATCATTCCGGGAATGAAAAAGGGCGCCTTTATCGTGGGAGCCACCTACGGCAGTGGTTTCATGTCGTGCCGCCTGGCATCCGGGACCGGATGGTCGGCGCCGGCTGGGGTGAAGGTGGAAGGTGGAAGCGTGGGTTTTCAGATCGGAGGCTCGGAGACGGATGTGATCATGCTCGTCATGAACAGACGAGGTGCTGAGAAACTCCTTTCGAGCAAGTTCACTCTCGGGGCAGACGCGTCCGTCGCAGCCGGACCGGTGGGTCGCACTTCGTCGGCCGACACGGATGCCAAGCTGCACGCCGAGATCCTGTCCTATTCCCGCTCCAGAGGGGCCTTTGCGGGCATTTCACTGGAAGGCGCAACACTGCGTCCCGATGAAGACTCCAATGCCGAGCTCTATGGCCGCAAACTGACGAACGAACAGATTGTCATGGGAAAAACGAAAGTACCTCGAACGGGAGCCAAGCTGGTCGCGGAGTTGAACAGATATTCGGCACACTCCGCGGAAAAGAAGAAGGCTGAGTAGATACTCAGAAGGCGATCTTAGCGTCGGTCCGATCCGGGAGAAGACGGGCTGGCGTGCGAGGCCGGTCTTCTAATCGTGAAGAACCACGCTCAGGAGGCCGCTATTGACCGTCAACCCGCCTTGGTCGCCGTAGTCAATAAAGCCGAGCTTCCTGAACTTATTCATGAAGTGACTGACTCTCGAGCGGGTCGTTCCAACCATGTCGGCCAGATCTTCCTGACTGATTCTGGGAAGCACAGGTTCGGCCCTGCTCTCCTTGCCGAAATGGGAAAGCAGTAAAAGGATCCTGGCCAGGCGCTTTTCGCTCGAGTTGAAGAGCTGATCAACGAGATCCGCTTCGTACCGGATGTTGCGTGACAGCAGATGCGTGACGAACACTTCCGAGATCTCGTGACGCTCGTGGAGAAGGCGCACCATCAACTTCCTCTCCAGCCGGACTAGCCCGCAATCCGTGATGGCGGTCGCAGTTGCCATGCGCAACGGTTGACCGGCCAGGCAGCCTTCGCCGAAAAAATCGCCTCTGTCCAGAACGGCGATAATCGCCTCCTTCCCCTGTTGTGAGGTAACCGAGAGCTTCACTTTGCCTTGCTTGAGAAAGAACAAGGCATCCGCAGGGTCTCCTTCCCAGAAGATATTGCGGTTCGCGCCGTATTCTATGACGGTTTTCCCCTGGGAGATTCCGGAGACGACCCTTTCCCAATCGACAGGCTGACTCCTGCTATTGACGTCCATAATGGTTTCCTCCCCTCTGGCTGTGGGCTTAACTTGGCGAGCCGCTGCGTAGTGTCTTGTTTCTGCAGGTTGCGCGGCTCAGCCTCGCCGCGTCCAGTCATTTGATGCAAATTATATACCACAACCATGGCTGCATCAAATCACGCAGGCGGATTCGGTGAGACGGGATACCGAACCGGGCTGGAGCCGGGATGCGCCTGGTTGGTTGGCCCCAACTGGAGAATTTCGGCCGAACGTGAATTCAACGCGTAAGTTGCATTTGATATTACGGGTATGATGTGGCAACATTCGACATCAGCAAATCACGATTTTCCGGCAGGAGGGTTTTCCTGTATGTAAGGTCCACAAAAAGTAGGGGGGGAGGGAACTGAAAATGTCCTTGACAACAAATACCTTGAAGGGGAAGCGATTCAGGCTTCTGGTAGGTTTAGGTTTCGCCGCGCTTCTTTGCGGGGCCTCCCCGGCAATGGCCCAGATATCACTGGGTACGGCGGAGAACTTTGGCGTCCTGGGTGGCTCGACAGTGACCAATACCGGCCCGAGCCTCATTACCGGACATCTTGGTGTCAGCCCAGGCACTGCGGTCACTGGCTTTCCTCCGGGGATCGTGGTGGCGCCCAGCACAATCCACTCGGCGGATGCGGTCGCGGCTCAGGCTCAGATCGATCTCACGACTGCGTACAATGCTATCGCGGGCACGCCGACCCTGGTCGATTTGACTGGTCAGAATCTGGGTGGACTGACGCTCACGCCGGGCGTCTACGGTTTTGATTCGTCGGCTCAGTTGACGGGAACGCTCACCCTCGACAGCCAGGGTAACCCCAATGCGGTCTTCATCTTCAAGATAGGGAGCACGCTCACGACCGCAAGCAATTCTTCCGTTGTCTTCATCAATACGGGTGGAAACAGCAGCATAAGCTGCAACGTGTTCTGGCAGGTCGGCAGCTCCGCGACTCTCGGCACAGCCACTGGATTCGCAGGGAACATTCTCGCGCTCACGAGCATCACCTTGAATACCGGCGCGAACGTGTCCGGTAGAGTCTTGGCGCGGAATGGCGCAGTGACGCTGGATACCAACAACGTCACCGTGTGCCCCCCCGCCCCGATTATCTGCCCCATCATCACGCTGAGCCCAACTACCCTGCCGGACGGTGTCACCGGGACCCCCTACAGCGCGACGGTTACTGCTACGGGCGGCGCCGCGCCGTACACGTACGCCGTCTCGAGCGGTGCGCTGCCGCCCGTGCTGTTGCTCGACAGCGGAACGGGCGCCATCACGGGGACACCGACCACGGCCGGCACCTTCATTTTCACGATCACAGCCACGGACGCGAACGGCTGCTCCGGCAGCCAGCTATACTCCATCGTGATTGCGGCAACTCCGCCCTGCCCCCCCATCACGCTGAGCCCGCTCGCGCTGCCGGCCGGTGTCGTCGGGACCCCCTATAACCAGACGGTCACCGCTACGGGCGGTGTTGCGCCGTACACGTTCGCCAGCGCACCGGTGCCTCCCGTTCCTGGCCTCACGCTCAGCTCCGCCGGCGTCCTTTCCGGATCGCCCACCACGGTCGGCATCTTCAATTTCACGATCACAGTCATGGATAGTAACCAATGCCCTGGCAGCCAGGTGTATTCGATCTCGATCACGGGCTGCCCCGTCATCACGGTGAGGCCGCCCACGCTGCCGGCCGGTGTCGTCGGGACCGGCTATAACCAAACGGTCACGGCAACGGGCGGTGCGGCGCCGTACACGTTCGCCGTCTCGAGCGGTGCACTGCCGACCGGGCTGTCGCTTAATACCGGAACGGGTGTCATCGCGGGGCCGCTCAATGCGGCTGGTACGTTCAGCTTCATCATCACGGCCACCGACACGAACGGTTGCACGGGTTTGCTGGGCTACACGATGACGATTGCCGCCGCCCCGGCCGGCACAGTCATCCCCACGCTTTCCGAGTGGGGGATGATCATTTTCATGATGCTTGTGGTTTTCGTGTCCGTCTACTATCTAAGGAGACAGAAGGCGAGAGCCTGAAGCGGTTCTTAAGAAAGATGCGCAAAGGGCGAGAAAATTTCTCTCGCCCTTTTTTTGTCAACCTGATAGCGGAGATGGAAAAAGGCAACGCCACCGCCTCTTAGTTACGCGAGAATGTCGCCCATGAATGGAAAGCCGGTCTCACTCTTCGTTGTCATCGCAGCGCTGCTCTGGACGTGCGCCGTTGAAGCTGCGCCGATTCGCGTCCGGCTCATCGAGGGAAACTTCCGAGGTTTCCTCGTGGTCCGATCGCTGGACGGGGCGGCGATCGGTTACGGCGAGATGAGCCAGAAGCCCACGGGTAATCTGGTTGAGTGCCGCACGATCCTGAGATTCAAGGATGGTTCGCTGTACGATGAATCGGCAACATTCTCGCAGAAAAGCGTTTTCAGGCTCGAGGCTTACCGTCTCGTGCAGCGCGGCCCCTCCTACCCGACATTGGAGGTATCGTTCGATCGCACGAGCGGGCAATACAAGGCCCGAGGTCAGGCGGAGAAGGACGACAAACAAGAGCTGGCCGGCGGAAAGTTCGAGATGCCGGCCGATCTGTACAACGGGATGGCGCTGATACTGTTGAAGAACCTTCCCGGGGGGGCCGGCGCCACGGTGCACGTGGCCGTCTTCACGCCGGGGCCGCGCCTGGTCGAGATGGAGTGGAGCTGGGAGGGAGAGGATGAGGTGCTGCTGGGCGGTAAAGCCATGAAGACCATGCGCTCGCTGGTGAAGCTGAAGATTGGCGGGCTCACCGGCGTGATGGCCTCGTTGATCGGAAAAAGCCCGCCGGACCTGCGCTACTGGCTCGTCGCAGGGGATGTCCCTGCATTTGTGAGATTCGAAGGCGCCATGTTCTTGAATGGACCGGTCTGGCGGCTCGAGATGACCACGGTTGAGTGGCCCAAGTAAGCTCACAGAGGCAGCCGATCCGGTCGTTCCGCGCTTTGCGCGTTACGCTCCCGGCTCTGAAACGGTTGCTGCAGCCCGCCGCGCCTCTAGAGCACCAGTAGTTGCGAGATCTCTTTCGAAGTGCGGTGGCCTTGACGCCGCTTTGTGTTCGCCGGCCTTGCCGGCGGCCCCATAGAGAGCATCGATGTTAGAAAGGGCCGCCGGCAAGGCCGGCGAACACAAAGCGGCGTCAGGGCCACCGCACTTCGAAAGAGATTTCGCAAATACTGGTGCTTCAGAGGCGCGGGGTTTCGATGCGGCTCGCCGCCCAACTCGCCAAAAAGCGGCGAGTCACTCAACCGCCGCTCAGATCCTGCCACCGCACTCCGAACTCTTCCGATTCCGGGTCTAGCCCAAAGGAACCCTGTGCGCGCGGACGATGAATCTCTTGGGTGCAGAACCCACAAAATAGAAGGGGTAACAGGTCACCAGGGTCAGAATCGCTTCATCGGAATTGGCCAGCACTCGAGTGTTCTCCGGGTCGATCACCTGCGTAAAGTCCACTCGGTAGCGGAATGTTCCGTTGAGAGTCGTCAAAGTGATTTCATCATTCTTACGGATCTTGCGCAGCGGCCTGAAAAACGTGTCCCGGTGTCCTGCGATCGAGACGTTTCCTTGCTGACCCGGCAGTGGAGTCCCTGGGATATGACCGACTCCCCGTCGCAAAACCCCATCGTCGGTGCCTTCCAGGATCATCACCTCAAGACCGATTGCGCTTATCTCGATGAGCCCCAACGGAGAGCCGACGCCGGCAGCTATGCCCAGATTCTGTCGCGTGTGGTTCGCTTCCGCGAGGCCTGGAGGAAGGGGCGGCAGGTGAAGGGATTCGCCGCTGCCGATCGATGGCGCCGTCCCCTTCAATGCCTGCTGAAATCGCCAGGTTTCATAGGCCTGATAGAGCTTCGCGTCGAGCAGCGCGAAGCCGACGTAACTCAGCGTGAGGATACCAATGACCAGAAACAAGTGGCGGGTCCATCCGAGAAACGATCGAGCTCGCGGCAGAAAGAGTATTTGCCATCTAGTTCTGAACTTCATGGTCGGTTGCTCCGGCTGCCGGCAACGGCGGAGGTTTCAAAGGTGCATAGTAACCGGCACGGGTGCGGACCTCCAGACGTCCACGATCCTTGGCCCCGGCGTTCACTTGAATGACCCGATAGGTCCCGTCTTGCCTTCCGTTTGTGGGGACGTAGACGATGGTGTACTGGTTGCGAACATCATGGGCGATTCGTTCACAGACAGGGACCACGTCTGCTAGTGACTGCGGCAAGAACGCCTCGCCACCCGTAGCTTTTGCAAGCTGCTTGAGCACACGAGGGTTTCGGTCGGGATCCTGCCGATCAAATAGCCCTATGGTGTAGATGATGGCGTCGGGTTGTCCAGCCATAGCCATGACCTGGGCCCGGTCGCGTCGGCTGGCATTGTCGCCTCCATCGCTGACTACGAGCAATACTTTTTTGTCGCGATTTCCCTTCTTCAGGTGCTCGAGCGCCGCAGCCACAGCGTCGTAGAGTGCCGTCATGCCGGCTGCGGCACTTCGGGACAGGGCGGCCTCCAATTGGGCCCCGCTGTCGGTGAATGGCGTGTCTGATGGAAGGCCAAACGTTATGTTTTCGTTGAAACTCACCGCGAACATTTGGTCCTCCGGGTTGCTGGAGCGGGCAAAAGCCAAGGCAGCGGCAATAACTTCAGGGCGCTTCGGTCTCATGCTTCCACTGTTGTCGATAACCAAGCCGACCGTGACCGGAATGTCCTCGTGGCTGAAATACTTGATCTGTTGGGGAACTCCGTCCTCGTAAACCTGGAAGTTGTCTTTGTCGAGCCCGGAAACAAGAATGCCCTTGCGGTTCCTCACGCTCGCGTGCAAGACCACCATGTCAACATTGATGCAGATCGTGTAAGGGATAATCTCGCGACTCTGCGATTGCGATGGCGTTTCTTGAGGCCTGGCCGTGCCCGGCAGAACCATCAGGAGAAAAAACGTGGCCAGACAGCGGTTTGTGAAGGCATGCTTCTCCCCGGTGCGTACGCCCGTGCCGAAAGATTCTGCGGCTCTCACCACCCCACCTCCAGCCAGAAAGGACGCTAACTCACTAAACAGGACTTTGCTTTTGGATTCCCGGTGCTGCGGAACCTGCGTAGCAGGCCAACCGGGTGGACGCCAGTCTAACGCCATGGAGGGCAGGTCGTACTTCACACCTGCCCTCCATGAGGGCACATCATACTTCACACCTGCCCTCCATGCTGGATCCCCGGTCAACTCAGCCGGGTGAAGAAAAGTCCTAATCCTAAGGCTTCCTCACTTCGGCTTCCCGACGGTCCAACAAGCACGAGCTCTCTGGCTTAAGCAGATCCCTTCCCGAAAGCCGAAAGAGCAATCCCTGCCCCCACCGACAGCAGTCCAATCAATCCCAACAGGGGCAATAGACCTGCCGTTTCGGGCATCACAGCGGCTGATTGAACAGGCGGGCTTTCAACCACCTCTGCTACATCGACCTCTTCTCCGGTAGGTTTGACGGCCGTGACAGGCGCTTCCTTCAATGCCAGGACGGGCGGTTCGTCCGCCGACTTCACTGGAGTTGTGATGTTGAAGGCCAGATCGGCAGGCATCGCCAGAACGGGCTCATGTGTGATCTTCGCCAACTCGATGGCTCTTGTCTTTGGATATACAAATTCCTGCCCCCAAGTATTGCCGGGGTAAAACCACGCCCGGAGGGCTTCCGGTGAACCCACCGCTCTTTCCCGAAAGGTCATGACGGTTTTGTCGGTAGATCTCAGACGGTAGTTCGGGATCGCCAGGATCGTCGCGAAGATGTGTGACTGGTCTTGGTTAAAAATCTGGACGATGTGGCGGTTGGTCGACGAATCCAACAGCTTGAAGACATACCTGCCCGCCGGCAGGATTTGAGCACTCGGACCCGGAATCTCGAACGGTTGGCTGAACGACACAGTGGTTTGCTTGTTCCACTCGTCCGCCTTCACTGCGGATGGAATCGCCATCACCAGCAGGGTGAGGCCAATCATGAGCACCACCAGTTTCAATCGGTTCATCTAAAACCTCCCTCTTGATTCGGACTGTGAACTACTTCATTCAGCTTTCTTCTCGCGCTTCCCACGGTCGCTTTCGGGACTGACAGCTTCCTTGACTGCGCTGCCCACTTTCTCCCCGGCGCGCCCCAGCGCTTTACCCATTTCCTTGCCTGCCGCGAGCGGTTTGCCTTGCTTCATCTCGTGACCAACCTCCGCGCCACCCTTTCCGACCTCCAGGCCCGCACCTTTGAATTCGCCACCTACCGTTTCATGTCCGACTCCGAATTTGCCGGCAGTCGCGACATCAAGGCGTCCGGTGACAGGTAGATTCTCGGACTTCTGGTATTGGCGAATCGCCGCCCGGGTCTTGGGACCGATGATGCCGTCGATCTCTGCCGAGTAGTAGCCCTTGTCGCGCAGAGTCTCCTGCACTTTCTTGACGTCCTGCTGAAGCAGAACCGCCGACTTCTCTTGGTCAGGGCTGACTGCGAAGGCCGACGGCATCCGGGCTAGTCCCAACACCCCAATCGTCAGGACGGTAAAAAGCATTCCCGCCCACACCTTTTTTTCTTTTCGAAACATTTGATCCTCCGATCTCGATCTGCGAGCTGCCAAGCCGAAAAGTACGGCCTGGATCGAATCTGTCAGTAAAGTGATTCCTCACGATACCCGCGGATCAATCCCCGTGTCAGTTCAGTAGCGCTCATGCGCTTGGTCAAAATTGCTCAGCGGTCAATGAGTTGAAACTGCACAGAGAGTCGGCCTTATAGAGCTGCGCACGACGCGAGGGTATTGAATGAGGTAGAAGGCGGTGCCTTTATGGAGTGCGGCGGCAGAGGTGGCACTTTATACACATCTTGGGACCGAAGGCAGTTACACA
>Ga0209593_10000952_pt1 | contig 12653 bp, 11 predicted proteins | sample PPLLaktember2015_3_FD_187260 | JGI IMG/M metagenome (GOLD analysis project Ga0209593, IMG submission 187260) | Freshwater sediment microbial communities from Prairie Pothole Lake near Jamestown, North Dakota, USA - PPLs Lake P7 Core (6) Depth... | ecosystem: Environmental > Aquatic > Freshwater...
GTTGCTGCCTGCCATTCTTCTCTCACATAGCGTGCGTGCGTGCAAGCGAATAGTGCATAAGAGGCCCATTATATAACTCAAACCCCCTATATCCCGCCCCAAATCCAAAAGTGCACCGCAAATGACCCCGTAGGGACTACAGTTGAGATCAATCACCCCCATATTCCCCCGTTTGCGTACCTGGAGTACTACTTCTACACTTGTGTACTGTGTATATGTTATTATAGTTATGGATAAGGGTAGTTGCGCTCGGCAAAGGCTTCGCCCTTGCCTCGAAAGTACAAACGACCCCCCTAGCCCCCGCCTTTTTTCGTGCTGATGTCGATTTTCCTTGACACCCCCTTGACTTTGCTTATTATATATGACAACCTGCGGTTGGTTGGGAAGAGAGAGATGGGGGAGGTGGTCTATAAGGTATGACTACTAAGCCTAAATATAACGGTTGGAAGTATCACCGTGCGCGTGCTATGGATCGTGCAGCAATCCGACGCTTATCTGATCCTACCAAAGCAGAGCGTGCAGAACTCGAAGCTCAATATAACTTCGCAGACAGTTACAAGGAGTAATACAATGGCAGAGAACGCTCCCGGCTTTGAAGGTGGTACAGAACGTGGTATTCTACCTAAAAATACACAACCTCTAAGCAACTACCTTGTTCGCAACGGTCTAGTTGGTACTGTGACAGGTGCAGCTCCTGGTGCTGCAACAAATGTTGTCAAAGCACGCAGACAGCACTACGTAAATCCCAATGAAGAGAGTGTTGCAAAGATCGAGCAGGAAGCTCTCATTAATCGCAACTCAGCAGCGGCTGATGTCACTGCACTCAAATCAAAGTTCACTAAGAAGAAACCATCTTTCGCATTCCCTAAAGATCTCAGTGGAAACGGTGGACCTGCCTTTACGCGTTCATAACCGAAAGGAGGTGATCCGGTGACAGTTGATAGGTTATTCACTCTAGCTTTCTATTTGCTAGGGTCGATCTTGTTTCTTATCCTCATTCTTGAGAGAGTGAATATATAATGCCTCAAGCTCAGGCTGTCGTACCTGATCCACAAGCAGGCGCCCCGATGTCTGCTATAGAAGAACAGTTGCGACAGCTTGGGTATGGTTTCAATCCCGGTGGTAGAGCGGTTGTACAAGCAGGACCAGCGTTCCAAGGTACACCTGATCCGCAATCTGCTGTTGCTAGAATGTTAGCAGAACAGAATGCAGCGTATCAACAAGGTGTTGCTGGTCTACAACCACTTCCGCAAGAAGCACCTCCCCCACCTCCAGAACCTATACCTGATCCTACTGCATTAGCACCGAAGGTTGATGGTGGTCCAGAGAGTGACAGCATAAACCCATTGTGGGCACTCCCTGCTCTTGCTGCTGCTGCTGGTTTAGCGAAGCTGTTAGGTGCTAGAGGGATCGCACGAAAAGGCAAAGATGTTGCCAAGGGTGCGAAAGGTGTTGAGGCTGCTGCGGCTGCGGCTGATGCAGCTCGTGCTAAGGTAAAGCCTGGAGTTGGTAAAGCTGGCGCAAAGCAGGGACCGAACAGACCACTTGCACTTCCTGCACCAACTGCAACACATGTTGCACTACCTCCACCTGCTATTCCTGCTGCTGCTAATGATGTTGTTCCACCTCCAACACTTACACAAGTAGATGTACCGCAAGGTGTAGAGCAAGCACTAGCACAACGTGCAAGAAGCAACATGACTGGTGGCGGTTCGGGTCGTGTACCTGCACCTGTTACACCGCGTCCTGTAGAACCAACTTACATGGAGCCTTTGGCTGAAGCTCCCGACATTCAAGGGAATGAGTTAGCTAAAGCTATTATGCTGTCAGGACAACTAGCGCGTGATCGTGCTGCTTCTGCTGCTAAGACAGTTAAGGTGAACAAGAAGCGTCCCGGTAACTTCGGTGAACCTGAGCGTCAACAGTACACACCTGATCGTACAGTTCCACAGGAAGAAGGCGAACGCAAAGCGTGGAACCAAGTTACGAAGAAGATGCAGGACACGAAGAACCCACCGAAAGAGGAACCAAAAGATCTTAAGCCTTGGCTGAAGGAAAGCAAGAAAGGTGCAGGACAACCTGTAATGCCAGCGAAGCCTCGCGGTAAAAGAGCAAAGCCTCAGTACAGACTAAAGGGTAAAGTTCCTGAAGTTGCTGAAGCTATTGGTGAGCGTAAGGTAACTGCACTCAAGGGCAAACGTGCTCCTCTCTCACGCACTGAAACTGGTAACAAGCGTCCACCAGAAAGCACACACAGTGGTAATCAGTTTGGTAAGTTCGTTGGTCGTAGTGGTGCTCGTACTGCTAAAGATGAACCAACTGTACTGAGAAATCTAACTACCACCGAGAAAGCTTCTGTACTTGCTACTGCAAAGCGTTTAGTCAAAGAACGCAGTGAGGCTCTTCCTGAGAAAGCAAGCAGAGCTAATAGAGCTAACAGACAACGCACAAAGGGTAAGTACCCAATGGCAGAGGACTTTAAGGCTGTGTACGGTGATAGTCCTACAGCTCGTGCTTTGTATGACGCTGCTATGGGTGAGACAAGACTTAAGCAACTAGGTATTGAAACAGCGCGCAACGTGAAGGGTAAGTGATATGCCAATGCCAACTGTAGCTGCATCGACAGGACCACGTAAGCCTGATCTTCGTGCGTATCTCACTTCATTGATTGGACCGCTTGGTGGTTTGGCTGGTGGTTTTAATCTTGGTGGTGGTGGTGCAAGGCCACAAGCTCCAGAAGATGTAATGCTAGGGCGTCACCCATTGCCTGAAGGTACAGGAATTAATGCAGGACTACCGCAACGTAATCCTGTGTTGTCACAAACTCCTGTTGATCCTACACAACCACTACCGCCACCGCCACCTGATCCTGTACTAGATGCAGGACCAACACTTGAGCAACTTGAGAGTGCACCTGTTGCACCTGAAGCTGTTGGTGGTGTACCTCTTCCTGTTCCTCCACCTGAACCAACACCGCCACCTGAGCGAGCACCGCGACCACAAGCTGCTGCACCTGCACCGATGGTTGCTTCTGCAATAGCTAACAGGCGTCAGCGTCCTGCTCCTGCTCCTTCTAGTATAGGGAACCAACGTCCCGGTACTGGTGACAGAGTGATGGGTGCACCAAGAGTTAATAGCTTGTTGCAGTATCTACCTAAACAACGTCCTGCTGCACCGCGTCCTGCGTGGCATGGTTGGATGCAAAGATAGGAATAGTTGTGCTTCTTCCTGAAGATAATGAACCTTTGGTACTCGCTGATGGAACTAAGATAGATCCCGCCAGTGGAAAACCAATTAAAGAACAGCCTCTTCTGTGCATTCCCTCACCTGGAGAAGCACAGAGGATCGTTGCGCGTAGTCGCAAGAGCGTCGCTGAGTTACCACTCCCACCGCAACAACTCAGCGGCGTGGCTCTTGTTTCATTCTACACCTTGTTTGGTTTGAATGACCAAGACATTAGCATCGCGTTGGATGGTAAGATCACTATCGAACAGATAGAACGCATCCGTAAGCTTGATGCTTATATAGAGTTCATGGAAACTGCGAAGGCTAACATCGTAAACACGCAGAGTGATACGGTGCGCGAAATGTTCCAGACACACGCGAGTAACGCAGCTACCAAGATCATTAACCTGTCACAGTCAGAGAATGATGTACTAGCGTTCACTGCATCTAAGGATGTACTTGATCGTGCAGGACATCGCCCCGCTGATGTTGTAGAGCATCGACACAAGATGGAAGATGCACTCAACATTGTATACATAGAGAAGAAGGCTAACGAGGACGTACCCTTCATCGACATTACTCCAGAGGAAGTCACACAATGACCGATATTCCTGGACTACCGTATGATGGTGTCACTGACGTTGTAGATGAGAGTGGCAACGGTAAGGGTGTCGCTCTTAACGTGTGGCCTTCTGACAATCGTATTCCCATTGCTAATGATCCTGTACCATTGGATAGCTTTGTTCTAGCAGAGGCTGAACTTGCTTACGCACACGACTCACAACGCTTGCGTGTTGGTGATGGTTACACTCCTGGTGGTGATGAAGTTGCATACACTAGTGACTTCTACGAACTGCGTGACATCTTCTATCAGATCCGTGACGCAATCATGGATGCAATGAATGGTAAAGCTAATCTAGCAGGTGGTAATGCCTTCACTGGCGATCAAACTGTCGAGGGCATGATTACTGCCACCGAAATGATCCACAGTGAGCAATACGTTCTTGTTGGTCTTACATCATATCTAGCAAAGGGTGATGCTACACATACAGGTGACTTCTATCTGGCGAGCAGCGACGAAGGTTTGTGGTTTGAAATCCTTGGCGACGCCACTGCATTGTCAATCAACAGTTCGCAGAAGATGCTTTTCAAGATCAACAGTGTTGAGAAAGCTGCTCTTACTAATCTAGGACTGAATGTTAGCGGCTCCGTCATTGGTACAAGCTTGGCTGCAAATACCTCGACTACTGCCGCAGAAATCAACATGAGGAGTGCAGTAGGAAACCTCGAGCTTAAGACTGTTGAAGCTACTGGTGTTGTCGTTGGTTACATTACCAGCATGGACAACACCAATGCTGTTTATAAGGAACTGAGACTTCGTGGCTCGACTATCACACTGTACAATGGTCATGCTGATCTTATAGCTACTGTCAGTGCAACTGGTATCGACATTCCTGTTGGCAAAGTATACTCCATTGGTGGTGTTCCTATTGGTTCCGGTGGTGGTGGTGCTGCTGTATCTGATGCTGTGTACGGTGTAGCCTGGGATGGTGACACTACAACTGCGCCTTCTAAGAACGCTGTCTATGATAAGATCCAAGCATTAACTGTTGGTGGTGGTGCTACACTTGCTGACGGTGATTATGGTGATGTGCTAGTCAGTGGTGTTGGCACTGTAATGACTGCTCAAAGTGCAGCAGGAGCTTTTAATGCTGTAGGACCAGTCAGTTCGCCTGGGTATATTGCTGGTATTGCATCGTATCTGTATTCAGGAGACGTTACGTACACTGGTGAACTATTCCTTGGCAACAATGACGAGAGTGTATATATTGATGTTACTGGTGCTGCTGGTTCTGGCATAGTATTCAACAGTTCGCATAAGATGCATCATGCGATTGACAGCGTTGAAATCCTTACGGTTGGTATTAATAGCGTTGATATTCACTCAGCGGGTGGCCTCGTAATTGAGGGTGGCCCATTCGATTACGGCTACCTCGGACTAAATGGTGCTGATAACTCTATTGGCTTCATGGATGGAACAGGTACTGAGAAAGCTGTAATCTTCGGTGGTGGTTCTCTTCTTGGAGAAATACGAGCAAGGTGCGACAAGCTTGCTGTTGGCCCTATCACCGGCACTTATGCTCCTTGGGCAACGATTGATGCAGCAGGTATAACAACTCTTGCAGTTAACCTTGTTGGACCTACAGGCTTAACTATAAGTGATGGTACAACTCTTGCTGGACGGATATACTCAACTGGACCTTGGATTGGGCACTCTGCTGATGCAATGAGTTGGAGTAACCAATCTGGCTCAATAACTTTCGGAACTGTTAGTGAAGCAGCTTGGGCTTTTAATCTACCGATAAGTGTTAACGGTGCAATCGCTACACAAGGGGCAGCAGCAGGTATCAATATTACTGCTCGTGACTTTAGCAACAATTTCATCCTTTACGCGAACGCCGACGCTCTCAACTTTTACAGTGGTGGGGCTAACAGAGCCACACTCGATGCTACTGGCTTCGACATTCCCGCAGGGACAACGTATAAAGTCAACGGCGTACCTATCGGTGGCGGCGGTGGTGGTACAGTTTCAGACACAGCTTATAGTGCAGCATGGAATGGTGTTGTTGATGTAGCCCCTTCTAAGAATGCATTGTACGATAAGTTTGAAACTCTTATCTCTGATGCAGTCTACGGTGCTGGTTGGAACGCTGTCACTACCGTTGCGCCAAGTCAGAACGCAGTCTACGACAAGATCGAAGCAGTTATTGCTTCCATCGTAGCACCTTCAACAGTTGTTTCTGATGTAGCCTATGCTGCAAGTTGGAACGGTGTAGGAGGAATAGCTCCATCGAAGAATGCAGTATACGATCAATTTGTAGCTCTTGCTGCTACGATCCCTGCTGCACCTTCAACTGTTATCAGTGATGTTGCGTTTGCTGCGTCTTGGGATGCAGTGACTACGATTGCTCCATCAAAGAATGCAGTGTACGACAAGTTCAATACACTTGGTACTGCATCTGTAAAGAACATGGCTGTTGGTACAGTCGCACCGGGATCACCTGCTGTTAATGATCTGTGGGTGGATACTAACTAATGGCTTTTCCCACCACAGCCAGACGCGGAGGGTCAAACAGCGGTGGTGATGCTACTACTTGGACTCCTACGTTTGTTTGGGTAACTAACGATGATATTCCAGCAAACGTGTATACTCGTTGGTACATGTTCGTTGCATCAGACGGTAATCCAACACTAAGCACACCAAGTCCAGGCTGGGTTCTTAATGCTACAAACCAAAGTGCTGGCAGTGTTCGTAGTACTGTCTGGTACAAAGACGAAGCTAATGTTCCTTATGCTCCTGGGTTTACTCCTGCTTTTACACTAAACAGTAGTGTTGCTGAGTCATTCACCGCAATATTGTATGCTGTGTATGGAACAAGTGCACTAAAGCCAGAAGCAATCGGTAACATAGGCGTAGCTACAGGCAACAGTGCAAACTCAACGAACCAAGCTGTTGTCAATGATACTCTACGTGGGACACTAGATGTTAGTTCGATAGTCTACCGTGCTGGTGATGCACAAGTTGAACCAGCAGCCGCTCCTGTTAGTTATACCAACTTCCAGACGCGTCCCGGTAGCTCAACAAATGGTGCAGCATCTGCTGCTGCTGATCGTAACGTCTCAGTTGCTGCATCAGCGTCAGTGGCACCCGCAGCGTGGAATGTTCCTACAGAACAGTGGGTCACTTTCCACTACTGTACGTACCTTTGGGCTGCTGCTGATCTTGCTGGTGGTGGAGTTAAGGTTTGGAACGGTAGTGCATGGGTACAGAAACCTGTCAAGGTATGGAATGGATCTGCTTGGGTAACTAAACCGCTGAAAGTCTGGAATGGTTCAGCTTGGGTGTTAGCATAGGAGGATATGATGTTGGTACGTGACAAGAGTGGTAATGGTGCAGGTGTTGAACTTACCTCTGCAATGAGTAAGGTTGACTTCTCTGCTGGTGATGCAAAGGTTCCTTACGGATCACGGTATCTCCGCGCAGCAGGTGCTGGTAACATTACACTGCGTCCCATTGGTAGTGATGTCGATGTTGTTATTCCAGTGACAGACGGAGAGTATGTACCGATTGCTGGTGGATCAGTAATTAAGCAAGCTGGAACAACTGTTACGGGCCTCATAGCAACAGAGTCACACTAATGGATCATGCAGACTTCAAAGTACTGATGAACCGCGGTGCTAGTGGTGGAGGGGGTGGAGTTGTGCCTCCTACTGCTCCGCTTGCTGTTGCTGACTATAAGAACGGCATTTATTCCATTGGTGGAGTTAGCAAGACATATGCACAGATGTGGACCAATGGTGGTTATGTAGGCCCACCGTTCGGTACGCCGATCATCACTCCAGGAGTAGGTTGGGAAGCTGCAACTGTTAATGGTGTGTTCACGAACTTCTACGCGCAAGCCACGCCAGAGCTGTTCGCTGCACTCAATGTTGCTGCTGGTGTATCATTCATCATGGACTTCTATTTGGATGCTGATGCGGCTGCTAAGTGTAATATGAACCTTGGGGCTGTTGTAAACGACACCACAAAGGGAGCTTGGGTAGCCTCAGCAAGTTGTGACTCAACAGACATAGATATGAACCTGTTTGGTGATTACTACGGCACTCTTACTGACACTGAAAGCTTTATGGAAGGTCAACATCGTGCTGCTGCCTCCTTCTCTCTCGCTGAGTTGGCTATATCAACGGACGGAGGTCCGAACATGAGTTGTCCTACTGATGGATTGGCTGTGGTTGGAGGTTACTACTATAACAGCATCATGCCAGACGGTAGAGGCGAACCTTATGGTTTAGCAAGAGGTGTTATTCAAAAGATCACTTACTACCCACTAATTCCGTCAGCACAACTACCGACGTATTCTGCATGAAACAGTACAAACAAATCAGAGGATCTTTGCAGGATCAGTTCCAAAACTCACGAGCGAAGATACAATTCTTCGGTGGTGGTTTTGCTAACGGTAAGACTACGGCTGCTGTCATTAAGGCGCTTAAGCTTGCTAAAGAGTATCCTGGGTCTAATGGTTTGATTGCTCGTAGCACTTACCCGAAGTTGAATGACACGATCCGTAAAGAGTTTCTAGCGTGGTGTCCTGACAGTTGGATCAAGCGTAGAGCACTGTCGGTTGAGAACCTTGTAGAACTCGAGAACGGTACTGTGATTAACTTCCGGTACGTGCAACAGCATGGTAAGAGTGGTGAGGGATCATCCTCTAACCTGCTATCTGCAACATATGATTGGATTGTTATAGATCAGATAGAAGATCCTGAGATCAGTGAGAAGGACTTTCTCGATCTGCTTGGTCGTCTGCGTGGTAATGCTATCTATGATGGTGACGACATCACTATGCCACGTACAGGGCCACGGTGGTTGATTGTACTGGCTAATCCTACACGTAATTGGGTGTACAGAAAGCTTGTCAAGCCTCTACTTGATTACAAAGCGGGATTGTACAACCCTGATCTATTGATTGACGCTGATACTAAAGAACCTATCATTGAACTGTTTGAAGGCTCTACTTATACGAACGAAGAGAACCTACCTCCAGATTACATTAAGGGTCTTGAGAGCGCCTATAAAGGACAGATGCGCGAACGCTACCTGATGGGAGGGTGGGGTGCTTTTGAGGGCTTGGTTTATCCGCAATATAATCAGATGGTGCATCTACTTCCTAAAGATCAGATCATTGATTACTTTGCTAGGCAAGTTAGAGAAGGTCTTAGACCAGAGATTATCGAAGCGTACGATCATGGCCTTGCGGTTCCTGCTTGTTATGGCATTGGATTTAGTGACAGTTTCGGCAACGCGTTTCTGATGGAGGGTTTCTATGAGGCAGAGTTATCTCCAGAGAAAATCGCTACCCGCATTAAAGAGCACAGAAAGGAGCTTGCACGAGAGATTGGCTATGACGCAAGCTTCAGACCTATATACGCTGACCCTGCTATCTTTAGAAGAGGTCCAGGTAGCTCTCAAACTGTCGGTGTTACAGTTGCCGGGTTGCTTAGGGAACACCAAGTAGTCTGTACTCGTGCAAACAACAACATTGTTTCAGGCTTGGCAAAGGTACAGAGCTATCTAGAGATCGACACACGACATCCACACCCCATGACAGGGGAGTTAGGATCACCACGCTTCTTTGTTAGCAATCAGCTTGATTGGTGGGACAGAGAGATAGTTGATTACTACTGGAAGAAGGACACCGCAGGGGAGTTGCAAGACGTTCCTAATGATCGCAACGATCACGCGATGGATATGACTAAGTACTTCTTCACTAACCGTCCTCGTATTGCGTTGTTCGACCGTCGTGTGTTCAATGTCAAGCCAAGCTATATGCGTTGGTGTGAAGTGAATGACAATACGGCCCCTGATAAGAGAAAGCACCGTTATGGCCGATGAATATGATCCCATTGAGAAGCAGCTAGAGAAAGCTGGCGTTGGACGCAGCAAGAAGAAAGCTGTTAAGGAACCAATCTATCAAATGGTTGGTGACAGTAAAATCCCTGTATCTAAAGCAGTAGGACTACTGTGGGCTAGTCGTAAAGATCAGGGACTACGCAACCGCAATCCTTCTGAGGATGCTTGGAATGAAGCGATCAGGTACTACGACAACGATCAAAGCATTCACCGCAACTCCGCGGAAGAACGTGCTGGCAATCGACCGGGAAACAGACTTAGTGGTGAGTGGAGGGAAACTGAGAACATTGTTTTCTCGAACTGTTCTATCATGGTTCCTATGCTGTATGCAAAGAACCCAACCATCACTATCACTTCAGACTTGGATGCTAACCTTGAACGAGCTAAGGGTATTGAGAGACTCATCAACACCCTACTTGCGAAGAAGGCGCTTCCAGGACTTAACGCTAAACCGAAGTTGCGCCGGACGGTCCTTACCACACTCTTGACCAATGCTGGTTTCATTAAGATCGGCTTCACTGAGAAACAGGATGGTAATGAAGCTGCAATGGCAGATCTCGTACGGATCTCAGAAGAAATGCAGAGTGCCACAGATAAGAAGAAGGTGCTTGAGTTAGAGGGACAACTTGCAGCACTAGAAGAGAAGGTGTCACTTCTTAATCCTAGTGGTCCGTTTATGAAGAACCTACTCCCTAACAGGATCGTTGTTGATCCTAGTAGCACTGAGCCTGATAGCAGTGATGCACAGTGGATGATGGAGTGGGACTACCTTCCAACGAGTTACATCAACGCAGTATATGGGAGTAGACATGGCGAAGAAACGCGGTCGGTATACACGCCAACACACGTTCTTGACTCCGGTAGTAGGGGAAACACTTCTGACGTTGAAGAACAGGTCAACACCTTTTCCATATTCTCGTCTAGTGAGGACGCCAACGCGCAAACCTACGGATACGACAACTCAGTAGCGTTTGACAAGGCGAAGTACACTAAGGTGTGGTACGTCTGGGACAAGTCAACACGGCGCGTACTGATGTACGCTGACAACTGCTGGAAATGGCCGTTGTGGGTATGGGATGATCCGCTCCGCCTCCCTAGGTTCTTCCCATACTTCCGTCTGTGGTTCCATGAGACTACTAATTCACACGCTCCTAAAGGTGAGGTTACGTACTACTTGGATCAACAGGATGCAATCAATGAGATTGCAGATGAAGTGCGCCGTGGTCGTCAGTGGGCACGACGCAACGTGTTGTACAACAAGAACGCCATAGATCAGGATGATGTAGAAAAGGTATTGAAGGGTGATGATGGTACGGCACGAGGGATTGATCTACCTGAAGGTACGAAGCTCACGGATCACATCTTTAGCTTCGTTCCTCCTGGCCTCAACATTCCCGAGTTCTTCTCACCTGACAGTAAGTTCCAAGCCATTAACAGAATTACTGGCATCAATGAGGCACAACGTGGCGCTCAGTTTAAGACGAACACCACTAACAAAGCGGTGGAAACCTACAACAGAAACACAGACATTCGTGTAGAAGAACGTGTAGATCTGATTGAGGACTTCATTGCTGACATTGGTTGGAACATCTGTTTGCTGTGTGCAACAGCTTGGGATGCAGAAGATGTCATTCCATATATAGGAGCAGAACTTGCAAAGTCTTGGCAGAAGGTTAATTCTCCTAGGGACTTTGAGAAAGAGTTTGTCGTTCGAGTTGAGAGTGGCTCTAGTGCGAAGCCAAATAGCAGAGAGAAGAAGCAACAAGCGGTTGAAATGGGACAGGTACTAGGACAGTTTGCGTCTGCATCCCCTGCTGTTGTTATACTGCTGTTGAAGATGTTTGAAGGTGCGTTCGATGAGTTCACCGTCGCTGATGAAGATTGGGCACGCGTTGAAGAAACGATGATGCAAGGTCTACAGAAAGCTGGCGGTGGTCCCGGTGCGGGGCCGCAAGGGGGAGCGCCGGGACAACAACCACCTGAACCTGGACCTCCGTTAACAGACGAAGCAATGTTACAACAGTTGAAGATGAAGATTGCGAAGCTACCGCCACAAGCACAGGCGAAGCTTCAAGAAATGGTGCAAGCTGGAGTGCCTCCGAGCGAAGCATTACAACAGATTGAGGCACAACTGAGTGGATTACAACCCTCGTAAGAGTGAAAAGGACGAACAATGCAAGAAGATAAAACAGCAGACAACATCGAACGTAACATCGACATTGCGATTGAGGCTCAAGATGGTAAACCAACTGAAACTCCGACACCGGAAGGCGAACAAGAGAGTAAGGAGCCAAAGCCACAAGATCGCACAGGCGGTGATAGCGACGGTGGTACACAACCACAGCCTAAGCAAGAAGGAACGCCGCCAGCACAGCAAGCTCATGGTCCCAAGGATCTAAAGCTACAAGATGGAACAGTTGTTAAGAGTGGTCCAGAGCGTAGGTTCTATGAACAGCGTGAGATCGCTCGACAACAGTTGGCTACCCGTGAGCGTGAGTTGGAGGGAACTCGTGGTCAACTCCAGAAAGTAACAGAAGAACTCCAGAATGTACGTGCATCTGTTCATGCTTTGCATGGTATTGAGCCTCAACAACTGGCTCTTGGAGCACGTATCATTGTGGATCTTCAAAGAGACCCCCAAGGAACATTGAAGAAATTGCTTGCAGAAGCAGCGGCGCAAGGCTATAGTGTAGACGACATCGGGAGCGGTGTCGATATGGCTGCAATACAGCGCATGATCGACGAACGCTTACCGCAACAGGATAATACAGAGTATCAGAGTGATGATGAAATAATGAATGATGCGGCTGAAGAGGCCAATTCATTCTTTGGTAGACATCCAGATGCTCGACCGCATGATGCGCTACTAGCGAGGGTCTTGCGAGATCACCCCGGCCTCAACTTAGAGGACGCGTATTACCAAGTCAAAGACGCCTTCTTAGACAAGGGTTATGAC
>Ga0209593_10000954_pt1 | contig 12642 bp, 9 predicted proteins | sample PPLLaktember2015_3_FD_187260 | JGI IMG/M metagenome (GOLD analysis project Ga0209593, IMG submission 187260) | Freshwater sediment microbial communities from Prairie Pothole Lake near Jamestown, North Dakota, USA - PPLs Lake P7 Core (6) Depth... | ecosystem: Environmental > Aquatic > Freshwater...
TGTCGCGCATCGCCACCGCCCAGATGCGCCGCGCCACGCGGCCCATCACCGTGTACTCGGGGTCCATGCCGTTGCTGAAGAAGAAGCTCAGGTTCGGCGCGAAGTCGTCGATCTGCATGCCGCGCGCGAGGTAGGCCTCGACGAACGTAAAGCCGTTGGACAGCGTGAACGCGAGCTGGCTGATCGGGTTGGCCCCGGCCTCGGCGATGTGGTAGCCGCTGATCGAGACGGAGTAGAAGTTCCGCACGTTGTGGTGGACGAAGTACTCCTGGATGTCGCCCATCACCTTCAGCGAAAACTCGGTCGAGAAGATGCAGGTGTTCTGGCCCTGGTCTTCCTTCAGGATGTCGGCCTGCACGGTGCCGCGCACGTTCTCCAGCACCCACGCGCGGATCTTCGCGGCCTCGTCCTCGGTGGGCTCGCGCTTGTTGTCGGCGCGGAACCTGTCGAGGTTCTGGTCGATCGCGGTGTTCATGAACATCGCGAGGATCGACGGCGCCGGGCCGTTGATCGTCATGCTGACGGATGTATTTGGCGCAGTCAGGTCGAAACCCGAGTACAGCACCTTGAGGTCGTCGAGCGTCGCGATGCTCACGCCGCTGTTTCCCACCTTGCCGTAGATGTCCGGCCGCAGGTCCGGGTCGTTGCCGTACAGCGTCACCGAGTCGAATGCGGTCGACAGCCGCTTGGCCGGCATGCCTTCGGACAGCAGCTTGAATCGCGTGTTCGTGCGGAACGGATCGCCCTCGCCCGCGAACATGCGGGTCGGATCCTCGTTCTCGCGCTTGAACGCGAACACGCCGGCGGTGAAGGGAAAGCTACCGGGAACGTTCTCCAGAAGCAGCCACTTCAGCATCTCGCCGTGATCCTCGTAGTGCGGGATGGCGACCTTGCGGATCTTGCTGCCCGAGAGCGAGGTCGTCGTCAGCCTGGTGCGGATCTCCTTGTCGCGGATCCTCACGACGTACTCGTCGCCCGCGTAGGCCTTCTGCATCTGCGGCCACATGTCGAGCAGCTTCCGGCTGCGCGCATCCAGCTTCGCGTCGCGGTCCTGCGCCAGCGCATCGAGGTTGGCGTAAGCAGCTTGAAGGAGGGGCCCCTCCCCCTCCTTGGCCTTGCACTCGGCCTCGAGCATCCGCTTCGCCTCGCGCAGCTGCTGGCGCTGGCGCGCGAGCCGGGCCTGCTCGACCGCGCGCTTCTTGTAGCCGCGCACCGTGTCGGAGATTTCGGCGAGGTAGCGCGTGCGCGGCGGCGGAACGATCGGCGTCTGGTTGGTCGAGTGGCGCGTCGCGACCTTCGGCAGCGTCCCTTCGCCCGCCTTCAGTCCCAGGTCCTTCAGCCGCGGCAGCAGCGCCTGGTACAGCGCCGTGACGCCGTCGTCGTTGAAGCGGGCCGCCATCGTGCCGAACACCGGCATCTCGTCGGGCTTCTTCGCGAAGTCGCCCTTGTTCCGCTGGACCTGCTTGCTGACGTCGCGCAGCGCGTCGGCCGCCCCCTTGCGGTCGAACTTGTTGATCGCGACGAAGTCCGCGAAGTCCAGCATGTCGATCTTCTCGAGCTGGCTGGCGGCGCCGTATTCCGGCGTCATCACGTACAGGCTCAGGTCGACGTGCGGGACGACCGCGGCGTCGCCCTGGCCGATGCCCGAGGTCTCGACGATCACGACGTCGAAGCCGGCAACCTTGGCCGCCGCCACCGCGTGCGGCAGCGCCGTGCTGATCTCGCTTCCTGCCTCGCGGGTCGCGAGCGAACGCATGTAGACCCTGGGGCCGTGGCGCCAGGGCCCGATCGCGTTCATGCGAATGCGGTCGCCGAGCAGCGCGCCGCCGCTCTTGCGCCGCGACGGGTCGATCGAGATGACGGCGATGTTCAGGCCGTCGCCCTGGTCGAGCCGCAGGCGGCGCACCAGTTCGTCGGTCAGCGAGCTCTTGCCGGCGCCACCGGTGCCCGTCACGCCCAGCACCGGCACCTTCGCCGTGTCGGCCTGCCTGTGCAGCGCCTCGACGAGCTTCGCGCCGGCTTGGTCCAGTTCGAGCGCGGTGATCAGCTGCGCCAGCGCGCGCCAGCGCTTCGTCGCGTCCCTGTCCTGCAGCGCGTCCAGCGACTGCGGCGCGGCAGCGCCGAGGTCGCGGTCGCACTCCGCGACCATCAGCCCGATCATGCCCTGCAGGCCCATCTTCTGGCCGTCCTCCGGCGAGAAGATGCGCGCCACGCCGTAGTCGTGCAGTTCCTTGATTTCCTCGGGAACGATCACCCCGCCGCCGCCGCCGTACACGCGGATGTTCGCGCCGCCGCGCTCGCGCAGGAGGTCGAGCATGTACTTGAAGAACTCGACGTGCCCGCCCTGGTAGCTCGACACCGCAATGCCCTGCACGTCTTCCTGCAAGGCCGCCGTCACGACCTCGTCGACCGAGCGGTTGTGTCCGAGATGGATGACTTCCGCCCCCATGCTCTGCAGGATGCGCCGCATGATGTTGATGCTGGCGTCGTGGCCGTCGAACAGCGACGCGGCGGTGACGAAGCGGACCTTGTGCTTCGGGCGGTAGCTGGCGAGCTTCCTGATTTCGGAGAGGTCGGTCATCACGACTCCCGTCGGAGAGAAGCGGCCCCTCGGTGGGAGAGGCGCGGGAGGGGCTAGCTTGCCTCCTAGTTGACGTTAACGTCAACTTGGAGGATCACCGCACTCCCGCGTCCCGGCGAGCGGCATCGACCGGACCGCTGTCCGCACGGCAGGCCCTGTCGCCCGGACGACAATCGGGCGGGCGAGGCGTTCAGGCGTCGCCGGCGCCCCGCGGCGGCGCCGCCTTCAGGCCCGCGAGGAACAGATCGACCGCCTGTGGCGCGGCGACGTTCATGTCGAAGGCGTCCGGTGCCTGCACCCAGTCGCGCATCAGGCCGCCGATGAAGCCGTAGAGCATGCGGGACGCCATGCGGGTGTCCGTCGCAGCCGGCAACTGGCCGCGCGCGACCGCCTGCTCCAGCAGGCCGTTGCTGAGCGCGAGGCACTGCGCGCGCTCCTGCAGGTGACGTTGCTCGACGGGCGCGAGCTCGTCGGTGTACTCGCAGCGCAGGAACGCGACCTCGAAGATGTTGCGCACGCGGTCGCTCGAGGCGAGGTGCTGCAGCGCCTTCACTGCCATGTCGCGCACCATCGCGAGCGGGTCTGCCACCGGCAGTCGCGCCGCATCGAACGCCATGTCGATCGGCATCTCGGCCCGCGCGAGCATCGCCTCGAAGAGCTCGGCCTTGCTCGCGAAGTGGTGATAGATCGCGCCGCGCGTCACGCCGGCTGCGTCGGCCACTTCCGCCAGCGACGCGTGCCCGACGCCGCGCTGGCGGAACACCTGTTCCGCCGCGTCCAGCACCTGTTCGCGCGTCTCCGCCGCTTCTTCCTTCGTCCGCCTGACCATTGCGCGCTTCCGTGCCTCGAAACTGAAACAGAACTGAAATATAAACATTCATGGATGTATGTATTATGCGGCACTGCAAGAAATCCTGCCGCGCCGGCTACTCACCATGTCTAGCGTAAATACGAAGCGTCACGTTCCCCTCGATGTCGCAGACCGGCGAGCGGGTTGGGTGCGTGCACTCACCCTCGTCGCAACCATTGCTGCCACTATCGCTGTCCTGTCCGCCTGCGACCGGAACGGGCAGGCGCAGGGGCCGGGCGGCGGCGGGATGCCGCCCGCGCTGGTGGCGGTCCAGACCGTGAAGCCGGTGTCGGTTCCAGTCCGGTTCGAGTTCGTCGGCCAGACCGCCGGGTCCAAGGAAGCCGAAGTTCGGGCCCGCGTCCAGGGCATCCTGGAGCGGCGCACCTATCAGGAGGGCGGCCGCGTCAAGGCCGGCCAGTTGCTGTTCGTGATCGACCCGAAGCCGTACGCGGCGCAGCTGCAGGCGGCCGAAGCCGACCTCGCCCGCGCCGAGGCCCAGTCCGCGCAGGCGAGCCGGAACTTCGAGCGGGTGAAGCCGCTGGCCGGCAGCAAGGCGATCAGCCAGCGCGACTACGACGAAGCCGTCTCCGCCGCCGAGACCGGCGCCGCCGCCGTGAAGCAGGCGCAGGCGCGCCTGACCGAAGCGCGGCTGAATCTCGGATACACCTCCGTGACCGCTCCGGTCGGCGGGCTGGCGAGCCGCGCGCTGAAGTCCGAAGGCTCGCTCGTCTCGCCGGGCGAGGCGAGCCTGCTGACGACCGTCTCGCAGGTCGACCCGCTGTACGTGAACTTCGGCGTGTCCGAGGCCGAGCAGCGCCTGGTGCTGAAGGCCATTGGCAGCCTCAGCGCGACCGCCGCCAGCCCGAAGGACGTGAAGGCCGCCACCGTGACGCTCAAGCTGTCCGACGGCACCGTCTACCCGCACCAGGGCCGCCTCGCGTTCATCGATCCGCGCGTGAACACGCAGACCGGCTCGTTCGACGCGCGCGCCGAAGTGCCGAACCCCGACGGCGCGCTGCGTCCCGGCCAGTTCGTGCGCGCGGTGATCGAGAGCGCCCCGCGTCCCGACGTGATCGTCGTGCCCCAGCGCGCGGTGATGGACGGCCCGCAGGGCAAGTTCGTCTACGTGACCGGCAAGTCGCCCGACGGCAAGGACGTCGCGCTGCCGCGCCCGGTGACGGTCGGCGAGTGGATCGACCTCGACGGCCAGCCGCAGTGGATCATCGAAAAGGGACTGGCGGCAGGCGACGTCGTGATCGTCGACGGCACCGCGAAGATCTTCCCGATCCCCGGTGGCGCTCCGATCATGCTCGGCCCGCCGCCGGGCATGGACGGCAAGGGCGGACCGCCGGGTGCGGCCAAGGCCGCGCCGGGCAAGGACGCCGGCCCGACGCAGAAGAAGTGAGAAACCCAGGTCGCGACACGCGCCCGCGCGCGCCGCGTCGCCGGTAAGGACACCTCCCCATGTTTTCCCGCTTCTTCATCGACCGGCCGATCTTCGCGGTCGTGCTGTCGATCTTCATCGTGATCGCCGGCCTCGCCGCGATGCGCGTGCTGCCGGTCGCGCAGTACCCCGAGATCGCGCCGCCGGTGGTGAGCGTGCGCGCGGTCTACCCGGGCGCGTCGGCGCAGGTGCTCGAGCAGACCGTGGCCGCGCCGCTCGAGAACGCCATCAACGGCGTCGAACGCATGCTCTACATGAGCAGCAACTCGTCTTCGAACGGCCTGGTCGAGATCCAGGTCACGTTCGAGATCGGCACCGACGTCGACCAGGCCGCGCAGAACGTCAACAACCGGGTGAAGCAGGCCGAGGCGCGGCTGCCCGAGGACGTGCGGCGGCAGGGCGTGGTGGTCGAGAAAGGCTCGTCGGCGTTCCTGCAGGTCATCGCCTTCCATTCGCCGGACGGCCGCTTCGACGACCTGTTCATCTCGAACTACGTGACGCTCAACGTGCTCGACGAGCTGAAGCGGCTGCCGGGCACCACCAACGTGCAGATCTTCGGCGCGAAGGACTACGCGATGCGGATCTGGCTGCGGCCCGACCGCCTCGCGCAGCTGCAGCTCACCACCACCGACGTGCTGCGGGCGGTCAACGAGCAGAACGCGCAGTTCGCCGCCGGCAAGGTCGGCCAGGCACCGTATGCCGCGCAGGAGCAGGATCTCGTCTACACGGTGACGACGCGCGGGCGCCTCGCGGACCCGAAGGAGTTCGAGGAGATCATCGTGCGCTCGTCGCCGGGCGGCTCCGCCGTGCGGCTGAAGGACGTCGCACGCGTCGAGCTCGGCAGCAAGGACTACGACTTCATCGGCCGCTACAACGGCAAGAGCGCAACGCTGGTGGGCATCTTCCTGCAGCCGGGCGCGAACGCGATCGAGGTCGCCGACAACGTGAAGGGCCGCGTGCAGGAGCTGTCGCAGGGCTTCCCGGCCGGCCTCTCGCACTCCGTGGCCTACGACACCACGCGCTTCGTCGAGGTGTCGATCCGCGAGGTGGTGAAGACGCTGGCCGAGGCGATGCTGCTCGTGTTCCTCGTCGTCTACCTGTTCCTGCAGAACTGGCGCGCCACGCTGATTCCGATCATCGCCGTGCCGGTCTCGCTGATCGGCACGTTCGCGGGCCTGCTGATGCTCGGCTACTCGATCAACACGCTGACGCTGTTCGGCATGGTGCTGGCGATCGGCATCGTGGTCGACGACGCCATCGTCGTGCTCGAAAACGTCGAGCGGATCATGCACGAGGAGAAGCTCGACGCACGCGAAGCGGCCATCATCGCCATGCGCGAGGTGACGAGTCCGATCATCGCGATCGTGCTGGTGCTGGTGTCGGTGTTCGTCCCGATCGCGTTCCTCGGCGGACTCACCGGCGAGCTGTACCGGCAGTTCGCCATCACGATCTCGATCGCGGTGGCGATCTCGGGCGTCGTCGCGCTGACGCTGACGCCAAGCCTGTGCGTGATGATGCTGAAGGCCGAGCGCCGGCCGCCCGGCCGCTTCTTCACGGCGTTCAACGACTGGTTCAGGCGCGTCACGCACCGCTACTCGAGCGGCGTGATCTGGATGATGCGGCGCGGGACGATCGCGCTGCTGCTGTTCGGCGGGATGGTGCTGATCGCCGCCGGCCTGTGGCGCGCCACGCCAGGCTCGCTGGTGCCCGACGAGGACCAGGGCTTCTACATCGCCGCGGTGATCCTGCCCGACGGCGCGTCGCTGCAGCGGACCGACAAGGTGGTCAGCGAGGTGGTCGACATCCTGACCTCGAACCCGGTCAACCAGGACGTGGTCGCGTTCACCGGCTTCGACTTCCTCGGCGGCGGCATGCGCAACAACGCGGCGACGATCTTCGTGACGCAGAAGCCGTGGGACGAGCGCAGCGTGAACACGCAGCAGCTGGTCGGCGAGTTCTTCATGAAGACCGGCCACATCAAGGAGGGCCTGGTGCTCGCCTTCGCGCCGCCGGCGATCTTCGGCCTCGGCATGGCCGGCGGCTACGAGGCGTACATCCAGAACCGCGGCGAGGGCGGGCCGGCCGAGATGCAGCAGGCGCTGCAGGGCCTGCTCGGGCGCCTGAACTCCGACCCGCTGCTCGGCGGCGCGCAGACGCTGTGGCGCGCCAACGTGCCGCAGCTCTTCGTCGACGTCGACCGCGAGAAGGCGAAGGCGCTCGGCGTGCCGATCAACGAGGTGTTCGCAACGCTGTCGGCCACGCTCGGCAGCTACTACGTCAACGACTTCAACAAGTACGGCCGCACGTGGCAGGTCCTGCTGAGCGCCGAGCCGCAGTACCGCAACCGACCCGACTCGGTCGGCAACATGTGGGTCCGCTCGGCGAGCGGCGAGATGGTGTCGCTGTCGTCGCTGGTGACCGTGCGGCACACGTCGGGCGCCGACTCGCTCGACCGCTTCAACAACCTGCCGGCCGTGAAGGTGTTCGGGCAGGCCGCGCCGGGCGTCAGCTCGGGCCAGGCGATCGCGCGCGTCGAGCAGCTCGCGCGCGAGGCGCTGCCAGCCGGCTTCAGCCTCGACTGGAGCGGCGCGTCGTTCCAGGAGAAGCGCTCGGCGGGCACCTCCGGCCTCGCGCTCGGCATGGCGGTGGTGATGGTGTTCCTGATCCTCGCGGCGCAGTACGAGAAGTGGACGCTCCCGCTGTCGGTGCTGATGGCGCTGCCGTTCGGCACGTTCGGCGCCCTGGCGGCGGTGTGGCTGCGTGGATTGACCAACGACGTCTACTTTCAGATCGGCCTGGTGACGCTGCTCGGCCTCGCGGCGAAGAACGCGATCCTGATCGTCGAGTACGCGTCGCTGAAGCGCGGCGAGGGCTACTCGACCGCCGCCGCGGCGATCGAGGCGGCCCGGCTGCGGTTCCGCCCGATCGTGATGACATCGCTCGCGTTCATCCTCGGCGTGGTGCCGCTCGCGTTCTCCAGCGGCGCGGGCGCGGGCGCGCGCATCTCGGCCGGCACCGGCGTGATGGGCGGCATGCTGGCCGCGACCTTCCTCGCGATCTTCTTCGTGCCCTTCTTCTTCAAGCTCATCACCGACCGCAGGCTGCGCGAGCCGCGCAGCGAGGCGGAACTGCGCGCCGAGGTCGCCGAGGACGAGCGCAGGAGCGCCGAGCGCCACCGCCGGATCGCGGAGGAAGAGTCGAAGCACGTGCATCACCGGAAAGGCGAGCTATGACGACATCGCGAACCCTGGTCGCGGTTGCGCTCGCGGCCGCGCTGACGGCCTGCGCGACGACCGAGACGCGCGTGCCGCCGGTCGACCTGCCGCCGACGAACGCGGCCGCGATCCCCGGCATCGATCGCTGGTGGACCCAGTTCAATGATCCGCGACTGACGGCGCTGATCGACGAAGCGCTCGCCGCCAACCTCGATCTGCGGATCGCCGTGGCGCGCATCGACGAGGCGCGCGCCCGCCTGCGGCTCGCGCGCTCCTTCCAGTTGCCCTCGGTCGACGCCGACCTGGGCGCGGCGCGCTCGCAGCGCAGCGATGCCACCGAGCCGCGCTTCCCCGGGCCGCTGATCACGAACAGCTACGGCGCGGGCCTGAGCGTCGCCTACGAGGTCGACCTGTGGGGACGGCTGTCGGCGAACACGACCGCGGCGCAGGCCACGCTGCTCGGCACGCGTTACAGCGCCGAGACCGTCCGCACGGTTCTCGCGGCGCAGGTCGCGAGCGCGTACTTCCAGCTGCTCAGCCTCGACGCCCAGCTGCAGTTGTCGCGCGACACGCTGGAGACGCGCATCGAGAGCGTGACCCTGCAGAAGCAGCGCTACGACGCGGGGTTGATCGGGGACTTCGAAGTGCGCCAGGCCGAAGGGGAGCGTGCGACCGTCGCTGCGTCGATCCCGCCGCTCGAGCGCGCGGTGGCGCAGACGGAGGCCGCGCTCGCGGCGCTGGCTGGCCGCAGCGCGCGCGCCGTGTTCACCCCGGCGGTCGCGCGCAACGTCGAGCTGAAGGTCGATGACAGCGGGCCGGTCGTGCCGGAAGGGCTGCCATCGGACCTGCTCGCGCGGCGACCCGACGTTCGACTGGCGGAGGCGAACCTAGTCGCGACGAACGCGCGAATCACGGAAGCGCGCGCGCAGTATTTCCCGGCTGTCGCGTTGACCGCGCGGCTGGGCAGCGAGAGCTCGGACCTCTCGGATCTGTTCAGCGGCCCGAGTGTGGTCTGGACGATTGCAGGCACTGTGCTGCAGCCGATCTTCGGGGCCGGTCGCATCGCGTCGCAGGTCGAGGCGGCGACATCGCAGCGCGACCAGGCCGAGCTCGATTACGTGCGCACCGTGCAGCTGGCGTTTCGCGATGCCCACGACGCGCTCGTGGCGCATCGCACCGCGCGCGCGAGCTACGCGGCGCAGGAAGACCGCCGTGCGCAGTACGCCGAGGCGCTGCGGCTCGCCGACCTGCGCTACAAGGCCGGCTACACCAGCTACATCGAGGTGCTCGACAACCAGCGCAATTTGCTCGACGCCGAGCGCGCCCGGCTGGTCGCGCTGCGCGCGCGTCAGTCGGCGCTCGTCGATGTCTACAAGGCACTCGGCGGAGGGTGGTCGCCGGAGCAGTTCGCACAGCGCTGAACTCGCCCCGCTGCGCGCTTGTGATGCTGGTCAAGGCGCGGCGGAGGCCCCGCTCTAAAGCACGCTGGCGCTGATGCCGATCCATACGGTGTGCGCGACATCGGCGCACCATTCAAATGTCGCCGGATCCTCCATTCGGCGCGGGAGCAACTGATGAGCAACGCAACGGGACCCTTCCAGCGCCTCGTCGATTGGCTGACGGAAGCGCTCGAGCGCGCGCAGGCGCACGACCGCGATCGCTACGTCGAGCAGTCGCTGAACCCCCGCGAGGCGTCGCAGCGAATCCACCGTCTCGAGCACGCGACGAGCGGACTACAGTGCTGATTCGGCGGCGCCCACCTGCGCGGGCAGGGACATCGGAAGCGCTGATCGCAACCATCCGAATTTGCGATTTTCCTTTTGCGCGCGTCGCCCTCACCATGTGACTCGTGCAGCAACGCGATTGGTGAGCAGATGAGCAACATGGAATCGATGAAGTCGTCCGCCGTGCGCGCCTGGATCGACCGGCTGTTCGAGACGCTGGAGCGCGCCAAGCTGAAGGATCTCGAGCGGTCGATCGAACGGGCCGCGAACGAGCGCGAAGTTTCGCAGCGCGTGCACAAGCTCGAGTCCGGCGAGGCACCGCTCGCCTGACCCTGCACTGGATTGCGGGCGCAGCGCCTGCTGCCCCGCTTTAGCTCGAGCGGAGTTGTCTCCCTTCGCTCTGGTCTCTTGGGCCGCCTCCCGTCCGGGATGGCGGCCGTTTTTTCGAGCGGGAGTTCCGAGGGTTCCGTGGCCTCAGGCGATTGCCAGGCGGTCGTTCGCCGCCTCGGACTGCCACGAATCGCGCACGAGGTCGAACGTCACCTTGATCAGCGGATCGTCACGCCGCGCGGCCAGCGCGATGAACCACAGCGTGCTGACGACGCGCGCCCCGCCCCAGATCTTCGCGGCGCCTGCGCGCTCGAGTTCGAGCGCCGACTCCTCGCGCAGCAGCGACGCGCCGACCCCCGAGGCGACGAGGTTCGTGATGACGGTCTCGTCGTCCGCTTCGACGAAACGCGCCGGCAACGGCAGCCCTTGCTGCGCGAACAGGGTGGTGACCAGCGCGTGATACGTGCTGATCCGCGGCGTCAGCACCCAGGGCACCGACGCGATGGCGGACCACTCGGTGCCGGTCAGGTGATGCGACCACGCGGCCGGCACGGCGATGCGATAGGCAATCTCGGCGAGTTCGAGCGCCGCGATGTCCTCCGACGGACGATCGCCGAAGTAGTAGCTGGCGTCCAGGCGCCCTTGACGCACGCTTTCGAGCGCCTCGCCGGACACCTGGTGCGAAACAGCGAGTTCGAGCCGTGGATGCACGCGCAGCGCCGCGGCCAGCACGCGCCCCAGGCGGACCGACTTCGGATCGCTGACGGTGCCGACGCGCAGGGTGCCGGAAACCTGGCCGGACAGCCGGGTGGCGGCATGCCGGAAGTCGTCGGCGGCGGCGAGGACTTCAACCGCGCGCGGGAACAACTGCCTGCCTGCGGCGGTGAGGACCATGCCGCCTGGCGCACGCTCGAACAATTTCAGCTCGAGTTGCGACTCGAGCGCCTTGATCTGCCCGCTGAGGGCCGGCTGGCTGACGTGCAAGCGCTCGGCCGCCCGGGTCAGATGGCCGAGTTCGGCCACCGCGACAAAGGCTCGGATCTGGTACAGCTCCATGGCACCTCCACGGCAGACCTACCGTAGCCCATCTTTTGCGGTGCGGCAATTGTATCCTTAGAAGATCGCCACCAATGATCACAAGTATCTGAAAAGACGATTTGTTTTCTTTCAGTAAGGGGCCAATATTCGTCTTGTGCAAAGCAGCAATTCGGCGGCAAGCCGCCGCAGCTGCAGCGAAAGGATCACCATGTCCACCTTGCTTAGCCGTTTTCCGTTTGTCTTTGCATTCCGGCCCCGACGAGCGGCTGCGCGCCCAGAGCGCCTCGAGGCGCGCGTGGCGGCACCGGCCTTGCCGCCGAACTGGGAGCCCGAACTGGAAGAGATTCGCGGCGCCGCCATGCGCCGGATGTTCCCGAAGCTCTTCACGTGGTGCGCTGACCGCTGGGACCGCGGCATGGCGGTCGAAGTGCACAACTACCTGGCCGGCGCGACGAGCGTGGCCGACCTCGAGCAGCGCATCCGCAACGTTGAGCGCGCCCGCCACTTCTCCAGCTAGCCGCTCCGGCGGCACGGAAAGCCGTCGTTAAGTATTCTCTGCCGGCGCGGTCGCGGACGCGACCGATGGAGCGAAGGGCGGACGCCGGAAATGCGCATCCTGCTGGTCGAAGACGACCCGATGATCGGCGAAAGCGTGGTCAGCGGGCTCGCGGGTGAAGGGCATGCGGTCGATTGGGTGCGTGACGGCGTCGCGGCGGAAACCGCAGTCGCGACAACGCCGTATGCCCTCGTCCTGCTCGATCTCGGGTTGCCCCGGCGCGACGGCCTCGACGTCCTCAAGGGCCTGCGTGCCCGCAAGCTCGATCTGCCGGTGCTGGTGATGACCGCGCGCGATACGGTGCGTGACCGCGTCGCGGGGCTCGACGCCGGCGCCGATGACTATCTCGTCAAGCCGTTCGACCTCGACGAGCTTTCCGCGCGCGTGCGCGCGCTGACGCGGCGCGCGGCCGGACGCGCCGAGCCGCTGGTCGAGTGCGGCCCCCTCGTGCTGAACCCCGCGACGCACGCCGTGCGGTGGCGCGGAACGCCGGTCGAGGTTTCCGGCCGCGAATTCGCGCTGCTCGCGGCGCTCGCCGAGCGCCCGGGCGCGGTCGTGTCGCGCGCCCAGCTCGAGGAGAAGCTGTACGGCTGGAACGAGTCGATCGGCAGCAACGCGGTCGAGGTCCACATCCACAACCTGCGCCGCAAGTTCGGCGATGAAGTCATCCACACCGTGCGCGGCCTCGGCTACCGACTCGGCGGCGAGGGAACATGAGCGCGCAGCGCAGAGGGTAGTCCCGTGAACTCGATCCGTCGCCGCCTGCTCGTCGCGCTGCTCGGTGCGCTGCTGGTGGCAGGCATCGCGGGCGCGGGCGCAGCCTTCCTGTCGGCGCGCGGCGAGGTCGGCCGCCTGCTCGACGAAGAGCTCCGGCAGGTCGCGCTGTCGCTGCGCGACCACTCGC
>Ga0209593_10000957_pt1 | contig 12639 bp, 14 predicted proteins | sample PPLLaktember2015_3_FD_187260 | JGI IMG/M metagenome (GOLD analysis project Ga0209593, IMG submission 187260) | Freshwater sediment microbial communities from Prairie Pothole Lake near Jamestown, North Dakota, USA - PPLs Lake P7 Core (6) Depth... | ecosystem: Environmental > Aquatic > Freshwater...
TGAGAGACTGGAGGCTCGTTGCGCCGGCGAGGACCACCGGACGGTAACGCATCCGCTCGCAGATTTCGTCCGCCAGACGCCTCTCCTGTGGAGAGCCGAAGATCAGGATCTGAGCGTCGAGACGTTGGATGAGCATATCGGCCACGGCAGCATAACGATCCGGGAACCAGCGTTTGGCCGAGCCGAAAAACGCGCCCGGATTCACCCCCACCACCGGTCGGTTTGCCGCGATCCCGTTTTGAGTCAGGAGTCGCCGGGCATCGGCGAGAGATTGTGGACCGGCGACAAGGCTGATGTCCGGCCTAAAGTCGGAATCAGAAAGGTAGTCGGTGGAGGAAAGCCCGGTCTGGTAGAGGAGATCCAGGTAGTAATACATCTGGTGTCGGCCGAGTCGCTTGATCCGGGGGACTGCCGAGCGCGTTAGAAGCCAGGATCGACCGTCGGTCCGGTAGCCGGCCCTGTCCGGAATGCGGGCGGTGAACACGACCAGGGCAGCGCCCAAGGCGTTTTGGAGCAGAACGGCCTGGTCGCAGCTGCGCGCTACCGAGACCGTATGCCTGAAATTCTTGAGGCGCGATGCCGTGGTCTCGATTGAGACAACTTCATCGACCAGCCCCTGGTTCTCGAAGAGTCCTGCCACCCAGGGGCGAGCCGCCAAAACCAGATGATCTTGCGGATAGAGTCGACGCAGTTCACGGAGAGCGGCCACTGACATGACCGCATCCCCAATCCAGTTGGTGCTGCGTATAAAGACCTTGCGGCTCATTGATTCCCTAGATCGTGAGGCAGCGAGGCTGGATTTGTCAAAGTGTCAACTTCTGCAAGCAATCGCGTACTTCCTGCAAGAAGTCTCTGTCGAACGTCTCGCTGTCTTCAGGTCTGGCCTGTATCTGAAGTGCGTAAAATGGAAGGCGGGCCACACTGCAGTCCAGCCTGACCGCATCCTTCTCCGTGGTGACAACCGCATCAGCGCCCGCCAAGTGTCCTGCCTTCTCTGCTGCCTCCACGTCTTGTCGCGTGAACCGGTAATGATCTCTGAAGCTGAATTTCTTTACGACATCCAGCTGGTAATGATTGAGGTCCTGAAGAAAAACCTGTGGGTTCCCGATGCCCGATAAGGCGACGACTTTCTTCTGCAACAAATGGCGGAGAGGCAGCAATCTCCCGGTCTTCAATTCTGCCGCTCCCACGGCATCATGGTAAAAGTAGCTGATTTTCGCCAGCCGGTTTCTGAGCCGGATTTCGGTCTCCAGCGATTCCACGTCAAACGGCAGATGCGCGCGGGTGACTATGATCAGATCGGCGCGGGACATGGCGGAGAGCGGCTCGCGGAGTCTTCCGCCAGGGAGTAGTCTGCCGCCCCCAAAAGGGTCGGTGGCGTCCAGGACCAGGATGTTAAGATCGCGCACGAGCTGAAGATGCTGATAAGCGTCGTCAAGTAAGAAGACCAGCTTCGAATCGACTCCAAAGCCTGGCACCAGGCGGGCCGATTGGTGCCTTGCTCCGCCGACGGCAATGGGAACCCCCTCCAGCTTGCTTGCCATCAAGTAAGCCTCGTCGCCGCCCTCGTCCGCGCCCAGCAGGATTTTCGAGCCGTCCGATACGAGCCCGCCGGCCTGCTCGGCCGTCCCTTTATAGCCGCGGGTGAGGATAGCGGGGTGAAGGCCGGCTTGTTTCAGGCTTTGTGCCAGGTACATCACCAAAGGCGTTTTGCCCGTTCCGCCGGCTGTGATATTGCCAACGCTGACCACCGGGTGGGGCAGGCGATGAGTTCGCAGGATTCCCGAGCGGTAAAGGCGGAGTCGGGCCTCAACAGCGAGGCGGTAGAGGGGTGAGAGAACGCTTAGGAGCATGAGAGTAAGAGAGATTCTAGAATCGGTCGCGGGCAATGTACAGGCTAGCGACGAACACGGACTACCACGGACACGCACGGACTGACACGGACCGCCGGCTCGTCCGTGTCAGTCCGTGTCCGTCCGTGGTAGTCCGTGTTCGTCGTTAGCCGGTCGATCTCCCATCACCGACTTTACCACCTCCACCGTATGCTTGACCGCGCCCTGGTTCTCACGGACGACTCGGCGGGCGTTGCCGCCAAGCCACTTGCGGGCGGAGGGATCTTGAAGGAGGTCTCTCGAGCGGGTGAGCAATTCCTCCTTGCTTGAAACTTGGACGGCGGCATACGCCTCGAGGAACGTCTCGGCAATCTCCCTAAAATTCTGCATGTGCGGGCCGAAGGTGATGGGCTTGCCGAAGTTGGCTGCCTCGACAATGTTGTGCCCGCCCCAGGGAACCAGGGATCCGCCGATAAAAACGAGGTCCGCGAGCTGATAGAGGTGAGCGAGTTCGCCAATGGTGTCGAGCACCAGGACTTCGATCTTCTCCCCGGCAGTGAGTTTCGAGCGAAGAGCCGGACGCAATCCCCGTGCCTCGAGCAAGCTGACAATCTCCTCACTACGATGCGGATGCCGGGGGGCGACGAGCCAGCGCAGTGCAGGGAAGTCCTGCCTAAGCGCCACGTACACGTCCACGAGCTTTCCCTCCTCTTCTTCCCTTGTGCTCCCACACATCCAGAGCAGCGAAACAGCATCCGGGCGCAGCACGGCGGCGAGTGTCTGAACCATCTGCTGCTTGTCCGGATCGGGTTTCAGCTCGTAGTCGTACTTCAGATTGCCTATGCGGATCACACGATCAGCCGGCGCGCCGAGATCGATGATTCGTTGCTTGTCTTGCTTAGACTGCATGCAGAACGTGCGAATCAGGCGCAGGGTAGGCCCCAGGAAACGCCGGATCCGGCGATAGCGGGCAAAGGAACGGTCCGAGAGCCGTCCGTTGACCAGAATGACCGGGATGCGGGCCTTGTGCGCTTGAAACAGAAAGTTCGGCCAGATTTCGGTCTCAGCGATCAGGACGAGCTGCGGCTGCACGGCGTTAAGGTAGCGCCGGCAGCACCAGCCCCAGTCGAGTGGAAAGTAGAAGAGGGGTTCTTGCGGGTAGAGTTTTTGACCCAGCTGTTGCCCCGTCTCAGTCGTGGTCGAGATGTAAAGCCGGGCGTGCGGCCGAAGGGCCTCGATCAACGGCTTGATGACATTCACCTCGCCGACGGAAACCGCATGAATCCAGATGCGTGGTTTGTCGTCGTAGCTCCGTCCCTCCGGGACGGAGTCTCCGTCTCGGAGCGACGGAGCTACGAGGGATTGGGGAACAAGACCGGCTCTTTCGCGGAGGTGCAGTCTGCGCCCCTCCCGGCGTGCCCGGAGAGCATAGAAAGGTAGATAGATTATGAACAGGAGCGTATACAGCGCAGAATAGAGAACCAGGAAAAATCGCATGATGTACAACTTCCGTTTAAGAAGCCTCATCCTAATACCCGGCCGCTGGTGCCCGCAACAGTCCAGGAAAAATGCCCCTAAAATAGATTTGTAGTTTTCGGAGAGGATTGGTAGAATGACCCTTCTCCTGGTTGACAGATTTTTGTGCTGTCAGCTAAGATCCTGAGGCTCGTTATTTGATAGGTTGTTCGACCTGAATGATGCCTCGGCATCATTTTTTTATTTTCAGAAGAGGGAGAAAAGGCGAGTGCCGACGTTTAATCAGTTAGTTCGTAAAGGTCGCAAGCGCGTCAAGGTCAAGACCAAGAGCCCGGCGCTGCAGAGTTCCCCGCAGAAGCGCGGGGTGTGCGTACGCGTTTACACGCAAACGCCCAAGAAGCCGAACTCGGCGTTGCGCAAAGTGGCTCGTGTGCGTTTGACCAACCAAATTGAGGTGACGACGTACATCCCCGGGATTGGGCACAACCTGCAGGAGCACTCGATCGTGCTTGTGCGTGGAGGTCGTGTCAAAGACCTGCCGGGAGTCCGGTATCACATCATTCGGGGCACGCTCGACGCCGTGGGTGTTGAGGGCCGGCATCAGGGCCGCTCGAAATACGGCGCCAAGAGACCGAAGGGATAACGAACGACTGACTGATTAAAGCTGCATCGATTGGTTCTTTGCAGCTTGTTTTGTTTCTGGAGCAAGGTCAATGCCAAGGCGAAGAGAGGTTCCCAAGCGAGAGGTTCTGCCTGATTCTGTTTACAACAGCGAGCTCGTCACCAAATTTGTGAATAAGGTGATGGAGCGGGGAAAGAAAAGCACGGCCGAGGGGATTTTCTACGGGGCGATGGAGACGGTCCGCGAAAAAACCGGAGAAGATCCCATGAAGGTTTTCAAGAAGGCGCTCGACAACGTCAAGCCGATTCTTGAGACCAAATCCCGCCGTGTAGGTGGATCGACCTACCAGGTCCCAATGGAAGTCAGCCAGAGCCGGCGTACCTCCCTGGCGATTCGATGGATGGTCAGCTACGCCCGCACGCGGGGCGAAAAAACGATGATGGAGAAGCTGGCCAGCGAAGTTCTGGATGCCGCCAATAATCGTGGTGGCGCGGTGAAGAAGAAAGAAGACGTCCATCGCATGGCTGAGGCGAACAAGGCTTTCGCCCACTATCGTTGGTAACCGCGTTTCCGTCCACCCTATACGCGACAACCTGGTTGCGTGAGGAAGCGGCGGGGACTCCGCCGCTGCTTTTAGAGACGGATCAAACATAGAGAAGATTCAGGCTGTGTAGCCAATGGATCGCTCGAATCTCGCGAATGGATTCGTGTTATCCGTGTTATCCGTTGGCCGAATTGTATTTGGGAGTATAGGAATCGTGCCGCGTTCAGTGCCGCTTGAGAAGACGCGAAATATCGGGATCATGGCGCATATTGACGCCGGGAAGACGACTACCACCGAGCGGATTCTCTATTACACCGGAATCACTTATAAGATCGGCGAGGTCCACGAGGGCACTGCGACCATGGATTGGATGGCGCAGGAGCAGGAACGTGGCATAACGATCACCTCGGCTGCCACGACGTGTTTTTGGAAGGGCGTCCGGATCAACATCATCGACACGCCCGGCCACGTCGACTTCACGGCGGAGGTCGAGAGGTCTCTGCGCGTCCTCGACGGAGCAGTGGCGGTTTTCGATGCCGTTGCGGGCGTCGAGCCCCAGTCGGAGACCGTCTGGCGCCAGGCCGACAAGTACAACGTTCCCCGCATCGCCTTCATGAACAAGATGGATCGTCCGGGCGCGGACTTTTTCGCTTCGATGGAGTCGATGAAGCGCCGCCTGGCCGCCAAGCCAGTGCCTGTCCAGATCCCGCTCGGCAGCGAAGAGAAGTTCGAGGGCGTAATCGACCTCATTACCCTCAAGGCTTCCGTGTACCGTGCCGAAACGCTGGGCTCTGACTACACTGAAATCGAGATCCCGGCCGAGTACGAGGCGCAGGCCCGCGAATGGCGCGAAAAGATGGTCGAGTTGGTTGCCGAGAGCGACGACCATTTGACGGAGAAGTACCTTAACGGAGAGAAGATCACCGAAGAGGAACTGCGGGAAGGCATCCGCAAGGGTACGGTCTCCATGCGGTTCACACCGGTCCTATGCGGCGCCGCATTCAAAAACAAAGGCGTCCAGCCGCTGCTCGACGCCATTGTTTATTACCTCCCCTCCCCGCTCGACATCCCCCCCGTCGAAGGCATCGATCCCAAGGCAGAACAAGTGGTCAAACGCAAGGCTGATGACAAAGAGCCTTTCGCCGCTCTGATCTTCAAGATCATGACTGACCCGTTCGTCGGCCAGTTGGCTTTTCTGCGCGTTTACTCCGGCTCGATCAAGACCGGCTCGTCGGCTTACAACACAACCCGGAAGCGCGAGGAGAGGATCGGCCGACTGCTGAAGATGCATGCCAACAAGCGCGAGGAAATCAGCGACGTCTATGCGGGCGATATCGCAGCCGCGGTCGGATTGCGGGATGTCACTACAGGGGACACGATCTGCGACAAGCACCATCCGGTCGTTCTGGAAGCGATGACGTTTCCGAAGCCGGTCATTTCCGTCGCCATCGAGCCTAAGACCAGGGCGGATCAGGACAAGCTCGGTTTCGCGCTCGCGAAGCTGATGCAGGAAGACCCGACCTTTAAGGTACACACGGATCCGGACACGGCCCAAACGATCATTTCCGGAATGGGTGAGCTTCACCTGGAAATCATTGTTGACCGGCTGTTGCGGGAGTTCGATGTTGCGGCGCATGTTGGAAAGCCGCAAGTGGCCTACAAAGAGACGATAACCAAGCCGGCCGACGGTGAAGGACGGTATGTCCGGCAGACCGGCGGTCATGGCCAATACGGTCACGCCAAGGTCAAGATAGAGCCTGCGGAGCCCGGGAGCGGGCTCATTTTTGAGAACGCGGTTATCGGCGGCAGGATCCCGAGGGAGTTCATCAACCCGATCGAAAAGGGAATCGAAGAGGCGATGGAGAGTGGCGTTCTTGCCGGGCACAAAGTAGAAGACGTCAAAGTGATTTTGTATGACGGGTCGTACCACGAAGTTGACTCCTCGGAAATCGCTTTCAAAATTGCCGGATCGATGGCTTTCAAACAGGCGGCCGCCAAAGCGAGCCCGGTGCTCCTTGAGCCCGTCATGCGGGTCGAGGTCGTTGTTCCGCAGGAATACATGGGCGAGGTGATCGGCGATCTGAACTCGCGCCGCGGACGCATCGGGCATATGGAACCGCGCGGCACCAGTCAGATTATTACGGCCTTCGTGCCGCTCGCCGAGATGTTCGGCTATGCGACGACGCTCAGGTCCCTGACTCAGGGACGCGCCACGTACAGCATGCATTTCGAACACTACGAGCAGGTTCCGCGGTCGATTGCCGATGAACTGGTTGCGAAGGCACAAGGTCGGCTGGTGAGCCGGCCCGGGGCGTGAAGAACTGACAGCTGACGGCTGACAGCTGACAAGAGCTTAGGAATTGTGGTTTTTGTCAGCTGTGACCCGTCAGCGGGCATTTGGTCTTTTGTCAGCTGTCAGCTGTGAGCTGTCAGCTGAATGGAGAACTTATGGCGAAGGAGAAATTCTCACGAACGAAACCGCACGTGAACATCGGAACGATCGGACACGTGGACCACGGGAAGACGACGTTGACCTCGGCGATCACGATGGTGCTGGCTAAGTCGGATCCGAGCATTCTGGTGAGAACGTTTGATTCGATCGATAACGCGCCGGAAGAGAAGGAGCGCGGGATCACGATCGCAACCGCACACGTCGAGTATTCGACGAAGAACCGGCACTACGCGCACGTAGATTGCCCGGGTCACGCCGACTACATCAAGAACATGATCACGGGTGCGGCACAGATGGACGGGGCGATCCTGGTGGTCTCGGCGGCCGACGGTCCGATGCCGCAGACGCGCGAGCACATCCTGCTGGCCCGCCAGGTGGGCGTGCCGTACATCGTCGTCTGCCTGAACAAGGTGGACATGGTCGACGACCCGGAGCTGCTCGACCTGGTGGAGCTGGAAGTGCGGGAACTGCTCTCGATCTATGAGTTTCCGGGCGATGACGTGCCGGTGGTCCGATGCAGCGCGCTGAAGGCGATGGAAGGGGATGCGGACGCGCAGAAGGCGATCCTGGATCTGATGGAAGCGGTCGACAGCTATGTGCCGCTGCCGAAGCGTGAGATCGACAAGCCGTTCCTGATGCCGATCGAAGACATCTTCTCGATCAGCGGTCGCGGGACCGTGGTAACCGGCCGCGTGGAGCGCGGCAAGGTGAAGGTCGGTGAGGAAATCGAGATCGTGGGAATCCGGGACACGGTCAAGCGCGTGGTGACGGGCGTCGAGATGTTCAAGAAGATGCTCGATGAAGGGCAGGCGGGTGACAACGTCGGGTTGCTGCTACGCGGCACCGACAAGGAAGAAGTGCAGCGCGGGCAAGTTATCGCCAAGCCGGCTTCCATCACGCCGCACAAGAAATTCAAGGCCGAAGCGTACGTGTTGACCAAGGAAGAAGGCGGGCGGCACACGCCGTTTTTCACCGGGTATCGGCCGCAGTTTTACTTCCGGACCACGGACGTGACGGGAGTGGCGACCTTGCCGGACGGCGTTGAAATGGTGATGCCGGGTGACAACATCGCGATGACGATCGAACTGATTACGCCGATCGCCATGGAGAAGGGATTGCGCTTCGCCATCCGCGAAGGCGGACGAACGGTAGGCGCCGGGGCTATTGCGGAGATTGTTGAGTAGGCAGTAGCTCCGCAGCTACTGCATGTCAGCGGGAAAAAGAGGCAGCATGATCAACGAGAAGATAAGGATAAGGCTGAAAGCGTACGATCACCGGGTGCTTGATCAATCGACGACGGAGATTGTGGATATCGCGAAGCGAACCGGGGCCCGGGTATCCGGTCCCATTCCGCTTCCGACCAGAATCAGCCGATACACGGTCTTGCGCTCTCCTCACGTCGACAAGAAGTCCCGTGAGCAATTTGAAATCCGTACGCACAAGCGTATGGTCGACATCCTCGAGCCGACTCCGCAGACAGTCGACGCTCTTATGAAACTCGATTTGCCGGCCGCGATTGATGTCGAGATCAAGGCTTTCGGAGCAGAGAAGGAATAGCACATGGTTGAGGGTCTGATTGGTAAGAAACTGGGAATGACACAGATCTTCGACGAGCAGGGAAACTGTGTACCGGTCACTGTGATTCAGGCCGGTCCTTGTGTGGTCGTCGAGAAGAAGACTGTGGAGAAGCACGGTTACGCCAGTGTGCAGCTGGGGTTTGTGGAGACGCGGAAGATTCGGGTCAACAAGCCGGTCGCCGGGCACTTCAAGAAGGCCAATGTCCCCCCCACCCGGTTGCTCAAGGAATTCCGGGTGCTCGAAGGTGCGGAGAACGAACCGAACGTCGGCGACCATCTCCTGGTTGAAAACGTTTTCGAGGTCGGCGACACGGTTGATATCAGCGGCCAAAGCATCGGCAAGGGCTTCCAGGGAGTGATCAAGCGGCATCACTTCCGGGGTGGCGCGTCGACGCACGGCTCGATGTTTCACCGGGCGCCCGGGTCAATTGGCGCGAGTGCCTGGCCGAGCCGGGTGTTCCCCGGAATGAAAGCGGCGGGGCACATGGGCAACGAGAAGGTGAAGGTCCGCCATCTGCGTGTCGTTGGTATAGACGCGGAGAATCGGCTGCTTCTGGTGAAGGGTTCAATTCCCGGTCACCGGAACGGATACGTTTACGTGACGTTGTCGAAATAGAAGAACTGATCAGCTGACAGCAGACGGCTGACAGCTGACTAAGACGAGAAAAAAGATATGGCGGAAGTAGACGTCAAAAACCTGAAAAACGAGGTCGTCGATAAGCTCACGCTGGACGATGCCGTGTTCGATTACACGGCGAGTGAAACGCTGGTCTGGGAAGCGGTCAACGCTTACCTGGCCGGGCAGCGCAAGGGGACGCACGCGACCAAGAACCGCGCGCTGGTCAGTGGCGCGGGAAAGAAACTGTGGCGGCAAAAGGGAACCGGGCGCGCGCGGGTCGGCAGTATCAGAAGCCCGCTCTGGCGCAAGGGCGGGACGGTGTTCGGCCCGCAGCCCCGCGACTACTCGCAGGCGTTCCCAAAACAGAAGCGGCGTGGCGCCATCAAAATGGTGCTGAGCGACAAGCTGAGGAATCAGAAACTGATAGTCGTCGATGCCTTCCAGATGGAAAGCCCCAAGACCAAGGACTTTGTCGGTGTCTTGAAGACGCTCAATCTGGACAGGAAGGTCCTGGTCGTCGACGGTCGGGACAACCACAACCTGTTTCTCAGTTCCCGCAACGTACCGAAGGTCAAGATGGTGATGAGTTCCGGCCTGAACGTCTACGACCTCTTGAACCATGATCACCTTCTAATCAGCCGGCAGGCGCTTCTTGAGATTCAGGAGGTCTTGCAAAAATGAGCACGGATATTTTTGAAATCCTGCGCACTCCTCATGTGACGGAGAAGAGCACGACGAAGCGAGAGCAGACCGACGGCCGTGTCGTCGCTTTCAAAGTCAGATTGACGGCCAACAAGATTCAGATCAAGGAAGCCGTTGAAAAGCTCTTCAGTGTCGAAGTCGAGAGCGTCAGGACGGCCCGGTTTCACGGGAAGTGGAAGCGACAGGGAAGGTCTCGGGGAAGACGGCCCGACTGGAAGAAGGCCTATGTCACACTGAAGCCGGGACAGAAACCTATTGAATTCTTTGAGACGACCTAAGCTATGCCATTAAGAAGCTACAAGCCAACATCACCAGGTACGCGTTTCCGCAGCGTTCAGACGACGGAAGAGCTGACCGAAATTGAGCCGTTGAAGGGTCTCACCGTCGGCAAGAAACGCATCAGCGGACGCGACAACAAGGGCCAGATCTCGGTCCGGCGCCGGGGCGGAGGCCACAAGCGCCGCTACCGCACGATCGATTTCCGGCGTGACAAAGACGGGATCCCGGCCAAAGTAGCGGCCATTGAGTACGATCCGAACCGAAGCGCACGACTCGCACGGTTGCATTACGTGGACGGCGAGAAGCGTTACATCCTGGCGCCCGTCGGCCTGAAGGTGGGCGACAAGATTGTGTCCGGAGCCGAAGCGGATATTATTCCGGGCAACTCCTTGCCGCTGGTCAACATCCCGCTCGGCACCACGATTCACAATATCGAGCTGGTGCGTGGCCGAGGGGGGCAGATGGCCCGCAGTGCCGGTGCGGCCGCGCAATTGGTCGCCAAGGAAGGCGATTACGCCCAGGTGAAACTCCCCTCGGGGGAGGTTCGGCGAGTTCATATTTTGTGCCGGGCCACGATTGGGCAGATCGGGAATCTCGACCACGAGAACGCGTCCTACGGAAAAGCCGGGGCGGTGCGATGGCTCGGCCGGCGTCCGAAAGTCCGCGGCGTTGCCATGAACCCCGTCGACCATCCGATGGGCGGTGGTGAAGGAAAGACTTCGGGCGGTCGACATCCGACTTCGCCGTGGGGCTGGAAAACCAAAGGCAAGAAGACCCGCAACAATAAGCGCACCGAGAGGTTCATTGTGCGGAGGAAAAAGTAAACCATGCCGAGATCAGTACATAAGGGAGCTTTCATTGATGATCACCTCTCGAAGAAGATTCGACATCTGAACGAGACGGGCGAGAAAGCGGTCATCAAGACCTGGTCCCGAAGATCAACAGTCGTACCCGAGATGGTCGGTCACACGGTCGCCGTTCACAATGGCAAGAAGTTCGTCCCGATCTACATCACTGAGAACATGGTCGGGCACAAGCTCGGGGAGTTCGCTCCCACCCGCACCTTCAAGGGGCACACGACAAAGACGGAAAAGGCCGCAAAGCTTAAGTAATGACGAACTACCACGGACGGACTCGGACCACCACGGACAAGCACGGACAGATCTGGATTCAAGCCGGTCCGTGTCTGTCCGTGCTTGTCCGTGTCAGTCCGTGGTAGTCCGTCGAAAAGAGAGCGAATCAGTCATGGAAGCGAAAGCCATAGGCAAATATCTGAAGGGATCTCCCCAGAAGGCGCGCCTGGTCGTTGACCTGGTGCGGGGGAAGAAAGTGGAAGAAGCGCTGGCCATTTTGCAGTTTACCCCGAAGCGCGCAGCCAAGCTGGTGGAGAAAGTGATGCGCTCCGCACTGGCCAACGCCGAGCATGAGTCGTCGACCGTGAACGTCGAAGACCTGTTCGTGAAAGAAATCTGTGTCGATTCAGGGCCGACCAAATGGCGGCGCCGCGTGCGCCCCGCTCCCATGGGCCGTGCCTATCGGCAGATGAGACGAGCCAGTCACATCACGGTTCGACTCTCTGACGGAAAAGACTCTGTCGAAAAAGAGAAGGAGGAATAGTTTGGGCCAGAAAGTACATCCTTACGGATTTCGACTGGGCTACAACCGGACCTGGAAGTCGCGGTGGTTCGCGAAGAAGGACTACGGAAAGCTCCTTCATGAGGATCTGCACATCAAGCGGAGCCTCAAGCAGCGCTTCGCCCACGCGGGTGTTTCCGAGATCGAGATTGAGCGGGCCGCGAACAAGCTGACGGTGATCATCCGGACCTCGCGTCCGGGCATCATCATCGGCCGCAAGGGCTCGGAGATCGACAAACTGAAAGCCGACTTGCAGACGGCGACCGGACGGGTGGTGTTCATCAACATCCAGGAAGTGAACAAACCCGAACTGGATGCCCAACTCGTTGGCGAGTCCATTGCGCAGCAGCTCGTGAAGCGCGTTGCGTTCCGCCGGGCCATGCGCCGGGCGGTCGACACCGCCCTTCGGTTCGGCGCCCAGGGGATCAAGGTCCGCTGCAGCGGCCGGTTGAACGGAGCTGAAATTGCCCGCTCGGAGTGGTACCTGCACGGGCGTCTGCCGTTGCACACGCTGCGCGCGGATATCGAGTACGGCTTCGCCCAGGCTTTCACTACCTACGGCGTTATCGGTGTCAAGGTTTGGATCTACAAAGGTGACATCTACGAGCCGAGACAGGACACGGACAGCCGTGACAGGGATCGGGGCCGTGACAGGAGAGGCGAAAGACGCTAGGGCAACTGACAAACTGACAGACTGACAAACTGACAGCGAAACAGTGACTGTCAGCCGTCAGTCAGCGGTCAAGGCTGTCAGTCTGTCAGTCTGTCAGTGTTTTTACAGGTGCAGCTATGTTAATGCCAAAGAAAGTCAAATATCGCCGGCAGCAGAAGGGCAAGATGCGTGGGAAGGCGAATCGCGGCAACTCGGTGGATTTTGGCGAATTCGGGTTGAAAGCGATGG
>Ga0209593_10000959_pt1 | contig 12611 bp, 10 predicted proteins | sample PPLLaktember2015_3_FD_187260 | JGI IMG/M metagenome (GOLD analysis project Ga0209593, IMG submission 187260) | Freshwater sediment microbial communities from Prairie Pothole Lake near Jamestown, North Dakota, USA - PPLs Lake P7 Core (6) Depth... | ecosystem: Environmental > Aquatic > Freshwater...
TTTTTTTCTGTGCATTCACTATGAACGGGCAAAATAAGCAGGCTGCCGGGATATATAAAATGCTGATCCTTCTTTTCAATTCCCCAGGGTTATCGATAAGCATCAAAGATAATTTTTTTACGATTTTACCTACAGAAAATATTTTTAGTTAAAAAATGGCTGTCTGTCTTATAATTGTAAAAACCAGGTGTTCTAATTAAGTACCCTAACTTTGCGAAATGAGTTAAGAATTGGTAATGATAGATTAATGAGGCAAAATGTTTATAATGCACATACCGACTGGATTGCTAACACAGCAAAACACTTCTATCATATCGTATGTGAGCGTCGAAAAAGAGTAGTTTCAAAAGTGCCATCAATCAGCTACACCTTGGCATATAGAGATCGTTAACAAATAGCACAAGAACCAGACTGAATCCTGCTGAGGATTTATTGATGTAACATACAGAAGCTTCAAATTTGAACACTTTGAAATCAAGTTTGTTATATACAAGATTATGTGCACTAATCAATTAAATTTCAACATGATATTACACAAATGACTTATTAATAGCTGGGTGACCATTTAGCAAGTTTATTTTGAAACTTATTAATTACATAAACTATTCCGGGCATTGGATAACTGGTTTAAGATAGTCCAACATTTAAAAATTAGAGTTATATAATAATCTCCTATTTGCACAGTTGACAAATATGGCTAACCAAACCTCCTCAAAAAATACTAGTCTTCTTATTACACTTAGTTCTGTTTTCTTAATAGGATCTATAGCCATTATTTCAATTATTCCATGTCCCAGCGAACCACAATTTATTTTTTATAAAGTTGTATTAGCCCTGGCTATCGCAGGTATGGCTTCCATTCTTCCAGGTTTTATGCTGGTGAAATATAAGAATTTTGTTTCTGCGGGCGAAGCATTAGCCGTGTTTGTTTTCGTCCTTACATTCAATCCCGCATTAATCGCAAATAATCCCAGATGTAAAGGGTTCTTCAATTTGAATATACAATTTTACGGAGATTCAGCAAAGGGTATTATCCTGAAATCAGGTGAGGTAAAAGTGGTAGTGAATGGCAGAACACAGATTATTCCAATCCAGCCAGACGGAAAAATCACACTTGAAGATATTACTTATGATATCTTAAGGAAACCCATTTTATTGACACCACAGATTGAAGACTACCATCCAGATCAGAGAACAATCATCCTGGAGGATCAGGCCAGTTCGATAGATCTGGTTCTGGATCCTGTTGTTCCGGAGGTTAAAGTTGAGGGTATTATCTTTTACCGGGGAAAGCCGTTGATGCCAGGTATCATAGTCATTGACGGTCAAAACTCAAGAACCGATGAGTACGGAAATTTTTCTCAGATTGTCCATAGCAAAGAAGGATCAAACATGAATTTTAGATTTTTTTATAAAGGAGTGCCCATCTTTAATTCCACTGAAGTAGTAACTGTTCAAAAAAAGAGATATATATAAAATAGGATAAGTAATTGAAATGGAAGAATACCCTTACCCAATATGAATGAACATGTTCCAGGATTCAGATTCCTGCTTACATTGGCTTTATTAATGATGTCCTTTCGGGTTAATGACCATACTGGTGTTATTCAAATTACTCTTGAAATCAAAGATGGTGAAAAACCACTTACCAACCAAGAAGTTAGGATTTCAAAAATGATACGGTTCACCGATCCGGATAATGGACGGATTGTAATTGAATTACCATCTAATGAGGTGTTTTTTAAAGTTGAAATTCCGGGTAAGGTAATTACCCTTCCCCCAGGAGGAATTGTTAAGATAGGTAATGATCCTTCAGAAATTATTAACATTATAACAGGTTCTTCCATTGAACAGAAAACCTTTCTTGAAATCAACCTGAAACTTGAAGAAATGGCCATGAATATGACCAATTTGGGAGACTTTGTAACCAAATCACAGGCGGTTATGGAGGCCTATTTAGAAGAAAACAATGTTGAACTTGAACAATATAAGATCCAACAGTTTCTTGAAATTCAAAAGGAAAAAGAATTTTACCGGGAGGGCCAGTTGAAAACGATTCCACTTCTCACTTCTTTGCTGGATCAATATATAAGCAGAACAAAAGATCTTTGTGATGTTATGGATCAATCAATTGATAAGGTATTCAATGACAATGGGGCAAATATTCAAAAAGTAAACTCAAAAATCTCAGCTTATAATCAAGCTTATGAAGAACTAAATAAAAATCGCGAGTCAATAATCAGTTACGTTGAAACCTTTTGGGGGGAAGGGAGTGTGTATGATGAAACGCGTCTTCTTCTGAATGGGGCATTGCGTGATATTCATCAATTAGAACTTCTGTTGTCAAATGGATTGATAAATGACATCAATAGTTACAATGAACAAAGAAAGGGAAGACGGAATAAGGCCGAAATAAAAAGCGACATAATAAATACAATCGGCAAGGTCACCCTAATGATTCAAAACATGGAAAATGATGAAATACGATTAGTACAGAGGTTAAAAGTGAACTATCCCGACACACAGTGAAACAATTATTTGCGGAATATTGAAAGCTTTATATGGAATAACATGAAAAAGAAACATTATTATGCAATTACAGCCATCTTGGTGGTTTTGTCATGCAATCCTCCTGATTTGCCTGTGCCGACGATTTTATCTGTTGCACCTGTTGATTTGCATCCGGGATCGAATTTCATCATTAAAGGTCAGTTTTTGCAGGATGTAAACTATGTTTTTCTTGATGGGATCAGTTTTATGGCCCACCCTGAAAGTGCCGATTCCATTAGAGCATTGATCCCCAGAGATATTCCTGCTGGTACGTATTCGCTCTTTGTAATGACAAATGACGTTAAATCCAATAGCATTAAGGTTATAATTACACCTGCAAAACCACATCTGGGTTCGATCAGTCCCCCTCAGGCATCTGTAAGTGATACATTAATAATCAGCGGGTATTTTTTTGAGAATAATCAACTTACAGTACATATTGCGGATATGGTTTTTGAAGATTTTATCGAGGTGAACGATTCAATAATCAAACTATTGGTTACAGAAGAATTTAAACCCGGCCAACTTACTGTAGTGAATACTTATGGCAGTTCAACCTCATTATTCTTTAATTTTAATAACGGCATAAACAAAGAAGCGCCAAATCTGGATGATGTTAACCGTCATGTGTTTATAGTTGGAGATACCCTCATAGTTACTGGTGGAAATTTTAGTGGCAATCCATTGTCCATTGTGTTTCCAGATAATATACACTTGCAGGAAAACATTGATTTTCATATAGTCACCGATGAACTACTTACTATCAGGATTCCTGTTTCAGGCATTTCAGGCGACATTTTAGTATCAAACGAATATGGCGAGTTCAATATTTCCGTTACTGTGATTGATCAACCTGTTATATCAATAATCCGTCCTCGTAGCAACAAGGTTGGCGGACCAATGCTGATCTACGGCAAAAATCTTGGTTATATCGAAAAAATTGAATTAGGAAATTCTAAAACTATTTATGATTCGGATTTTGAGTATCTTTTTACAAGTGAGGGTGAAGAAATAATTGCATTAAAGGTTCCTGATGTGCAAGCGGGTGAAATTATGATTAGCCTGTTGATGGAAAATGACAAAATTAAATCCGGTTCATTTCCTTATACAGTATTGAGCGAAACCATGACACTGCCAGCTTATTTGCCTACAATTGTCTTACCCAATCCGCCTCAGGTAAATATTCTGGATAATCTTAATAATCAGTGGTTAAAAATGGATCAACAATCACGAATTTTCATGAATGTAGATAAAGAAAGCACTCCCGGAGAGGCAGTTGTAATTTACGATCAAGATAACAATGCCGGGACTGTCAATAATGAAGATAATTCAATTACCTTAACAATAGATTCAAAAGAATACTATGGTAAGCTCGATAATTCCTTCAAAATTTCTGATAATTCCATTCTTAGGTTAATACTTACACCTGTTGAAGAGGGAAACCAAATAGAAATGGTGTTTCCTTATTATTTGGCAAGTGTGACGCCGGAAAGTGTGCATCCGGGAGATTCTATAACCGTATCCGGCCGTTATTTCAAAGACAATGATCAATGGGGGATCAAAATAGGTGAAAATATTACGATTCCAAAAGATGCTTGCAGAAAAATTTCTGATGTACTTATAAGACTGGAAATTCCTGGGGATATTGAAATTGGAGAGCAAAGTATAACTATTTCTAATGAAAGTGAATTTTACTTTTCAAATTCTTATATCATTCAGGTTGTATCAAAATAGCATTAACACACTAGCTGAAATACTATTGAACTTGTCACCATTTTTTGATTTGATAGCATATGAGTAATATGCTGCGATATCAAAATTGCGGAAGATCTGGTACTTTGCACCGATCCCGGTATATAATGCATAATTTAACTGGTAATACCTGTCATTTTCTAAAGTTGGTATGCTTCCAAGATCGGAATTGTAATTAGCCATTAAAAAGGGAATAAAACGGTTTTTTACCAGATAACCAGCGAAAAGGCTTACCGGTATAGTGATAGGATGTCTTTCCGTTATATTTTTGGGATAGATATATGCAGCCAGTTGAAAGGAGAATACCCAATTGTAACCAATCCTGGAGGTGGTAATAAGCTGGCTTGCATATGTGACCTTATTTGAAGACACATATTTGTCCATTGGAAACAGGATATAGGTTTGCACGTAACATTCCGTTTTTGTGTGTCTGATTAACCCTATTCTAACCTGGGGACCGATATTGTTTGTATTGTACCTTGAAGTAAAAGGTGATTTAAGATTTTGATAGGTAGCTTGAAAATGCATGAACTGGTATACAACCCCAATATTTAGCCATTTGGTAAGTCCATAGAAACTTGATGAGGAGAAGGATTTAATTTCCTGATTCTGGGCATAAATTGCCTGATCTCCAGAAAATGAGGAATTGTCATAAAATATACCGAGGGAACCGGTTGAGCGAATTTCAAAATGGCCTTTATGCAATAAAGCAGAGCTTATACCAGGATGCATATAAGGCTTCAATGTATCTGCCTGCCCTAATGCTTTAATGGATATAAAAAAGAAAGTTAGTAAAATATTAATGCGCACGGTTATAATTAGGGTATTGGTTGAATCAGCTTATCAGTTGAAGATATTGCTCAAAGCAACAATTTGTTGTTCTAAATGTTCATAATCAACAAATATGCATCCGCTTCAAAATCAAAATTTTTCGAACTGCTCGTGGACAATCCTCCGCATACATCAAATGCATCTTCTTTTTTTGTTTCCAGCCCGCCTGGTTTTCATATTGAACGAAAAAGATTTTTAAATCTGCCTGATTCTCATATTCAACAAAATATATCTTCTTTTTTGCCTGGTTCTCATATTTTGTATAAAACCATTTACCATCGTTTTCTCCTGCCTGATTTTCGTATTCAACTTTATAAACCTTTAGATCTGCCTGGTTTTCATATTTGACAACAAATACTTTAATATCCGCCTGGTTGGAATATTCTACAGAAAAAACTTTTTGAGCATAGGTTAAACCAGAAATGGATATCAGAATAAATAGTACGAAAAGTTTATACATGCAATTTATTTTTTAATATGACTATCTGGAAACATTAACAAGATCATCACAAATAATTATTTTGACACCATATGGCGTATTATGTTTTTATAAACAGGCCGCCCCTCAGTGGCTTGGTCATTGTTTTAGATGCCTTTTCTACAAACAGGCCGCTTTGCTGTGGCTCCCCATGTGCCCTGGGAATAACCCAGCATAGCCTAGCCTGAAAACCATTAAGACAATTTTCGAAGTGTAATATTTTGCAGTCGTAAAAAAATTGAAATAATGGCAACTGGCAGGTAACCAATATAGCCAATAACGATGCCAGTTTCACAATTATCAGTGAAATCAAGGATCGTTTACTGCTCATGAAAATTTATAACAGAAATTCTGAAATAAAACGTATGTTAAGCTACGAATGCATAATTATTTAGGGGGCATGTTATAATAAAATCTTTCATAAACGATCTTGTCGCCTTTCCATTTTTGAACAGCCACTTCTTCCATTTTAACCCTGTTCCCATCCTTATAGGTTGTGTCCATCCATGATTCTACCATGGTTGTGGCTTCCTTTTCATTTGCCGCAATGGCGTTGATGCCGCTACCATGTACTTCTTTAAGCATATCAAGGAAGTCAGTCTGAAATTTCCGGTTGACTTCTTTCCCTTTCCGTGTTTCTCCCGTTGCTTCCACCATAACCACATCCCTGTCATAATACTTGTCAAAAGCATCCAGTAACTTCCCATTAGACATCATATCATATATGTCCTTTGCCTTATCGTAATAACTCATAGTATGTTGGGTTTAAGTTAAATATATACTGAAAAACAAACCAGACACGAAAACGTTGAAAAATTCGATGCACTTTTACTAAATAGTCATATCTACTTGTTATTTAAGTCTATAGAATTTTAGGAGGGTAGGGAGCTCTAAAATCTTATTTTGATCGAGCTAAATACTTGATTCTTATATTTTGTATGAATAAATAATTTTAAATTATTTGCAGTTCGCGAATCCATTACACATGCGATAGGGCTGGGGAATCGAATTCGAACCGGATAAAATGCTATTTTTACTTCCGGTCTTGTATCAGATCTTAACCCTGAAGCCATGAAATATATTCCATTTGCTGCAGCAATCATCATCCTTTTTTTAGGATGCAAGAAAAGTTCACCATCAACAGATGAGTTCATCCGGGCGGATGTATTTCTTAACCCGCCAGCGGAATACCGGTCGGCACCATTCTATTCACTGAATGACCGGCTTGACACAACTGAACTGGTGAAGCAGATCCATGATTTCAGGGATGCCGGTTACGGGGGATTTTTCCTCCACAGCCGTACCGGCTTGCTGACCGAATACCTTGGTAAAGAATGGTGGGAGGCTATGGACGCTTCCGTCAGGGCTGCAAAACAAACCGGCCTCAAGGCCTGGTTTTATGATGAGGATAAATGGCCAAGCGGTTTTGCAGGGGGGAAAGTACCTCTTGCAAGCCCTAAATTCCATTCCCGGTCCCTGGTAAAGATGGACAAAAAAGAGATGGTTGCGGAATCGGATACAGTGTATTTTGAGGACAATCAGATCAACTACGTTTGTCACAAGACAAAAATGGGCGAACCCTGGTTTAACGGGACTACCTGGGTTGACCTTTTAAATCCGGAAACGGTAAAAACTTTCATTGAATATTCCTATAAACCCTACCTGGATCGTTATAAAGCGGAGATGGGGATAACGGTTCCCGGGATATTCACGGACGAACCCCAGGTTTCACCGAGGCCATATAGCACGTACCCGGCCATAAGCTTTTCGCCCGTAATCCCGGATCTGTTTAAAAAAATGCATGGGTATGACCTGATCCCGAATATCCCGTCGCTGTTCGATACGGTGGGCAATTTCAGGAAAATACGGTACGACTATTACCAGGCCATTTCGCGTTGTTTCGAAGAAAGCTTTACAAAGCAAATCGGTGAATTCAACGAAAAAGCCAATTCTATTTTTACCGGACATATAAACGGGGAAGAAGATTTCAGTTCTGTTATGCGCAATGTCGGGGATGCCATGGTCACCTATCGTCATATGCAAATGCCCGGTATCGATCATCTGGGATTGAACTATAGCCTGCTCAATTCCCCGAAAAGTGTTTCGAGCGTGGCCAACCAGTATGGTATTCCCCGAAGGCTCAGTGAATCATACGGCATCAGTGGGCACAATATGAATTTCGAGGACCGCAAATGGTTGCTCGACTGGCTTACCATTACCGGGATCAACTTCATCTGTCCCCATCTTTCACTTTACAGCATGAAGGGGGAACGCAAGAGGGATTATCCCCCGAATTTCAGTCCGGCCCAGCCGTACTGGACCTTCAATAAGCTCTTTGAGGATTATACCGGGAGGATGTGTTATGTAAGTACGATAGGGAAATATGCCGCCGATATCCTGGTTATTCATCCGCTGGAATCAGAATATTTAGGAATACCCAATGATAGTTATCCTCAATATGACAGGTGCCTGAATTATCTTCAAAACATCCACAGAAATTACGATCTGGGCAATGAACAAATCATCGCAGACATTGCGAAGATCGGGAAGGGGAAATTCATTATCGGGCAAATGTCCTATAAAGTGGTTGTACTTCCCTATATGCTGGTAATCCGGCGCACCACCCTTGATCGTTTAAAGCAATTCAGAGCCGCAGGCGGGTCAATCCTTGTACTTGGCAAGTACCCGGCCTGGGTGGACGGGGATCCCAATCCGGCAGCCATTGATTCTTTAAAGAAAATTACCCGGTTTGTAGAGGAAAATAAATTAATGGAAGTACTGGATGAGGTTTCGCCATCCGTATTCAATGTGACTGGAACTGACAATGAACTGGTATGGACACACCATCGCAAAGTAAATAAAGGAGGTATCATCCAGATGTCAAATACCTCCCGGTTAAAAAGCATTGAATGCGAACTTATCTTCACCCCTTCAGTAAAAAACCCGGCTTTGTGGAATTCGGAAAACGGCACTTCCATGAAACTGCAACCGGGGGAAGATGGCCGCATCAGGCTCCATTTCGCTCCAGCAACATCCTGGTTGGTAACTTACGGCGAGGCTTCCCGGGAGGCAAGTCTAGACAATACTTACCAGGTACCGGCTGTCAAGACCAAATTGACGGAAATCGGGGGAGCCTGGCAGGGAAACCGTGCTGATCCGAATTCACTGATTCTTGATTTTGCCCGGTACTCAACGGACAACGGCAAAACGTTCAGCAGGCCGGAACCTGTGATCGGAATTCATCAGCGTCTTACGGAAAAGAAATATACCGGACATCTCATCCTGAAATATGAAATTGAAGTGAAAGATGTTCCTGAGAAATATTCACTCGTCGTTGAGCAACCGGAGTTATATGAAATAGTAGTTAACGGGAAGAAGATCAATTTCGAAGGAAAAGACTATTACCGTGACCATGCATTACGAATCGAAGATATTTCCGGCACCTTAAAACAGGGCGCTAATGAAATCATGTTATATCTTAAATATGTGGCACCTGAACTGGCCAGTCTGGATGCCGTCAAGCGCTACGGGACTGAAATCGAAAGCATTTATCTGACCGGCGATTTTGCCGTATCCGTTACTCCTTCGGCAGAACCGCTGGCTGAATCCCAAAAGAACAGTTTGCATTTATTTACCGGGAAACCCATTCACAGCATCCGTCATTTTGCGATCACCCGGGAAAAGGATCAGTTTGAGGGGGACCTGGTGGACCAGGGATATCCTTTTTATGCAGGGACCTTTGTCCTGAAAAAAAGTTTTGCTATCGACAAAAAGCCGCAGGATAAGGCAAAAAGGTACTTCATATCATTTCCCTATTTTGAGGCCATTGTGGTAAAGGTAAAGATCAATGACAGGGAATTTGATCCCCTCATTTACAGTCCATGGGAAATCGACATTACCGGGGCGGTACAGGAAGGTAATAACCGGGTTGAAATAGAGCTGGCAAATAGTCTGAGGAACCTGTTCGGGCCTCATCATCATACCGGGGGTGAACTCAATGAAGTGGGACCGGTAACCTTTACAGGAGATTCGGGTTGGCCGAGCAACACCGATGGCGAATCCAACTGGTATGACATTCGATTATCGCATAAACCCAGATTCTGGAGAGATGACTATTACCTCATCCCTTTCGGACTGCTGGAACCACCGGTAGTGTGGGAAAACTGAAGTATAAATATCCATTCAACTAGATTAATCCCCTATATGAAAAAATTATTTCCCCTTGCCGGCTTGTTTATTTTCGTCTCATTCTGTCTTATCTCGTGTGGCAGGAATGACTCGAATAGGAAGTCCATTGCATTCCAGACCCTGGAAGACAGGTATCCTGCATGGACAAACCTGACATGGGTTTCGACCGACAGGGATACAGGTGCATTTCCCAGGATGGAAATCATGATCCGTGAAAATGTGGCCATCATACGTCAGTACACATCTGATACCCAATTTGTATCAAAGGAGTATACAACAATGTTTTTTCTTGGAAACTCACTGACTTTTGAAGACAGAGAAAAGGGCCGTCTAACAACGTTTTACAGGCAAACCGATTCAACTGTCACGATAAGGACCAAGGGGCTGTTGGGAGAGAATCCGGAAAGAATACATACTTACCTGATGCAAAAACATTAATAAAAAGCTTCGCTGTTTCAGGCCTGCCTGCCTGGCTTGTATACTCAAAACATTAAATGAATACCAACTACCAATTTTTTCTCATTGAATTATCAGTATCTTATTCAACATTGTTTGGATAAAAAATTCCAAGCCCCTATATTTGATGTGTAACATTCACCTTGGGCCTTTAATATAATATGCTATCAAACCTATAATCACAGATCTGTTGCCAAAATCTTTAATTTATGAAAAGAATACTTTTTCTTGTTTTGATTCTAATTTACACCGGGATCGTTTTGATTGCACAAACCGAAATAATACCAGCTGTTTCAAAAAAAATCAATGGGGTATTAAGGGTCTCTGAAATCAATCCGCGTTATTTTACGGATAACAGTGGTAAGGCTGTATACCTCACCGGGTCACACACCTGGGCTAATTTCCAGGAACACTACACAGATAAGGATTCAGTAATTTTTGACTGGAAGGGATACCTTGATATGATGCAGGATCACGGTCACAATTTTATGCGCTTTTGGATGTATGAGCAACCTGAGGGCCAGGCATGGACAAGGGATAAGGCGTATGTTTCCCCTATATGCTATGCAAGGGCTGGCAAAGAAATGGCACACGATGGAAAACCAAAATTTGATCTTGATAAGTGGAATGAAGAATATTTTAAAAGAATGAGATCCCGGATCATTGAAGCCGGCAACCGGGGTATTTATGCTTCGGTAATGTTGTTTCAGGGATGGAGCCTGAATAAACTTGCCGACCCGGAATCAGATCCCTTCCTCTCTCACCCATACAATAAATTAAATAATATCAACGGTATTGATGTGATTAACACCATAAATGATCAAACCGATAAACCCACATTGCACAGCATGGGAAACAAGGCAGCACTTGCAAGACAGGAAGCTTACATAAGAAAAGTTATAGAAACGGTCAATGATCTTGATAATGTTTTGTATGAAGTAATCAATGAAGGCGGTACCACTGAATGGTGTTATTACATGATCAATTATATACATTCGGTTGAGAAAAACTACCCCAAAAAGCATATGATTGGATTGGGCGCCAGGATTAATCCCCCCATGCTTAACCGGGAACTGTGGGAGAGTCCTGCCGATTATGTTTCTCCATCCTGGGAACCCGCCGGATGGTCTCTTCCGGGATGTATTTTTGTAGAAGACTACGGATTCAATCCACCTGCCAACAATAACAGCAAAGTATGCATTATAGACACGGACCATATATGGGGTCTGGGAGGTAATTATATATGGGCATGGAAAAGCTTTTGCCGCGGATTGAATCCTATATTTATGGATTCGTGGCAGCCACTGGTTGGTTCGATAGATCCTACAGTAGCTGATTTTATCTTCACTGGAGATATTACCAGAAATCAGCGGTTTTATCCTGATTATGAGCCACTTCGCAAGAATTTAGGATATATCCGCCACTATGCTGAAAAGATGGATCTGACATCAATGGTACCTCATGATGAACTCTCCACTACCCATTATTGCCTTGCTAATCCTGAACAGGAATATCTGATTTATTTCCCGGAGGGAGGAAAAGCAACAATAAACCTTACTGCTGTGAAAGGTGATCTGGATGTGGAATGGTTTATTCCCACTCAAAATCAGATACTGCCCGGACCAAAACCGGTAAGGGGAGGTTACTTCGCCAATTTTGAGTCACCCTATATAGGCGATGCAGTACTTTATTTGAGGAAGAAATAATAATTTAGTGTCGGGTGTTGGAGGTTCAGGCCAGCCAGTCAGCTATGAACACACGGATTTATTCAAATTTTAATAGATTCTATCTTATTGTGACTAATCCCATTTCAGCAAATCCATCCGGATCAATTGCTGATTCCCTGATACCAGTCTGTATGGGTTCAATATTTTCCCCTATGCGTTCTTCCAACCTGAATTTCATGGTATAACTTCCTTTTTTTGCCGTGGCCGGAATCTCTATGTTGTATTTCTCCATTTTGCTGATCCCCGGCAACCAGTTATTATTTCCTGAATTTACAGGTGGCAAATCAAATGAATTCTTCAGATCTTTTGATTCGAACCTCATGATCAGATCGAATGTATTGTAAGCCGGAGCAACTCCTTGGTTAAGCCATACTAAGGAAAGTTCGTTTTCACCCCGGTGCATTACTGAAGGGTATGAGGCACTTACAGGGAAATACCAGTATCCGCAAAGATTTGCCAGTTCTTTTGTCAGGTCGGGATTGTCTGACAGCCATTCTTCAGTATAACCATGATAGCCAATATAGGTGGCGTGCATGGTTTCGATCGCTCTGCGCATGATCAGGGCTCCGGAACAGCCATATTTCCCAATCGTTTGCGAACCGTTTTTACCCTGCCAGTTGCCATCATTT
>Ga0209593_10000962_pt1 | contig 12592 bp, 13 predicted proteins | sample PPLLaktember2015_3_FD_187260 | JGI IMG/M metagenome (GOLD analysis project Ga0209593, IMG submission 187260) | Freshwater sediment microbial communities from Prairie Pothole Lake near Jamestown, North Dakota, USA - PPLs Lake P7 Core (6) Depth... | ecosystem: Environmental > Aquatic > Freshwater...
GCTCGTTCGATAAAAATTCGCAAGAAACCCCACTGCGTGGGGGATTATTATGGCACGGTGTGCCATCCTGCGGCTTCCTTAATGGTCAGCCGCTGCATTAACGAAATTTAAATTAACAATTATCAATGAAAAAGTGTCCACTACGTCCACATGGTCCACCGGGTCCACATGGTCCACCGGGTCCACATGGTCCACCGTCCACAAAAAAGGAATTATCAATTATCAATTAACAATTAACAATTAACAATTATCAAGTAGTTTCTTAGAAGTATAACAACGAGTTTGAGTTGAGGGAAGTAAAAAAATTTTTTTTAAAAAAAAGATTGACTTTTTATTTGATATTATGGTAAATTAAAAAAGCCCGCATAGTAGGAGATAATTAACGTGAAATTTTTTTTAATGCACGAATTATGGGCGATAAAGAGTGGACCGGGATCATCGAAATTTAAAAATATGAGACAGGGTATTCCTATAAGTAATTTATCCCTGGGATATTTGAGCGATTTGATGATTTTTCAAGCCAGCCTTCTATCTAATGCGGTGGACCATGAATCATGAGAAAAAAACAGGTAAAAAAGCAATCTTCAAGGAGCCCGGAGTAGTTAAAAAAAAATTAAAAATAATTAGGAGGAAAATCAAATGAAACAAAAAACATTGAAAAAATTGGCTGTTCGAAAAGAAACACTGGTCAATCTCAATTTCGATGGAATGGCGGCATTGAGAGGAGGACTTTCTCCGACCGTTACAAGTTGTCCCCCCAAATGCAATACCCGGTACAACTGCACTTACCCTTGTGTTACTGCGATTCCTTATTATTGCGAAAATTCAGCGTTGTGCACGGAACCTTGCTAAGAGAAACATTTGAACTTTGGTGTGTAAAGTAATCAAATGAATTTTGTCGAGTAGAGGGTAGGCAGTCATGTGGGAGCGCCGGCTTAATTTTCGAGTTACCTTATAAGCCATACATAGAGGTTTGCCAAGCATGGCTGCCTTCCTCTCCTCATTTAACATCATTATTCTTTTCATGGGGAGGATAGGATTGAAATCCAAAAAATAGTTGCTTTTTTTTTCCCATTATGATATATCATGGGGAGTAAAAAGAAAAAAAAGTTTACTATTAAAAAAAGGAAATAGTTATGGATACATATTTTGCGCCTGCGGAACGAGCGAGTAAAACCCAATTCCTTGAAGATATCCATGTCCTTGCGGAGAATCCTATCGTCGATTCGATTTTGGGATCAGCCGGCGGGTTGATTGCGGTGCTTAATGAGCATCGTCAAATTTTAGCCATTAATGAATCTCTTTTAAACTACATGGGGATCGATAATCCCCAGGATGTGCTCCAATTAAGGCCAGGGGAATCTCTCCAGTGTATTCATGCGCACGATATGGAGGGCGGGTGCGGTACCAGTATGTATTGTCCCACTTGCGGCGTAGCCATTGCGATTATGGCTACCCTTCGGAAAGGTAAATCGGAAGTTATGACGTGCGGGGTTACAGCAAGTCGTAACGGGAATAACATCGAACTCTTTTTCAGAGCAAGTTCCAGCTTGCTTATTCTCAACGGTAAGCGACTGGTTCTTTTATTTCTTCAAGATATTACCAAGGAACATCGTTATGCCGCGCTGGAGCGTGTATTTTTCCATGATATCAATAACATCATTACCAGTCTTTTGGGCAAATGCGAATTGCTCAGCATAAAAAATGGCAATAAAGCCGACCCATTGGTTAATGGAATTTGCAAGCTTGCTGCTCGCCTCACCCAGGAAGTGAGAATCCAACAATACCTGGCTCGGTCGGAACAAACCGGTTATAAATTCGATTTCGAGGAAGTATCCTCTCTCCAGGTGTGTGAGGAATTGCACCAGGTGTTTGATCATCATCCCTGTGCCAGGAATAAAATCTTGACCATTACCGAACCTTCCCAACCCATCACGTTAAAAACCAATTTGTCTTTGTTATTGAGAGTGATCGGGAATATGGTGCTCAATGCGATCGAGGCTTCTGCGACCGGTGAAGAGGTTAAAGTGCGGATCGAGCGTGATATTAGCCGGGTTGTTTTTTCCGTTTGGAACACTAGCTTCATTCCTGTAGAGGCTCAGAAGCGAATTTTTATGCGGCATTTCAGTACCAAGCAAGAGCTTGGTAGAGGTATAGGAACATATTCTATGAAATTATTCGGGGAAGAATTCCTGGGCGGAAAGGTTGATTTTACATCGTCTAAAGAAGACGGTACCACTTTTCGATTTTTCCTGGAGGTATAGGAAGACAAGCCCCATTAATGGCTAAAATTAAATTATCCTTGACAACGCGATTTCAAAATGATAACATGCAGTACTATTATGCTTTTAATATTAAGATGCAGCATTACGTTTTTTGTAAAATATAAAAAATAGGAGAATTCCATGAAACCAAAAAAAATCTTCAAGAACTTACCCTTAAGCAAAGAAACCATTGTGAATCTTGATTCGCTAAAAGTAAAAGGCGGCATCCCTTACCCCCTCACAAGAACATGCAAAACCTTTGATCTGAGCAATTGCGAAACCTGGGAAGTACTGATTTGTAAACCATGCAACACAACCATGAGTGTATGCGTCATTTGTCCTTGATTAATCCCTGGGATTTTACACTTCTAAAGTCTTCAATTTCATTATATTTAACCCCATCATTTCAAAGAAAATTTCCCAGGTTCGGAGTTTTCATTTCTCTGATCCGGGGGAATTTTCTTCGATGGATCATATAACATGATTATGGTATGAAAAGTACCTGATGTGAGGCCTTTTATGAACACCCCTTCATTAACGAACCAATTAAAAGAACATGCCCTGTCCAACGGTGTCGATCTATTCGGCATTACTTCAGCCAAACCCTTCACCAGGAAAGGAAAAACCATCACCATCATAGACCCGAAAGAGTTCCTTGACGATGCTCGATCCGTCATTGTCACAGGTTTCTATATGAACGAACCGGTTAGCACCCCTCTCCCGGATAAAGAAAACCCGAAAGGCAAATTCACCCAAGGCTACAGCGTAAGAGCCTTTACCCCCATGGAAGACCATTATATCCAGGTTATAGATGGATTCCTGCAAAGCAAAGGCTATAAGTCGGCGGCCAATAAAAAATACAAGATACCGGATAAATTAGCCGCTGTCCGCGCAGGTCTTGGGAAATACGGTAAAAACTCCGTTATCTGCACGAAAGAATACGGCGCTTTCGTGATGTTTGTGACCATCGTCACCAATGCCCCCCTGGAATACGAAGAGCACGATTTATATACATCTATCTGCGGCGAATGCGATATTTGTTTGAAATCCTGCCCCACAGGAGCCATTTATGAACCTTATAAAGTGAAAAGGGATTTATGTATTACGGAGTGGTTGTGGGGAACGTTTATACCAATCCAGCTCCGGGATAAACAAGAAAACAGGATTTTCGGCTGCGGTGAATGTATAAAGGCATGCCCCAAGAATAAGAAGCTGAAGCCGCGCCAAGAGTATCCAGTGAAAATCGACGACGTCGGCACGACACCGGAGCTCATTCCTTTAGTCACCGGGGATAAACAGTATTTCAAGAAAAATATCGCATCTTTCCCCATGTGCGCAGGAATGGACGCCATCCGCGGAAATGCCATCATCGCCCTGGGAAACATGGGACCGGACGCTGAAAAAGCGATTAACCCGATTTGTGAAACCCTCACGCATTCGAAATCCCAGATCAGGAGTTATTCGGCCTGGGCGCTTGGCAGAATAGGCGGTATCCGGGCGAAAGAGGCTCTTGAAAATGCCTTGAAAAATGAAGAAAATCCCGATGTCAAAGAAGAAATCCACAGGGCTCTAGGATAGTAAAAACATTCAGTTCTTACCATAGTCTATAGGGGGCTGGGCTTTAATCTACCCGAAATTCACTTATAATTCATCATTCATCTACTCTTGACAAACACTCGAAAATGATTCATATTTATTACTCTTCGAGCCGAAAAGTTCGCAAATAACGGCTTAAAAAAATATTTGCAAAATTTCCTTCCCGAAAGGAAGAACTTAAATGGAGTAATAATAATGAAACTTTCAAACCTTCACTTTAAACACAAAACCTACACATGGTCGTTGATCGTTTTAATCTCGGCTTTATTCCTTCTCACCCCCGCTTGCTCAACAAGCCAAAAAGAAAAAAACGCCGACCTCAAAACAAACCTGCTCCCGGCCCCAAAAGCAGATAAAATAAAAAAAGAACTGACCCTCCATAACCAGACCCGTATCGATAACTATTACTGGCTAAACCAACGGGAAAACCCCAAAGTCATCGCCTACCTGAAAGCAGAAAACGACTATTTGAACAAAGTAATGAAACACACGGAAAAATTACAAGAAAAACTGTATAATGAATTGGTGAGCAGGATCAAACAAGAAGATACTTCAGCTCCTTATAAATGGAACGGTTACTATTACTATACCCGGTTCGAAAAAGGAAACGAATACCCCATCCACTGCCGCAAAAAAGGGAGCCTGGACAGCAAAGAAGAAATCCTGCTGAATGTGAATGAAATGGCAAAAGGTTTTTCCTACTACCAGGTAGCGGGCGTGGATGTCAGCCCGGATAACACCCTACTGGCTTACGGCGTCGATACCGTAAGCCGAAGAAAATATACCATTCATTTTAAAAACCTGGTTACCGGCCAAACATTAACCGACGAAATCCCGGTTACCACCGGCGGCGCTGTGTGGGCCAACGACAATAAAACCTTGTTCTATACCGCTATAGACGAAAATACCCTTCGCCCCTTTAAAATCTGCAAACACAAACTGGGAACCCCAACCTCTTCCGATAAAGAAATCTACATTGAAAAAGACGAAACCTTCACCGCTTACGCGGGAAAATCCAAATCCGAAAAATACCTCTATATTTTATGCGACAGCACTCTTTCTACAGAATACCGCTTCCTCGACGCCAATACCCCGGACGGAACCTTCAAAATCTTCCAACCCAGGGAAAAAGACCTCGAATATTCCATCGACCATCTAAAAGATAAATTCTACATTCGTACCAACCTGGACGCTAAAAACTTCAGGATGATGGAAACCCCGGTGAATAAAACGACTAAAGAAAATTGGAAAGAAATTATCCCCAACCGGGAGGATGTATTCCTCGAAGAAATCGAAATTTTTAATAACTTTTTTGTCTTGAACGAACGAAAAGGCGGACTGACTTACCTGCGAGTTTTTAATTGGAAAGATAAAACAGATTATAATATCGATTTTGGCGAAAGCACCTATGTCGCTTCTATCGGTAAAAACGCGGAATCAAGTACGGATTGGCTCCGTTTCGACTATTCATCCCTGACTACCCCTCATTCTAATTACGATTACAATATGATTACCCGGGAAAAGAAATTAATAAAAGAGAAAGAGATCGGGGGAGGTTTCGATAAAAATAATTATCAAACCGAAAGGCTCTTTGCAACAGCGAAAGACGGTACGAAAGTTCCTATTTCCCTGGTGTACCGGAAAGGACTCCGAAAGAACGGCGATAACCCAATGCTTTTATATGGGTACGGTTCATACGGGTACAGCATGGACCCGTATTTCAATGCCGGTGTTTTAAGCCTCCTGGACAGGGGATTTGTTTATGCCGTTGCCCATATTCGCGGCGGACAGGAAATGGGCCGGTACTGGTATGAAGACGGGAAGTTACTCAAAAAGAAAAATACTTTTACGGATTTCATCGACTGCGCAGAATACCTGGCAGCACAGAAATTTACAAAACCGGCGAAATTATTCGCCTTAGGCGGCAGCGCCGGCGGCTTACTCATGGGCGCCGTTACCAATATGCGGCCGGATTTGTTTAAGGGAATCATTGCAGCAGTGCCTTTCGTAGACGTTGTCACGACCATGCTGGATAAAACCATCCCCCTCACCACCGGCGAATTCGATGAATGGGGAAACCCGGAAAATAAGGAATATTACGATTATATGCTTTCTTATTCGCCCTATGATAATGTCGAAGCGAAAAATTACCCGGCCATACTGGTCACTACAGGTCTGCAAGATTCTCAAGTCCAGTATTTTGAACCCGCTAAATGGGTCGCTAAACTGAGAGAAATGAAAACCGACACCAACCCCTTGTTACTCCTAACCAATATGGAAGCAGGGCACGGCGGCATTTCGGGTCGCTTCAGGAGAAATAAAGAAGTCGCGCTGGAATGGGCTTTTATCCTGGATCAATTGGGAATAAAGAATTAAATAGACCCCAGGGGGCTCTTTTCGTGAAAAGTCGCCCCCTGGAACCCCCGCAAAAGCTTTTAATTTATAAAAACGGCCATGGACGGAGGGGTTTTGCTCGCCGGATGAGTATTGTTATTTTCCACTCTATCCCTGAAATCCCCATTATACCATTGGAACTATATCAAAAGCCTACTCAAGTAGACTATCCAGCAGGACCTGGAAACCGCCTGTTCACTAAACTTTGTTCATTTCCGTATTTTTTTCTCAACCTTTGATCATTTTCACGCACCGACCGCGGTTTTAACCGTTATCGGTTAAAATTAAGCGATAATGTGTAAAATTTACTCGTTCGTGGATGGACTTCTTTTATTCCTTATAACACCCGTCCGTGACGGGTTGGACTTTCCCAAAGCTTTTGGATAAATCGTATGTTCGCCCGGTTCTACATAAAAGCCTACGCAGTGGGCCTATTTCTTTCGCCAGTTAAAGTACTGGGTAAGGAAACGGAAGAAAAGGAAGGAGAAAAACTAGTGCTGCGTCAAGTCTCAATTATCCGAAAGCAGCAGGGAACAGGATTAATTTAATAAATCATTGAGGCGACAATTCAGGTTTGACTCAGCACTAGTAACTCTTTTGGTTTTATTTTTTTTGCAGTTCGAGAAGAGCATCTCTTAATTTGGCATAATCCCCGCCCCCTCTTATTCCCCCAGGTATGTGTAAATGGAAGTAGTCTTTAAAGTTGTCATAAGTCCACTTAGACGCATCGATTACTACCGGGAAAATATATTTTTTCGTTTGTTCACTTTTTGAAAGATCATAAGCGAATTCCCATTCCCTACTATGATAAGGTATTGCATTATCCGGTTTATAAATTATTCTCGATTCATTCGATATCAGGGGGATAAAGACGGTAGAATTATAGATCGCTTCAGTAATTTTTTTGGTAAAATCATCACCGGCTTTTATTTGTTTCTCGTCGAGCCAAACATTAATGCCATCTTTTCTTAAAGCAGAAGTTAATTGAAGTGCGGCATCGCGGTCTTGACCGGAAAAACTAATGAATACCAGGGGAGCGGAAGGTGCGGAAGGGGGGAGGATTTTATTAAATAGTTTAATGTAATCATGATATAAGGGCACTTCGGATGAAGTTCCATCGCTTTTGATCAGCAGGGTTTCCGAAAACCCCAGGTTTTTTTCTGCATGAAGAATACATATATCATCTGTATTTAAAAGGTCCTCCAGGTTTTCGGCGGGTTTGTTGATGATGTTTACGATATTATCCAATATTCTTTTTTCTTTTTCTTCTTCCTCCGATGTTGAGCTTAACGGTATCCGGGAAAGAGAAAAAATGACGTTAATGGATTTTTGATCGGCGAACCGTGTTACTTTTTTAAGGCCCTGGAATATTTGCCGGGCGCCTTCGAGGTTTTCCCGGTTATTAATTATGAAGAAAACAACCGTATCCGGGAGTAGGGAAGTACAAATTCCTCCCATTTCCGTTATGCCGCTCCTGGAATCGATCAGTAAAAAATCCGGGTTTAACTCTTTCTCGATCCGTTCTTTCAGTTCAAGAAAGAACGGGATACCCTCTATATTGCCCCCGCTGTCTTCGCTGTAAAAAAGGGAATACCAGTTAATAGAAGAAATTTTTTTCCAATAGTCGGTTGAAAGGGTATTGCCGGCGGGGATGAGGCGGATGCCCCCGTTTGATTTCCGGGACATTGGAATTTCAACTGAAAAATCTGTTAAAGAAGAAGGGATTGATTTGTTTTTCACGAAGGAATCGATATAATCGACAAGGCCGGTTTTAATATCGAAGGTTTCGTTGTCTTTGAGAAATTTATAAGGAAGTCCTGGGGCTTCCAGGTCGAAATCCAGGAGGCAGACTTTAAATCCCATATAATAAAGATAATAAGCGAAATGGGACAATGCCAGGGTACGTCCCACACCGCCTTTATACGAATAAAACGTTATGGTTTCCATTTTTTTTAGTGGGATAAAATAGGAAAAAGAATGCCGCGCTGTTGGATAATTCGCGTTTTTTCTATTACCCGGTCTATTGGGTATTTTTTGCCGACATAGATATATTTTTTTCGGAAATCGAGTACCCGGAATTTTTTTTCCCATGCATTTTTCTTTTTCCTGTAATCCATGCATTTAAATAGAATATCCAGTGAACGATCGAGTAATACTTTGTTTTCTCTGAGTTTTTCCAATTTCATTAAATCGCGTGTTAATGATTCAGCGGCATCGATATTTCCTCCCGGGATCAATTCGTCGTCGATTCGTTGAAGGAAGCGTATTATCACATTTTCGGAAGCAGAATCCAATAAAGCGGTTAACTCTTCCGTCGTGGGGACCTTCACACCATCGTCGGCTGCTGCTTGATTGTATTCGTTTTTAATAAAACGGATTAATTCGGAATAGTGATTAAAGGAGTAATCCGCCCGTCGGAATCCATATTTTATGACGGCTTCTTCTATATCGTCGGCATGACAAGGGGTTTTTCCGGCCACATCGTAAGGAGGGCGTAAGAAGAAAAGTTGCTTGCTATCTTCTATAAATGCCAGTCCATCGCGAGCATCTAATGCTATAATTTTAATTTCCTGTTTCATAGATTATCTCCTTATCGATGCCATTTTTTTTCAACAGCTTTAATAAATTCCCGTATTCGTTTAAATGACGAAGGTCGGATTCATCTACCCGGTTGGAAATAGTACGGGCGTTAAACAGCATATCGTAATACCAATCATCATCCTGTTTGGCTATTCTTACAGTATTTATACATTTTATAGGTATTTCGCCGGGTGTTATTGCCTCGATATAATTCTCTTCGCTGCATACCATTCCCGGCCAATTTTCTTTTTTTGTTTCGAGAAGGGATTTCTTGTTTTTTATCGCCGTCATCAAGTGGATTGTTTGGCGGTCTGAAGTATCATTGCTCAATCGACCGATATTCGGTTTTCCATTCTCAATATAGCGAATACTTTCATCCTTTAAAAAAGCACAATTAGGGAATTCACTTACATTGCTTTGATGAATAATAATACTGAAGCTTCGGCCATGTTTTTTTAAGCCCATTCCCCCGATGTTCAGGGCTGAATATAAAAAATGATTTCCCCCGACAAAACTATCCTCGAAAATTTTTCGCGGTTCATAGAAAGTCCCCATGCTTTTTTTTGCAGTTTCCTCGATTGAAATCGTGATACCGAGTTTCTGCTTCAACTCATTGGCATCGTCTTCAATAACCCGGTACATGTTTTTATATGTTTCGGATACCAGGACACTAATCAACTCAGATTTTTTTAAATTAATGGATAATCCCCAATTTTCTTTGACAAAATCTGCGAAATTTTCCAATATTGTTTTTTCCTCCGTATTAGATTTGTTTTTGATCTCATTAAAACGATCCGCGATTTGTGTTGAATTTTCGGCTGCAATCTTGAACAAATCATACAGGATATCTGCTTCTTCTTTCATGATACTATTGTATAATAAGATGGATTTATTTTCAATGTAAAAAAAAGACAAATCCGAATCTTCACCTGAACCCACACGCAGTGGGCCTATTTCTTTCGCCAGTTAAAGTACTGGGTAAGGAAACGGAAAATGGAATCGAGGCAGAACCCCAGTATCCCGATTGAGATCACCAATGCCATGAGCCTGTCGTATTCCATGGTATCGCGCGCATCGTTAATCAAATACCCGAGACCGCTGTTGATCCCCAAATATTCAGCCGGCACTAAAATAATCCACGCGATACCCAGGGCTAAACGCAGCCCGGTGAGCATATACGGCAAGGTGAAGGGCAGTAAAACTTTTACCAACAATTGGATGCCTTGCGATGTATTATGAATTATGGGCCACACAGACGCCATCAATATTAAAAAATAAATGGCATATTCGAATGAAGGAAAAAATAAAATAGCAATCGGCATCCACGATAAGGGGCTGATCATGCGGACAAACTGCATGGGCAGGGTGGTAAACCGGCGGATCTGGCGGGAAATACCCAACACGATCCCGGAACTAAAACCAAATATAAACGCCATCATCAACCCGATCCCTACACGGGCCAGGCTGACCTTTACGGAACTCCAAAACACGGGGTCTTCGACTAACCGACCCATTGCCTTTAACGCAGGTATGGGAAGAAAATCCCTGAATTGCCCATTATGGGAAAAATTCACCAATAACCACCCGGTTCCCCACCATACCATCAACAAAATGATTACCCCGACGAAACCGGAACTGAACGAATACAACCAGCGTCTCATATTTCAACCACTTCTTCACGATCCCACGGAGAATCGATTTTCATATCCGTAAAAACAGACGGACCCCCCGTCTCTAACACGGCTTTCTTTACATAATCATACGAAACCAGGTCTTTGACGACAAAATCGGGGTTCACTTGCTTTAAAAAACGATTATCCCCCTGCACCAACGTCTCCCGGAGCCGATCGAAAATAAAACGGGTGGCTGTTGGATACGGATAAGGCTGGAACCCGATCCGGCTCGCATTCCATTCCGGGTGACGGATCGCCTGGGGAAGATTCCCTTTTCCATAGGTTTTCGTATCATACTTTAAAAAAACCCGGTCCAAAGTCTCTTTTGACATGGGTAAATACCCTTTTCCTTCCTTACTCAGTATTCCCGCAGTTTTTGCCGGGTTTTGCAGTATCCATTTTTGTGCCCGTACAACCGCGTTGACCACTTTTTGTGTGAAAACCGGGTCGGAATCGACCGTTTTTTCGTGCATCACCACCACGCAGCACGGGTGGTTTTTCCACATATCCCCGGTAAAACGCAATATCCGGGCTTTTAGTTTTAATTCTCCCAGTGCATTGAAGGGTTCCGCCACGATATAACCGTCGATTTGACCCGAGGCCAGGGCCGGCGGCATTTCCGGCGGAGGCAGCAGTACCAGGTTCGCTTCATCCTTTTTTATCTTCTCCGAATGCGTTTTTATAACCGGTTTCAAACCCGCTTTCTTGATTCCCATCTGGAGAATCACATTGTGCATGGAATACCAATACGGTACGGCCACTTGTTTTCCACCCAGGTCCTTGAATTCGTGAATACCTTGATCCCCTTTGACCGTTAACGCGCTGCCGTTCAAATGATCCCACGCCACGACTTTCACCGGTATTTTATCTTTATACCGCATCCATATCGGTATCGGGAGCAGCAAATGAACCACGTTAAATTTCCGGGCCAAAAAAGACTCCACCAGCGCGGACCAACTGCGGATCAAGCCAGGCGGTTCGGCATTTAAACCTTCATCTTTGTAAAATTCGTTGGCATGAGCGATCAAAAGGGGGGCAGCGTCGGTAATGGGAAGGTAACCGACCCGGACCGTTTCGCTTTGTTTTGCCCGGGTATACGGGCTCATCAGTGTTCCTACTGCGGCAGCAGACAAAGAACGTTTTATGAAATCCCGTCTATTCATTGAATCGCTCCAGGATATCGTTTTTTATTTTATTAAGAGCCAGGTCATAAGAAGGGTCCCGGGGATATGGCAAATCGACCGGGAAAATTTCCCGGGTAGTCCCGGGGCGTCCGCCGAGGAGAACGATTCGCTGCGCCATTAAAAGGGCTTCTTCGATATCATGCGTGACATGGATAACAGACAGCTCCAATTTTTTCCATAAATCAAGGATCAGGTTAAGCAACCGTGTCCGGTTAAAAACATCGATGTCGGAAAAGCATTCATCCAGTAAGAGTATTTCCGGTTTGCCGATCAGCGAGCGGGCCAATGCCACCCTCTGGCGCATACCTTCAGATAATGCGGATGGATAAGCTTTTTCAAATCCTTTTAACCCGATGGATTCGATAAAACCGGCAATCTTCTCCCGCAGCCCATCTTTCTCGCCGCGGATATTACACCCGAACCCGATATTGTCTTCCACGGTCAACCACGGGAGTAAACAGGGATGCTGGAACATCATGGCCCGGGAATAGTGCGGACCTGTAACGGGTTTATCATCCACTTGAATCGACCCCGACGTGGGTTTCAGTAAACCCGCCGTGAGATTCAACAACGTCCCAGCCGACAACTTCTTCTTTTTTATAATCGCCGCCCTTTACGAGAACGTCGGGTAGGACGCGTTTGATAAGTTCAAGCGGCGTATCCTGATCGAAAAGCACAACCAAGTCAATGGATTCCATGGCGGAAAGCACCCGCGCACGGCCTTCCTGTTCAACAACGGGACGTTCAGGGCCCTTGAGGCGTTTAACCGAAGCATCGCTATTAAGCCCGACGATAAGCATGTCGCCCTGTGCGCGGGCGTTTTCAAGACTGCGGACATGACCTGCGTGAATGAGGTCAAAACAGCCATTAGTGAAGGCGACTTTGCGTCCCTGCCGACGGG
>Ga0209593_10000963_pt1 | contig 12590 bp, 11 predicted proteins | sample PPLLaktember2015_3_FD_187260 | JGI IMG/M metagenome (GOLD analysis project Ga0209593, IMG submission 187260) | Freshwater sediment microbial communities from Prairie Pothole Lake near Jamestown, North Dakota, USA - PPLs Lake P7 Core (6) Depth... | ecosystem: Environmental > Aquatic > Freshwater...
GATATCCAAAAACACGAGCTCATCGGCACCGTCCCGATAGTACCGTTCACCCAGTTCTACCGGATCTCCCGCATCTCGCAGGTCGACAAAATGAATGCCTTTCACTACGCGGCCCGCCTTCACATCGAGGCAGGGAATGATCCTCTTAGCCAGCACGTGCGAGCTCCTCCAGGCTGACTTGCCCTTCGTAGATGGCCTTTCCGACAATCGCAGCCTCGACCCCGATGCGCTTCAACTCGTTTATTTGTTCCAGGCTGCACACACCTCCGGCAGCGATCAAACTTGTCGCCTCTCCGAGGATCCCGCGAATTTTCGAATAAGTCTCGTAATTCGGATGATCGAGTGTTCCGTCTCTCTCAATGTCCGTGCAAATCACCTGCCTGACACCCCAACGCGAAAGGCGGCCGCTCATTTCGTCCAACGAAACCCGGCTTTCCTCCAGCCAGCCTTCGCTTTGCAGCCGGTCGTCGCGCAAATCCAGGCTGACGATAAAAGGGCCTGGTCCCCAGCGCCCGATCCATTGGCTCACCGCGTGCGGTTGTTTCAGGGCCACAGTCCCGAGGATGAGGTAGCGCACACCCCACGATAGAAGCTGCTCAACATCTTCCGATCTCCGAATACCGCCGCCAATCTCAACCGGCATCTTGACCGCCTGGACGATTCTCCTGATCGCCTCGCGGTTCCTGCCCAATCCATCTTTGGCGCCTTCCAGATCGACCAGATGCAGGCGCCGAAACCCGGCGTCCTCGAACTTCAGAGCCTGCCCCACCGGGTCTTCGCTATACGTCGTCTGAGCGCGGTAATCGCCCTTCAACAACCGTACGCACTTCCCTCCGATCAAGTCGATTGCCGGGATAATCAGCATCAGGCGGATTCCTCCAGAAAGTTGCGCAGAAGGCGCAGACCCAGCTCCCCGGAGCGCTCGGGATGGAACTGAACGCCGATGTAGTTCCCTTGCGCAACTACCGATGAGAAACACCCACCGTAGTCCGTCGTCCCCTTCGTTAGATCTTCGCTGACCGGCCCGAAAAAGCTGTGGACAAAATAGAAACTGCTCTTGTCCGGAATCCCCTGGAACAGCGGGTTGTGGCCTCGAGAGGAGACCTGGTTCCAGCCGATATGAGGCACTTTCAGCCGGGTACTGTCGAAACGTTTGACAACTCCGGGCAAAATGCCCAGGCATTCGGTCTGCTCTTCGTCCGACCGCTCGAAAAGCAGCTGCAGCCCCAGGCAAATACCGAGAAACGGAACAGCGAGCTGCTTTAGAACCGGCACGAGCCGGAGCTGCTCGAGCGACTCCATTGCAGGTTTCGCAGATCCCACACCAGGAAGAATCACCTTGCTGGCCTTCTGCACAACCGCCGGATCCGCCGCAAACACGAATTCCGCGCCCAGATAACGCAAAGCGTTTCCAACGTTATAAAGATTCCCCGCCCGGTAATCGATAACGACGATCATAAGTCAGCAGTTTGTCAGCCGTCAGCTGTCAGCTGTCAGCCGTCAGTTTGTCAGTTTGTCAGTTTCCCTACAGAATCCCCTTAGTCGACGGCACCTTCCCCGCCATCTTCTCGTCGAACCGGATGGCACTGCGCAGCGCCCGGGCGAACGCTTTGAACATCGCCTCGACGCGGTGGTGCTCATTTTCGCCGGGACTAAGAAACCTGAAATGGAGGTTCGCCCGCAGCTCAGAGGCGACTGACCGGAAGAAGTGCGCAACCAGCTCAGTCGGCAAATCGCCGATCTGGGCCCTTTCCGGGCGGTAGTCGGACACAAATACAAATCGCCCGCTCAAATCCACGGCTGCAGCAACCAGCACTTCATCCATCGGGATAATAGCTGATCCGTAGCGTTCGATTCCGGTCTTCGTTCCCAGCGCCTGGTAAAGCGCCTGCCCGAGGACTAGTCCCACGTCCTCCACCAGGTGATGCTCATCCACGTGCAGGTCACCCGCACCTTTCACATCGAGATCGATTCCGCTGTGCCTCGAAAACAACTCGAGCATGTGGTCCAGAAACCCGACGCCGGTGTCGATCTTCGATTGTCCCTGTCCATCCAGATTAACGCTGACTTTGATCCGCGTTTCTCTGGTTTCCCGCTCCAACGTCGTTCGGCGTTCGCTCATATCCGGCTTCCTCCGGCCAATTTCCGCAGTTCTTCAAGAAAGAGAGTGTTCTCGGCCGGCGTCCCGACGCTGACCCGGATGCAGTCCGCCAGACCCGGAACGGAGCTTCGATCCCTCACGACAATCCCCTTCTCGAAGAGACGATTCACCATCGACGAGGCTTCCCGGCAGCGGAACAGGATGAAATTCGCGTCGGATGGAAACACCTCAACGACCCCTGACAGCTTCCGCAGCTCGGCGCTGATTCGTTCACGTTCGACTCGTATCGACCTGATGTTCTCTTCCCGTGATTCCCGGTCAGCAAGTGCCAGACAACCGAGATGCATGGTCAAGGCGCTCAGGTTGTACGGCGTTTTCACTTTCAAAAAGAGCTTGATGATTTCCGGCGAGGTGACCGCAAATCCAAGGCGGACGGCCGCACGTCCGAAACCTTTCGAGAACGTCCTAAGGATCACCAAGTTCGGGAAGTCCGGCAGGTCAGCCAGGACGGATCCGCCGTCCGCAAAATGTATGTAGGCTTCATCGACGACGACAATGCCGGGCCATTCTCGACAGACCTTCCGCATTTGTTCCCGGTCCAGTAGATTCCCAGTCGGGTTGTTCGGTGAACAGAGAAACAATACTTTCGCCGATTTCGGGACCGTGGACAGAAAACCATGGGCATCAAAATCGAAGGACGAGCTCAGGGGGAAGAAATGACAGTCGACCCCGAATACAGCTGCCGTTACCTGGTACATACCATAGGTCGGCTCGGCGGTGACCACCGAGTCGACACCAGGCTGGCAGAAGACTTTGAATATCCACTCAAGGACTTCGTCCGATCCGACACCGGCCGCGATCGACTCCATTCCCACCCCAAGAGAATCAGCCAAGGCTCGACGCAACTGCCGCTGGAACGGGTCCGGGTAGCGATTCAGACACACGCCATCCCATTCCGCCTTATACGGATTCTCGTTTGCGTCCAGGAGCACTCCCTCCAGGACCTTCTCTCGTGCCGAATGGTAAGGTTCGAGGTTCAGCACATTCGGCCGTACGACCTTTTCAAGCTCGAACCTGGTTCCGCCATTCGCAGTCATGGTTTGCTCCTCGGAGTACCGCGGATAGCACGGATAGCACGCGGATAACGCGGATTGATCCGCGTTATCCGCGTGCTATCCGTGCTATCCGCGGTACTAAAACGCTTGAAACTTACTGAAACCTCTTCTCCACCGCCCTCCGGTGACCCTCCAGACCTTCGACGGAGGCCAGCGCCTCCAGAACCGGTCGCAGGCCGGTCAGACCCTCTCGGCTTAACTCCTGCACGGTAATTTTCTTAACGAAACTGTCCACGGACACGCCGGAGAAAGAACGGGCGAGGCCTGACGTCGGAAGCGTGTGATTGGTTCCCGACGCATAGTCCCCGGCTACTTCCGGCGACCATGGGCCAAGAAACACCGAGCCAGCCGATTGCACGAGCGGCAGGAACCGCTTGGGATCGCTCAAGTGCAAAATGAGATGTTCCGGAGCGTACCGGTTGGAGAAATCAAATGCCTGGTCCAAATCAGACGTCAGAATCGCGTAGCTCTTGTCGAGCGCCTGTCCGGCATATTGCCGGCGCGGAAGATCACGAAGTTGCTCCGCAACTTCTCTAATGCTCGTATTGATGATTCTCTCCGATGGAGACACCAGGATGGCCTGGCTGTCACTCCCGTGCTCTGCCTGAGCAATTAAGTCGGACGCCACCAGCTGCGGCTCGGCCGTTTCGTCTGCGATCACCAGCACTTCGCTCGGCCCCGCGACCATTTCGATCGCCACGCCATGGAACATAGCCAGCAGTTTCGCCGTCTGAACCCATCGATTCCCGGGTCCGAGGACCTTGGCGACCGCTGGAACACTGTCCGTGCCCAGCGCCATTGCGGCAACCGCCTGGGCTCCGCCGATTTTGAAAACCTGGTCTATGCCGGCGATTTCAGCCGCAACCAGCACCTCGGGCGCGACCGAACCATCCTGGCGGGGAGGGACGCACAAGACAACGGTCTTGCAGCCGGCCAGCCGAGCCGGCACACCGAGCATCAAGACACTGGAAGGCAATACGGCATTTCCGCCGGGAATGTAGAGTCCGACCGGGTCAATGGGCCGCGTTTCCCGCCAGCACACGACACCCGGGGCGACCTGCACTTCGTCGGCTTTCCTCAGCTGCTCGGCGTGGAACTTGCGAATGTTCGACGCCGCTTTCTCAAGGGAACCGGTGACTTCGGGGGATACCCGTCTTCGAGCCGACTCCCACTCGCCCGGGCCGACCGTGAAATCGTTCAGCTCGACACCGTCGAAGCGGGCGGTGTATTCCCGGACGGCTTCATCACCTCGACAGGCAACTTCGGAAAAGACCCGACGGCAAGTATCGAGGATCGATGCGTCCTCCAGTGGATTGCGTTGGCACAGCTTCCTGATGTCTTCTGCCCTCAGATCGGCAAGCTTGTACTGTTCCATCACACCACCATTTTTTCGACGGGAACCACCAGAATGTCCGATGCCCCGGCCTTCTTCAGTTTTTCGATCACGTCCCAGAAAAACTCCTCCGGGACGGCCGAGTGAATAGCAATCATGCCGGGCTCGGCCAGCGGGACGATCGTCGGGCTCTTCATCCCGGGCAGGATCTCCCTGATTTCCGCGAGCGCGGTCTCGGGCGCGTTCATCATGACGTACTTCGTCTTGCGGGCCCGAATGTTTCCCTGAATCCGGATCCGAAGGCGGTCTATAAGAGCCTTCTTGCGCGCATCCTGAAGCGACGCAGGGTTGGCGATAAGGATGGCTTCCGATTTGAGGACCAGTTCGATCGGCTCGAGATCGTTCATCCGGAGAGTACTGCCGGTCGAGACGAGGTCACAGATGGCGTCAGCTACGTCCAGGCTAGGCGCTATTTCCACCGAGCCGGTGATAGGGATGATTTTCGCATTCACACCCTTTTGCTCCAGATAATGCGCCAGGATCCGCGAGTGTGAGGTGGCTATCCTCTTGCCCTCCAAATCGAATACCGTCTTGAACGAGCCTTTGCGAGGAACGGCAATCGAGAGGGAGCACGAGCCGAACTCCAGACAATCCAGTTGAGCCACCGAGGCGCTCCGCTCCTGGATGATGTTCAGCCCTGCGATACCCAGATCGGTGACCCCGTCCTGAACGTATTCCGGGATATCGTCATCGCGAAGGAACAGGAGATCCAGTGGGAAACTTCGACAGGGGGCGAACAGCTTGCCTTCGTGGTAATCGAAGTCCATCCCGATGGATTTCAGCAGTTGCAGCGATGGGTCGGCAAGCCGCCCCTTGCGTTGCAGCGCGATTTTCAGGTGGTCGCCATTCAATTTCATTGACCGCTCATTCATCCTTGTCCCTGATCCGTCGGTTTTTTGCTTGCACCCTTGGCCACCCGGTCAAGCATCATCCGGTATCCGCCCTCGCCGTGGTGAAGCCAGTGGGCGATCCGAGTGATGGTCGCAGTGCTGCAGCCCGTCAGTTCGGAGATCTGGCGGTAAGGCACCTGTTCCGCGAGCAGTCGCGCGACCTCCCACCGTTCGGCCATCGCCTGCAACTCCGCCAGGGTGCACAAGTCGCGGAGGAATTTCGCGCACTCTTCGCTGTCTTTCAGACAGACAATTGCCTCAAAGAGTGACCATAACGCCTTGTTTTTCCGCAGTTCTCTCTCCATGGAGATTGTTTTAGCATATTAGCACGCGAATGCGCAAGAGGAGAAAAAGAAGGGGGACTGACAAACTGACAGACTGACAAACTGACAAACTGACAAACTCGTACGACGCATGTAGCGCAGACACGAACAGGTTACGAGAAGAACCCTTTGTCAGTCTGTCAGTTTGTCAGTTTGTCAGCCTATTTACCCCTACATGTACTCGCGCATGACCTGCTCGAGCACCTCGGGCTTCGGGCGAAGCTTTTCCTGAGGCAGTTGAGCCAGGGGCTCATCGACGAGATTCAGCAGTTCGACAAAGTCCTTAGACTGAGGGTTCACGTACAGCAGACCGGTCAGGAACTCGTTGGATTCCCGGGATTCGTGCAACAGCCGGAGCGCCGCCTGCTTATCCGTTGGGTTAAAGGTGCGGTCGGTCTTGTGGAGGCGGAGGTGCGAACCATCCCTCATCTCGACTTCAATCAGTTGCCCTTCGGCGTAGTCGACGGTCTGAAGCGGCTCGAAATGCGGGATAAAATCGATCTGATGGAGCAGTTCCTCGTGTTCCTTGGCCCACTTGTAACTCTTCATCGACGCGTCGTGGTTGTTGAACGTCACGCAAGGACTGATCACATCGAGAAGCGCAGTGCCTTTGTGGCTGATCGCGCCCTTGAGCAAGGCGACCAATTGTTTCGGATCGCCCGCAAACGACCGTGCGACGTAGTTGCATCCCAGTTCAATGGCCAGGGAGCAGACATCCATTGCGGGCAAGTCGTTGACGATGCCGCTCTTCTGCTGCGTCCCGAGGTCGGCGGTCGGTGAGAACTGCCCTTTCGTCAGGCCATAGACGCCGTTATTCTCGATTACGTAAATCATGGGGATATTGCGCCTGAGGAGATGGCAGAACTGGCCCAGGCCAATGGCGACGGTGTCGCCGTCGCCGCTCACTCCGATGCACAGGAGTTGGCGGTTCGCGAGAACCGCGCCCGTCGCCGTCGAGGGCATTCGTCCGTGCACCCCGTTAAATCCGAAAGCAGTGCCGAGAAAATAGGCCGGCGATTTGCTGGAGCATCCGATACCGCTCATCTTCGCAACCTGGCTCGGATCCACTCCCATTTCATAAAAGGCCTTTATGACTTGACTCGTGACCGCGTCGTGACCACAGCCGGAGCACAGCGTGGACGGCGCTCCCTTGTAATCCGCCATCGGCAGACCCAGTCGATTAAGGTTTTTTGGTCTTGGAGCTGTTGTTGATGACATTCTCGATTCTCTCTTTTTTCAGCCAACGGATAACACGGATCGCACGGATCAATCCGTGCGATCCGTGTTATCCGTTGGCTCACTCTTAAGCCTCTTCCATTTCCACGATCTTGCCCGTCACAAAACGGGCGTCGATCGGAATTCCCTTATAGTGAACGACTTTTCTGATCTTCCCCGATTCCGCGCCGTCCAGTTCCAGGCGGATCAGGTCGGCCATCTGGCCGTCCCGGTTCTGCTCGACGACATACACCCGCTTGTGCGCGTGCACGAAGTCCCGGAGGTGATGCGTCAAAGGCAGGGCGCGGATCCGGAAGTAAGCCGCTTCTATCCCGTATTCCGAGAAGAGCTGATGGCGGCACTCCTCCATGGCCGAGTCGGTCGAGCCGAAGGCGATGATTCCAACGCCAGCCCCGTCCACGTGATGCACGACGGGCTGCGGGACATAGTTCCTGGCTGTCTCGTGTTTCTTATTCAGACGGTCCATCAGTCCCTCGTAGTCCTCCGGGCGCTCGGAATACTTCGCCTGATCGTTGTGGCCGCTGCCCCGTGTGAAGTAGGCGGCCAAGGCGTGGTGCGTGCCGGGCAGCGTCCGGTAAGGGATGCCGTCTCCGTCCACGTCTCTATATCGGGCAAATCCGTGAAGTCTCTCCACCTCTTCGGCGCTCAGCACCTTCCCCCGGTCAATCGGCTTTTCGGGGTAGGTGAAAGGCTCGGCCATCCAGTTGTTCATCCCGAGATCTAGATCCGTTGCGACGAAAATCGGCTGCTGCAGCCGTTCCGCCAGGTCAAAAGCCTGGATGGAGAAGTCGAAACACTCTTCCATGTTGCAGGGGAAAAGCACGACGTGTTTGGTGTCTCCGTGCGATAGATAGTACAGAGACGTGATGTCGCCCTGCGCCGTGCGGGTGGGAAGGCCGGTGCTCGGACCGATCCGCTGCACGTCGAAAATGACCCCCGGCACCTCTGCGAAGTACCCGAGCCCGGAGAACTCCGCCATGAGCGAAATCCCGGGACCGGAAGTCGAAGTCATCGACCGGGCGCCTGCCCAGCCGGCTCCGAGTGCCATTCCCAGCGCGGCCAGCTCGTCTTCCGCCTGGACAATCGCGTAGGTCGCCTTGCCCGTCTCCGGGTCGATTCGAAATCGCTTCATGTAGTCCATCAACGTCTCGCAGAGACTGCTCGAAGGAGTGATGGGATACCAGGTCACGACAGTGACACCCGCAAACATGCTACCCAGTGCGCAAGCCGAATTGCCGTCGATAATGATTTTGCCTGCGGTCAGATTCATCGCCTTGAGCCGGAAGGGATCCCGCTTCGTTATCTTCTCGCGAACGTACGCTTCGCCGAGGCGCGCCGCCTTGATGTTCAAGTCAATAGCTTTTTGCTTGGCCTTGAACCACTTGGCAATGGCCGACTCCACCTGGGCCATGTCGATATCGAGTAGCGCCGCGACGCTGCCAACGTAAACCATGTTGGCGACCAGCTTTCGCAATCGCAGATCCTGAACAACCTGGCCGGCCAGCTCATTGAAGGGGATTGGATAGTAGATCAAATCATCGCGCAGGTCCGAAAGCTTCAGTTTCTCCTCGTAGATGACTGCCCGTCCGGGCTCGAGACTGGCGACATCTTCGTGCGCCGTTTCGGGATTCATCGCCACCAGGATGTCGATCTCCTTCTTTCGGCCGACATAGCCGTGCTTCGAGGCGCGAATCGTGAACCAGGTAGGCAAGCCCGCAATATTCGACGGGAAGAGGTTCTTTCCGCTTACGGGGATTCCCATTTGAAAGATCGAACGCATCAAAATATTGTTCGACGACTGACTGCCCGAGCCATTCACGGTTGCCACCTGGATACTGAAGTCGTTGACGACTTCACTCTGGGGCTGGACCGGCAAATCTCCAGCCCACTGTTCACTGATTGAGATACCCACGCTGTTCTCCTTGCGGTGTCTTTCGAGAAGAATTAACTATTTCGGTATGGGAATATCTTAACAAATCGCGGCAGACCGAGTGCGTTCTGGCCAACGGATAACACGGATCGCACGGATATCATGGCGCCGCTCCCTTACGGTCTCCCTTTGTTCACAAGGAGCGGCGCCATGATATCAGTGCGATCCGTGTTATCCGTTGGCCAGAACGCGCTCGGTCTTACCGCTTTATTTTCCTCGAGATCGCCTTCGCTTGAGTGAAGAGCAACAGATAATCCTTTCCGCCGGCTTTCGAATCCGTGCCGCTCATATTGAAGCCTCCGAACGGATGGGCGCCGACCAACGCTCCAGTGCACTTCCGGTTCAGATAGAGATTGCCGACGTGAAACTTCCGCTCAGCTTCGGCCAGCTTTTCCTGGTTGTCGGTGTAGACAGCTCCTGTCAGGCCATACTGAGTGTCGTTGGCGATCTCGAGGGCCTGCTTGTAGTCTCGTGCCTTGATCACCGCCAAGACAGGGCCGAAGATCTCCTCCTGAGCGATCCGCGCCTTGGAGTCGACATCGGCGATCACGGTCGGACGGATGAAGTACCCCTCGCCCGATCCCCGGCTGCCGCCGGCTATGACCCGGCCTTCCTTCCGGCCCATCTCGATGTACTCCAAGATCGACTGGCAAGCTCGTTCGTTGACGACCGGCCCAAAATTCACGCCCCCGTCTTCGACGTTCCCCTCCTCGATAGTCCGCTCAACGGTGTGTTTGAGCTTATCGAGGAACGCGTCGTAAACAGGTTCAACAACAATCGCACGTGAGCACGCCGAGCATTTCTGGCCTTGAAAGCCGAATGCCGAAGCGACAACACCCGCCGCCGCCTCGTCCAGATTGGTTTCGCTGTCGACTATGATGGCATCTTTTCCTCCCATCTCGAGGATCGCCCGCTTGATCCAGATTTGACCCGGCGGAACCTTGGCGGCCAGTTCATTGATACGCAGCCCGACCTCTTTTGACCCGGTGAAAGCAATGAACCTGACGCGGGGATGGGTCACCAGGACGTCTCCGACCTCGGCGCCGCTGCCGGTCAGGAAATTGACCACACCCGGTGGGAAGCCGGCTTGCTCCATCATCTCGACCAGCTGGCCGGCAATGGCCGGGGCGTCTGAAGACGGTTTGACGATCACTGTATTGCCGGTCACGACCGCGGCGGTCGTCATGCCGGTGAGGATGGCTAACGGAAAGTTCCAGGGAGGAATGATGACGCCGACTCCCAGCGGGATGTAGTAGAGGTTATTCTCCTCGCCAGCGACCCGGGTCACCTCCTGCGGCCGCCCCAACCTCAGGGCTTCGCGCGCATAGAATTCGCAGAAGTCTATCGCTTCCGCGACATCCGCATCGGCCTCTGTCCAGGATTTCCCGACTTCAAAGATCATCCAGGCGGCCAGCTCGAGCCGTCGCTCCTGCATGATCCTAGAGAGCCTCAGGAGCAGTGACACACGCTCCTCGGCAGCTTTCTGGCTCCACGTCTGATTCGCGGCCTCCGCCAGGGCTACGGCCTTTTGAACCAGGGGCTCCGTTGCTTTTTGGAACACACCGACAACTTCGGCAGGCTTGGAAGGGTTGTAGGATTTAAGCTTCCGGTCGGACCGGATCCGTTCACCGCCGATAATGAGGTCATACTCGCGGCCTAACTCTGCGCGCACCTTCGCCAGAGCCTGTTCCATGGCCCGTCGGTTCTGCTCAGATGAAAAGTCTGTAAGAGCTTGATTGTGGAATTCAGCCAGCTGCAGCACATTTGCCTCCTGAACACTTGATAAAGCCATTAGATTCCCCTCTTTCCTAACCAATGTTGTTTGATTCGCAGCAGGTTGTCAACGCATCCAGAGGCGTCCGGAGCCGGGTCGAAATTGGTAGAATGCCTGCTCGAATGATCACCAAAGACAACGTTCACTTCATTCTTGTTCGGACCCGGTTCGCTTCGAACCTCGGCTCTTCCGCGCGAGCAATCAAGAATATGGGCTTCTCGAACCTGGTCCTCGTGGAACCGGAATGCGAGGTCGGGGTCGAGGCACGAGCCTACGCCATGAAGGGGGATGAGATCCTCGACGCCGCTGTTTTCCTACCCAGCCTCGATGAAGCTGCCCGCCGACTCGGCTACCTCGTCGGAAGCACTGGCCGGTTTCGCGAGCCGAAGCCGTCCCTGGTCGATCTTCGGACTTTCGTTCAGAACTTGGGCGAGCGTTTCAGTTCGTCCTCGGTTGGCGTTGTGTTCGGTTCCGAGGAGAACGGGCTTTCGCGCGAGGAACTGCGCCTGTGTCAGTGGTTGATCAGGATACCTACGGATTCGGACTACCCGGTCATGAATCTCGCTCAGGCGGTCGCAGTCGTGGCCTACGAATTCAACCTCACTTTGTCAGATGGAAGCGGGAAGGAGCAGTTGCTGCACGAGGCGGGGGGCGAGGAGAACGAATCGTTCCTGCTCTTCCTGGAGAAGGTGCTGCAGACCACTGCCTTCCCGGAGCACGTGAGAATCGAGAAGATCATGAAGAGGTTACGCCGGATCGCCGCACGGGCGCGGCTGGAGAAAGAGGACATTGATCTGCTGCGCGGAGTACTGACGCGGTTTCAGCCGAAAAGGTGAAATCGACAGGACTAACAGGATGTCCTGAAATCCTGTTAGCCCTGTTAATCCTGTCAAAAAGTCTCCTTACTTCACCCGGTAGACCCGGATCTCGCCAGCTTTCAAACTCACCGCTGCGAGCGGTTCTTCCTTCTCGGTTTCCAAATTAACGCCGGTCGCAAACGGCAGTTGTGCAGTGATGTTCTGCTTGCTGTGATTGAACAGGAACAACGCCTTCTCTGCGTCCGCCTCCAACATTCGCACCTCGAGAAAAGCGTCGGGTGCGACACCCTTCACTTCGAGGGGCGGCTTCACTCCCGCGCCTTTTGCGAGAGCCAGGAGAAACTGCTCGGTAGCCTGGTGCTGTTCCTGGCCATTCGCCATGGCGACAAACGACCCAATAGCCACCGCCCGTCCCTTACCAGAGTCGGCGACCGTAACCGCGGCTTTTCCATCCGGAAAGCGGCCGATCACCCGCGCCCCCGGGTAGGGCACAAGCTCTTCGATGATTCCCCGTCCTGCGATGGACAAGTCGCCTCCAAAGCCTGGGAGCAATTTCGCCTCGCCGGACACTTTGATGTCCACTTTTTCCTGCATCTGGAGGGTCCCCTCGCGAACCTGGAAGGTTTGATCCAGGCCGAATCCAGGGACGATGTCCTGGGAATATCCGCGATCGTCGTTCCAGCCGCAGCGCGCTTCCGCCACCAGTGTTCCGCCCCCGTCCACGTACTCCTTCAAGGCTCGTGCGGCGGCTGTCGTGAACATCAGCGGATAAGGGACAAAAACCAGTTTGTACTGCTTCAATAGACCCTGGCCGACCTCTCGGAGATGAACAAAATCGATAGGGATGTTGTTGCGCCAGAATGGTCGGTAGATACCGATTTCCGAGTCGCGAACGGCACCCGATTCGCTCAAGTGCTGCTCACCGCCAACCATGTAGGAGAGGGGGTTATAGACAACCGCGACTTCCGCCTTCTGAGTCTGTCCCTTCGTAAACAGCTGGCTGTTCTTTC
>Ga0209593_10000964_pt1 | contig 12589 bp, 9 predicted proteins | sample PPLLaktember2015_3_FD_187260 | JGI IMG/M metagenome (GOLD analysis project Ga0209593, IMG submission 187260) | Freshwater sediment microbial communities from Prairie Pothole Lake near Jamestown, North Dakota, USA - PPLs Lake P7 Core (6) Depth... | ecosystem: Environmental > Aquatic > Freshwater...
CCGCATCGCAGGCGAGACGCCTGCGACCCCAGTGCAGGCGAGACGCCTGCGCTCCCAGCGGACGCCCCTCCCGAGTTGGAGTCACTCAGCCGCCGCTGAGATCCTGCCGGCGAACGCGCTAAGAGCGTTTTTAGGGGCGAACAGTGGCCTGACAGCTGACAAAAGCAAAAACAAACCGTCTCTGCTTTTTGCTTTTGTCAGCTGTCAGTCTTCAGCCGTCAGCTTTTGAGTTGGGTTGTAGCCAGCCGATCGTTTATTATAGTCATGCGGAGATAAGAAAAGGCAGCAGTGTGCATGATGGAAGAGAACACCACTTCTGAACAAGTCATCAAGGAAAACGCGACGCCGGAGAAGAGCGAAGTTGCTCTCCTCCTTCGGGAAATCCGCAACTGGACACGCGATATCTTTTTCGCCGCCCTGACCGCCATCCTGATCGTCGTTTTCGTGGTTCAGCCCGTGAAAGTGGAAGGAACCAGCATGCAGCCGCGGCTGTTGGACCAGGAGCGCATCTTCGTCAACAAGTTCATCTATCATTTCTCAGGCATCGAGCGCGGGGACATCGTCGTCTTCTGGTATCCCAAGGATCCCACCAAGTCATTCATCAAGAGAGTGGTCGGCCTGCCCGGTGAAATGGTCGAGATCCGATCGGGTGTTGTCTTCATCAACGGCAAGCCCCTTCCTGAGCAGTACGTAACGCCGGAATATTTCGATTACGCGTCCTGTCCCCCACAGAAGGTGGCGTCCAACACTTATTTTGTGCTCGGTGATCACCGCAATTCGAGCAATGACAGCCGCCACTGGGGGGCGGTCCCGGCCGAAAACGTATTCGGCAAGGCTATTTTTCGCTACTGGCCCGTTTCAAAGTTGGGGTTGATCGATTAGGCTGCCGTCTTGACCGGCGCTCTCCGCGCCGAGGCCGACCCGGCTGCTCTCGTTCAACGACGTAGACTGGAGATCCCCGAGAGCGGCAGAATTCATATATCAGGAGGACAGAGAGCACAGGTATGACTGGCGATAAGGCGGTTTTGTATCTGGAGGATGGAACGCAGTTCGAGGGACGCGGTTTCGGTGCTCGCGCCGAATCGCTCGGAGAGGTTGTGTTCAATACCTCAATGACCGGGTACCAGGAGGTCCTTACGGATCCGTCCTATGCGGGCCAGATCGTCATCATGACCCAGCCTGAAATCGGCAATTACGGAACAAATTCGGAAGATGTGGAATCGGCCAGACCGTATGTCGAAGGGTTCGTGGTACGCGAGTGCAGCCCGATTTTCAGCAGCTGGCGCGGCACGCTGACCCTGGATCGGTACCTCGCCGATCACGGCATCAGCGGCATTTCGGAAATCGATACCCGCGCGCTTGTGCGCCACATAAGAAACCGTGGGGCCATGCGGGGTATCATCTCCTCTCTTGACGACCGTCCGGAAAGCCTGCGCGAAAAGGTGCTTGCTCACCCTTCCATGGCGGGGAGCGATTACGTCAAAGCAGTGACGGCTCCTGACCGCTATTTTTGGCAGAAGACCGGTGCGCGATTTCGGGTTGTTGCCTACGACTTCGGGATCAAAACCAATATCCTGCGCTGCCTGAGCGCTCATGGTTGCGATCTGACTATCGTTCCCGCGGCCACCTCGGCCGAAGACGTTCTCGCGCTCAAACCCGACGGAGTATTCCTTTCCAATGGCCCTGGCGACCCGGAGCCCCTGGACTACATCTACGCCAATATCCGCAAGCTCCTCGGCAAGACGCCGGTTTTCGGGATTTGCCTCGGGCATCAACTCCTGGGGCTCGCTTTTGGCGGGCGTACCTTTAAGTTGAAGTTCGGACATCGCGGGGGCAATCAGCCGGTTAAGAACCTGGTGACGAACAAGGTCGAAATAACGAGCCACAACCACGGTTTCGCCGTCGACCCGGATTCACTCAATGACCGGGAAATCCAACTCACTCACATGAACCTGAATGACAAGACGCTGGAAGGGATGCGGCATCGGTATTTGCCGGTGTTCTCCGTCCAGTACCACCCGGAAGCCGCGCCCGGTCCGCATGATTCTCTGTACCTGTTTGACGATTTTGCGAGACAGATGGCTGAACATTCCTGATGTATCAGGGCAGCGGGGTTTCGATGCAACGCAGAAAACGCGTCACTCAACCGCCGCAGGATTGTAAGAGCGAAGGCGATGCCAAAACGAAACGACATCAAACGAATTCTGATCGTCGGCTCCGGACCGATCGTCATCGGCCAGGCCTGCGAATTTGACTACTCGGGCACTCAGGCGTGTAAGGCGCTGCTCAGCGACGGCTTTGAAGTCGTGCTGGTCAACTCCAACCCGGCGACGATCATGACCGATCCCGAGCTGGCCACCCGCACCTACATCGAGCCCCTGACAGTCGAGTACGTCGCGGAGATCATCAGGCGTGAGCGCCCGGATGCCCTTTTGCCCACGGTCGGAGGGCAGACTGGTCTAAACGTCTCCGTTGCTTTAGCGGAGGCCGGAGTCCTCGACGAGTGCTCAGTCGAAATGATTGGCGCCAAACTTAACGCGATCAAGGTGGCGGAGGACCGCCGGTTGTTCCGGGCCGCCATGGAGGAAATAGCTCTTCAAGTGCCGCGTTCGGGTCTTGCCAACAGTCTGAAGGAAGCAAAAACGATCGCGGCTGACCTGGGATTGCCCGCGATCATTCGTCCTTCCTTCACCCTGGGTGGCTCCGGAAGCGGGATTGCATTCAATACCGAGGAGTTCGAGGAGATTGCGGGACGCGGCCTGCAGCTGTCCCCGATTCATGAGATCCTGGTCGAAGAGTCGATCATCGGGTGGAAAGAATTCGAGCTCGAGGTGATGCGTGATCTCAACGATAACGTGGTCATCATCTGCTCGATCGAAAACTTCGATCCGATGGGAGTGCACACCGGTGACTCGATCACCGTCGCCCCTGCTCAGACTCTCACTGATCGCGAATACCAGGCCATGCGGGATGCGGCCATCAAGATCATTCGCCGAGTCGGTGTCGAAACCGGGGGATCGAACATTCAGTTCGCGGTGAATCCCGACGACGGGCGTATGGTGGTCATCGAGATGAACCCGCGAGTCAGCCGCAGCTCTGCTCTTGCCTCCAAAGCGACCGGATTCCCGATCGCGAAGATCGCCGCAAAGCTAGCTGTCGGTTACACTTTGGACGAAATCCCGAACGACATCACTCTGAAGACTCCCGCTTGCTTCGAGCCGACGCTTGACTACGTCGTCGTAAAGATTCCGAAGTGGAATTTTGAGAAGTTTCCCGAAGCGAGCTCCGTCCTCGGATCGCAAATGAAATCGGTGGGAGAGGTCATGGCCATCGGCCGGACCTTTCGACAGGCGCTCCTGAAAGGCTTGAGGTCTCTGGAGACAGGCAAGACCCTGGCATCTGAAAAGGTCTCCAAGGAACACATACGGGAGAACCTGATTCAGCCGAACCCCAAGCGGCTGGCCTACATGTATCTGGCGTTCCTCGAAGGCTATACGGTCGACGAGGTTTTCGAGCTGACGAAGATCGATCGGTGGTTCCTCAACCAGTTGAGGCAGGTTATCGAGGAGAGTAAGGAACTGGGAACACAGACCCTGGCCACGGTCACTCCGGAAATCATCCGCTCGGCTAAGCGCGAAGGCTTCTCGGATCTCGCGTTGGCCCAGTTTTTTAACAAAAACGGAAGCCCGCAGGAAGGGAACCGGGTGACTGAAGCCGATCTTTGGAACTATCGGAGAGAACACGGCATTCTGCCCGTTTTCAAACGTGTGGATACGTGCGCCGCAGAATTCGAATCCTTTACTCCCTATCTTTACTCCACTTACGAAGCCGAAGACGAAGCCGAGCCTAGTGATCGGCCGAAAATCATGATCCTGGGGAGCGGGCCAAACCGCATTGGACAAGGCATCGAGTTCGACTACTGCTGTTGTCACGCGGCCTTCGAGCTGAAGGAAGACGGTTTCGAAACCATCATGGTCAACTGCAATCCGGAGACCGTCTCCACGGATTACGACACGTCCGACCGGCTCTATTTTGAACCGCTGACCTTTGAAGACGTGATGGCCATCGTCCAGAGGGAACGGCCCAAGGGCGTCATCGTTCAGTTCGGCGGGCAGACACCTCTGAACCTCGCGTTGCCGCTGTTCCGTGCCGGCGTCCCGATTATTGGCACTTCTCCCGAATCCATTGACTTGGCCGAGGATCGGAAGAGATTCGGGAAGCTGCTGCGTGATCTGAACATTCCTCAGCCCGAAAACGGAACCGCGATGTCCGTCGAGGAAGCGCGTGAGGTGGCCAACCGCATCGGCTACCCGATTCTGGTGCGGCCCTCGTATGTTCTTGGTGGCCGGGCGATGGCGATCATTTACGATGAGCGCTCCCTCGATCGCTATGTCACGGATGCCGTGGAGGTCTCGCCGGAGCGGCCGATCCTGATCGATAAATTCCTGGAAGATGCGCGGGAATATGATGTCGACGCCCTGGCCGACGGTACTCGGGTCGTCATCGGCGGAATCATGGAGCACATTGAAGAAGCCGGGATTCATTCCGGGGACAGCACGTCCGTTCTTCCGCCGATCGTCATTGAGGACGAGCATCTGGACACAATGCGCGATTACACCCGTTGCCTCGGCATGGCGCTTGGCGTCGTTGGCTTGATGAACGTGCAGTTTGCGGTCGTTGAGAACACGGTTTATGTGCTGGAAGTCAATCCCAGGGCCAGCCGCACGGTCCCGTTTGTGAGCAAGGCCACCGGTGTGCCGCTTGCCAAGATCGCGGCGCGCCTGATGATCGGGAAGACTCTGGATGAGCTGGGACTTGTCAATGACCTGCAGGTTCGGTCCTGTTTTATCAAGACCCCGGTTTTCCCGTTTCTCAAGTTCCAGGGTGTAGATACGATCCTCGGGCCGGAAATGAAATCGACCGGCGAAGTGATGGGCGCTTCGGACAGTTTCGGTTACGCCTACGCGAAGGCCCAGATCAGTGCCGGCGTTTGCCTGCCGAAGAGCGGCGTGGTTTTCCTGAGTGTGAACCACCGGGACAAGCGGTATGTGGCGAACATCGCGCGGGATTTTCAGGAGCTCGGATTCCAGATCGTGGCGACCGCAGGGACCGGGAAGGTCCTGCGAGAGTCGGGGCTCGAAGTTGAGACGGTCTACAAGGTCAACGAAGGACGGCCGAACGTCGTCGATCTGATCAAAAGCCAGAAGATCGATATGGTCGTCAATACGCCGCTCGGCAAGGAGTCATTTTTTGATGAGAAGGCGATCCGGCGGGCGGCGACCCAGTACGGTCTGCCATGCATCACGACTTTATCTGCCGCCGCGGCAGCGGTGAGCGCGGTGCGGGCGTTGCAGCGCGAAGAGATTTCGGTCAAGAGCCTGCAGGAGTATCACGCCGTCAGCGCAGCACTGTCGCGGTAATTAACACGGACCAGCACGGACTAACACGGACGAGCACGGACCACAATGTGAACGTCCGTCCATGTGAACGTCCGTGCTAGTCCGTGCTAGTCCGTGCTAGTCCGTGCGTTTTTTCTTGCCCTTTTCCGCGACCCAACCTTCTTTGTTGATCTGTCGCCCGCGGCCTATGGCCAGGGATTCGGCGGGGACGTCCTCCGTAATCGTCGAACCGGCGGCCACGTAAGCGCCGCGGTGAATCGTTACTGGAGCGATCAGCTGGCTGTCGCTGCCGATGAACACCCCGTCCTCGATGACCGTTTTGTTCTTATGGACGCCGTCGTAGTTGCAGGTGATCGTGCCGGCTCCGATATTCACGTCTGCCCCGAGGCTGGCGTCGCCGAGATAGGCAAGATGCGCCGCCTTGCTACCTTCCCCGATGGTCGATTTCTTCACCTCGACGAAGTTGCCGATGCGTGCGTTCCCGCCGACGGACGTGTGTTCGCGAAGGTGAGCGAACGGTCCGACCGTTGTTCCCTGGCCGACGCTGCTCCGCCTGATCACAGAGCAATGGTCGACGACCACGTTCTCCTCGAGGACAGCGTCGAGCAGATGGCAGCCGCTATGTACTGTACAGCGGGGCCCAATCCGACTCTTCCCCTCGATGAAGACTCCCGGGTAGATAACCGTGTCCGGCCCGATTGTGACCTCCGGGTCGATGTAAACGGTGGCGGGATTCAGTATGGTGACGCCTTCCCGCATCCACCTGGCAGCGATCTCGGCCCGCAAGAGAGATTCGATTCGTGAGAGTTCCTCGCGGCTGTTGACACCCATCGTCTCCAAGACCGAAGCCGCGGGCACGGTAAGGACTTTTCGTCCGCGCTCTCGCAGAAGAGCGAGCATGTCGGTCAAGTAATACTCGCCAGCAGCGTTCTGATTTGAGAGTGAGGAAAGGTACCGAAGCAACGTGCTGATCCTAAAGCAGACGAATCCGGCATTGATTTCCCGGATCAGTTTCTCTTCGGGGGACGTATCCTTCTCCTCCACGATCCGAGCCGGCGCTCCGTCGCTGTCGCGGACGATCCGGCCGTAACCCTGCGGGTCCGGAGTTTCGACGGTGAGGATGACCTCGTCCGCGTCCTCCTTCTCTCGTGTTTCGAAGAGGCGGCGCAGGGTATCTTGGGAAATCAATGGAGTGTCGCCGTACAGGACGAGAACGCTGCCGTCGAGGTCTTTGAGTGCAGGGGCGGCGCACATGGTCGCGTGACCGGTCCCGAGCTGGTCCTCCTGCAGGGCGAAATCGACCGGGTAATCGGAAAGGGCCTCGCGAACCGATTCCGATCCGTGTCCAAGCACCACCACGATCCGTCCGACTTCCAAGGCGGCCAGCCGATCGAGAAGGTGACAGACCAGAGGCTTACCGCACAATTGATGAAGCAACTTGGGCTTTTCCGATTTGAAGCGAGTACTCTTCCCCGCGGCCAGGACGACGGCGTGCCGCTTCTTCGGACTCGTTGATTGGGTCATCGCGCGGTTTCCTTGTCGAAAATTTCGAGGACGGCTTCCGCCAGCCGGGTGGAATCGTGTCGAAGCTTTTCGCCTTCGTGAGCCAGTTCTTTTTCGTGAATAGCCAGGCCCATCTTTTTCAGAACGGCGAAATCGTTTTCAACCGGGCATGCCCCCTCCTCTTGATACCGTTTCAACAGACGGTCAGAGAAGGGCTGAGAATTGAGCAGGACGTGAGGAAAGAGGGCCGGACGATCCGTATGGCGGGCGATCGCTTCAAGGTGCTGAGACGCGGAAAACCCCATTGTCTCACCAGGCTGAGTCATTAAATTGCCAATATAGACCTTTACGGCAGCCGCCTGTTCTATGGCTTCGGCAACACCGGGTACGAGGAGATTCGGGATAAGGCTGGTAAACAGAGATCCGGGCCCCAGGGTAATGACATCCGCGTCCGCAATGGCCTCGAGTGTTTCGGATAGGGGCCGGCAGGAGGCCGGGTCGAGAGTGACGCGCTCGATTGGCACCCCGCATTTGGAAATCCGCGTTTCACCACTGATCTCCTGGCCATCCGCGAGCACCGCGCGAAGCGTGATGTTTTCCGTCGTCGAGGGCAGGATGCGGCCCTCGACCGCTAGAACCTGGCTGGACAACCGGACGGCATGTGCGAAGTCGCCTGTAATGTCGGTGAGCGCGGTCAGCAGCAGGTTCCCCAGGCTGTGATTGTGAAGCTCGCCGTCGCCCGAAAATCGGTAGCGGAAGAGCTTGGTCATCAACATCTCGTCACTGGCGAGAGCAACCAGGCAGCTGCGGATGTCCCCTGGTGCAGGGGTAGGGAAGTGATCGCGGATTCGCCCCGATGATCCACCGTCATCCGACACGGTCACTATGGCGGCGATGTTTTTGAGGGTAAGCCCATGACCATCCAGGCGTAGGGGAGAATGGAGGGAGATGTGCTTTAACCCGGAAAGAAGAGTGGACAGCCCGGTCCCCCCTCCCAGGCTGACCACTTTGATGTCGGCAAGACCTTGCATTCGGGTATTACTTGTCCTGAGACCGAACGATTTCGCGAAATTCAGAGCTGTCCGCCAGCGGTTCGAAATCCGGATCGCTACGGGCCATGAACCGAAGTTCGCTTTTCATCTGAATTGCCTTCTTGAGATACCCGATGGCCTTATCCCTGTTCCCTTGGCCGGCCTCGCTTGAGGCCATCGCGTAATAGATATAATCCTGGTCCTGATGCTCGGCTTTTTCTAGCGCTTTCTTGTAGCAGGCGATAGCCCGGTCATACTCCCTGCGGTTGTGGAAGACAACCCCGCGGTCCACCAACGAGCTCGGATCGTCAGGTAGACCCTCGTCCGAGCCGGCTCGCCTTTCAGACACTTTGAGCACCTCGTTGACTCGTGCCTGCAGCTCGAGATTGTCCGGAAATTCCTGTCTTATCTCCTGCAGTACGGACTTGGCTTGCTCGTACTTTTTTTCGTGGAGAAGCTTCAGACTCTGTTCATAAAGACGATAGGCGTCTTTGCGCGGTTGCGTCTTCTGACTCTTTGGATGCTGTGAGGGCATGGTACCTCCGCCTTTTCTAAATGGCGATTCCGCTGAAAATTTACTATTATAAAAGCCGCTTCGGGGGAGTCAAGGACACCGGCATAGACGGACGGGTCGGTATGGAGATACCAAATTTCAAGTTGGAAGCGGAAGAATACGAGAAAATTCTGCTCGTACTCGCTTCGCTGCATCAGAAACTGAAGGCGGATTCGGTCTTTCTTATAAACCGGACAGGACAAGAGATTGCCCACGAGGGGAGCTCGAACAGATTTGATGTTCAGGCGCTCTCTTCTCTGGCTGCCAGCAACCTCGCTGCCACCTTCGGGCTGGCGAGTGTAATCGGGGAGCGAGAGTTCGAGCGCATCTACCACAAGGGCGAGAAAACGAACATCCTCATGAGCCCGATCGGGGAGTTTGCCTTCCTGCTGTTTCTGCTCAGGGACAGGGAAGAGCACGACCTCGATTTGAAGGCTATCAGGCACGCGTCTCTGATCCTGGAGGATGTGCTGAAGAAGTGTAGCAGGCGGTTGCGGCCGGGCCGCCGGTAACGCCAAGGGGGGAACGAGTGTCCTTTATCAATTACGCTAACCGGGAGATCAACTGCAAGATCGTGTACTGTGGCCCGGGTTTGTCGGGCAAGACCACAAACATCACGCAAATCTACCGCGCGGCCAATCCTTCCTTTCGGGGTAAGCTTGTCACTTTGAACACCGAGATGGATCGCACCCTCTTCTTTGACTTTCTGCCACTGGAGTTGGGGAAGATCGCCGGTTTCAACGTGCGCTTTCATTTGTACACGGTCCCCGGTCAGGTTTTTTACGAAGCCAGCCGTCGGCTGATTTTGAAAGGGGCCGATGGCGTCGTTTTCGTGGCTGATTCCCGGAAAGACCGGATGGACGCCAATTACGAGGCGATGCGGGATCTGGAGGAGAACCTTAAGCTCTATAACCTCCACTTCAACGAATTGCCCTATGCGCTTCAGCTCAACAAGCGCGATCTGGATGAAGTCCACGACGTCCCGTTCCTGACCAAGGAGCTCCGGGTCGGAAACGAGCCAGTCTATGAAGCAATCGCGACCGGCAACAAAGGAGTTCCTGAAACCCTGCGCGACGTGGCGAAGCAGGTCCTCCGCCGGCTAAGAGAGGAAATGAGCTAGCGGGCGGATTCTCACCACCCGATGGACCGTGGACGGAATGGACGGGGTGAAGGACTCAAAGGACCCAAAGGACCCGAAGGACCCAAAGGATCAGTGACATCGCAAGTGGAGGCGTCGACCGATGTCACTGATCCTTTGGGTCCTTCGGGTCCTTTGGGTCCTTTGAGTCCTTCAGCGTCAATCCTTTTGCACCTTCCATCCCCCGTTTCCCGGGTTTTCTGCTAATGTATAGGGCGATGGCGCGTCGCTTACATCTTGTCAACCAGTTGGTCGCTCAGTATCCAGATATCCCGTTTGAGGCTATTTACAAGGAAGACATTCTTCGCTCCGGGCTGGCTTTCTCGCCCGATGCGTTGCGGATAGCAGCGGGTTTCAAACCGAAAGCCTATTTCATTTTCTCCTTCGATCTCGTCCCGATTTCGGAAATGAAGCAGGGGGAGCACCTGCACGCTCCGGAGGAAATTTGCCTGATCAGCGGGCGACTCGGTTTCCGGCGCACGATTGTGTCTGTCCGGCTTAACCCCAATTCTCCCTACCGGGTCGATGTCTCCGGAGACGGCAGGCTTTTGCTCTATCTCGACGATATCGAGCTGTGCGACGTCGAGTGCCAGAAGTTGCCCGAGTACTATCGAAGAACCTTGAAGAACGGGAAGCCCATAACTGATATTGCGCCAACGATCGAGTGGGGCTATCTGCTCTACCTGACGGTTTTTCGCATCTGCCAGTACTTCGGTCGAAATGAAGAGTGCCAGTTCTGCGATATCAACGAGAACTTCCGGCAACAGAAGAAAACCGGTCGCTCCTACACCACCATCAAGTCGGTTGCCGAGATCCTCGAAGCGCTCGAAATCATCACGGAGACTGACACCGAGACCCGCGCGTACACGGTGACCGGTGGAAGCGTTACGACCCAACTAAACGGCCAGGCTGAAATCGATTTTTACCTGCAGTACCCGAGCGCCATTGAACGTCAGTTTCCCGGCCGGTGGATCAGCAAGGCGGTCGTACAGGCATTGCCCAAAGATCAGGTGCAGCGCCTCAAGGACGCTGGAGTGCAGATTTATCACCCGAACTACGAGGTTTGGGACGAACGGCTCTTCAAGATTCTCTGCCCGGGGAAGAGTCGCTATATCGGACACGAACAATGGGTTCAGAGAATCCTGGATGCGGCCGAGATCTTCGGCCCGAGTAACGTCATCCCGAACTTCGTGGCCGGTATCGAAATGAGCCGCCCGCATGGTTTCGTAAGTGTCGATAAAGCACTCGCGTCCACGGCCGAGGGCCTCGAATTCTTCATGTCGCGTAAGATCCTCCCCCGCTTTACGACCTGGTGTCCGGAACCGATGAGCCTGCTTGGAACGGCGAACCCCGAAGGGGCTCCCTTGGATTATCACGTTCGGCTGCTCCGCGTCTGGAGGGATCTCCATGCGAAGCACCAGTTGCCAGCCCCGCCCGGATATGGTGAACCAGGGGTCGGACGCGCCGTATTCTCCGTCTCCGCTTTCATGGACGTCATTCACCCCGGGACTTCTGCCGCCAGTTGAACATGCTCAAATACGCACTTCTCGGTCTTGTCGTTGCGTCTGCCCTCGTAGCGGTCCGGGCGCAGGCGCGTGCTCCCTCCTCGGATTTCTTCCCGTTCTCGGTCTGGTACTCGGGCGGCAAAGCCCGGGCGCCAATGCTCGAGACCATTGATTCGACCAGCCGCCAGCGGTGGAAACGTGATCTCGAGCAAATCAAGGGACTGGGTTTCAATACCGTCAGGACCTGGATCGAGTGGACCGCGTGCGAGCCCCGTGCCGGGCAGTACAACTTCGAAAATCTGAAGCTGCTGTGCGAGCTTGCGCAGGAAGTGGAGTTGAAAGTCCTCGTCCAGGTCTATGTCGACTCCGCTCCCGACTGGGTAGGTGCGCAGTTCCCGGATTCCCATTTTGTCGCGCAAAGCGGCGAATCTATTCCTTCCCAGTCAGCTCCCGGATTCTGTTTCGACCACCCCGGTGTCCGTGACAACATCTTAGGCTTCTATACGGAGGCGGCTAAAGTCGCAACCCGCTATCCCAATTTCCTCGGGTGGGATCTATGGAGCGAGCCGCATATCATCAATTGGGTGATCATCGATTTCATCCCCAACGCCACGTTCTGCTATTGCCCGAGCAGCATGCAGCGCTTCCGAACCTGGCTGGAGAAGAAATACGGCTCTATCGACGGGTTGAATACGGCCTGGTATCGGCGCTTCGAGGACTGGAAGCAGGTCGAACCGCCGCGCTTCGGGACCATCCTCTCCTACACCGATTTCATTGACTGGCGCACCTTCATTCAGCAGAAACTGGCCGAGGATCTGAAGCTGCGCTCTCAGGCGGTCAAGAGCGTCGATGCGAGCAAGGTAACGACCAGCCACGCCGCCGTTCCGTGCCTGTTCACCTCACCCTTGTGGGGGGTAGGCGCGCCTGACGACTGGCTCATGACTGAATCGGCTGACTACTTCGGCACCTCGATGTACCCCAAACATTCATTCCCCAGAAGCCACTGGGATTTGCAGCGTCTGTGCGTCCTGATGGACTTTGCCCGCTCCGCCGGGCGATCCAAGGGGGGCTTTTATGTCGGCGAGTTGCAGGCCGGGATGGGGATACGCGGGACCGTCGTGGGGAATCCCGTTACCGCCGAGGACCATCGGCTCTGGGCGTGGGGACTGCTTTCTCGCGGCGCCCGCGCTATCAACGTCTACGCATACTATCCGATGAACAGCGGGTATGAAGCGGGCGGGTACGGATTGATCAACCTTGACGGCTCGCTCACCGAACGAAGCAAAGCGATTGGTCAGATTGCCCGCATAGCCGGAAAGAACAGCCAGCTGTTCACGAAGGGACAGACTCAGAAGGCGGAAGTCGCGGTTGTCTATAACCCCCTCTCCTACATGGTTGGCGGTGAGCAGCACTTGAGCGAATCGGGTGCCGTTCGCGACTCGGAAATCGGTATCTACCGA
>Ga0209593_10000966_pt1 | contig 12582 bp, 13 predicted proteins | sample PPLLaktember2015_3_FD_187260 | JGI IMG/M metagenome (GOLD analysis project Ga0209593, IMG submission 187260) | Freshwater sediment microbial communities from Prairie Pothole Lake near Jamestown, North Dakota, USA - PPLs Lake P7 Core (6) Depth... | ecosystem: Environmental > Aquatic > Freshwater...
GATCATTTCTTCAACTGATGTCAAGCGCGTCCGCGCTATGATGCCAACACAATAGGAGTAGAACATGCCTAGAGTAAAACGTGGTGTCATCGCTCGCGCTAGACACAAAAAAGTATTAAAAGCTGCTAAAGGCTATCGCGGCCGTCGTAAAAACGTTTACCGCGTTGCCAAGCAAGCGGTAATGAAAGCTGGTCAATATGCTTACCGTGACCGCCGTCAAAAGAAACGTCAATTCCGTACATTGTGGATTGCGCGTATCAATGCTGGTGCACGTGAGTGTGGTCTGACTTACAGCCGTTTCATGAATGGTTTGAAAAAATCAGCGATTGAAGTGGATCGTAAAGTATTGGCTGACTTGGCTGTGTTTGATAAAGCAGCTTTCGCTAAATTCGTAGAATTGGCAAAAGCTGGTTTGGCTGCATAACTTGTCAAGCTAAAAATTTCACACTTAGCAATAAGTTTGAGTAAAAAAGAGGCTTCGGCCTCTTTTTTTTGCGGTAAAATCCCTACTTTGATTTTTTATGCTAAATCAAAGCATTATGAAGTAAATTTGGTACCTTACCAGACAATTTATAACAAATAAAAGATAACAGATCACATGGCAGACTTAAAGCATTTAATTGCAGAAGCAGACGCAGACTTCGCAAATAGCGCATCGATGAATGACTTGGAAATTGCCAAGGCAAAATATCTAGGTAAATCAGGCTCACTTACAGATGCACTAAAAGGCTTGGGTAAACTAAGTGCCGAAGAGCGCCCTGCAGCCGGCGCAGCTATTAATGTTGTAAAGCAAGCGATTGAATCCGCATTAACGGCACGTCGAGAATTCATATTAAATGCCGAGCAGGCTAAGCAGTTGGCACAAGAGTCTATCGATGTCACATTGCCTGCACGTACCCAATCACAAGGCGGTTTGCATCCTGTAACGCTTACATTAAAGCGTGTAGAGCAGTTATTTCACTCTATTGGTTTTGAAGTGGCAACCGGCCCTGAAATCGAAACAGACTTTTACAATTTTACTGCGCTGAATATTCCAGAAGATCATCCTGCTCGCGCGATGCATGACACTTTTTACATTGATGAAGCGAATGTATTGAGAACGCATACTTCGCCAGTGCAGGCGCGTTACATGGAGAATGCGTTAAAGAATAATCAGACTCCGCCATTCAAAATCATTGCCCCAGGCCGCGTGTACCGTGTGGACTCGGATGCGACCCATTCGCCTATGTTTCACCAAGTGGAAGGTTTATGGGTAGATGAAGACATCAGCTTTGCCAACTTAAAAGGCGTAGTGCAGGATTTTCTGCAAAAATTCTTCGAGCGTGACGATTTGACTGTGCGTTTCAGACCCTCATTTTTCCCGTTTACCGAGCCTTCAGCTGAAATGGATATGAGTTGGAATGGCGGCTGGCTTGAAATCGGCGGCTGCGGCATGGTGCACCCGGAAGTGTTCAAGCACGTGAATATCGATAGTGAAAAATACCGTGGTTTTGCATTCGGATTGGGTGTGGAGCGCTTGACGATGCTGCGTTATGGCGTGAACGATTTGCGCCATTTCTTTAATAATGATTTACGTTTTTTGAGCCAGTTCAGATAATCGTATAAACACCATTTAATCCTTAATTTTAGGTTACGAAAGCATTATGCAATTTTCAGAAAATTGGTTACGTAGTTTAGTGAACACTGATTTAGACAGTCAAGCTTTGGGCCATGCTTTAACAATGGCAGGTCTTGAAGTGGAAGAGATGCAGCCAGTTGCCGCCTCATTTAGCAAAGTGGTAGTGGCAAAAATTTTATCTGCTGAGAAGCATCCTGACGCAGACCGCTTGCAAGTGTGCAAGGTTGATGTCGGCCTCGCTGAGCCATTGCAAATCGTGTGTGGTGCTGCCAATGCACGTGCCGGTTTGATTGCTCCATGTGCAATGGTAGGGGCTGAACTGCCTGGTATTTCTATCAAGCAAGCCAAGGTGCGGGGGGTTGAGTCCTTTGGCATGATGTGTTCATCCAAGGAGCTCGGTATTAGCGCTGAGGCGACAGGTTTGTTGGAGCTGGATAGTGATGCCGTTGTTGGACAAGATATTCGTGAATATCTGGATTTAAACGACCATCTATATACCCTTAAACTGACTCCAAATCGCAGTGATTGCCTGAGTGTCACCGGAATCGCACGTGATGTAGCTGCAATCACCGGGGCAGACACGCGCTTTGAGGCAATTACTCCTGCTGTCGCTGAGTTGCAACAAACTAAAAACGTACAGATAGCAGAATTCGCTGCTTGTCCGCGCTATTGTGGCAGATTGATGAGCGGAATTAATGCAAAAGCGCCAACACCGGCTTGGATGGTTAAACGTCTTGAACGTAGCGGTTTACGCAGTATCAGCGCTGTTGTAGATATTACTAATTATGTATTGCTTGCATTAGGTCAGCCTATGCATGCGTTTGATGCGGCTAAACTGAGCGGCGATATCAATGTGCGATTTGCTAAAGCTGGCGAATCGCTTGAGTTGTTAAATGATCAAACAATCGAGCTGAAAGCTGACGATCTGGTTATTGCCGATGCGCAGGGTGCGGTAGCATTGGCGGGGATCATGGGTGCTAAACCTACTGCCGTGAGCGATGAAACTACTGATGTTTTCCTGGAAAGTGCTTTCTTTGTACCTTCTGTTATCGCTGGTAAAGCGCGCCGGTTGGGTTTGAGTACCGATTCGTCTTACCGTTTTGAGCGCGGTGTTGACTTCGGTAACACGCGCAATGCACTTGAATATGCGACTGCATTGATTTTGCAGATTTGTGGTGGCAAAGCTGGTGCCGTGACTGAAGTTATTGGTACATTGCCGGTACGCCAGCCTGTGCAGCTGAGAATGTCGCGGTTGGTTTCTGTTTTAGGTATTACTTTTGAGCAGGAAAAAGTAGCGCAACTGCTGACGCAGCTTGGTTTTTCATATGTCGTGACTGGTGATGTATTTACTGTGACACCGCCAAGTTATCGCTTTGATATTACGATTGAAGAAGATTTGATCGAGGAAGTTGCGCGCCTGCACGGATATGACCATATTCCCGCAACACCGCCTGTAGCTACGTTAACAATGTTGGCCGCATCTGAGCGTCAACTGCATCTTAATCAGTTGCGTGATACATTAGTTGCGGCCGGTTATCAGGAAGTGGTGACTTATAGCTTTGTAGATGAAAGCTGGGAACGTGATTTGTTAGGTAATACGGCGCCAATCAAGCTTATAAATCCGATAGCAAGCAATTTAAGTGTGATGCGTACGAGCTTGTGGGGTGGTTTGTTGGATACTTTGAGCTATAACCTGAACCGCAAGCAGGATCGTGCATTCTTATTTGAAATTGGTGCGGTCTATCATCAAGAGGCTGGCGCGTACCATGAGTCTACCCGTATTTCAGGGTTGGCGTATGGCAGCGCAAAACCGGAACAGTGGGCTGCAAGCAATGGTGATGTTGATTTTTTTGATGTCAAAGCTAACGTTGATGCATTGATAGGGGCGCAACATAGCTATGAAAAAGCAGAACATAGTGCTTTGCATCCGGGGCAGTCAGCACGTATTTTGTTAAATGGAAAAGCAGTCGGCTGGCTGGGTAAGCTGCATCCAAAATGGCAGCAACATTACGATTTGCCAAAAAGTACTTACTTATTTGAGATTGATGCTGGTGTAATATTAAGCCGTCAATTACCCGTGTACCATGAGGTTTCAAAACTGCTGCCAATTCGCCGTGATGTTGCAATTGTGCTGGATGAAAATATAGCAATAGAAACAGTATTAAGTGCGATTAAGAAAGCTGATATTCCCCTCATACTTGATGTTGCATTGTTCGATTTATATCAAGGTAAAGGTATTGCAGAAAACAAAAAAAGCCTTGCATTATCAGTACTTATGCACGATACTCAAAAAACATTGACTGATGGTGATGCCGACACAGTCATTGCTAATCTGCTACAATTATTACAAAATAATTTTGGTGCTGTGTTGAGAAACTAAATACTTAATAGCTAAGTGATTTGGTTTCTTTGCATTTGATGGCTTGTAATTAAAATTTTCAAAAGAATATCTGTACATTATAAGAGCGATTAACAGCTTTAAGTGAAATGGGAGTGTTGTATGACTTTAACAAAAGCTGAACTTGCTGATTTACTCTATGAGCAAGTTGGGTTAAATAAACGTGAAGCCAAGGATATGGTAGAAGCATTTTTTGAAGAAGTGCGGATCGCGTTAGAAGCAGGGGATAGCGTGAAATTATCTGGTTTTGGTAATTTTGAATTGCGTAAAAAATCTGAACGCCCAGGTCGCAATCCTAAAACTGGTGAAGAAATACCAATTACGGCACGCCGTGTTGTAACGTTTCATGCAAGTCAAAAATTAAAAAGTAAAGTGGATGCTAACTACGCCAGTTAATGGTTAATCAGATCCACAGTAGGTGATGTAACTGTTGTTTTGATGTTCTCCAAATTGATTGTAACAAAAGTGAGAAAGCCGTAAGTATGATCGAGCAAGGTGTTAAAGTGCAATTGCCGCCCATTCCAGCAAAGCGCTACTTTACCATTGGTGAAGTCAGCGAGCTTTGTGGCGTCAAACCGCACGTGCTCAGATACTGGGAACAGGAGTTTACACAACTCAAACCTGTAAAGCGTCGCGGTAATCGCCGTTATTATCAGCATCATGAAGTGTTATTGATCCGCCGCATTCGGGAATTATTGTACGAGCAAGGCTTTACTATTAGCGGTGCGCGCAATCGTCTTGACGGTGCCGAGTTTAGCGATAATCATCATCAGTCAGAAAAACATGCTGGAGCCAAGCATGCAAACGATTTATCAGAACCGTCAAGTTTAGCGTTGCCATCTGAAAATATGGCTTTTGATTATGTCGCAGTTAAAGCGGAGTTGCGTGAGATTTTAAATTTACTACGCCCAGATTTAAGATTAATTTAAGATTTTTAACATTTATTTCTCATGCCGGTTTTATGGCATATAGCCTTTTGCGATATAATGCCACCTTGCTGCAATTGTTGCAGCAACGGTTCGGGGCGTAGCGCAGCCTGGTAGCGTACTTGCATGGGGTGCAAGGGGTCGTGTGTTCGAATCACACCGTCCCGACCAAAAATCAATAAGTCAGCTTGGTGCTGGCTTTTTTGTTTATAAAAACCACGGTTATTAATCAAAATGATAAATAGAGGTAATAATTACTGGGATTTTTGAGTTTCAGAAATATAGCGATGATGTATATTGTTGTATTTACAAACAAGTGTCAGATAAAAATATCGTTTGAGGAATTGCATGGAACACTCGGTACATGTAGCGGATGAAGAGCAATATATTATTCATAATCCCAAAGAAGTCATGCAAATTTTGAACGATTTAAAAAAACATAAAACCATGCTCAAGGTTTCGTTTAATCACGGCGCTGACGCGTATTTAACTAATGTTATTGCGATTGATGCTAAAAATCATACCGTGCATCTTGATATTGGGCGAGATGAAGAATTTAATCGCAGGTTGTTCGCTAGCCATCATGTTCTTTTTTCAAAAGATGGTGGAGTAACCATTAAATGGACCAGCACCCACATTACTGAAGTAATGTTGCATGATGGCAAAGCCATTGAAATTCCACTTCCTAAAGATTTAATCCGACTACAGAGACGTGAGTTTTATCGTTTTTCCACGCCTATCGTTAACCCCGTATTGTGTCGAATATCCTTGCCCGATGAAGCTAACCCTGATAATGAAAATACACTTGAATTGACATTGGTGGATGTGAGTTTGGGTGGGGTAGGCGTTATTGTGCCGGATCCACTAGACCAAACTTTGATAATAGGCGCGAGTTTTGATAACTGCAAAATCAGTTTTCCAAATGTAGGTGTAACGAATTTGACGCTTATGGTAAGAAATATCACTGAGATACATACAAAAGACGGTGCAATTAAACACCGTGTAGGGCTGCAGTATGTTGAACCTTCGCGAGGCAATGAAGGCTTGATTAATCGCTACGTGTTTATTTTAGAACGTCAGCTAATGGCGCTAGCCAAGGGCAATGTGACTCACTAGCCCGCGCATGGGGTGTTGACTGGGGTTAGGATGGTAGTGACAGTGTTTTTGTAGGGATTAAACTCCTAGACTTTCCGTCCATGCTATTGCAGCTATGTGGCACTCATTGACTTTAATTGCGTCATATTGCAGTAGTTCAGCTAGTTCTATAATACGTTCACTATCTGCACCTTCACATGCTTCCGCGAGTTGCAGGAATGGTCCATAAACGCCTTCACGATTAAGTAATGCCTCAGTTACCGCTTCTGGTAATTGAATTTTTTCCAGCACTCGCTCCATGGGCATTTTTAAAATGGCGTCTAATAATGAAAAAACCCCAATAATAAATAAATTATCAATGTCCTGTTTTTCAAAATAGCTTTTTCCCAGCAGTTCAGTTAAGCGTCCGCGTGTGATGGCAGTTTTCATTAAGACTGGTGGTGTGGTGTTTTCACCAGCAGTGACCATTAGCAATGTAAGCCAACGATATAGTTGTTTCCTGCCTAAAATGGTAAGTCCATGCTTGATGGATTGTATTTCGCAAGATAGGCCAAAGCCTACAGAGTTAATGTAGCGTAACAATTTGAATGAGAGTGCGGCATCTTGCTTAAAACCATTTTCAATTTCTGCAATATCTGAGTCTTGGCTCACTAAATTGAGTAAATTCAATACGCTGTCAAATGATGGGTTAATGGCTTTGGCTGTGAATGTTTCCGGATGTGCGAAATAAAAACCTTGAAAGCGTTTAAATCCAATTTGCTTGTATGCCTCAAATTGCTCAAGTGTTTCAATTTTCTCGGCAATAATTAGTGCTGTAGGCGTGGAGTATTGATTAAAAAGCTTGCTAGCTTCTGTTGGGCTCGTGCTTTGAGAGTCTATTTTAATGTAATCAGCGATTGCGATTAAAGGTTTTAATTGCGTGCTGAGCTGCGGGTTATCCAATGCTATTTTAAAACCTAGTTTACGTAATTCCTTGCAGCGTTTTACCACTGCTTCACCAGCCACGACAGTACGCAGTATTGCAAGAATGGTACGTTGCGGAGGCATGAGTTCAAGAAACTCGCTCATTAGCATTGATTCATTCACATTGATAAAAGCTAATTTGTCGCCAAGTAGCCATTGAACATCCATGTTGTCCATAGCATTAACCAGTATATTGGAGCAGGTTTTGATGTCATCTTCAGATATCGCAGTTTGTGTTTCTGCGCTACGTTTAAATAGCAGTTCGTAGCCGATGATCTGCTGTTTTACATCCATAACCGGTTGACGCCCAATAAATACTTGATCTTCCATTTTTTAGCCTTAGGTGTTCTTAATAAACAAAAACTGTATTTAACTTGCGTTTATTTTACGCAAATAAGAATATAACGGTAAGGTAAGAGCATTATTTAGCTTAATATCGAAGTAATTAAGCTAAATTTAAGCTGACTAATGGCTGTCAGGGATGTATTGGTCAAATAATTGATATGTCGAATAGAAATCTTGTTGAGATCATTGACATCATTTATATTGTCTTAAATGATATTGAAACGAGCAGAAGCAATGAGAATAAATTTAATCCCCACACAGCCATTTAATGACCAGAAACCTGGCACTTCTGGCCTGCGTAAAAAAGTAAAAGTATTCCAGCAGCCAAATTACCTGGAAAACTTTGTTCAAAGTATTTTTGACACACTTAGTGTGCCCGCGGGTGCGACGCTGGTTGTGGGTGGCGATGGGCGCTATCACAATCGCCAAGCCATCCAGACTATTATTCAAATGGCAGCTGCCAATGGATTTGCACATGTGATTGTGGGGCAGTCGGGTATTTTATCTACCCCCGCAGCTTCGCATGTGGTACGCAAATACCACACATTTGGCGGCATGGTGTTATCTGCCAGCCATAACCAAGGCGGTGTTCACGGTGATTTCGGCATTAAATACAACATAGGCAACGGCGGTCCTGCCCCTGAAAAAATCACTGATGAAGTGTTTGCGAAAAGCAAAGTGATTGCACATTATAAAATTGCTGATTTGCCTAAGGTGAACATAGACACCATCGGTGTAACCGAGTTTACCGGTGTCAACGCAGGTGATATCTTTACTGTGCAGGTGATCGATGCGGTGCAGGATTATGCGGACTTAATGCAAAGCCTTTTTGATTTTACTGCAATCAAACACCTGCTGGCCAACGGTTTTGAGATGAAATTTGATGCCATGCACGCGGTAACGGGTCCCTATGCCAAAGAGATATTTGTAAAGAGAATCGGCGCCCCGGTTGAAAGTTTAATGAATTGCGAGCCATCAGAAGATTTTGGCGGTGGTCACCCAGACCCTAACTTAACCTATGCGGAGGACTTGGTAAAAATCATGTTCGCCGGAGAATATGCACTTGATTTTGGTGCTGCGTCAGATGGCGATGGCGACCGCAATATGATTCTGGGTACCAACTTCTTTGTGACCCCTTCCGACAGTTTGGCAGTACTGGCGGCCAATGCAACATTGGTACCAGGCTACGCACACGGTATTGACGGTGTGGCGCGTTCTATGCCTACCAGCGGCGCGGTGGATAGGGTGGCGGCTAAGCTTAATATCCCATGTTTTGAAACGCCCACCGGCTGGAAGTTCTTTGGCAATCTGATGGATGCAGGCAAGGTGACACTGTGCGGTGAAGAGAGCTTTGGCACAAGTTCAAATCATGTGCGTGAGAAAGATGGTCTCTGGGCGGTGTTGTTCTGGTTAAATATCATTGCCGTTAAAAAAATGGGTGTGGAGACTATCCTAACAGCGCATTGGAGGGAGTTCGGGCGCAATGTGTATTCACGCCATGACTATGAGGCGATTCCAACCGATGCCGCCAACGGTGTGATTGCGCATATTAAATCGCAGTTTGCTAGCTTGCCCAATCAGAAATTTGGCAGTTACACAGTCAAAGTCTGCGATGATTTTAGCTATCACGATCCGATTGATGGCTCTGTCAGCAGCAATCAAGGCATCCGAATTCTGTTTGCCGATGGCTCGCGTATTGTATTCAGGCTTTCCGGCACCGGCACAGAAGGCGCTACCTTGCGTATTTACCTGGAGGCCTTTGAACCGGACGTGGCACGCCACCATTTAGACGCCCAAGTGGCGCTCGCCGAAATGATCCAAATTGCGCTGAAAATTTCGCAATTGGTTGAAAGAACCGGGCGTGTTGCACCTACTGTAATTACTTAGTAATTTAAAGATCCAGTGTCTTATTAAAGATCCGGTGTCTTAAGTTTTTTGTGAATGCCGTTTTCAAATAAAGTGGATTAAATCCACTTTATTTTTTTAATTACTCATAGGTTTTTTAATCACTCATAGACTTGATTGATGGTCATTTCGCCCTTGTAAAGCCGAACATCCATACGCCCCAGGAATGACATGCCGAGCAACACATCGCCATCCAGGCCAGGCGCAATCATGGCAGCAACATTTTTGGCACGTACTCCACCGATTTGTACTGATTCCAGACGCACCATATAGCCAATGCTGTCGCCGTTGGCAGTGTTGGTGCGCACAGCGTTAATGCTTTTAAGGCGCAGTTTGTCGGCAATGGATTGCGATATTGCGACACCAGTTGCTCCCGTATCAACCAGGACATTTACTTTTTCGCCGTTGATCAGCGCTTCGGTACGGTAGTGTCCATCTAAACCGCGTTTTAAAACTACTGAACTATCATTACCCAAACGGTAAAGTTTGTTTGGGTTTTGGATATTATCAGCCAAATAATAGATAAGTCCGGCTAATGCAATCCAAATAGTGATGGAGACAAGCGTGTTTTTTGACATGGATAACTAAATCAACAATTGTTATGTGTGGATTAGATTGGGCTTATGTTGTGAAATGCAATCGCAACAATTGCAAAATACGTAAGGTGATGCAGCAGTTGGTCGAAGCCTAACAATATCCAGAACCACTCGCTGTTATCAGGCCTGATGTTGAATTTTTTACTGGTATTCATTTTTGCCCAGTCGATATGATAATGGGTAATAAAATCTATCAATGCATAAATCCAGGCGCCCATGCCAAACCAAAAAGCCAGTACGATAAAAGTACCTGTGCCATGTATGGCCGAATGCGTTATACCGCCCAAGTGACCATAAGTGCCTTTGTTGCGATACATCCAAGGGCATGCCTGCAACGGAAAGTCACAGGTGAAGTGCTTGATGAATAGCCATAATAGCGCTTCAAACATAGTGTTACTTAGTCTGCTTCATCTATCCAGGCGAGTTGAATAGCTTCTAGAATGCGTTCACCGCATTTATCCTGGCTGTCATTGAAATTGTCTAAAGCGAGTACCCATTCCATTAAATCAGTAAAACGGATGGTTTTAGGGTCAATGTCGGGGTGTTTATCGTAAAGTGCTTCAGCAATGGCTAGGCTGTCGGTCCATTTCATGCTCAGGTTTCCATATTTCATATAAAGAATGAATTTGATTATAGTCCTGTAGCAGGTAAGCGACAAAAAAATTGAAAATCCCGTTATTGAGATATGAAGGTGACTCAAAAAAAACCCGCAATACTTTCTAAGAGTGCTGCGGGCTAGGGGAGCGATTTTTGGAGATATACGCTTAATTTATATTAAGCAAATTTAATGCCAAATATAAAATGTATATAATTCAATAGCTTGAATTATTGCGGTTGCATTGTGTGCACCAAAATCAACCATCTTGGCTCATTTTAGCCACCACCGTTTATCAGGTACTTATTTTAATGGGCAATACTATAGGCTTTAATCTTACTGACTGGGCGTGGTAAAATCTCGATAGCTTCTTTTTATTCAAATATTTGGAAAACTAATTACCATGTCGCAAGCACCATTTAACTACGCAAATACCTTAAACAAAGCTGATCCTGCCTTATGGGGCATGATTGAGCATGAGGTGGTGCGTCAGCATGAACATATCGAATTGATTGCTTCAGAAAACTACACTAGTCCTGCTGTGATGCAGGCTCAGGGTTCACAGCTTACCAATAAATATGCTGAAGGCTACCCTGGTAAACGTTTTTATGGCGGCTGTGAGTTTGTAGATCAGGTTGAGCAATTGGCGATTGACCGCTTAAAAGCGTTATTTGGTGCAGAATATGCAAACGTGCAGCCACATTCTGGCTCACAGGCTAACCAAGCGGTTTATTTTTCAATCTTAAAACCAGGTGATACGGTAATGGGGATGAACCTGGGGCACGGTGGTCACTTAACACATGGCTCACCGGCGAATCTTTCCGGTAAGTTGTTCAACATCGTGCCGTACGGCTTAAACGACAAAGAAGAGATTGATTACGACGAAATGGAGCGCATTGCAATTGAATGCAAACCTAAACTTTTGATTGGTGGCGCTTCAGCTTACGCATTACGTTTCGACTGGGCGCGCATGGCCGAAATCGCGAAAAAAGTCGGTGCCTATTTCATGGTAGATATGGCGCACTATTCAGGCTTGATTGCTGCGGGTGTTTACCCAAATCCAGTGCCACATGCTGATTTTGTAACGTCAACAACACATAAAACACTACGCGGCCCACGAGGCGGTATCATCTTGGCTAAAGCGGAGTTTGAGAAATCATTGAACTCAAATGTATTCCCAAGCCTGCAAGGTGGCCCATTGATGCACGTAATCGCGGCAAAAGCGACTGCATTCCTGGAAGCAGCACAGCCTGAGTTCAAGACTTATCAAGCACAGGTGTTGATAAATGCACAGGTGATGGCAGCGACACTTGCAAGTCGTGGTTTGCGCATCATTTCTGGCCGTACTGAGTCACATATGTTCCTGGTGGATCTGCGTCCAAAAGGCTTGACTGGCAAAGCGGCAGATGCGGCGCTTGGTTTGGCACATATCACTGTGAACAAGAATGCGATTCCTAATGACCCTGAAAGTCCGTTTGTAACATCAGGTATCCGTATCGGTGCTCCAGCCATTACTACGCGCGGCTTTAAAGAAGAAGAAGCAAAAATGGTGGCTAATCTGATTGCTGATGTGCTGGATAACCCGGCTGATGAGGCAGTGATTGCGGCTACTAAAGCCAAAGTGCACGCTTTAACTGCAAGATTCCCGGTGTACCAAGGCTAATTGTGAGGTGCCCGTTTTGCGGTGCTGATGATACTCAAGTCATTGACTCGCGGGTCAATGACGAGGGTGATTCTATCCGCCGCAGACGCAAGTGTGGTGCGTGTGATAAACGCTTCACTACATATGAAACTGCCGAATTGCATTTGCCGCAAGTGGTGAAACAAAACGGTACGCGTGAAGAGTTTAAGCGCGATAAATTGCGACTTTCATTCACACGAGCACTACATAAACGCCCAGTGCCGACCGAGTACGTTGATAAAGCGCTTGACCATATCACGCAGAAGATACTGGCGCGCGGCGAGCGTGAAGTGCCTGCAAGGGATCTGGGTGAGATGGTCATGCATGAACTCAAAATGATGGATAAAGTGGCTTATATCCGTTTTGCATCCGTGTATCGCAGCTTTTCCGATGTAGATGACTTTAATGATGTGATTCGCGATTTAGACTAGTCTTGTGATATTTGGATTAGTTGCGTGAT
>Ga0209593_10000968_pt1 | contig 12576 bp, 9 predicted proteins | sample PPLLaktember2015_3_FD_187260 | JGI IMG/M metagenome (GOLD analysis project Ga0209593, IMG submission 187260) | Freshwater sediment microbial communities from Prairie Pothole Lake near Jamestown, North Dakota, USA - PPLs Lake P7 Core (6) Depth... | ecosystem: Environmental > Aquatic > Freshwater...
TGCGCCACAGCCTATTGGCTGCATCCAGCACGGGCCAAAGCGGCGTCGCCGGTCAGCCTGGTAAAACATCGGCTTCCCTCTGCCGCCGCACTCCACATAGTGCTCGCTCCGGCTTTTTCAACACCCTCGAAGCGAGCGGAGCGAGCGAAAGTAAGCGGACCACCTGTACTCGCCCCACGGTTTCCGGCCCTGCGTGGCAAAAACTGAGGCGCTTGGTGAGTGGTCCGCTTACTTTCGCTCGCTCCGCTCGCTCTCGTGGGCGGCTCCATCCGATTGCGCCGGCCGCAGCGCTGGGTTGTGCCGCCATGACCATGCTGACCGCCTTGGCTGCAGCCGGCTTGCAGACGGGACCGCTTGTGGTCGACGTCCCCTACGTCTCTCAACCTCCGGCGCTGGAGCAGTTCCGGGAAATGGCGTCGGATGCAGCCGTGCAGGATCTTGCCGAGGTGAGCAACTTCATCCAGCAGCTTCCCTCCGACGGCTCCCCGGCAACCCAAAAGACCAGGGTGTTTCTAGGCTACGACAGCAGAAACATCTATCTCGTCTGGCTATGCAGTGATTCGGAACCCACCCGGGTACGAGCTCACATGAGTCGCCGCGAGAGAGTATACGAGGACGACTACGTGGAGGTAACCCTGGACACCTTCAGGGATCAGCGGCACGCTTTCGTCTTCGCGGCAAATCCCCTCGGCATCCAGGCGGACGGGCTCTGGACAGAGGGAAACACCGAGGCGGACAACACCTGGGACACGCTCTGGCACTCGCGCGGTGAGCTGACTGCGGGCGGTTACGTGGTCCGGCAGGTCATCCCGTTCCGCAGCCTGCGTTTCTCGGATACCCCCCTGCAGCGCTGGGGCATCGTGCTGCGGCGTCACATCGCACGCGCCGACGAACACGTCTACTGGCCCCGGGTGTCCAGCCGCATTGCCGGGCGCTTGAACCAGGCGGCCGTGCTGCGCGGCTTGGAAGAAGCCAAACCCGGGCGGAACATTCAGTTCATTCCGTACACCACGACTCGAGGTTACCGCTCGCTGGACACCCGCGACGCAACCAACCCGCGGTTCTCCACGAGACGAGCAGGGGCCCGAGCGGGTGTCGACTCTAAGTGGGTCATCCAGAACAGCCTGGTGCTGGACTTGGCGGCGAATCCGGACTTCAGTCAGGTGGAATCGGATGAACCGCAAAACACAGTGAACCAGCGCTTCGAGGTCTTCTTCCCGGAGAAGAGACCGTTTTTCATGGAAAACTCCAACTACTTCACGAGCGGGCCATTGACGCAATTGGTATTCACTCGCAGGATCGCCGACCCTCTGTTCGGGGCGAAACTGACAGGCAAGCGTGGTCCCTGGACGTTGGCAATGCTTGCCGCTGACGACGCGTCACCTGGCGAGACGGTCCCGGATCACGATCCTTTGTCGGGCACCAGGGCCTATTTCGGCGTGGTTCGCGTGGCTCGGGATCTCGGCACCCAATCAAGCGTCGGGGCGATCTACACCGACCGCGAGTATGCTGGCGGGTTCAACCGGGTGGTTGGAGTCGATGCGAACCTTCGGCTTGACAGCAACTGGACGGCGATTCTCCGTTCTGTGGCGAGCGCGACGTCTCCAGCGAGCCAGGCGGGGGATATGTTCTGGGGGGCCGCGCACGAAGCGGCTCTGACCGGCAACGGGCGCAGATTCAGCTACGTCGCGCAGTACCAGGACATCGGCCCCGGCTTTCAGACGCAGACCGGATTCCTGACCCGCAACGACATTCGCCGGATCTACCAGTATTACCACTTCTATTTCCGTCCCGAGGGAAAGCACCTGGTGCACTGGGGACCGGAGGTCTCGGCGGAGCGCGTTTACGACCACACCGGACTGGCACTCGGCTACAAGTTGACCGCGAACCTCGTGTTCGGATTGAAGCGCGGCTCCTATTTCGCGCCAATCTCCGGAGTGCAGAGCGACACTCTGCGTCCCCGGGATTTCCCCGGAGTGACCGAGAACCGCAGTTTTTCCGGAAGTTTCGCCGGATTGGTCGCGGGCAGCACACCCGCAAAATGGCTCTCTCTGCGCACGCTCTTTGTCCGAAGCGACACCATGAACCTCGTCGTCCCATGGGGACAGACTCCGAACAAGGCAGTGGACACCCTCGTCACCCAGGCGGTAAACATCCGACCGTCCGAACGGGTTCAATTCGACGGCAGTTACCTGCTGGACCGGTTGATCCACGACCGGATTGGGCGAGCCGTCTTCAACAACCACATTTTCCGAGCGAAAACCAATGTCCAGTTGAGTCGGGAGCTATCCGTGCGCATGATCGCCCAGTACAACGGGCTGCTTGCGAACCAGGCGTATTCCGTGTTGCAGACGACGAAGAATCTGAATCTGGACTTTCTGGTCACCTACCTTCTGCATCCCGGGACAGCCGTCTACCTGGGTTACAACAGCAACCTGCAGAATCTGACGCCCGGCTTGTGCAATCGGGCCCCGGGAATGATCGACTGTGATCCGGGCACGAACGGGCCGGTGCGTACCTCCGGGCCTTTCATCAACGACGGGCGCATTTTCTTCATCAAGGTTAGCTACCTGTTCCGCCCGTGACGGTATCTGGTGGCGGCTTCCCTTCCCGCCACGGGCCGTGACACAATGCTCTCCCTCTATGGCGCTGTCCAAAAGTGACATTTACTTCATCCTGGTCCGTCCCCGTTTTGCTTCGAATCTCGGCTCGGCCGTGAGGGCCATGAAGAACATGGGGTTCGAGAACCTGATCCTGGTGCGTCCGGAATGCGAAATCGGGGTGGAAGCTCGCGCGCGCGCCATGAAGGGTGCGGAGATCCTCGATCGCGCGCAGTACTTCCCCGATTTCGCAACTGCGATCGAAAAACTGGGTATCGTGGTCGGGACCACCGGGCGCTTCGACGGCGAAAAACCGTACCTGGTTGAGTGCCAGACTTTCACCCGCGAACTGCTCCCCACCTATTCAATGAGCCTGGGGATCGCCTTTGGATCTGAGGAAAACGGGTTGGCGCGTGAAGAACTGCACCTCTGCCACTGGCTCGTGGAAATCTCGACCGGGTCTGAATACTCGGTTATGAACCTCGCGCAGGCGGTGGCTGTCGTCGCCTACGAGATGCACGTCGGGTTGACGAAACCGGTCGAGTCCGAGGCGCTTCACCTCGCTTCCCCTGCGGAAAACGAGGTGTTCCTCGAGTTCCTCGAAAGTCTTCTCCGAGACGCGAAGCTGCCGAAAGGAGTGAAGGTTCCGCTCCTGATGAAGCGCATCAAGAAGATCGCCGCCCGGGCACGCCTCGAGAAGGAGGACATCAATCTCCTTCGCGGACTCTTTACTGCCCTGTCGAACGGGACGGGGCGCTACTGACCCGAAAAACTCGGATTTCACGGGGCTTCATAACCAGGCTCGAAAGGTCCGCTTCTGTCCTCGACTCGAGATCCACACCCCTGCCCAACGCCAGTCGTGCATCTACAGTCGTGTCAGAGTGATTGAAGAGAAAGAGCAGACGCTCCGTCTCCGTCCGCAGAATCCTCGCCTCCACGAAGGTTTCACCCGCTACTCCGCCGATTTCGACCGAAGGTTTTATGCCGGCCCGACCTGCTATGGACAGAAAGAAGCTTTCGATTTCGGGAATCTTCTGAGGCCCATTCGCCATCCCGACGAATGACCCGAGAACAAAGACTTCCCCTTTTCCAGCTTTGGTCCAGGTGGCGGCCGCCTGCCCATCCGGAAATTGCGCAAGGACCTTTGCCCCGGCCGACGGAATCAACTCCTCTTGGATGCCGCGGCCAAAAACCACATCACTGGCGGGCAGATCGGGCAGAAGTGCCTTGGCGTCCGCGGTCAGACGCAGCTCGACCTTCTCCTGCATCCGCAACCGTCCTTCGCGGACCTGGAAAACCGTATGGAGCCCGAAACCCGGGATAATGTCCTGCGAATAACCGCGGTCGTCGTTCCAGCCGCAACGGGCCTCGGTCACGAGAATACCGCCCTCCTGGACGAAGCTCTTGATCGCCTCGGCCGCCTTGCCGGTGAGCATGAGCGGATATGGGAGAAAGACCAGCTTGTAGCCGCGCAGGCCGCCCGCTTCGACGTCCCGCAGATGGACGAAATCAAGCGGCCTGTTGCTCTGCCAGAACGGGCGATAGATGCCGATGAGCGAATCCCTCACCGCGCCCGCCTCGCTGAGGTGCTGCTCACCCCCGACCATGTACGAAAGCGGGTTGTAGATCGCCGCGACTTCCGCCTGGCCCGCACTCGCCTGCAGGAAGAGCGCCGAGTTCTGGTCGACGACCCTTGCAATCTGGCCAATGGCCTTACTCCGCTCCGTGAGCGTCCCGTCAAGGTTGATCAGGCCGTAGCCACCCGCCTCATAGCCACTGTTCATCGGGTAATAGGCGTAAACATTGATCGAACGGGCACCCCGGGATAGGAGTCCCCAAGCCCACAACCGGTGATCGTCCGACGTCACCGGGTTCCCAACGACGGTCCCCCTGACACCCATGCCGGCCTGGAGCTCGCCGACGTAAAACCCATTCTTGCTGCGTCCGGTCGATCGCGCGAAGTCCATCAGGACCGAGAGCCGCTGGAGGTCCCAGTGAGTGCGGGGGATCGAGTGTTTCGGGTAAATCGACGTGCCGAAATAGTCCGCCGACTCCGTCATCAGCCAATCGTCGGGAGCCCCGACACCCATGAGAGGAGATGTAAACAGGCACGGAACGGCCGCGTGACTCGTCGTGACTTTGCTCGGATCTACCTTCTTCACTGCATCCGATCGGAACTTCAGATCCTCGGCCAGTTTTCGCTGGATGTACACGCGCCAGTCAATGAAGTCCGTGTAGCTGAGGATAGTTCCGAAGCGCGGTGGTTCCACTTGGTTCCAGTCCGAGAAACGCCGGTACCAGGCATCGTTCAAACCGTCCAGCGAACCGTACTTGTCGCGCAGCCAGGCTCGAAAACGCTGCATGCTGCTCGGGCAGTAACAGAACGTCGCATTCGGGATGAAGTTGATTTCCGCCCAGTTGATGATGTGGGGCTCGCTCCACAGATCCCAGCCGACGAAGTTCGGGAACCGCGTAGCGACCTTGGCGGCCTCGGTATAGAAATCGAGGATCTTGCGCTGGATGCCCGGGTGATCGAAGCAGAAACCGGGGGCAGATTGCGAGGGAATCTTCTGACCGCTCTGTGCGACGAAATTGGAGTCCGGGTACTGAACGCCGACCCAGTCGGGCGCCGAATCCACGTAGACCTGGACCAGGAACTTGAGACCCACTTCCTGGGAAAGCTCGGCGAGGAGCCTCAAATTCTCGAAATTGTACTGACCGGGCTTGGGCTCGCAAGCGGTCCATTCCACCCACGTCCTGACGGTGTTAAACCCCAGGCCCCGGATCTGTTCCAGATCCTTTTTCCACCTGTCCCGGCTGGTCGCATCCACTTTCTCGAGCATCGGCGCCCGGGCTTTCCCGCCGGAGTACCAGGTGGAAAAGGGGAAAAAGCGCGCGGGCTGGGCGGCACCAAGTGCGGTCGTACAAACAACCAGAAGCAAACAGACGAATAAGAACCTGGGAACTTCGAGTGCCTGAATCATTGAGCATCCCCCAAAGTGGTGCAGCGCAGAAGGCGGTAACACGTGGCCCGGCCGCGCGCGTCCGATCCGACCGATCCGACCGATCCGACCGATCCGACCGATCCGTCCGATCCGACCGATCCGTCCGATCAGACGCGCGCGGCCGGCCCAGTCAAGTCTCCCTTGCTGTCTGTGACTTTATCGCCTTCCGCATTCCGCCATCCCGCATTCCGCACTCCGCATTCAGAGGACGTCCATGAACGATGAGACCGAGAACACCGCTCGTCCTATGCCGGCTGGCCCGTAGCCGGGGGGTGGGGCAAGCCGGTACTTCGAATGGGTGTCCCGCCAGCGACGCAGCAAACCGGCGTGGTACTCCAGCGGCGCGCCCTGCGGGTTATTCCGGCCAAGCTCACTCATCGGTTCCGGGCACCAGGTCGTAAAACGAGGAATCACCCCGTGCGACATGAAGTAATCGAGGCCTTCCGTTGTGGAGTCAAGCGCCTGCTCGACCGACTCGAAGCCGTGCGGCCGGGCCATCTCAATTCCGGCAACGAAGTTGGGGATGACAAACGCCGGTCCGAACACCTCGGCAGCGTCGAGAATCCGGGAAATCCACCGGTCACGACCGATGTACCTCGCTTTGCCCGGGCAGAGTACGGCAAAAAGCCGCGGATCCCAAACCTCATAGTTGGGATGGTAAATCTTTGCCCCCGCGTCCTTGAATCGCTGGACTTCGTCGCGCTTGAGCGCCTGGACCACGACTTTGCCAATCCATCTGCCGGGAAAGCGTTTCTCAATTGCCTCAGGATACTGTGCGTAGAAATCCACTTCACGCTTCCGGTCCAGGACGGACGTTATGCTGCCTCCGGTGACCGTGTAGGCCCCGGCGTCTGAGTCGGTCTCGCCGATAATATCGAGGGCTTCGAGCACTTCCTCGACCGTCTTGACCGTCGTGTACGAGCGGCCTGACCGCTTCTGCTGACGGTAGTTTTCGTTGATGTCGCAGAACTGGCACTCTTCGTTCTTGCCGAAGTACTGACAGATCCGGAAAACGGTCAGGTAAAGCAGGTAACCCCACTCGATGGTCGGGGCGATGTCGGTTATCGGTTTCCCATTTGAAAGCGTTCGCTCGTAGTACTCCGGTGTCTTCTGGAACTCGACTTCGCATACTTCCCTGGAATCGAGCTCGAGGATCAACCGCCCTTCTCCGGAAATGTGCACTCGATAGGGGGACTCGGGATTCAGGCGGACGGAGACGATGGTTCGCCGAAAACCCAGGCGCCCGTCACGCAGGCAGATTTCCTCGGGCGCGCGAAGATTTTCGCCCTTTTCCATCTTTGCGATGGGGACGAGATCGAAGGAAAAGATGAAGTAGGCCTTCGGTTTATAGCCGGCAGAAACCCGGAGCGCGTCTTCCGAAAAGCCGACACCGGTGCGCAGCAGATCTTCTTTGATAATGGCTTCGGGGGGGAGATCGGTGAAGCGGGAAATCAGCTCCTCGACCAGCGTCCAACGTGACGACATCACTCCATAGGGTAGCAGAAAGAGATGCTCAGCTCATCTCTTCGCGCAGCCGTCGCAGCACCTGTTTGGCCACATCCCGCAGGGTTTCGGGCACGCCCTTGTTCTGCGTCGCGACCGCCTCATAGACCGGCTCGGCGGCGACCCGAAGCTCTTTGACCAGGAAATTGCTCTCGACCACATCCTCGAGGTCCCTCTTGTTGAGCTGAAGGGCGTAAGGGAGCTCCCGGAAATTCAGGCTGTAGATCTGAAGGTTCTCTCTCAGATCCCTCATCGCCTCGTAGTTCGCGTCCATGCGGTCTCGCCTGGAGTCGGCGACGAAAACCACGCCGTCCGCCCCCTTGAGAATCAGGCGCCGACTCGCCTCGTAAAACACCTGTCCGGGCACCGTGTAAAGGTGAAAACGCACATTGAACCCTGCGATCTTGCCAAGTTCGAGCGGGAGAAAATCGAAGAACAGGGTACGGTCCATCTCGGTATTCAGCGTGACCAGTTTTCCCCGGAACGAAGGGTTGGCTGCCCGGTATATCTGAGTGATGTTAGTCGTCTTGCCGGAAAGGCCGGGTCCGCAATACACAATCTTGCAGTTGATTTCCCGGTTGGCGTAGTTGATAAACGACACTCTTCCCCCCCTGCTATCTTGCCGCTTTCAGCCGCCTGCTGCACTTCTTCAGGACATCCTCGAGAATCAGCGAGGCACGTCTGATGGCCTTAAGGTCGATCTCCTTCTCCTCAATCCCTTTCAGCAAAAACAGCAGGAAAGCAAACTCGCCGATCGGGCTCATGAGTATACTTGTGTTTTCACCCTTGTGATAGATCCGCTCGAACTCGTGTTCGCCGAGAAGACTGGCGAGGCCATATATCGCGGCGATGTTGCTAGCGGCAAGTGATGAGAGGGCTTGGATATCCAGAGTGTGGGAGTTGCCGTCGTGGGCAATCTCCTGACCGGTCCTGTTGATGAGAAAAACCGAATCGGCTTTTAGTTTCTGGTTGAGCGAAGAAAGGACGAGGAGGATCTTCTCGTACTCACCCGCCTCAAGCTTGAAATTCGGTATCTCCATAGAACTGCCTGTTTTCCGAGAAGCCCTCTATCCTTGACTCATCCAAGGCGACCCTTATAATAGTAAATTTTTGAGAGAATCGCCATTTAGAAACAGTCGGGGGGTGTATGCCGGTTGAAAAGAGTTCGCAACCGCACAGTGACGTCTATCGTTTTTACGAAGACGCTCTACGGTTAGTCCACAAGAAAGATTTCAAGAAGGCACGCAGTGCCTTTGAGTCGATCAAGGAGCGTTTTCCAGATGAGCTGGAGATCGTCGCAAAAGCCAACGAATATATAAGAGTGTGCGACCGGCGACTTGGTTCGGCCGGTGAAAAGGCGCCCTCCGGCGACGAATTGATCGACCAGGGAGTGATGTTCCACAATCTCGGGGACTACAAGAAAGCCCTCGCCTGCTACTCGGAAGCCATGGGGCAGCCGGGCACGGACAAAGCCGTCATTCAGTACGCGGTCGCAGCAAGCGAGGCGGCCCAGGGGGAAACCGCCAAGGCCCTGGAGAACCTGAAGAAGGCAATTGCCGGCCGTCCCGAGCTCCGTTTCAGCGCCCGAAACGACCCGGACTTCCAGATCCTGAACGAGAACCTCGAGTTCAAGGAACTGATCAAGCCCCAGAAAAGCGAAGTCTGATGCGGCGTTTGCAAGAAATTAAAGTAGTCTGCCTGGGTGGGGGCACAGGTTTGTCCACCCTGCTGTCCGGATTCAAGCACATTTCTCTTGACGCCCCACTGAGGATCGACGGACATCTATTCGCCCTGAAGAACACGACCGCAGTCGTCACGGTCTCCGATGACGGGGGCTCCTCGGGCCGGCTGCGCGACCAGTTTCAGACTCCCGCCCCGGGAGACATCCGCAACTGCATGGTCGCCCTGGCGAGCGACGAGTCCCTGATGACGCAGCTTTTTCGCTACCGTTTTCCGGGCGGCGGCGAACTGCACGACCATAGCCTGGGAAACCTGCTGCTAACGGCGCTGACCGACATCACAGGCGACTTTCTGCAGGCCATCAAACTGTCGAGTCAGGTTCTCGCGATCGAGGGCCGGATCCTACCGTCGACATCCCAAAACGTGCGATTGCGAGCCGTTTTGCAGGACGGAACGGAGGTGAGCGGCGAGACGAACATCTCGAAATCGTCCCGCCGGATCGACCGCGTGTTTCTCGAACCCGTTGGCTGCTGCCCGCTTCCGGAAGCGATAGAAGCCATCGAGGAAGCGGATATCGTCACCGTGGGCCCGGGGTCGCTGTTCACCAGCCTGATCCCCAACCTCGTCGTAAGCGGCGTCGCCGAGACGATCAGACGGTCAAAGGCAGTGAAGGTCTACGTCTCCAACCTGATGACCCAGCCGGGTGAGACGGACGGGATGAGCTTAAGCGAACATTTCAATGCTCTGACCGCGCACACCGGCGAACCGCCTCTCTTCCAACACATCCTCGTGAATTCCGCCCCGGTTTCCGAAGCCATGCTGGCTCGATACCGGGAGGAACGCGCCGAACCGGTTGCGGAGGACTCGGACCAACTTCAGAAGCTGGGGCTGAAAATGCACCGTGCCCCGCTTGTCCTCGAGGGAACAGTCGTCCGCCACAACCCGGTTCGCCTGGCACAAGCCATTCTTGAAATCCTGGACAAGGAAAAATCCCAATGAGTACCACCGAGGGACACGGTCCGGTGCGCAGCCGGTACGCGCTCGTCCTGGCCGCGGGTAAGAGCACGCGTTTTCGATCCGATAAGCCGAAAGTGCTTCACGATTTGTGCGGCAAGCCGATCATTCAACATGTGGTGGACAAACTGGTTGCGCTTGGCGTGGAACGACTGTTTGTCGTCATCGGGCACGGGTCGGAAGAGGTCAAGAAGGTGCTGGACGGCTATCCGGTCAAGTTCGTCCTCCAGGAACCGCAGCTGGGAACCGGCCACGCCGCAATGATGGTGGCACCTCACCTCGAGGGCCTATCCGGTAATGTGCTCGTGGTCTATGGCGACGCTCCCATGATGTCGTCGATCACCCTGCAGCGCCTGTTCGAGGCGCAGGAAGCCCAGAACGCCGATGAAGTAGTCCTTACCGTCAAGACCCAGAATCCTTACGGGTACGGAAGGATTCTGCGCGACGAACAGGGTCATCCCTACGATATCGTCGAGGAAAAGGACGCAACACCAGAGCAGAAGAGGATTCCCGAGATCAACGCTGGCTTCATCTGCTGTAACATTGCCTCGCTGCTTGGCGGGCTCCCCCGGATCAAGCCGAACAACCGGGCCGGTGAATATTACCTGACGGACCTTCTGAGAGTACTGAGGTCTGCCGGCGGACGCGTCGCCACGGTCGAGGCCGAGTCGTTCACCGAAATCGCAGGCATTAATACCCGGGAAGAGCTAGCCGCCGCAGCTTCAGCCATGCGAGCGCAGATTAACCGCAGATGGATGCTCGAAGGCGTAACGCTGGTCGATCCCGAGCGGACATATATCGACGCCGGCGTTCACATAGAACCGGACACCACCATCTACCCGGGCGTCGTCCTCGAAGGTAATACCCGCCTGGGCCGCGGCTGTACGATCCGGGGATTCTGCCATCTTCGCGACGCGGTAATTGACGAAAACGTCACCGTGGATCATTGTTCGGTGATCCGAAAAACGACGATCGGCCGCGACAGCTCGATTGGCCCATTCGCCCACCTTCGTGAGCATTCCGTCGTCGGGACCGAGACCCGCATCGGGAACTTCGTCGAAGTAAAGAAGTGCGTGATCGGCGACGAAACCAAGGCCGCTCACTTGGCTTACCTGGGCGACGCCACCATCGGCGACGACGTGAATATCGGAGCCGGCACGATCACCTGCAACTACGACGGCGTCCAAAAACACAAAACCGTCATCGAGGACGGCGCGTTCATTGGCAGTGACAGCCAGCTGATTGCCCCAGTCACTGTGCGAAAAGGCGCCTATGTCGCAGCCGGTTCGTCAATCACGAACGATATACCCGAGTTTTCGCTCGCCATCGCGCGCGGCCGACAGGTCAATAAGGAAGGCTGGGCAGTCGAAAAAGTGCGGGAGCGCGAAGAGCGCAAAAAACGAAAAGCGGCGGAAAAAGCCGAAGCGAAAAAGGCCTGATCATCCACGAAGAACACGGCGCGGCGTAGCCGCAACCAAAAGACAGCGGATTCCGATGAAGAGAAAAGACAGAATGTCGAGAGCCAATTGCAAATCGGCTGGCTCTCGACCCCATTGGGGAATACGCGCTCAAATAAGAAGCTGCTAAGACTCTTTACCCCGAAGGGGTTACGTAGCAAAGCCCAAGGTTGGCCGCGTTGTCTGCGGCCTACCCTGGGTAACAGCCACGCGGCGGTTCAACCCTGAAGGGGTTGCGTATTGAGCAACCATACGCAACCCTTTCAGGGTTGGCACGTTGCAGCACCGCCACCCAGGGTAGGCCGCGAAAAACGCGGCCAACCCTGGGCTTTGCTACGTAACCCCTTCGGGGTAGAGAGGCTTCTCTCTCTAATCAGCAAAATCTTCGCAGAAAAACAAGAAATGCAACGTTCGTGTTCTTCGTGGATGATCAGACCTCAGCGGTGTCCACCGCGTGCCTCGCCAGCGAGTGGTGCTCCTGAAGGCTCTTGACCTGAATCTTCTCCCTCTGGAGGGCTCTGACCGCGCTCACCGCCGCGGCCGCTGCGGAAAGAGTTGTGATGCACGGCGTGTTGTACTGGGTCGCTGCTCGCCGGATCGCCTTCTCGTCAAAGAACGACTCCCGACCAAGCGGCGTGTTAACGACCAGGTCGATCTTCCGACTCCTGATGAGATCGACGACGTTCGGACGACCTTCGTTCACCTTGTACACCGTCTCGACTTCCAGGCCCGAATCGCGGAGCACCTTTGCGGTCCCGCCTGTGGCCACCACCTGGAAGCCCAGCTCCTGAAAATCACGTGCGATGTTGGCCACAAATCGCTTGTCGCGGTGGTTGACGCTGATGAAAACGACTCCAGTTTTCGGCAGTTGAATTCCCGCGCTGATCTGCGCCTTCGCATAGGCGTAGCCGAAGCTGTCGGAGACCCCCATGACCTCGCCGGTCGATTTCATTTCCGGCCCGAGAATCGTATCGACGCCGGGGAATTTTGTGAACGGAAAGACCGGGGCCTTGATGAAGCACGACCGAACACTGAGGTCTTCGGTGAGGCCGAGGTCGTCGAGCGTCCGTCCAATCATCAATCGAGCAGCCATCTTCGCAAGGGGGACCCCGGTCGCCTTACTCACAAAGGGTACCGTGCGGCTCGCTCGCGGGTTGACTTCCAGTACGTAGACGCAGTTGTCGACGATCGCGAACTGGACGTTCATCAGGCCCACGACCTGCAGCGCCAGACCGAGCCGGCGTGTGTAATCGCGCATTGTCTCGAGGTGCTCTTCCTCGATGACGATTGGGGGCAGGACAGACGTGCTGTCGCCCG
>Ga0209593_10000969_pt1 | contig 12564 bp, 9 predicted proteins | sample PPLLaktember2015_3_FD_187260 | JGI IMG/M metagenome (GOLD analysis project Ga0209593, IMG submission 187260) | Freshwater sediment microbial communities from Prairie Pothole Lake near Jamestown, North Dakota, USA - PPLs Lake P7 Core (6) Depth... | ecosystem: Environmental > Aquatic > Freshwater...
TACCAATCGCTCCTGCCCGGATCTGCATCCAGGCAAAGATCGGAGTAGCTTTATAGATTTTTGCGTGCGGCCGCAAGGCAACCCCTGCCGACCGGCAGTAATCCGCCATTTTCTTAATATTTCGCTCTACAACCGGCAGGTCAACCAATAAAGATGGAGTATCCAGATCGGTTTTACGCAGGCCCACTTCATATTCATGATTATTCATACTGTCTCCTGATCATGATGAAATCTTTTTGTCGGAAAACATTAATACGAGGGGATCATCTTCCCCGCAACCACTTTCCTCTGGATCTCCATCACTTCCGTGGGAGAGATAGAAGCGTTCAAAACGGCGCGAACCAGGTGGCTGCCCGCCAGCCCGACCATCGTCGCGGATACAGACTTTTCGCCGACTTCCAGCATCACCCGCTCTGAAAGAGGCCGGCAAAAAATCCCGGAATCCTGATAGGCTTCCCCCTGATCGTCGGTCCAGACGGTTGCATCGACCTCGCCATTTTTCAGCAGTCTCGAGATCTGGACAAACGAGGTGTAATAATATTCGAGGGATTGTCCGGCGAATTCCAGATCTATGAGACGGCGGTGGTCAAACGATTCGGGATCGACAGCCACGCGCAGCGGGCGCTGGGGATCCACGGGTTCCCGGTAATACACCGTATAACCCGATACCCAGCTCTGAGGGGGCAGGCGGAGGAGTACTTCGTGATCTTTTCCGCAGAACTCTTCGGCTGCAAGACCAGACATGACCGCGGCATGGCAGCGTTGGTTCCGCAGGGCTTTCAGCCGGGTACGCGATCCCCGGATAAAGATCAGATAGGCTTCTATCCCGGCCTTTTCAAAGGCCGTCTTCAGCCCGGTTGCCAAACCTTCGAAGCGGCTGTGCATTGGCAGCGTCAGAGCAATCACTAAAGGACCTTGCTCAACCAGGTTCCACAGCTTCCCAAGCGACAGCTCTTCCACCACAGAACCGAGGTGACCGTGCTTTTCAATACGCACTGCGCCGATGTCCTGCAAACCATTCAGCGCTTCAGAAACGGATCCTACACTCATGTGAGTCATAGCCGCCAGCTTGCGAATGCTGGGCAGGTGTTTCCCTTCATCCAGCTGGATGAGGTATTCGGCAAGCTCGACCTGCAGGTCACGGATTGATCGTCTGGCTGTCGGTTTGTTTGTCACAATCGCTCCTGTACCATCCCGGGTTGTCGTTCCAGCAAATTTATTTTATCCACAAGTGTGACCCATCTCCATTCGATCAGCACCACTCATCAAAGACATTGGATAACAGCACAGGTACCGTGGAACGGTATAAGGCCAGCCGGTCTTGGTGAAGCAGCGCGCGAGCCGGATGGGGTTCATAAACCCGGTCGACCTTTACCAATGCCTGGCTGGTCTCATCCAGGTCGGAGTAAACACCGGCGCCCACTCCCGCAACCAGTGCCGCGCCAAAAGCGCCGGGCTCTGGCTGATCGGTAACCTCGATCGGGACGTTCAGCAAATCTGACTTGAGCTGCGTCCACCATTCCGACCGCGTTCCACCACCGGTTGCACGCACCCTGTCCAGGTGGATGTTCTCTTCGCGGAGCAGCGAAAAAGTGTTTACGTTGTCATAGGCAATCGCTTCCATGAAAGCTTGGACAATATCGGCCGGGTTGGTTGCCAGGGTCAGTCCCAACAAAACACCGCGCAGCTTCCGCCCACCCTCCCAATACAACATGGCTCCGGATAGATAGGGAAGCGCCATTACCGGTCCGGGCTGAGGCCCGCGTTCTTTCAGCTGCAGCGCCAATTGTTCAATCGGCAGGTTGACCGTGCTGCGAGACCAGTTCAGTACCGCATTTCCGGTCGGGCAAATGGCGTAAACCGAGCGGTTGATCTTTCCAAGATGAGGCGTGATCGACAATCCACGCAGGAGCATGGAGGATGTAGGGAATTCAACCGTAGGGACCAGCATATTTTCATACGAGCCGCTGATCAGGCAGACCGAACCCAACCGGGATGCGCCTGTCCCGACACCGGCGCAATTCAAATCATGACCGCCGACCACAATCTTGAGGGTGGGCGGCAAACCCAGGTCATCCGCAATCCTGGGCAGGACTGTGTCGATCACCGTCCCCCAGGGGAGGACTTCAGGGAGAAATTGATCGCCGATCTCATATTCGGCCAGGCGATCGGCTGACCACGTCCCAGTTTCCAGATCATACACCAACCACCGCCCAACCAGGCTGGGCTCGCTCACGTTGCGCCCGCACAAGCGCAGGGTTAGAAACCCGTGCCAATCGGGGTAGCTGCGGGTCTTCGCGATGATTTCGGGGTGATATTTGCGCCACCACATCAGGCGGATTACCGGATCCATGCGCTCGCGCAGGTGCCCGCAGGATAAAGTCCAGGGTTCGGGGTTGGGTGAACCGGCAGGGGGTATCTCAAACTCAGAGCCGCGCAGATCGGCTCCCATGATATTGTTCCCCAGTGGCTTACCGGCCGAATCCGCAGGAAAATTTTCGCGGCCCGAGGCGCTGATCGAAAGTGCCTTTGGCGGATCGGCGCGCAGGCTGGCCTGTGAAACCAGCTCGCGGAGGCATTTGGCGGTCGCCCCCCAGACCTCTTCGGGGTCCTGTTCCCACCAACCAGGCTGTGGGTGGAGAGGGGTGATCTCGTGCTGGGTAACGGCTAACAGACAGCCGTCTTCGCGGTATGCGGCTGCTTTTACCGAACTGGACCCCACATCAATTCCAATCAGGCTCATGGCTATCTCCCGATCCCAGGAATTTACTCAGCATTCGTAATGAAAGCTCCATCCACAAGCAGTTCTGCGCTGCTGATGTAGCTGGCGTCGTCGCTGAGCAAGAAGGCGATTGGCCCGGCGATCTCTTCAGGCTGGCCGATCCGGCGCAGTGGAGTGCGGCTTTCATAATATTTGCGCGATTCAGATTCCGGAACCAGGAGCTCAGCGCTCATATCGGTTAGTATCGCGCCAGGCAGCACCACATTGACCCGGATCCCATGCGGTCCAAGCACCTGGGCCAGGGCCTTGGTCATCATCCAGATACCCGCCTTGGTGGAGCAATAGACGGTTTGTTCCTGGGCCGAAACCCAGGCAGAGATCGACGATACGGTGACAATCGCGCCCCCGTGACCCTCGCGGATCATTTCTTTGGCGACTGTCTGGCATACCACCCAGGTGCTGCGCAGATTGGTCTCCTGGATCCGATTATAGTCTTCAATGGTTGTCTCATCCCACTTTAGAAGGGGGTTGATCGCGGCATTACTCACCAGGTAATCGATGCGCCCCGCAATTTTTACCACCTCGGCAACCATGTTGACGATCTGATCTGGGTCGCGCATATCCGCTGCAACCGGAAAACCCCGCCCACCTGCCGCGCGGATCTTGTCTAATGTCACCTGTGGATCGCTGACCGACCGGTGATTGACTGCTACCCAGGCGCCTTCCGATGCCAAACGAACCGCTGCCGCTTGCCCGATCCCGCGGGTAGCTCCGGTTACCAGGGCTACTTTTCCATCAAATCGACCCATGTTTCTCCTCCGCAATGATGTTTGTAAGTTATCCGATCACTCGTTTGCAATCCGAGAAAGCGCCCCGGGTAATACCTGCCCGCCATCGACCGGGATCACGACCCCGGTCACCCAGGCTGCCTCCGGTCCGGCCAGCCAGACAATCCATTTTGCCAGCTCGGCGGCAGTCCCCATGCGCTGGAGGGGCACTTCGCGGCGCATGCGCTCGTAGGCTCCGGCCACATCGTCTCCGGCCCAGGTGAGATGGATGGGGGTGTCTACCGGCCCGGGTGCAATGGCGTTGACCCGGATCCCCAAAGGTGCCAATTCGGCGGCAAGCGATTTTGTCTGGTATTCCAGGGCAGCCTTTGACATCCCGTACATGGCCTGGTTGGGTATCGCCAGCGACCCGGAGGAAGAGGATATGTTGATCACCACTCCAGAGCCAGAGCTGCGCAGATAGGGCAGAGCGGCCTGGGTGAGGAAATAGGGAGCGCGCACGTTGACGGCGATATGATCGTCGAAGATCGCCTGGGTTGCCTGGTGGATGGGCAGGTGTTTAATCGCCGCTGCATTGTTGACCAGCACATCCAGCCGCCCCCAGGCTGCCACTACCTGTTCGACGATTTGTGCGGGTGCGGTTGGATCTGCAAGATCGGCTGCAACTGCCAGGGCCTGACCGCCAGATTGGCAGATCTCGCGGACTATCTCCTCCAGGGGACCACTCCGGCGTCCAACTACGGCAACCGCCGTCCCAATCCCGGCAAACTGCCGGGCAGCTGCCGCTCCAATCCCGGAACCGCCGCCGGTCACCAATGCAACCCGATCGAAGTCAGCCATAATCACTCCATCCAGTGGGTCAAAATATTGCGATTGGGTTAAATGGGGAGCCGGTTGCCCTGGGCAGACAAAGCGGCGCCAGGACTACCATAAACTCCCAGCGTTGTTCTTCTTCACAGACTCGGGCCAAATCTTCAAGCTGGAGGCTGTCGGCACAAACCAACCCCATCGCAGTGATCTGCAATGGATGGATCGGGTAGAGCAGACCTTCAACCCGGGCGGGTACGGTCTCACCGTCGCCATCCGGGAGGAAAGCCGCCACTTTGCGCGTCTTCAGGAGAGCCAGGCTGTATGGGTCCAAACCGGCGCGCCCTTCACCGGTGTACCCGGGATCCCAGGCGCCCAATTCCAGGCGGCGGCGGTGGTGCCCGGTACGAAATACCATGATATCTCCTTCGGAGAGGCGCACATTCTCCGCGGCTTCAACCGCTTCGATCTCTTCAGCAGTCACCATCACGCCGGGTTCCAGCCACTTCACCCCCCTATAACGCGGCACATCGATTAGGACGCCCCGCCCGACTATCCCATGGGCATAGGCGGTGATATCCTGTTCCAGAGCGCCTCGCGGGGTCACGGAGGAAGCCGGCCGGCCGTTATATAACTGTCCTTTGTAGGCGATATGGCAAAGTGCGTCAATGTGGGTGTGACAGTCACCGTGGAACTGGATTCCCAGGAAATCGGTGGCAAAGCGCAGCTCACCCGAGCCTATATCCACATCGTGGGTGGTGTTCATATAATAGATGGCAGGGTTGGGATTGTCTGGCCCTGCGACGGTATTGACCGGGATTTCCATCGTCACGCTGCGCCCGGTTTTGACCAATGCCGCGGCTGCCCGGATTTTCTCGGGGGTAATATAATTTAAAGTCCCTTTTTCGTCACGGGGTCCCCATACTCCCCAATTCTTCAGGCTTTCAAATAACGCATCGAACTGCGCCAGGGTCAATTTTGTTTGGGCGGTCTCGGTCATAGTCAGTACCTCCTCCCGAGAAGGATTAATGCAAACGCCGGATTTTGATTTCTGGCGCCGCTACGCTGGTCTGCTACCCGATAGGCGGAACGGCGCCAGAACCGATGAACATAAAACCTTATTGCGCGAACGCCGCTTATTTAGATTTCTCTTCTGCTTCCAGCATAAACTTGGCAACCGCATCCACGTTATCTTTGGTGACGATCAGCAGCCCCGAGTCCACCGAGCGAGGCATCCATGAACTGGTCCAGGGATCAATCCCGCCAGTCCGGATGGAGTCGTTATGCCAGGTGTACAGGAAGAAGAGGGCCATATAGTTCATCACATCGTACTTTTCCATGGTGATCATATGGACTTTGCCATCTTTGATATTGTTGAGGAACTCGCGCCCGGCTTCGTTGGTCGTTACGATGATCTCACCGGATTTGCCCGCCTCATCCAACGCAGCGATGATACCAGGCCCGGATTCCGAATCCAGACCGATCAAACCGCTCAATTCAGGGAAGGCATTCAGGAGAGCACCGACGCGCTGGGCGGCCAGATCTGCCTGTGAGTCGTTATCCTCTTCAGCGACCACTTCGATCCCGGTTCCGGCCAAAGTATCCTTGATACCCTGGCGAGAGCGCTGCATGTTCTCATTTTGAATGGGGGAAAGGATGGCGATTTGACCCGCGGAAAGCCCGCGCGCCTGATGTTCCTTGATCTGGAATTCAGCCATGCGAACGCCCAACTGGTACCAATCCGTGCCCACATAGGCCAGCCGGCGGGATTGGAACAGATCCCCATCGGTTACAACCACGGGTACCTTCATATCGATGCATTTATTGACCGGTTCAGTCAAAGCCGGATCCCAACCCCCAACCACGATGATCCCGGCTGGTTTGCGAGCGCATTCCTGTTCAACTGTCGCGATATAAGCGGCCAGATCCACCGTAGTGGGACCAGCTTTGCGGACTTTTACCCCAAAATCCTTTGCAAAGGCATCCAGGCCCGGGTAGACGCGCTCCACGAAGAGCGGAAGGCTGGAGAACTGCGAGATCCACACGTACTCCTGATCGGCGCGGTCAGAACCACCGATTTGACCGACCATGCTGATTTCATTATCGCCGGTATCGGGCGCCGCTGTGGGTGTCGCCGCACCGCATCCAGACATAATGAAGGCTGCCACCAATACTAGAGCAATAACTTTCCAAACAGTTCCGCGCGAGTTTCTCATTTGGATTTCTCCTTAGGTTGTAGCTGTTCTCTTCTAATTCTTCCAAATTGCTCTGGTGGGCTAGAAAGCCCAATGCACCGTATACGCTGAAGTACGAAGGATCTTATCTCTGTGGGACTTCTACTCCTTTCCTGGCTCTAACGCTTGCTGCGACCCAGCTGATCGATACCAATTGCTAAAAGAAGGACAACGCCTACGACAATGCTCTGCCAGAAGACCGGGACTCTGGCAATGATCAGGGTGTTTTGGATCAGGGACATGAATAATACGCCCAGGAAAGCGCCGGGGATGGTACCCGCTCCGCCTAAGAGGCTGGCGCCGCCCAGGATGGCCGCGGTGATCGCACGCAGCTCTACGCCGACCCCGGCCAGGATTACCGCGTTGCTCAACCGGGAAGCCAGCATCGTACCGGCCAGGCCGGCCAGCGTGCCCATCAGGGCGAACCCCACCAGGGTGACTTTATCGACCTTGATACCGGAGAGCGAGGCAGCGCGGGGGTTGCTGCCGATGTAATAAAACTGGCGGAAGTAGCGTGTGCGGCTCATCGCGTAAAAGGCAACCAGGACGACCACCAGCATGACCCAAAAAGGCGATTGGAGACCCATGATCATGGTCTGCCCGAACGGCCGGAAACCCTGGGGCAGATTGGCTACTCCCGAAGGGGCCACCAGCTGGGCGACGCCGCGCAAGATCCCCTGCATGGCCAGGGTGGTGATCAGCGCATTGATGCGGAAGCGGGTGATGATCGTTCCATTGATCAAGCCCACAAGGGTGCCGGTCAATATCCCGGCCAGAAAAGCCAACAGGGGTGGAGCGCCGAAATCTTTGACCACCACGCCGGCCACGATCCCAGAAAATGCCATCGTGGATCCAACGGATAGATCAAAAACGCCGGATACCAGCAGGATCATCATACCCACGGTCAGGATGCCACCCTGGGCAGCGTCGAGCAGGACCGCAGCGGCGTTGTCCCAATGGGGGAACGCTTCCGGATAACGAAGCGTCATGAATATACATAACAGAACCAGCAGGGCAATCAGCAGTAAGGGACGATCCCAGGCAATTCGCTTGGCCAACCGCTTGAAAGGTGAATCTTTCTGGGGTTGTTTCTCTGAATGAGCGGGACTTTTTTCCAAGATGGGTTTCAACGTATCAGACATGGGTTATTCAAGGCCTCCTTCTCTCACTCCGCTTTTGGGTGTAGCCATTTGCAGGATCTTTACTTCATCTGCGTCATTCGCATCTATCTCACCGACTGTGCGCCCTTCTGACATCACCACGATGCGGTGCGCGAGGGCCAGCACTTCAGGCAGGTCGGATGAGACCACCAGCAAGGCGACACCGTTTTGAGCCAGCTCTCGTAAGATGGCATAGAGATCCGCCTTGGCGCCTACATCAACCCCGCGGGTAGGCTCATCAACGATCAAAATCTTCGGTTTGCGAGCGAGCCAGCGCCCGAGAAGCACCTTTTGTTGGTTTCCACCGCTCAGGAACATCACTTCCCGCTCGATATCGGGTGTTGCAATGTGGAGAGTATCGACCGATGATTGAGCAAGCCGGTCGACATCCCGCTTTGAGATGACCCCGCGCTGACTGACTGCATCCATATTGGCTGAGGCGATATTTGCCGCGATGCTCATCGCCAGAAATAAACCCGCATCGCGGCGGTCTTCGGGCACCATCCCGATCCCCATATTCATGGCGTCTATGGGGTGATTGGGAAGCAAATGGACGCCGTTCACCTTGATAGAGCCTGAAAGGATGGGCCGGATACCAAAAATCGCCTCGCACAATTCAGTCCGGCCGGCCCCGACCAGCCCAGCCAGGCAGACGATCTCTCCGGCCCTGACCTTTATGGATGCGTGTTTTACCGGCGGCACCACCAGGTCTTCGATTTCGAGGACTACGGGCGCATCCGAAGATGGGAGGCGGGGGTCGCGCGCGAAAGATAGTTCGCGCCCCACTTCCAGGTGGATTAATTCATCCGGGGTGGTCTTGGAGATTTCGCGTACCCCGGTAACCTTTCCATCTTTTAGTACCGTTACCCGTTGGGCGACTTCAAAGACCTCACCCAGACGGTGGCTGACGTAAATGATCGCGACACCGCGTTCGGCCAGCCTGTGGAGGATTTTGAAAAGATGGCGCGCCTCGCTAATCGTCAGGGAAGAAGTGGGTTCATCCAGGATCAAGATCTGAACTTTTTGAGATAAGGCTTTGGCGATCTCAACAAGCTGTCTCTGGCTTGGCGAGAGCAGCGCGACGGGTGTGGATGGATCGATGCCAACTTCCAGATCCTGAAGCAGGTCTTTGGTAATGTCACGCATCCGCCCAAAATCGACTGCCCCCAGGGAAGTAACCGGCTGGCGGCCAGCAAAGATATTTTCGGATACGCTGAGGGGTGGGAAAAGACTGCCCTCCTGAAATACGATGGCCACCCCGGCTTGTTGAGCAGCTTTTTCGTCTTCCGGCGCGTATGGTTTTCCGTCGATAGAAAGCTGACCCTGGTCGGGTTGGTATACGCCCGCAATAATGTGCATCAGGGTTGACTTTCCCGCGCCATTTTCTCCCACCATGGCGTGAATCTCTCCCGCGATGACTTCAAAGGATACATCGTCTAACGCAACAACGCCGGGGAAGGACTTTGTAACGTTTTTTACCGAAAGGCGAGGGATTGTCGTGGGGCTGGGTCCGGAAACCCGGTTAATTTGCTCTCGTGTCTCTGGCAATGTTCATCACCTCCGAAGATCTATGGACCGCCGGATGCAAATGCAACGGTCGTTTGTAAAATTTTGGCAAATGGAGATAGTTCACAAAACAAGAACGTTCACGATATACGAACATTGTAGCATGAATTATTCGAAAAGCAAGGGGAGAATCGAGCAACTTTTGGTATTTGTTTGCGTATACCGATATAAACCGGGTTGCAACATCCGCGGGGATTTGTTAATATGTAGTTATTCACTCAACAATAATTCAGGAGGACACTAATGACCGAAGCGTATACCAATGTGCCTGGGCAGCGTTTGGATCTACCCGAGCCTGAGATCGCTCAACGCGGCACGACCGTAAATGGAGCGCCTTTCAAGATCGTTGGCACGACCATGCAGGCGGTGAACATTCAGATTGGCCGCGGACATGCTTTCTACAGCGAGACCGGGTCTCTCTCGTGGATGACCGACGGGGTAAAAATGGATACCAACCTGGGGAGCGGGGGCATCTTTGGGATGGTGCAGCGCGCCTTTACCGGCGAATCACTGTTCGTGGTCAACTACACGACCGACCGCGAAAACGAGCTGATCACCTTTAGCAGTGAATTCCCTGGGAAGATCATCCCGATCCATTTAACCCAAGGCCAGGCGATCATCGCGCAGAAAGATACTCTTTTGATCGCAGAAAAGAGTGTCACGATGTCGATTGCCCTGCAGCGCAGGCTGGGGGCGGGCCTGTTTGGCGGTGAGGGGTTTATCCTGCAGCGTTTTGAAGGTCCGGGCACGCTGTTTGCTTCTCTGGATGGCGAGATTGTGGAATATACCCTGAACCCGGGGCAGAGACTACTGGTGGATACCGGACACCTGGCGATGTTCGAACCGAGCGTGCAGTACGATATCCAAATGGTCAAAGGGATCAAGAACCTGATCTTTGGCGGCGAAGGTTTGTTCTTCGTCAGCCTGACCGGGCCGGGGCGGATCTGGCTGCAAACAATGCCGATGGCTAAATTAGCCGGCGCGATGATGCGCTATCTGCCCAAGGCCGAGGGCAGCCATGAAAGTCCGGGTTTGAATATCAAATTGGGGGGATAAGCAGGATACGTTTACCGCGGCGGTTTTTATAACCGCCGCTTTTTTGCGTAGCCGGGCTGCGCCGGCTCCGGCAAGACGCCCCTGCGGGCAGTCGTCGCAAAGGCCCCTCCGAGGGAGCGGTGTGTATTTTGCCCCGACCTTTGGCCTACATGAGTCAACCTGGTGTGGTAGACGTTGGGTTTCGCTTACCGGGGGAGCAGGCCCACGGGTCTTAAGAACCGCTCTACCCAACCTACGGCTATGGCTACTCTCCCACCGGATCCGAGGGACGAAGCAATCTCAGCGTGAGTTCCGGATGAGCGTTGAGATTGCTTCCTTACCCTTTCAGGGCCTTCGGCAGGACGCCCCTCCCAGCCCCGGTTGGGCTGGACCGGGGTCGGGCAGTCGTCGCCCCGCCCTGTGGCGCCACCTTCGGCCGGGGCGTCATGCAATGATACGCCGATGAAAGCCCTTTCCAAAAGAACGGCACTCCGGCTGTGGAAATTCTCGCAGGGACAGGCATAGCCCTAGGCGGGGACGCCCAGAAATTTTTTTGTTTTTCTGACAGCCCCCGCGGCCCCGATTTTTTGGAATAACTCAAGAGTCTGGTTCCAGTCCTCCCGGGCAGAGGAAGCCTGGCCCTGTTCCTGCCAAAACTGGCCGCGCTGCGAGAGCGAGCGCGCCCATTCCAACTTGCTGCCCAGCTCGCTAAAGATGGTCATCGATCGATTGATGATATTGAGAGCATCCTCCCAGCGCTGAGCGGCAGCAAACACCCGCGCTTGCGCTCGCAGCGCCTGGGCTTCGCAGTGACCGGAACCCGCCGCGCGGGATATTTTTAATGCGTCCAAAGCGACTCTTTCCGCCTCCTCAACATTACCCATTTCGATATGTACCTCGGCCAGGAGCGGGCGGTAGCGCATCGGCATCCACAAGTTTTCGGTAGGAATGATCAGCGTCTCAGCCTGAGTTAGTGAATTTAGCGCCAACTGGTAATCTTCGCGGTTAACGTGCCAGTATGCGATGCTGTAACCCACCAGGGCCTGGATGAATACATGCTTCATCTGGTCCGCCTGTTCGCGAATCTGGCCGGCCAGCAGACTCGCTTCATCCTCCTTGCACAGGTCCGCTTTCACCTCGACTCCTATGCAACCGGCCAGGATCTCGACCCGCTTATCTCCGATATTCGCGCCAAGCTTGCGGGTAATTTGCGCATCTCGATCGGCGGCAGCCAGATCTCCAAGTCCATGCTGGGCAACCGCCCGGCAGTACATGGCCCAGGCGATGCGATCTTGAGCGCCGATCTTTTCTCCAATTTCCAGGTCGCGGGCTGCGGAGCTCAGGGCAGTTTGCCAGTCTCCCACTGCTATTGAATCTTCAGCGATAAACTCATACCCGGTAGCTTCGGCAATCGGATAATTCTTGCGCCGGCCGAGGGCGATATTCTTGTTCGCCCAGGCGATACTTTCTTTGTAACGGGTTAAATGCTGGTAAGCGCCAGACAGATACGCATAAATCAAGACCAGCGTCGCGGGGTCATCTAAAGGCTCGGCCAGGGCGCGCGCCCGTTCCTCGTATTCGATCGCCTTCGAATGGATGGCGAGATAATGATAGTAACGGCCCAGCATGGCGGTCGCCAATGCGATTTCATTGGTTTGAGTTTCCGGGTTTAGTTCTTTCAAGGCCTCATCGATAAAGTCTTTTCCACGTGGATCGCCCACTGCAGCATATACGCTTCCGATTTTTGCTTTTATTGCCCCGCGGCGTTCGGGATCCGCCGTACATTCGATTGCCTGGCTGTAATACTCAACCGCCTGGCTGACCATACCGCGCAGGGAGTAGATCTCTCCCATCGAATAATAAATTTGCTCCAGCTGCCCGGGTTGGTCCAGGATCTCAGCCGATTCTCGAGCATAGTCGTAGTAATGCAGCGCCTCCTCTAACGCAAACAGGCGGCGAGTGTTTTCGGCAGCCTGGAGGGAGTAGTGCAGTCCGCGGGACAGATCGCCGCTCTCGGTAAAATGGTGGGCTAATTCGGGGGCGTGAACCCCAATTTCAGCGGCATAGAATTTCTCCAGAGCTTCGCCAACGCGCTGGTGGAGGCGCTTGCGCCGGATCGGGTTTAGCTCTTCATACAGGACTTCGCGGATCTTATCGTGCGAAAAAGAAAACGATTCACCGCTCTGAGGGTAGAGAAGCTGGGCAGCCGCGGCTTCATCCAGGTGGTCTAAGAGCTGATCTTCACCCAGCAG